>RCNC010001951.1_pt1 | contig 13840 bp, 11 predicted proteins | sample 2041301 | NCBI WGS metagenome assembly RCNC01 (sample SAMN09708231, study PRJNA481090) | Marine sediment metagenome, whole genome shotgun sequencing project. | biome: marine sediment; feature: ocean; material: sediment; isolation source: Sewage treatment plant 13A marine sediment (STP13A) ... | reverse complement strand
CTGGATCATTTGCTCTCAAAGGTTCATATACAAAATGATTGAGCTCGTGTGGTATACCTTTTTCGACGGTATAGGCAACATCATATTCCGTATTATTCAGTTCAAAACAAAATTGCTCACTGGTACAGCCCCCAAAACCAATTCCTTGCAGGGGAGAAAACAGGATGCTGATCCTGGCCCGGGGTTTGAATGGAGTCAGTTTGCTGAATTTTTTTAGATTGCTTTCCAGAACTGAATCCAGATTTATGGCCATAAGCTCACTGGCTCTTAGATCGAAAAAATCCTGGTTCTGAGGATAAAGCTTTCTGTTCCACTCCACCATTCCATGACTTGAATTGAATTTCGATGCATTTTCCTCACCAAAAATCATCCCGTAACAATTGTTCCACAATTCTCTATGAGGAATATAAACCTTTTCGATAATCATTAGACTATCAAACCTACCTGCCTGATGCGCTAATATCTGACTCTTAAAAAGATTCAATACAACTATATCATCGATTTTAATACTGTCAGATACGCTCTCAAGCCTTTCTATGAAAGCAACTTGACTAGTAATGCTTCGTTTCTCTTTGCATGAAAAAGAAGTCAACATTAGAAAGCAAGCTAAAGCTATGACCTTAGCTTTACTCATGGACTAAGACTCTCAGTAACCCGGAAGGTGTAGCTTCCGCTTTCAACTTCAAAAAGGGCATAGCCATCTTTCATCTCCTTGAAAGTGACTCCTGTGGCCTGATCCGTTTTTACCCCGCCCTCTGTAATCTGTGAAGGATCTGAGGCAGGCACATACACAGTTGCATGACAGCTCACGGGTACAGTGATCTCCATCAAAAAATCTCCCTCCTCATTTTTCCAGGTAATGCCTCCTTCTCCATACGGGGTTAGGTTGGTATAGGTAACATATTCCAATTCATCTATAGCTTGTGGCCGAAAGATGATATGCCTATAGCCAGGATCACGTGGATCGGCCTGCATTCCTGCAAGATTCCGGTATAACCAGACCAATCCGCCCCCGAACATGGGATGGTTATGGGAACCATTCTCATTCCAATTCTCACGGCTTGTGGTGGAGCCCAGTTCAATCCAGTGTCCATAGGAGGGCTCAGTTCTTTTATTCATGACTTCAAAGGCAAGCTCATTCAATCCATGATCGGCCAGCATCTCAAAAAAGAAGCGGGTACCCAGGATCCCTGTATCGAGATGCCCCCCGTTCTTCAGGATTCCGGCCTTCAGGGCAGCTACCACTTTTTCATACTGCTCCGCTGGAACTCCCATTTTCAGTGCCAGGATGTTCCCCCCGGCATCTCCATAGGAACCTGTCTTTTCGTTGTAGAAGCGTTTATGAAATGCCTTTCTGGTCTTATCAGCCAGTGAGCTGTACTTCACAGCCTCATCCTCCATACCCAGCACACTGGATGTTCTGGCAGAAATATCAGCACAATACCAGAGTATAAATGTGTGCGCCATTTCATCCGGAATCAGTTCTCCGGGAGGAAGCCAATCTCCCAAATTAAACCACTTCAGCCATTTTCCATTTTTATCTGTCCGCTTGGAATGCATGATTCCATCTTCTTCGGTCCAGCTCTGCAAATACCTTACATATCCTTTCATCCCCTCGTAATTATCCTCCAGCATATCCCTGGATCCGTACTGCACATAGTATTCCCAGGGAATTACACAGATCGCCGCTCCCCATGCAGGCCCCCCTCCGCAACTCGGCTGCCAGGGGGCACCGTTTGGTACATAGCCGGTTTCTTCGATCTGGGCTCCCAGCATGTCCTGAACCCACTTTTGATAAAAGTTCTTCGCATCGTAGTTATGCAGCACAGTTATGGCGGCCAACTGACCATCTCCGGTGTAGGGGGAGCGCTCCCGGTGGGGACAGTCGCTGGCAATCCCGCCATGCATATTATCTGTCTGGCTTCTTCTCCAGATCTTGTTGATATCATTAAAAAGCTGGTTTGATGTTTCAAAGGTGGCCGTAGCGTCGATATAGGTATTCACAGCCTGTGCCGTCAGCTGCTCTGCTTTCAGCTCGCCGGGCCAGTTTCTTATCTCTACACCGCTGAATACAAACCAATTGAATCGTGGCGCATAGCTTTCGGGACCCCCTCCTTTTAAAGTATATTGATTCTCACCTGAATAAAGATTGGCATTGGGAGTGATGGTAATCGTATGTCCCTCAGGGCCCTCCACTCCATCTAGCTTCACCCAGCCCGAGATTTCTACTCCAAAATCCACCTTATAGTGCCCCTTACCTAATTTTTCGATTGAAACTGGTTCCAGTTCCTCAGTCACCCTGTCTGGATTGGCGGTATGGGCCACAAGCTTGCCGAAAGGAGCCTCGCGTAAAACTACGGCTTCCCACGCTGAATCATCAAATTCAGGAGCAGCCCATCCAGGCTGTTCCAGGCGGGCATCATAGTTCTCACCATAATAGATCATGTTCATCAGGATGGGACTCCTTGAGGTAAGCCAGCTCTTATCACTGACCACCACCTCTTCCGATCCGTCAGAGTATGTAATATGCAACTGGCACAGAAACCTGGGAGAGCCATAGCCTACTGTCCAGGCGCTGGCCGGATTGTAGAAACCGTTCCCCAGTATTCCCCCCAGAGCATTCTCCCCACTGATCAACTGATTCTTCACATCATAGGCCAGATACATTGCTTTATATTCCCTGAATTCATCCGGAACGAAAATAAATCCATCCTTCAATTCACTTCGCTTCCCGTAATTTGTCTGGTTGGGGACCAGCACATCATCCCCCACTTTTTTGCCATTGAGCCAGAGCTCAAAATAACCCAGTCCGCATACAAAAACCACAGCACTTTCGACCTTCTTCTCCACCTGGAAAGATTTCCTCAATAAAGGAGCCGGGGGTCCCAGATCATCGGGAATCATGCTACGCGATTCAGGTATTGGAAGCGCCTCTTCTCCCTGCCAGGGTGCCCCTATCCACTTTGCCTTCCAATCATCCGGCTCCAGCAAACCCATGCGCCAGAATCCTGGTTCACTCCAGTCAGAAACAAGCCCATCTCGATCCCAGGTCCGTACCTGCCACCAGCACTCCTGTCGGGACTCCAGTTTATTACCACTGTATTTGACTCGGGTCGACTGATTGGAGAGTTGCTTTTCACTATCCCACAAATCAGGTTCCTCCAGGAGCTTCTCCGAACTGGCCACACGCACCTGCCAGGCAGACTGTGCCTGTCCGCGTACTCCCTCTCCTGCCACATTGATCCACGACAATCGTGGCTGCGAATGGTCTACCACAGATGGATTTTCCAGATATTCGCAAGTAAGCTGACCTGGGCTCAATGTCCCGGAATTCATTGATTTTGCATCGTGACATCCCACCAGGACACCAAGCAAACACATTAAAAAAAGTTTTTTCATAGGAATATATCTCTTGACTATTATTAACTCCATTGCCTGTCCCAGGAACGACGCTTATCCCACTCCTCTGTGGGTGCAAACAATTCCTCATCCTTGTGCAGGTGCTCTTTTACCACTTCTTCATTTAGCTCCACACCAATCCCGGGCTTTTCAGGAACCCTTACATAACCATCTTTCACAAGGGGCTTATCAGGTCCAATTACCAGATCTTCCCACCAGGACTTATCCACCGAGTGGTGCTCCAGGGCCACGAAGTTTTCCGTGGCAGCTGCGGTGTGGACACATCCCATAAAAGAGACGGGTGAAGAGGCATGGTGCAGGGCCATGGCCATACCATGTTCCTCTGCAAAATCCCCAATGCGCTTGGTCTCCAGGTAACCTCCTGCCGAGACCGGATCGGGGTGCACCATATCCACAGCACGCTTTTCGATAAGATCCCGGAATCCTTCTTTCAGGTAGATATCCTCACCAGTCAGTGTAGGAACATCAACCGCCTGTGAGATCTCCTTCCACTGATCGGTATACTGCCAGGGAATCAGATCCTCCAGCCATGCAATATTATAGGGCTCAAATGCCTTCCCCAACCTGATCATGCTATTCAGTCCCATATGTCCCAGGTGATCAATGGCCACGGGCACCTCCCAGCCCACCTGCTCACGCATGGCCGCCAGGTATTTCACCATCTCCTCGATTCCTTTTTCTGTGATCTGGACCCTGGTGAATGGGTGCATGGTGAGCCCGTAGCTCCCTTTGGTCTGTTCCCATCCGCGCATCTCATCCCAGTGTTCTGTATTGGTAAGCGTACCAGGAATGTCTTTAATCAGTCCAATCCCAATATCCATCTTCATAATGGTGAATCCCTGGTCAATGCGACCCTTCATCTTTACTGCAAATCCCTCCGGATCATTTGCAGAAGGTGTATCCACATAGATCCGCACCTTATCCCGGTATTTTCCACCCAGCAGCTGGTAAAGAGGCACATTATAGACCTTCCCGGTCAGGTCCCACAGGGCCATCTCCACTCCTGAAACCCCGCCTCCCTGTCGTCCATGATCTCCAAATTGCTTGATGATCTTAAAAATCCGCTCCACATTGCAGGGATTCTCTCCCAGGATCCGGCTTTTCAGCATCAGGGCATAGCGCTTATCGGCCCCATCACGAACATCCCCAAGTCCATACACTCCCTGGTTGGTGTAGATCTTAACAATGGGTATATTGCCCACCTGTGCAATGCGCATATCAGTAATCTTCAGGTCAGAAGGCCCCGAATACCGGCTAACATTCTGAGTCAGGTAATCAACTTGCTCCTCCGCAGAAGCATGCATAAACATGCCCAGGCCCAATCCGCCCAATCCGGCTTTTTTCAGGAAGGATCTTCGATTTTTGTGAGATTCCATAATAGGTTCCGTTGTTAATAGCATACAAATTATTAAAATACTTCATATCTTCCCTTTCGATCTATGAAGAAAAAGAGATTTTACAGATTATTGCTGGGCCTTGCAGGCCTTTCCATCGTCCTGTTCCTGTTAGCACTCCTTATCGGAAAGAGCTCATATACAGGTCCTCTCCTATTCGGATTCTTTGCTTTCCTGGCATTTGGAGTTAGGGGAAATGCAGTTGGAAAGGGTTTCTCCTACACCATCATGATTTTTGCAGCAGTCACCATCTCCATGTACTATCCTTCTCTTTTTCTGAAATGGGGCGATTTCGAACTGAAGGCTACCATTGTGCCCTTGCTCCAGATCATCATGTTTGGAATGGGATCGCAGATGAGTTTCCGGGATTTTGCCGGGGTTATTAAAATGCCAAAGGGGGTGTTGTTGGGACTGGCCTGCCAGTTTACCATCATGCCCATCATCGGCTTCACCATTGCCACCACATTTGGATTCCCTCCCGAAATAGCTGCCGGGATCATCCTGGTGGGCTCCTCCCCAAGCGGACTAGCCTCTAACGTGATGTCCTTTATTGCTAAAGCCAACCTGGCCCTGTCGGTTACCCTGACCGCTGTGGCTACCATGCTGGCCCCATTAATCACCCCGTCCCTGATGAAATTGCTGGCCGGGCAATTTGTACCCATTGATTTCTGGGGCATGATGCTTAGTATTATTAACATGGTCATCCTGCCCATTGTGGCCGGATTGATGTTCAATACCCTGGCCTACGGCAATGAGAAACTCAGGAGCAAGATCATCCAGGGATTAGTCTACTTTCTCATCATAGCAGGCAAAAACCTGATCCTGCTCCAAACCTCGGAGATAGAAACGGGCGCTGCCCTGCTGCAGTTAGTCAGGGACCTGGCCTGGTTCCTTCTGCTGCCCACCATTGCTGCCCTTTTGTTTTCAAAACTGAAAGGAGATAAGAAATCGGTACTGAACAAATTGACTGCCCTCTTTTCTATGGCAGGAATAGGAGCAATTATCCTGGTGATTACCGCAGCTGGCAGGGATAGCCTGCTGGATATTGGCTTGCTGTTGATCCTGGCCTGCCTCTTACACAATTCGGCCGGTTATTTCCTTGGCTACTGGATCTGTAAGCTGGCCCGTATGGATGAGAAATCATGCCGTACCATTGCCCTGGAAGTGGGAATGCAGAACGGGGGACTGGCCTCAGGGATTGCGCTGGAGATGGGAAGGGTAGCCACCATTGGTCTGGCCCCTGCTGTATTCGGACCCATGATGAATATAACCGGCAGCTCTCTGGCCACCTGGTGGCGTCGTAAAACCGAAAATCAGACCCCGACACTCGAATCCCCCTAACATACGATCTAACACTTTAACCATAACCACTAAATCTTCTCCCATGAAAAAGTCCCTGATTCTTATAACAGTCTTATTCCTGGCTTTCAGTCTGAACTCCAGCGCTCAATTTTTCAATACCGCCGACGAGCTGATCTATTATACCAGTGAATGGACCGGGGAACGCTTCGATGATGGCAGGCCTAAAGTAGCCGATGATATCCTGGTAAGAATGGCCAAAGTTTCCATTGAAGAAGCATGGGGAGTGCTTCGTTCCAAAGGGTACAACAACCAGTTTGAAGGAAACTGGGTTCTCCTGCACGATGATCAAGCTGTAGTAGGTCGGGCATTGACAGCCCAGTATATGCCCCTTAGGCCTGAGGTGATGGATCGTCTCACAGAAAAAGGACACGAATTGGGCCGTGTGGGAGCCATGAACTCATGGCCCATCGATGCCCTTCAGCAGGGCGATGTATATGTGGCCGATGGATTTGGAAAGGTGGTCGATGGAACGCTGATTGGTGATAACCTGGGCAATGCCATCTATGCCAATTCAGGAAACGGGGTGGTTTTTGACGCAGGATCGCGCGATATGGAAGGACTTGCCGATATCGAAGGATTCAACGCCTTTGTAAGGGGCTTCGATCCCTCCTATCTGATGGAGAGTATGCTGATGGGTATCAATGTTCCCATCCGGATTGGCAGGGCCACAGTGTTCCCCGGTGATGTAGTGCTGGCCAAACAAACAGGTGTTCTCTTCATTCCGGCACACCTTGCCGAGGAGGTTGTGGATCGCGCAGAATTTATCATGCTGCGTGATATGTTCGGACATGAAATGCTGAAAAAGGGAGTCTACACCCCGGGAGAAATAGATGGACGTTGGAGCGATGATATCAAAAAAGCTTTTCTTGACTGGGTGGAGAACAATCCGGATGAGCTACCCATGTCAAAGGCTGAGCTGGATGAGTACCTGAAGGACCGGACCTGGTAAATCAAATTCATAAAAAACAAATTCTACATTATACCGTTATTAAGCAAGATGAAATATAATGCTTAAGCTAAATACTATGAAAAAACTACTTTTTATTTCTATTGTTTCTCTCTTCTCTTTAGGCATATTTGCACAGGACAGTGGGCTGGGGCTGGGGCTTATTATTGGTGAGCCCACCGGTCTGAGTGCTAAAATGTGGACCAGTGAGAGAACAGCCATTGATGCAGCCGTTGCCTGGTCATTTTCCGATCCAGGATGGTTCCATGTTCATGCCGACTTCCTGATTCACAACTATGATATATTCACTGTAAGCACGGGCAAACTTCCTTTGTACTATGGGGTAGGTGCTTATACTGCTTTCTCTTCCGAATTTGGATTGGGTGTACGTGTCCCCCTGGGCCTGGCCTACCATTTTGAAGGGGCCCCGGTGGAAGTCTTTGCGGAGATTGCACCCGGACTGGCCCTGCTTCCCGCTCTGGGTTTCTATATTGGAGGGGGTATCGGTGCACGATACTTCTTCTAATAATGTTGTATATTTATTCCCTCAAACAGTTCAAATAGGATTTTCATGAAAAAATTATCCATAGTATTCATATGGGCAGCCCTGATAGCTCTTGCTTCCTGTTCCAAAAAGGCACCCGAGTTCGTCAACAGTATACCCGATGACGCAATAGCTGTGGTGACGCTGCATCCCATGCAGATTCACAGCAAAAGCCAGATCAACACTTTTGAATCCATAAAGGAGAAAGTAAAAGATGAGATCTGGGGACAAATCCTTGATAATCCATTGAGTACCGGACTGATGATGAATGAATATGCCTATGTCTTCGTAAAGATGGAGGAGAAGGCTCCCATCATTGGTGTCATTACCGGTATGAAAGACCAGAAGAAATTTGAAACCACCCTCTCCAAGATCAATGAGGGGATCGAAGCGGAATTTGTGACCAATGAGGTTTACAGCTGGATTCAACCGGAAAATAAAGGGATCATAGCCTGGAACAGCGAGCAAATGATTGTACTGGCCTCTCCCGATTCTGATGAGTTTGAAACAGCCTATTTTACCGAAAGTCTGGATAAGATGTTCAGTCCGGTCAAGGAAGAATCCATCACCAGTCTGGTTGATTTCAAAGACTTCCTTGGGAAGATGAAAGACCTTAATCTCTGGGTTTCTTCCAACGAAATGTTCGCAATCGTTGAAAAATTGATGGACAAGGATATGCCTGATTTCCCGCTTGCTCTCTATCACAATTATGCACAGGTCTTTGTGGATTTTGCAAATGGTGAAATGAACATCAGCGGGGAGACACACTTCAGTGAAGAGGTTGAAAAGAATATCGAAGAATTTCTCGTAATGAAGCCCACTCTCAATGAAGACATGCTGAACCTGGCTCCGGGAGGTAACCTGCTTGTTGCTGTTGCTGGCTCAATGGACCTGGCAAAAACACAGAAAATGATTGAGAAATTCGCGCCCCCGGAACTTGACACCATGGGTAATAAGGTGGAAATGGCCACCGGAATGGAGATGGCGGATTTACTGGAAGCCATTTCCGGCGATTTCACCATAGCTATTAATGGCGTGGAAGGTGAAGCTATGATCCCTCTGGAAATTTTCCTGGGAATCGGAGTAAATGGCCAGGCCTTACAGGAAAAACTGATGGAGACGGTTCAGGGGCTTGCCCCCGTGGAAGAAGAGGGTGATTTCTTCATCATCAATTTCCAGGGCAATGAAATATACAGTGGCATCGTCAACGATATTCTGGTGGTCACCAATGCCAAAGGGTATAAGGATGCTGTTAAGACCGGAACCCATGTAACACCCCTGACCAGCTCCACCTTTGGAGACTTTGCAACTGGATCGCTTGGCATGTTTGTCAACCTCAACACGGATCAATATCCTGCTATGTTACTGGGGCTGCTGGGTCAGAAGCCAGAAGCACAGAGTTGGGTCGAACGTATTACCGATCCACTTGATTACATGGGTGTATCTGCCGGCAATTACCAGAGTAAGGTATATGTGAAAACCAGTAATCCCTCGGAGAACAGTCTCTATACCATCATGAAAGTGGTTGACGGTCCGAAATAACTCATTGGACCAGAATTTCTGTGCATGACCATCCTGTTTGAAAAGATGATTCCCCTGCCGATGCTGGAGCAGGATACCTCCGGCTCGGAAGTTTGGGAGGCCGAATCCTTGTTGTTGGAACAGGGAAAGCCTTATGTGGTCGAAGCTCCATCCGGAAGGGGAAAAACAAGCCTGCTTTCCGTTATTTATGGAATCCGTACCGATTATCAGGGAGTCGTCTCTATCGATGACCGTGACCTAAGCTCATTTACTTCGAAAGAGTGGTCGCTGATCAGAAAAAGTAAACTCTCCTTCATCTTCCAGGGGCTTGAGCTGTTTGATGACTTGACAGCCCTCGAGAATATCCAGCTGAAAAACAGAATGACGGCTTATCATTCGGACGAAAGGATCATAGAGATGGCACGTGTGCTGGGGATTGATCCCTATCTGCAAAGAAAAGCTGGCATTCTCTCATTTGGACAGCAACAGCGAGTGGCCATTATAAGGGCACTATGTCAACCCTTCAATTTCTTATTGGCTGATGAATGTTTCAGCCACATGGACCGCGAAAACAGCCTCACAGCTTACCAGCTGATTCGTGAAGAATGTGAAGCGCGGAATGCGGGACTTATCCTAACCTCGCTCAATGAAACAGGACTCCCAAACATCGATCATAGCTTAAGGTTATGAGGCTTCTCTATCAGATACTGTGGAAAGATCATAGCAGGGTACACCTTCTGGGCGCCTTCCTGGGAACCCTGGCGGGATTTGTTCTCCTGCTTGCCGGAATCCAGTTTTATATGGACATTAAATCAGTCCTTTCTGAAAACCGCGACCTCCTCGATCCTGAATATATTGTGATCAACAAAAAAGTAAACATTGCCAATACACTGGGGCTGACCGGAGGGGGTTTCACGGAGGAAGAGATTGCTGAGATCGAAGCCCAACCTTTTGCCGACCAGGTGGCAGCTTTCAATTCTAACGAATTTCCCGTACAGGCTTACACCGAGGGTGATCAGGTCCCCAATTTCATTACCGATCTCTTCTTTGAGGCAATCCCGGACCAATACATCGATGTAAAATCTGAAGACTGGCAGTGGGATCCCGAAACGGGCACCATTCCGGTAATCATCCCACAGGACTACCTGAATCTCTACAACTTCGGCTTTGCACCAAGCCAGGGCCTTCCACAGATACCCAAAGGGGTACTCTCCATGATCAATTTTAAATTAAGGCTCAAGGGAGAGGGCAGGGGAAACTATGATGATTATAATGGCCGGATTGTTGGATTCAGCAACCGTGTCAGTTCCATTCTGGTACCGGTCGACTTCCTGGAGTGGGCCAATGAGAAATACGGCTACTTTAAAAAGAACGATCCTTCACAGGTTATAATCGTATCAAAGGATCCCACCGACCCCTCCATCATCAGATTTATTGAAGAGAAAGGCTATGATACCATCCGGGAAAAGCTAAAGAGCAGCCGCATGAATATCATACTAAAATTGGTTATCAGCTTCCTGGTACTTGTCGCTGCCATTATTATCGGCCTTGCCTTCCTGGTATTCCTTCTGAGTCTCCAGTTGATGATCAGCCGCTCCTCTGAGAAGATACGGAGGCTCAATAAACTTGGCTTCCATTACCGGGAGATCAGTCGCCCCTACATTCTGCTTCTGATTCTGTTAATGGTTGGCATTACTGGACTTTCCCTACTGCTAACCTCAGTCCTCGCCGGGCAACTTCATCAAAGGGCAGAGGCCTGGAGCCTAGATATTTCATCGTCATTGCATGGCATCATTTTCGCTACAGCCCTTGGTTTAATCCTCCTGATTTCAGCAGCCAACGTTGCAGCCATCCTTATAAGTACCAAAAAGCTATGTAAATAGTTTGTATCATTCAAAATAATCACTATTTTTGCATCCCCAAATAAAGAATAAGGCAATATGGCACATCATTTATCAGCGAAGAAGAGGATCAGGCAAACAGAGTCGAAGCGTGTAAAAAACAAGTACTACGCAAGGACCACAAGGACTGCCGTTAAGAAGCTGCGTGACACCACCGAAAAGGAGGCTGCTACCGAGCAGTATTCAGAAGTTGTTTCCATGCTTGACCGGCTTGCCAAGAACAATGTAATTCACAAGAACAAGGCATCCAACCTCAAGTCGAAGCTTGCAAAACACGTGGCTAGCCTGTAGGTTATTCACCATTATGATATTTAAAAGGCCGTCCATCCGTGGATGGCCTTTTTTTTTATTTAAAACTCAGGCAAATCAGTTCGGTGCTGAATTGACTTGCCTTTCGTATTTAAATTTTCTCTTGGAGGAGGAGGGTTCTATACACTGATGTTTCTGGTTCTGGCATATTAAATAGTAAAACAGAAACATGAACAAGTACAACTCACATGCCATGACCACCTGGGCGGTGGAAGAGCGTCCAAGAGAAAAGGTGATGGCTAACGGGGTGCAATATCTTTCCGACGCTGAACTGCTTGCAATTCTGCTGGGCTCCGGAACAAAAAATATTACAGCAGTGGAGCTGGCCAGGCTGATCATGAAGGGAGCAGGGAACAGTCTTCAACTCCTGGGACGCCAGGGGATCGGAGAGCTAGTCCGCATCAAAGGGGTGGGTCCCGCCAAAGCAATCACCATACTGGCTGCCCTGGAGCTTGGCAGGAGAAGAGCCGGGATGAAGCACGTTGAAAAGACTTCGGTCAAATCCAGCGAAACGGTTTACAAGCTTTTTCATCCACTGATGGGTGACCTTGAACACGAAGAATTCTGGTTATTAATGCTCAATCGGGCCAACAGGGTTCTGGGAAAGTATAAGGTAAGCCAGGGAGGACTCTCCGGAACGGTGATCGATACCAGGATCATCCTGAAAAAGGCCCTGGATATTTTGGCCTCATCCATTATTGTCTGTCACAACCACCCATCGGGAAACAAGCAGCCCAGCGATGCCGACCTGAAAATCACAGAAAAATTGAAAAAATCGGCTGAAATGCTCGAAATTAAACTGCTGGACCATGTAATTATTGCAGATAAGTCCTATTTTAGTTTCGCAGATGAAGGTTTGATTAACTAATCACTTAAAATCCTTGGTGCCGATTTTACTTACCATATTGTTCAGCTCCTTTAAGTTCGCTGCTACCTTTCCACTGGTTATAATCCAGTTTGACTTCAGTTTTTTCGAATGCATCCTATGGACCAATGTGGGGGGCATAATCGGAATCTACTTTTTCGCATTTCTCTCCGACAGACTCATCGCCTGGTGGAAACGTATATTTCGAAGATCGAACCGGCCTATCCTTCAGGATGAACAACAGGTGAAGAAAAAATTCACTAAGCGAAACCGGCGCATCGTACGAGTCAAGCAAAAATACGGCTTGATCGGAATTGCCATGATCACCCCCTTCCTGCTCTCCATTCCTGTTGGAGTCTTCCTGGTGGTCCGCTATTATCACACTTCAAAATCCAGGCTCCTCTACCTGATTGCTGCCAACCTTATTTGGTCAGTTATCTATACAGCTTTCTATATGTTCTGGGAAGAGCTCATCATGAAAAGATCCTGAGCAGAAGCTAATTTATGCATAGCTTACTCTTGAGTCAAGGGTACCACATCACTTTGGTCGGTGCAGGCTTGCAACATCTGAGTGATGTTTATTCCGGCCACAGGATGGATCAACAGGGGTGCTATTTCGGCCAGGGGAGCCAGTACAAACCTTCGGTCTCCCATGGAAGGATGTGGAAGTATCAGCCGGGGATGGTCCATCTTCTTATCTCCATAGAAGAGCATGTCAATATCTATTACCCGATCGCTATAGCCCATTCCCTCTCTAAGTCTACCCATCTCTTGCTCGATTTCAAGCAATCGATCCATCAAAGGAAGCGGATCAATGGTGGTTCGAAGTGCCAGGCAGCAGTTACAGAAGTTGTAAGCACTGGAGAACCCCCAGGGTTCCGATTCATAGAACCGGGACACATGTTCAATCCCGCCTATACGGTTCTGAATCAGCTTTAAAGCCTCTTCAATATGCTGCTGCCTGCGGCCCAGGTTGCTTCCAAGTGAAAGGTAAATCATATTCATGCTTTCTGCGAACTAAGGTATTTATTATCAGACACATTTTTAGTACCTTGCCGCTTCAAAATTTCTTGATATGAAAAATTTTCTGAGCAGCTTGCTGGCAACCATTACCGGCCTGGTTATCATGACCGTACTGGTCTTTCTGATTTTCATGGGTATTATTGCCGCATCAACCTCCAAAGACCCAGTAGAGGTCAAAGAGAACTCACTTTTGGTGGCAAAGTTCAATGCACAGATTATGGACCGTGCCAACGAGGATCCCATTGCAAACCTGTTTTCCGGCAATTTCATGTATAACGAAATCATGGGACTGAACCAGATCCTGAAGGACCTGGATAAGGCCAAAGCAGATGATAATATAGAAGGTATTTTTATGAAACTGGGATCTGTTTCCGCGGGGATTGCCACCCTGGGGGAAATCCGGGAGGCAATGCTGGACTTTAAAGAAAGCGGCAAATTTATCTATGCCTATTCAGATGCCTACACTCAGAAATCCTATTACCTGGCATCGGTGGCCGATAGTGTCTTTATGACTCCGGAAGGGATGTTCCTCTTTAATGGAATGAGTGCAGAAGT
>RCNC010001949.1_pt1 | contig 13841 bp, 10 predicted proteins | sample 2041301 | NCBI WGS metagenome assembly RCNC01 (sample SAMN09708231, study PRJNA481090) | Marine sediment metagenome, whole genome shotgun sequencing project. | biome: marine sediment; feature: ocean; material: sediment; isolation source: Sewage treatment plant 13A marine sediment (STP13A) ... | reverse complement strand
CCGATTACGAAAAATTGGTTTTCGAGATTGTGACCGATGGTTCAATTCATCCAAAAGATGCATTGACAGAGGGTGCGAAAGTTCTTATTCACCACTTCATGTTGTTTTCTGATGAACGAATTACATTAGAAGCCGATGAGATTGCTCAAACTGAAACATATGATGAGGAATCATTACATATGCGTCAATTATTGAAAACAAAATTGGTAGACATGGATCTTTCAGTTCGTGCTTTGAACTGTCTTAAGGCTGCAGAAGTTGATACATTAGGTGATTTGGTTTCATTCAATAAGAATGACTTAATGAAATTTAGAAACTTCGGTAAGAAATCCTTAACTGAACTTGAAGAGTTGGTAATCAACAAAGGTCTTAGTTTTGGTATGGATTTGTCAAAATACAAATTAGATAAAGATTAAGTAATCATATTTTGCTCTCCTGATGGTAACTGTCAGGATTTGGTAGCAAGATGATAAAATAAAAGTCATGAGACACGGAAAGAAAGTCAATCATTTAGGAAGAAAAAAGGCCCATAGAAAAGCAATGTTAGCTAATATGGCATGTTCCTTAATTGAACATAAACGTATAAATACTACTGTTGCAAAGGCTAAAGCTTTGAAACAATTTGTTGAACCTTTGATTACAAAATCAAAAGCGGAAAATAATCAATCAACAGAGAAGGGTACACACAATAGACGTATTGTTTTTAAATATTTAAGAAGCAAAGAGGCTATTACAGAATTGTTCAGTGAAGTTTCTGAAAAGGTTGGTGATAGACCAGGAGGCTATACCAGAATCATTAAATTAGGAAATCGTCTTGGTGATAACGCCGATATGGCCATGATCGAGTTGGTTGATTTCAATGAGATTTACAATGCCGATAAGCCTAAGAAGAAAACTACAAGACGTAGTAGAAGAGGCAGCGGTGAGAAAACAGAAACTCCACCAGTTGCAGTAGCGGATAATAAAACTGATGATTCAGAAGAATAAAATGTTATTAACTAATAATATTTACAAAAGGATAAACTTTATAGTTTATCCTTTTTTTATGTTTATTTGTGAAATCAAAATTATTGAGTTTAAAGTATGAAATATCAATCTAAGAAAAAAGCGTTATTGTTATTGGCAGATGGAACCATTTTTTATGGAAAAGCCGTTGGAGGCAAAGAAGGCACTTCTTTTGGTGAAGTCTGTTTTAATACGGGTATGACAGGGTATCAAGAAATTTTTACTGACCCATCTTATTTCGGTCAACTTATGGTGACAACCAATGCCCATATAGGTAATTATGGTACTAATAAGAATGAAGTTGAATCAGGTTCTGTAAAAATCGCTGGGTTGATCTGTAAAAATTTCAGTTATGACTATTCAAGGCCGGATGCGGATATGAGTTTACTTGATTTCTTGGATAAGAGTAATACCTTGGCGATTTCAGATGTTGATACAAGGGCTTTGGTAAGTTATGTTAGGGATAATGGGGCAATGAATGCCGTAATATCCACTGATGTTCAAAATGTGGATAAGCTCAAGACCGAATTGGCTAAAATGCCAGGTATGAAAGGCTTGGAATTGGCTTCGAAGGTTTCAACCAAAGAGCCTTATTATTTTGGCAATGAAAATGCCACTTATAAAATATCAGCCCTTGATATTGGTATTAAATTGAATATTCTTAGAAACCTTGCAAAAAGGGATTGTTATATAAAAGTCTTCCCATACGATACGACATACAAAGAGATGGGTGAATGGAACCCAGATGGCTATTTTATTTCCAATGGTCCTGGCGATCCGGAACCATTGGACACTTCTATTCAAACGGCAAAAGATATTATTGCTGGCGAAAAACCTTTGTTTGGAATTTGTTTAGGGCATCAAGTCATCGCTTTGGCAAACGGAGTATCAACTTATAAGATGCACAATGGCCATAGAGGAATAAATCATCCTATAAAGAATCTCTTAACAGGAAAAGGGGAAATTACCTCCCAAAACCATGGTTTTGCCATTAATAAGGAAGAAGCTGAAGCTAACTCGGATTTGGAGATAACCCATGTTCATTTAAATGATGGTACGGTTGCAGGTATGCGAATGAAAAACAAGGATGTTTTCTCCGTACAATATCATCCAGAGGCAAGTCCGGGACCACATGATTCAGAGTATCTCTTTGATCAATTTTTTGAATTGATCAAAAAATCCGCAGTGCAGAAAGTCAAAGTTTAAATAATCGTTATTTTCAAGTGAAAATAGGGTTTAATCGCACTCTATAATTAGGTTGTTTTGTATCTTTGTACTTTCAAAAATCAATACTAAAAACAATTCATATGAGTATTATTATTAGTGTCCACGCTAGACAGATTTTCGATTCTCGGGGTAATCCAACAGTAGAGGTAGACGTAATTACAGAAAATGGTATAATGGGTAGGGCAGCGGTTCCTTCTGGAGCTTCTACCGGAGAACACGAAGCGGTTGAACTTCGCGACGGTGGTAATACTTTTATGGGTAAGGGTGTTAGCAAGGCCGTAAACAATGTAAACACAGTAATTGCGGAAGAAATTCTGGGAATGTCTGTTTTTGAGCAAAATCTTATTGATCAAACAATGATTGAATTGGATGGAACTCCAAATAAATCAAAACTTGGTGCCAATGCAATTTTAGGAGTTTCATTGGCCGCTGCCAAAGCTGCCGCTAATGAACTTGGATTATCATTGTTTAGATATGTTGGTGGTGTAAGTGCCAATACACTTCCTGTACCAATGATGAATATAATCAATGGTGGTTCGCATTCTGATGCGCCTATTGCTTTTCAAGAGTTTATGATTATGCCTATAAAGGCCAAAAGCTTTTCACACGCCATGCAAATGGGTACAGAGATTTTTCATAACCTTAAGAAAGTTTTACACGATAGAGGTTTAAGTACAGCCGTAGGTGATGAAGGTGGTTTTGCCCCAACTTTGGATGGAACTGAAGATGCTATTGAAACTATTGGAAAAGCAGTGGAGAACGCTGGTTATAAATTTGGGGATGAAGTTAAAATCGCATTGGATTGTGCTGCTGCTGAATTTTATGAAAACGGAAAATACGATTATACGAAATTTGAAGGGGATAAAGGTGCTGTTCGTACCTCTAAGGAACAAGCTCAGTATCTCGCAGATTTATGCGCCAAATATCCGATAATTTCCGTTGAAGATGGTATGGATGAGAACGACTGGGACGGTTGGAAAGTATTGACAGAAATGATCGGTGATAAAGTACAATTAGTTGGGGATGACCTTTATGTGACCAACGTAGAAAGGTTATCAAGAGGTATTGAAAATGGAATTGCCAATTCAATTTTGATTAAGGTAAATCAAATAGGTTCTTTGACTGAAACCATTGCAGCTGTGAATATGGCTAAAGATGCTGGTTACACCTCGGTAATGTCGCACCGTTCTGGTGAAACAGAGGATAATACAATTGCCGATTTGGCTGTAGCATTGAATACAGGTCAAATTAAGACTGGTTCTGCTTCCCGTTCAGATAGGATGGCCAAATACAACCAATTACTTAGAATTGAGGAAGAATTAGGCAGTACAGCTTATTTTCCACAAGAAAAGGCATTTAAAGTAAATCAATAATCTCTGGAATAATAAAAAAAAGCCTTTCTTTGGAAAGGCTTTTTTTGGCTCTAAGCTAAACTTTAATTACCTTTTCAGACCAACGATTACGAACCAATTTTAATTTTGAAAAATGAACAACTTTCTTTTTGTCGCAGCGGAAAATGACGGATTATATAACTGCAAAGCTGGGGGCATGGGCGATGTTGTGCGCGATGTACCGAGACAGATTTCTGAAAGAGGCGATAAAGTACATGTAATTGTTCCTGCATATTCAAGATTGCATAAAGATGGAATGTTTAAAACCAAACTTAATTTAAAATTAAGGGGAGTAACTTATACTGCTGAGCTTTACGAGGTGATCCCAAAAAAAGAATTTAATAATATACACCATTACGTCATTCATCACCCTGAAATTGAAGCTGGTCAAATAGCTAAAATTTACCACGATAATCCTGTAGAGCCGTTTTTTACAGATTTCGTGAAGTACGTCATATTCTGTACTGCGGTGGCAGAGGCAATTAAACATGGTGAGTTTGGCGAGCTTGATATTATTCATATGCACGATTGGCACTCAAGCCTCTTGTTGTTTTTAAAAACATATCATCCAAATTACGAATCACTAAAGAAAATGAGATTTGTGTTTAGCATACATAATTTGGCTATTCAGGGTATTCGTCCCTTTGAGAATAATTATGCGTCCTTACGAAATTGGTTCCCCAATATTCCCTATGATACAAAGGAATTAATGGATTACAGGTATCAAGATTGTATTAATTTAATGGCTGTGGGTATTCGTTTTGCAGATGCTGTTCATACGGTATCCCCATCCTATAAAGAAGATGTACTGCTGCCGAGTGCGCCACCTGAGTTCATAGGTGGTGAAGGTCTCGAGAAAGATTTACAAAAGGCAGATAATGAAGGAAGATTGTTTGGGATTTTGAATGGTTGTAACTATAAAAATATTAATGTGGAAGTCAAGGGGATGATTTACCGTAACACGGTTTTAGCATTGTTTCAATGGCTACAAGATGAAACTAAAAAGTACAAATCGGATTTTTTAGCTCACACTGGTGAAAAAATCATGAAGTACATCTTAGAGGGTAGGCCCAATTTTATTGCTTCAAGTGTGGCAAGGTTAACGGAGCAAAAGTTCTATTTCATTAAACGTTCACCGGAAGCATTTGTTGAAATTCTCAAGAAACTAGATAAGGTAAACGGTATTTTTATACTATTAGGTACTGGTGCTCCAGAGTATGAAGATTTATTTAGGAAAATCAGTTATGAGAATAAAAACTTCATATTTACTAATGGTCAATCAGAAAGTTTGATTGATTCAATGTACCTTGAATCGGATCTTTATTTCATGCCAAGCCTTTTTGAGCCCTGTGGTATAAGCCAAATGTTAGCAATGCGCAATGGGGTGCCATGTTTGGCACACCATACAGGAGGTTTAAAAGATACTGTTGAGCATATGAAAACTGGATTTAGTTTCGACGGTGAGACTTATGAGGAAAAAATAAAGAACATGGTTGATTCTTTCGATACAATTTTGGATATATATAATAATGATAAAACTACTTGGAAGAAAATCCAGACCGGTGCAAAAAAGATGCGGTTCACATGGGAAAAATCAGTGGATAAGTATTACAAATCATTATATTCCATTAGCTCCTAGTTTATTGAATTATAAAGGTAGATTCATTATAATTGGTTAAAGGATAGTACATTTAAAGCCTTTGTAAATTGTTAAAATGAGGGTTTTTTCTTAACTTTATGTTTCACCATAATCCAAGTAAAATATACAAATGTCAGATAAAGCAACCCTAGAATACAACGGTAAGAAGTATGAATTTCCAGTAATAAAAGGTTCAGAAGATGAACTGGCCATTGACATAAAAACATTGCGCTCGACAACCGGGATGATAACCATAGATCCGGGGTTTAAGAATACTGGTTCTTGTGAAAGTGCCATAACTTTTTTAGATGGTGAAAAGGGGATGCTCAGGTACCGCGGTTACCCCATTGAGGAATTAGCTGAAAAAGCTGATTTCTTGGAAGTTGTTTATTTATTGATTTTTGGGGAGCTTCCAAGTATGGAACAGTTGGAAAAATTTCATCTCGATATTAAGGCTGAGTCCCAAGTTGATGAGGAAATGAAAAAGATTTTGGATGGTTTTCCAAAATCGGCTCATCCAATGGGGGTATTGTCTTCACTGACCAGTGCGTTGATTGCTTTTAATCCATCAATAGTTGATGTTTCTTCTGAAATAGAAATGTATAATACGATGGTAAAGATTATGGCAAAATTCCCAGTCTTGGTGGCCTGGACCATGCGCAAGAAAAAGGGATTGCCACTTGATTATGGCGATGATAGTTTGGAATATGTAGAGAATCTTCACAAGATGATGTTCAAAAGACCCAACAAAGAGTATGAAAAGAACAAAATCGTAATAGATGCCCTTAATAAGTTGCTGATATTACATGCTGATCATGAGCAAAACTGTTCTACCTCTGCGGTGCGAATTACTGGATCTTCACATGCCGGATTGTTTGTGTCATTATCTGCTGGGATTTCCGCGCTTTGGGGACCTTTACATGGTGGAGCCAATCAAGCCGTTTTAGAGATGCTTGAAGCTATCGATAAAGATGGTGGCGATACTCAAAAATATATGGATAAGGCTAAAGACAAAAATGACCCTTTTAGGTTAATGGGTTTTGGGCATAGGGTTTACAAAAATTTTGATCCTAGGGCAAAGATCCTAAAAAAGGCAGCAGATGAGGTATTAAGTGATTTGGGAATAGAAGACCCAATTTTGGATGTAGCAAAAGGTTTGGAAAAAGTAGCGTTAGAGGATCAATACTTTGTTGATAGAAAACTATATCCTAACGTTGATTTCTACTCTGGAATTATATATCGCGCATTGGGCATTCCAACTGAAATGTTTACGGTAATGTTCGCTATGGGTCGACTTCCTGGATGGATTGCGCATTGGAGAGAAATGCGTTCGCGAAACGAGCCTATTGGCCGTCCAAGGCAGGTATATATTGGGGAAACCATTAGACCTTTTGTGCCATTGAATAAACGATAGTCATCCTTTCAAAAAGATTGAAAATCTAAGCCACCTATTTACATGATCGGAAATAGGTGGTTTTTTGTTGTCCTCAAAACCGATTTCCTATATTTGCGCAAAATGTTACAATGCTACATCTTCATATAAAAGACGAAACCTCAAAATTAAAAGCTGTGGTTTTGGGTACTGCTAAAAAAAGTGGTCCCGTACCTTTACCCGAACAAGCATATGACCCTAAATCATTAGAGCATATTCTGGCGGGAACTTACCCTAAAGAGGAAGATATGGTTGAGGAAATGGAAGCATTTGTAAAGGTTTTTAAAAAACATGGTGTTGAAGTTTTCCGACCAGAGGTAATCAATGATTGCAATCAAATTTTTTCAAGGGACATTGCTTTTGTTATCGAGGATAAATTAATCAAGGCCAACATTCTTCCAGACCGTGAAGAGGAATTTGAGGCCATTCTTCATGTTTTGGATAGAATTGCCCCAGAGAATATATTGTACCCACCAGAAGAGGTACATATTGAAGGTGGTGATGTTATGCCATGGAACGATTACATCTTTATAGGTACTTATACAGGTAAAGATTACCCCGATTATATTACGGCACGTACTAATTGGGAGGGCGTTGAATATATTAGTAAAATGTTCCCAAATAAAAAGATAAAGTCTTTTGAACTGAGAAAGTCAATTACAAATCCCAAGGAGAATGCGTTGCATTTAGATTGTTGTTTTCAGCCGGTGGGCAAAGACAAGGCCATATTGCATAAAAATGGATTTCTAGTTGAAGAGGAATATGAGTGGTTATTAAATTACTTTGGAACGGAAAATGTATTTGAAATCACTGCTGATGAAATGTATCAAATGTGCAGTAATGTATTTTCAATTGCACCAAACGTTGTTGTTTCTGAACGAAATTTTACGCGCCTTAATACATGGCTAAAAGAACAAGGCTTCACCGTTGAGGAAATACCCTATGCAGAAGTTTCAAAGCAAGGCGGCCTATTGCGTTGTAGTACTTTGCCCTTGATTCGGGAATAAGTTAATGTAATACATCTTAACTCGCTTTTTATTACATAAATAGCCAATACCTAGGGTAAAAAATTAATTTTGCCTTAAATACTCAATTTTTGACAATGCAGATTACCAATACAATATTAATGATTCGTCCTGTGAGCTTTCGTATGAACGAACAGACCGCAGTGAACAATTATTTTATGGAGGAAATGGTTTTAAAAGACAAGTCCATCAATGAAAAGGCACAGGAAGAGTTTGATGCATTTGTTACGGTTTTGAGAAGTAAGGGCGTAAAGGTGATTGTTGTTGAAGATACTATAGAGCCCGATACTCCAGATTCCATTTTTCCTAATAATTGGGTATCATTCCATGAAAGCGGTACAGTGGCAGTGTATCCCATGTTTGCCGAGAATAGACGGAAGGAAAGGCGTGATGATATTTTTGATATCTTGGAGCAGCATGGATTTAAGATCAGCGAAATCATTGATTATACAGCTGCGGAGAAAGAAGGGGTTTTTTTGGAGGGCACAGGAAGTATTTTAAAGGATAGGGACAACCAAAAAGCGTATTGTGCACTATCAGAAAGGGCACATGAGGAGTTGTTTATCGAGTTTTGTGAGGATTTTGATTGTTTTCCGGTTATTTTCAATGCAAATCAAACGGTGGATGGTGAGCGTTTGCCAATTTACCATACCAATGTAATGATGGCCCTGGCAGAAAATTTCGCAGTTATTTGCCTTGATTCCATTGATGACAAAAATGAACGTAAAAATGTAGTACAGCATCTAAAAAAAAATGGAAAGGAAATTATTGAAATTACAGAAGAACAGATGCACCATTTTGCTGGAAACATGTTACAGGTTATTGGTGCAAATGACCAAAGATTAATGGTAATGAGTTCACAAGCTTATCACAGTCTTAACACTGCCCAAGTAAAGAACATTGAAAAGCATTGTGAAATTGTGCATAGTTCCTTGGATACCATAGAGACCTGTGGTGGGGGCAGTGCTCGCTGTATGATGGCCGAGGTCTTTTTGCCAAAGGCCTAACCTATTTGGAATTCAATTCATGTTTTTTCCTTAATTCATCCCTGTTCTTAGGACTTTAGTCAATACGATAAGAGTGTTTTAATTTTTGGCAATATTTCTGATCATTCCATTAAAGATAAAATAATGAAAAGGAACCATGCTGTACCAATACAACCTTCCTCTAACACCTCTAGGTCTAAAAGTAGCGGTTTGGTGCAAAACCTTATTTTCATCGATTCTAAACTCTAACCAAGCCTCGCCGGGCAATCGCATTTCGGCAAAGAGCAACAATCGTTTTTCTTTTTTATCGGCCAAAAGTACGCGCCAAAAATCCAATGCATCGCCTGAATTAATCTTTTTAGGGTGGGTACGTCCCCGGAGGAGTCCCACACCACCGAACAGTTTGTCAATAACCCCCCTTATTTTCCATAACCTATTACCATAATACCAACCATTGTCGCCGCCAATTTTCCAAATATTCTGTAAAACGGCTTCCTCATTTTCAATTTTTCTTTTTTGTTCATCTCTCAAAACGCCATATTTGGGAACTTGGATGTATTTCTTCAAATCCTGTTTAATGCGGCCACTAACCACACTGTCTTTCCAACTGCTAATTACAAGATTCTGTTCTATTTTGATAAAGGCCCTTTGAATCGCTTCTGTATAGGAATGGGTTTTAATTTCCAATAACTCCTCCAATCTATTGTCTTTGGCAACAACTTCCATTTTCATGCTGTCAACCAGGTTCATGGCTAATTTGTAGGAAGTCGAGGTTACAAAATATAACCAATAGGAAGACAGTTTTGGGGTCATAATAGGTACAGTGACAATCCAGTTTTTAAACCCTCTGGTTTTTGCGTATTGTTTCAACATGTCTTTATAAGTCAACACATCGGGGCCACCAATATCAAAAGAATCATTATAGGTTTTTTTGTTCCCAATTACTTTAGTTAAAAATGCCATAACATCGCGAATGGCAATTGGTTGTGTTTTGGTCAATACCCATTTGGGCGTAATCATAAACGGAAGTTTTTCACATATGTCCCGGATAATCTCAAAGGAAGAACTGCCTGATCCCACAATAATACCAGCTCGTAATACCGTAAGATTAAAAGTGCCTTGATATAGAATATCCTCAACGTTTTTTCGTGAACTCAAATGCTTTGAAAGTTTTTCCTCATTGACGATTCCGCTCAAATAAATGACTTGTTTCACTTGGGTTTGAGCCATGTAGCGGTTGAACATTTGGGCGGAGAGTGCTTCCTTTTTATCAAAATCTGTAATAGAAGAACTCATAGAATGAATTAGATAGTAGGCTACATCAAAATCTATCGGAAATAGATTGGGCTTTAAATCGTCCAAAAAATCCACTTCTATGACATCGATTCGAGAACGGGTTTCTTTGTCAACTGAAAGTCGTTTCTCATCACGTACGGCACAAACAACTTCGTGACCTAACTCCAAGAGTTGAGGTAACAAGCGCATACCAATATAACCATTGGCACCAGTGAGCAGTATTTTCATAAATCGGCTATTGAAGTGGGTGCATTCTCAACTTTGTAATCCAATATTCGTCTAAAGAACTTTTGAATGGCCTTGGTATCTGATTTAACTTTGATGAAGTGATTATCTCTGTATATGGAATAAATTGCAAAATCACCTTTATATATAGACAATTTGTAAAAGGGTATGACTAGAGCGAAAGTCTCCAGTAGCGAACGAAATCGCACGATAATCCCTTTGGGGCGCATTTCAATATTGCAGCAATCAATATTGTTGTCCAAAATGAGCAAATTCCTAATTTCAATACTTGTTTCAGTGATGAACAACTTGGGGGACCCTATACCACCCATGGCCCAGCGTTCTTTTAATTTGAAGGGTTTGCCGACTTCGTTATCGACCTTTCGCGTTATTTCACTATTAGTATAGGAAACGTTGAGTAACATAAGTTATCTTTTCATTAGCATTTCTAAAGTTAGTCAAAACCATGTGATTTAGAGAAAAGCTTCGTTATTAAAGCTCAAAAATTGTGTAGTTTTGCAGCTTAAAACACCAGCATTAATGAATATTCAAAAAGTCTTGACAACTAAGGTGAAACAGGCGATAACCTTCTTGTTTAATGTGGATTTACCTACTGTTGAATTTCAACCCACTAGAAAAGATTTTGAGGGTGATATTACTGTTGTTGTTTTTCCCATGCTTCGTTTTGTAAAAGATAATCCTGAGCAAATAGGTAAGCAAGTGGGTCAATATCTGCAGGAACATGTCGAAGAGGTTTCAGGATTTAATGTGGTGAAAGGTTTTTTGAATATTGTCATTGAGGATTCATATTATCTGGATTTTTTCAATGCTATAAAAGACGCAACTAATTTTGGTTATGAAACCAATATTGGCAATGATGCTATCATGGTTGAATATTCTTCGCCCAATACCAACAAACCATTGCACTTGGGTCATATTCGAAATATTTTATTAGGGTATTCATTAGCCGAAATACTAAAAGCTTCCGGAAGAAAAGTTTACAAGACACAAATAATAAACGATAGGGGCATTCATATTTGTAAAAGTATGTTGGCTTGGCAAAGATTCGGTGAGGGAGAAACTCCTGAAAGCACAGGGCTAAAAGGCGATAAGTTGGTGGGTAACTATTATGTGGCTTATGATAAGGCTTATAAGGCAGAAGTTGCTAAAATGATTTCTGAAGGTTTAGAAAAGGAAATGGCAGAAAAAAAGGCGCCCATTTTATTGGAAGCGCAAGAAATGCTTAGAAAATGGGAAGCTGGCGACAAAGAAGTTGTTAATCTTTGGAAAGTCATGAACGGCTGGGTTTATAAAGGCTTTGATGAAACCTATAAAAATTTAGGCGTTGATTTTGACCAATTATATTATGAGAGCGACACCTATCTTTTAGGTAAAGATGTAGTTGCAGACGGTTTGAAAAAAGGGGTATTCTATAAAAAGGAAGATGGCAGTGTTTGGATAGATTTGACCGATGACGGATTAGATGAGAAAATAGTCTTACGCTCGGACGGAACGGCAGTTTATATGACCCAAGATATAGGTACGGCCATACAAAGGGTAAAAGATTATCCTGATATCACAGGTATGGTATATACCGTAGGGAATGAGCAAGATTACCATTTCAAAGTACTTTTTTTAATATTGAAGAAACTTGGTTTTTCTTGGGCAGAAAGCTTACACCATTTAAGTTACGGAATGGTGGATCTACCTAGTGGTAAAATGAAAAGCAGGGAAGGTACCGTTGTGGATGCTGATGACCTCATGAACGATATGTCTCAAACTGCAGCCACGATTTCACAAGAGTTGGGAAAATTGGAGGATTACGCTCAGACTGAAAAAGAAGAACTATATAAAATGATTGGTCTAGGTGCCTTAAAATATTATATTTTAAAGGTAGATCCTAAAAAACGCATATTGTTCAATCCAGAAGAGTCTGTAGATTTTCAAGGGAATACGGGGCCATTTATCCAGTATACGTATGCAAGAATTCAGTCCATCTTACGAAAAGCTGAAGAGATCAATAATGTCTGGTCGAGCGCAGTCGAGACCTCAATTGATCTGCATCCAAAAGAAAAGGAATTATTGAAACAGATCCAATTGTTTCCTGAATCCATTCAACTGGCGGCTGAAAATTATAGTCCAGCATTGATTGCCAATTATACTTATGACCTGGTCAAGGAATTTAATTCATTCTATCAGCAGGTTTCAATTTTGGGTGAATCAAACGAACAAAAGAAAATACTTCGGGTGCAGTTGTCCAAGAAAGTAGGGGAGATTATTCAATCGGCGTTTTTGTTATTGGGAATTCAAGTTCCTGAGCGCATGTAGTTAAAATCTGATCCTAAAACTAACATTAGGAGTCAGGCCCAAAGAAACACTTTCCACAATTTCGATCTCATCATTATCATTAAGCCTGTAATAGGTGTTGAGTATATTTTTTCGATTGGTGAAATTCAAAACAGATGCACCAACGGTGGCTTTGATCCTTGGTGATAAATCAAAATTATAAATTGCAGAGGCATCGGCTCTCAAATATTCAGGTAATCTGCTACTGTTTGGTTCTTGAAAAGTAATGCTACTCGGAAAGAAAGTGGTATCAACAGGATTGTTGGCATCTGGTTTTGTATATGGCTTCCCGGTTCTATAATTCAATCCAACCCCTATTTTAAATTTGCCATAGGTGTAATTACCAGCGAAAGTTACCGTGTGTCGAACGTCCAAATTATTGGGGAATATTCTTGGTACGATGTCCTCAAAAGTATAGTCATTTACATTATAAGTATAACTTAACCAAGCACTATAATCAGCCGTTTTTTTATTGATTAAAAATTCAACGCCTTTGACCGTATAATTACCAATTTCCTCATTGAATTGCCCTTCACTTTGAAAGCCCTGTGTACGTGCACTAATACCCTCTACCTCCTTATAAAATCCTTCAACCCCAACATATAGGCTGTGGTGGTCATAATTTAGGCCAAAAGAACCTTGTTTGCTCGTGGTAATGGGCAGCGGCACCAAATCATTGTCAGGGTCTGCGATATACCATCGTCGCTTTTCAATACCCAAGAAATTCTGTTCCAAATCAACGACTTGATGGGTCGTCTGATTTTTGAACTCCCCTTGCAACTCCATTTTAAGGTCTTCGACAAGTTCATAATTAACATTGAGTCGGGGTTCAACAATATATTCGCTGAAAGTGTCTAGGTTTTGAATATAGTTCACTCGTGCACCTCCCCGGGCATATAGTTTTTCATTGGGTGATTTGTATTCCAATTCCGAAAAGAGTGAATGTGTTCTTAGGACCCCTTTTATGTTATTGCTATAAGGGGGTTGGGTTACTTCTGAAAAATTAAAAACACCTGTTTCTTTTAGCTGGTAGCCATTCAGCCAATTTAAAGTTTCATTCAGTTTATAATTGGTATTCAACTGTAATGCTGTTTCAGTGACTTCATTTTCTTGCAGCAAGACTTGTTGTGAATTTGCTGAGGTATTTTCTGATTCGAGATTGTATCTGGTGTAATAGGCATTGATTTTTGAAGAGAAAGTATTACTCCAATTGCTTTCCAGGCTTCCACCAATCCAGGATCCTAAAAGGATGCTTGAGTCTGCTGCTGC
>RCNC010001948.1_pt1 | contig 13843 bp, 11 predicted proteins | sample 2041301 | NCBI WGS metagenome assembly RCNC01 (sample SAMN09708231, study PRJNA481090) | Marine sediment metagenome, whole genome shotgun sequencing project. | biome: marine sediment; feature: ocean; material: sediment; isolation source: Sewage treatment plant 13A marine sediment (STP13A) ... | reverse complement strand
CTCGAAAGGGTCGTAAATTGCAAGGCATCTACGTTCCGTACTGGACCTTTGACGCCAGCACCAAATCTTCCTACCGGGGGGAACGTGGCACAGTTTATTACGTCACAAAAACTGTTGTGCGGAATGGAAAACGAATGCAACAGCAGGTCGCAAAGGTCCGTTGGCGCTCAAAATTCGGCCGGGTGGCCCGGCTCTTTGATGATGTTCTGGTTCTCGCGTCGGTCAGTCTGCCGAAACGGTTTACTGATGCGCTTGAACCCTGGGATCTCTCTGCGCTTGAGCCCTACCGCCCCGAGTATCTGGCCGGTTTTCGTGCTGAAGGCTACGGTGTCGAACTCGCTGACGGGTATATCGAAGCGCGCAGCTATATGGATCGTGTCATCGCCCGAGATGTCAAATTTGACATCGGCGGCGACCGACAGCGCATTCACGCCATCGACACAGCCATCAGGAATGTCACGTTCAAACACGTCCTGTTACCGGTCTGGCTCGCGGCTTATAAATACCGCGGCAAGACATACCGGTTTGTTGTAAATGGCCGCACCGGTCAAGTTCAGGGCGAGCGCCCCTACTCAGCCCTCAAAATCTCATTTGCCATATTGATTGGCGTCCTTGTCGCGGGCGGCGCCGGCTATCTGATTGCGCTCAATCATCAATAGCATTTTAGACGGCCCCCAAAAGGGGCCGCCCGCGCTCCAATTATCAGAACCGCATTAGGCCTTCGCGATTTCCACTCGTTTGGCCTTGGGCAACTCGTCGGCTTTGGACTTGGGTACTGATATATGCAGGACGCCATCCTTCATCTCAGCCTTGACACCATCTCCATCGGCATCTGCTGGCAACTGAAACGAGCGTCGAAACGCGCCGTATTGCCGTTCACTGAAGAACCACGTGTCGCCGCTTTTCTCGGTGCTTGTTTTCTTTTCGCCCCGCACTGTGACAACGCCGTCCTCGACTGTCAGGTCAATGTCGCTTTCGTTGATACCAGGTACTTCCATGCTGATGGAATACGTACCGTTGCCTTCCGACGCCTCTGAGGCCGGGCTCAGCCAGTCTGAAATCCGTGTCCCAAAACTGCGGAATGGGTCGTATAGCGATGGCCGAAATCCTGCGTGATCTGCTTTCTCAACCATACTCGGTCCTCCTGATTTGGTTTGATCGGCTTAACTCTATCATTTGGCGAGCAATGCTGCCCTGATCAGCCTCAATACGAAGGTGGCAAGTGCCTTGCATGACCCGAACCTAAACGCCATTCTCACGTCAATTATCAGCTGTGCCGGAGCCTGCGCCATGACATCTCATTACACCACGCTTGATGCGATTATGCGCGCCCGTCGGTCCTGCCGGGCGTTTTCGCCGCGCAGCGTGCCAACGCAAGATATCGAACGCATTGTTGCGACCGCAGCACAGGTGCCGTCCTGGTGCAACGCCCAGCCATGGCAGCTGGAAATCACCCGTGGGGACGCCACCGACAGATTTCGCGCCGCCTTGCAAGACGCCGTGACAAGAACAGGTCCCTCCCCTGATTTAGCCTGGCCCAGCGGTTATTCTGGCATCTATCGTGACAGGCGGCGGGTTTGCGGTTTTCAGCTTTATGATGCAGTTGGCGTAGACAAATCTGACCGGGCAGGCACAACCCGTCAGATGATGCAAAACTATGCGCTCTTCGGCGCACCTCACACCGCTATTCTGCACAGCCCGGCTGAGCTCGGCCCCTATGGCGCGATGGACTGCGGCGGGTTTGTATCGGCCTTCACCCTTGCTGCGCAGTCTCTTGGTATCGCCAGCATCCCGCAAGCTGCTATCGCTGCATTCAGTCCATTTCTGCACCAATATCTTGATATCCCTGAGGATCGCCTGATCCTTTGTGCGATTTCTTTTGGATATGCCGATCCCGATCATGCGGCCAACAGCTTTCGCACTGAGAGGGCCACCCCGGACGAGGTCATCTCATGGCACGACTGATCGCGCTACATCCGAAGGCGGCACAATGCGGGCATTGATCCAGAGGGTCGCTGAGGCCCGTGTCGACATTGACCGGACGACGGTCGGCCAAATTGGGCCCGGCCTGCTGATCCTGATCTGTGCCATGCAAGGCGATGGCGAAGATCAAAGCGCCAAAATGGCCTCAAAAATCAGCAAATTGCGGATATTTAAAGACGCGGCCGGTAAGATGAACACTTCGCTGCTGGATACAGGTGGATCAGCCCTGATCGTCAGCCAGTTCACCCTTGCAGGGGACGTCTCTCGCGGCAACCGGCCAGGTTTTTCAACCGCCGCCGCACCCGATCAGGGGCGCGCGCTTTATCAACACTTCATCGGTCAAATCGAGGCCTTGGGCATTCCCACAGCAACCGGCGCATTTGGCGCCGACATGGCCGTAAGCCTGACCAATGACGGACCAGTAACACTCTGGCTCGATATCTGAGGCACTTATCCGGATTTCTTCACAAACTCAGTCAGGATCACAATTCTTTGGCCCTCAACACGGCCCTCGATTTGTGCTGCATTCTCGACCACCACAGAAATCCCGCGCACTGAGGTCCCGCGTTTGGCGGTAAATCCTGCGCCTTTCACGTTCAGGTCCTTGAGCAAAACAACAGTATCGCCAGACTGGAGAACAACACCGTTTGCATCCCGATGTATGACATCGGGCTCCACGGTCCCCAACGCCTCGGCCCAGACCTGAACCCCCGGCTCCAGATACGCTGTATCCAGCAAGTCCCGCGCCCAGGCTTCACGACCCAGAGCCTGCAACGCGCGCCATGCGGTTACCTGAACCGCAGGCACATCACTCCAGATCGCGCTCTGCAGGCACTGCCAATGCGGAGCATCTGGCACTGGTCCGGCCAGCGCAGGCAGGCACGCCGCGCAAATCTGCACAACATCCTCGCGTGGCGCCACCTGATATTCGGCTTCAGCACCAGCCCCACATAATCCGCAGATCTCAGACATATTAGTTCCTTAGTATTGCGTCGGTCCACCTGCGCTGAGCGCCCATCAGAGATTCGAAGGCACCCCAAAGGGGTGCGCAATCGGATCAAATTAGTTTGGCACCAGAGGCAAACGCTTTGGTCCTGTTAGTCGGTTCCGCTCAGACTTACAGCCCCCGTTATCTTGCCTTACCCGCGAAAATGGAGTTGATCCCGACCAGCATAGCGGCTCCTTTGGGAAAAAGCCGTGCTTTCATGGAAATGCGCCAATCTTAAGGACACTATCAAACCATGCCAAAACCACCTGACAAAGAGTTGCTACAGGGCCTCTGGCAAACTGGGGTGGCGGCGGTGGGCGGACAGGCCAGCGTTTCCGCCGCCCTGCAACGCCTGACCCCAGCGGTTCCGGATCAGATCATCGCTGTGGGCAAGGCTGCCGCAGCGATGGCATGTGCTGCGGTTGGCCACTATGGCCCTGACATCCCAACACTTGTTGTCACCAAATATGGCCACGGAACAGACTTGCCCGATACGGCTACAATCATCGAATCCGCCCACCCTGTTCCGGATCAGAATTCTATTCGAGCCGGAGAGGCGCTTGCCAATACTGTCGATGCAATGCGCGCAGGCAGCCATCTGTTGCTGTTGGTCTCGGGCGGAGCATCTTCGCTCGCGGAACTGCCAAACGACGGGCTGACCCTGGTTGATCTCGCAGCCGAAAACAGCCGAATGTTGTCCGCCGGTCAGGACATTCATGCAATGAATCGCTACCGCAAAACTCTTTCGCAGATCAAAGGGGGAAAACTGCTCAGCCGCTTTACCGGAAGCTCTGTCACCGTTCTTGCTGTTTCCGACGTTCAGGGCGATGCTCTCTCGGTTATCGGGTCAGGCATTGGCGATGCCCCTGATAACCCAGTTTTCGTCTTTGAACCTCATATTGTGGCCAGCAACCTTGTGGCGCGTGAGGCAGTGGTCAGGGCAGGCGAACATGTCAACCTGACCATCCGGGGTAACGCAGAAAGTCTCTATGATGACGTGAACACTCTCGCGCCTTTGCTGGCCGCTGAGTTGAAATCATCCGCCCCTGGCCTTCACGTCTTGGGCGGCGAGCCCACCGTGGTTCTTCCTGCCTCCCCGGGGCGCGGCGGGCGCAATCAGGCACTTGCCCTACTACTGGCGCGCGAGATCCATGGCACAGACGGCCTCACGATCATCGTTGCCGGGACCGACGGCAGCGACGGGCCAACAGATGCAGCCGGCGCCATCATAGACGGCACAACCTGGGACGATGGTGGAGAAGAGGCGTTGGCCCACGCCGACAGCGGCACTTGGCTCGATCAGCGCGGCGCACTGCTGCGAACCGGACCAACCGGCACAAATGTCATGGACCTGATGATTGCTCTGCGTACTTGACAGCCCCCGCATGTTGCACAAACGTCGCCGCATGATAGACCTGCCTCATTCTGCTGTTTCTAACGCCCTGCGCGATATCGAAGAAGTGCCCGATGTGGGCATTATCCTAAGCGACGGCACGCGCCTGTCTGCCCGAATCTGGAAACCAGCAGATGCAGACGACCATCCGGTCCCTGCCATTCTGGAATACCTGCCGTACCGCAAACGCGATGGAACCACTGCACGTGATGCGCTGACCCATCCCTATTTTGCCAAACGAGGCTACGCTTGCATCCGCGTCGACATCCGAGGCAATGGCGACAGTCAGGGGCTGATGGCGGATGAATATTCACCACAGGAACTCGCTGACGGGGTTGAGATCATCGCCTGGCTTGCAGTGCAGAATTGGTGCTCGGGAGCGGTTGGGATAATGGGGATCAGCTGGGGTGGGTTCAACGGCCTTCAGATCGGTGCGCTTGCACCAGAACCGCTCAAGGCGATCATTACACTCTGTTCGACTGCGGATCGCTACGCCGACGACATTCATTACAAAGGCGGCTGCCTATTGAATGAAAATCTCGGCTGGGGCGCAACCATGTGGTCCTACTCCAGCCGCGCGCCCGATCCGGCCCTTGTCGGGGATTCCTGGCCTGAGATGTGGCTTGATCGATTGGAAAACGAACCCTTTCTCCCATCTGTTTGGTTACGACATCAACGGCGCGATGCGTATTGGGAGCACGGCTCGGTCTGCGAGGATTTCAGTGCGATCAAGGCCGCCACGCTGGCTGTTGGCGGATGGGGTGACGCCTACAAGAACACGGTGCCGCAACTGGTTGAACAGCTTGATGCGCCGGTCAAAGGTATTGTTGGCCCATGGGTGCACAAATACCCGCATTTTGCAGTGCCCGAACCGCGGATAGGATTCCTGCAAGAAGCGCTGCGTTGGTGGGATCACTGGCTTAAAGGGATCGATACAGGTGTTCCGGACGACCCTGATTATCGCGCTTACCTGATGGACGGAGTGCGCCCCAAAACCTGGTATGCAGAACGGCCCGGGCGCTGGATTGCCGAAACCAATGGTGCGACAACTCATATTCCGATGTGCGAATGGCACCTGACGGATAATGGGTTGGCCACTTCGACGGAACACTTGAGCAAAACCATCGCCTCACCACATCATTGCGGTGCAGCAGGCGGCGAATACTGCGCCATCTGGCTCGGACCGGAATTGCCCGGCGACCAGCGATGTGACGATGCTCTGTCTGCCTGTTTCGACAGCCCTGCGTTGGAGCAGACAATGGATATTGTTGGCGCCCCGCAGGTCCGCCTTGCGCTGAGTGCTGATAAACCGCAGGCGCAGATTGCAGTGCGGCTGAACCATGTCCACCCGGACGGGGCCAGCACCAGAATTACCTATGGGGTGCTCAATCTGAGCCACCGCAACAGCCATGCCACCCCTGCCCCGTTAAGCCCCGGCGAGAGCGTCAACATCACCCTTGATCTCGACCATATCGCCTACCGGGTGCCCGCAGGTCACATAGTGCGGTTGGCAATTTCGACCGCCTATTGGCCGCTTGTCTGGCCTTCGCCTGACTCTGCAACTCTGACATTGAATACGGGGGAGTTATCGCTTCCAGTGCGCCAGACTGCCGGAAAAGACGAATGGGCGTTCCCTCCGCCAGACGCAGAGGCGCCCTGGGAGACGGTTACGTTGCGGGACGAAAACCACGTTCGGCAGAGCCAGACAGATCACACAACAGGCGAGGTTCACCTGATCATCGAGGATGATTTCGGCAAGGTGGAAGACGCGGACCACGGTCTGATCACAAGCTCGGTCGCGCGCGAGCGCTGGAGCATTCATCCTGATGATCCATTGTCAGCGCGCGGTAAGCTTCACTGGTCTGACGAACTGGGGCGTGGGGCTTGGTCAGTTCGCACCGAAACCTACTCCGAAATGTGGTCTGATGCTGAAACATTTTTCCTCATAGCGCGTGTTGAGGCCTATGAAGGCGGCACTTTGATCTATGAACGCGACATAGAAGACGAGATCCCACGTGACCAGATGTAAGATGAGTTCCATTTCGCCGCCGTTTTTGCACTTGCGAGGTGGCCCGAAATAGGCAACCCTGACTCATCACTCAATAAAAACGCCACAAATGGCGATCCGTTAAACTGGGAGACACTTATGAACGACCAACTGAAATACCTATCCGCACGTGCAGCTGCAGGAAAAATGTCGCGCCGTGAATTTATGAGCCGTGCTGCAGCGCTGGGTGTCAGCGCAGCCGTGGCCAACACCTTTATGGCTTCTGCTGCCAAGGCCGCAGGGCCTGTCAAAGGCGGTACGATCAAAATGGGTGTTCAGGGCGGCGAAAGCACCAACACCATGGATCCCGCGCTGGCTGCATCAACTGTTCCAACCGTGAACCTGCGCAATGCATTTGACACGCTGGTCAATGTTGGCCCCGACGGAAGCATTGAAAACAGGCTGGCCGAAAGCATCGAGGCGTCTTCAGATGCCAAGACATGGACGTTCAAAATCCGCAACGGCGTTGAATTCCATAACGGCAAGAGCCTAACGTCAGAAGACGTGATGCGCACAATGGAGCGCCACTCTAACGAAGACGCAACATCTGGTGCACTTGGCATCATGAAAGGCATTGAGTCCATGAAGGCCGACGGCGAAAATTTCGTTGTCGAGTTAACCACCGGCAACGCTGACCTACCCTATCTTTTGGCCGACTACCACTTGCAGATACAGCCGGATGGCGGGTTCGATAGCCCGGCGGCGGGTGTCGGCACAGGCGCCTACACTCTTGAGGTTGATGAACCCGGTGTGCGGCATGTGTTCAAGAAATTCGGCAATTACTGGGACGACACGACCGGCCACGCTGATGAAATCGAGGTTATCGTACTTAATGATGCCACTGCGCGAACAGCAGCGCTGCAATCAGGTCAGGTGCACATGATCGACCGGGTCGAGCCCAAGATTGCGAATCTTCTTGCTCGGGCCCCTAACCTTGACGTCAAAACAGTATCCGGCCCAGGTCACTATGTTTTTAACATGTTCTGCGACACAGCGCCGCTTGACAGCAATGATCTGCGCTTGGCGTTGAAATACGCAATCAACCGTGAAGAATTGGTGGATAAAATCCTGCGTGGCTATGGCACCGCTGGCAACGACTTTCCGATCAACAAAGCTTATCCACTGTTCGACGACACCATTGAGCAGCGCAAATTCGACGCAGAAAAAGCGGCAGAACACTATAAGAAATCTGGCCATGACGGCTCTCCGATTATCCTTCTGGTCGCGGATGGTGCATTTCCAGGAGCAGTGGACGCCGCTGCGTTGTTCCAACAAAGCGCACTAGCCGTTGGTATCCCATTGGAAATCAAGCGCGTACCCAATGATGGCTACTGGACTGAAGTCTGGAATGCGCAGCCGTTCTGCGCGTCCTACTGGAGCGGTCGCCCCGTGCAGGACCAGATGTACACGACTGCCTATCTCTCAAGCGCCGACTGGAACGACACCAATTTCAAGAACACCGAATTCGACAAGGTTCTTAATGCGGCCCGTAGCGAGTTGGACAGTATCAAACGCAAGGCGATGTATTCGCAGATGGCCGTTATGGTTCGTGACGAAGGCGGCACGATCTGCCCGATGTTCAATGACACCGTCGAAGGTGTTTCGACCAAAATCGGTGGTTGGGTAGCAGATCCGAATCTGTCGCTGATGAACTGTATGGCTGGCGTCAAGTGTTGGGTCGAAGCATAAGGGCCAGTTGAGATTATGCATCCTGTCGTAAAATTGGTTGCTCAGCGCTTAGCGCTGGGCGTCCTGTTGCTTTTTGCCGCGTCCATTCTGATCTTTGTAGGAACCACCATCCTGCCCGGTGACGTGGCGCAATCCATTCTCGGCCAGTCGGCGACGCCAGAATCGCTCGCCAATCTGCGTGAAGAGCTTGGGATGAACGAACCTGCTCTGACACGTTACTTCAATTGGCTGGGCGGCGTACTTCAGGGTGATCTGGGCACCGCCCTGACCAACGGACGCGATATCGCCGAAAGCATCGGCACGCGCCTCGGCAACACGCTTTTCCTTGCCTTCTGTGCCGCTGTAATCGCGGTTCCGCTCGCGATTGGGTTGGGCCTGCTAGCGGTACGCTACAAAGACCGCTGGCCGGACAAGCTGATCTCGGGGATAACCCTCACCACAATCTCGATCCCAGAATTCATGATCGGCTACTTGATGATCTTCTTTCTGTCGATCCAGTTGCCGCTTTGGATCAACGGGATGGAGTTTTTGTCAGAAGGCGTGCGCGACTGGCTGCTCTCGAATCTTCGGTTTTCATCCGTGGCACTTATCAACGACAGCATGACCCTGATTGAAAAGATCAAATCCATCACCATTCCGGTTCTCGTCCTGACTCTGGTCGTACTCGCGCATATGATGCGGATGACCCGCGCCGCTATTCTGAACGTGATGCAGTCGGCCTACATCGAGACTGCCGAACTTAAGGGGATGTCCGGATTGGACGTGATCCGTAAACACGCATTTCCAAACGCAATCGCGCCGATTGTTAACGTCGTTATGCTGAACCTTGCTTATCTGGTTGTTGGTGTTGTGGTGGTCGAGGTGGTCTTTGCCTACCCCGGCATGGGCCAGTATCTTGTCGACCACGTGAGCAAACGTGACGTTCCGGTAGTGCAGGCCTGCGGGCTGATCTTTGCCGCCGTCTATATCGGGCTAAATCTGGTGGCCGACGTTGTCGCGATCCTCGCCAACCCAAGGCTGAGGCATCCAAAGTGAACAACCACATCCTAGATACGCCCCGCTCAATTGTCGCGGGTACTGCACTGGGCGGGACACATAGCGCCTGTGCCGCATCGCCACCCCAAATGACAAACTCCCGAAGGACCCACCCATGAGGATCCCCATATCTGCCCTCATCGGCCTGTTCCTGACAGCGCTTTTCTTTCTGATGGCCATCTTCGCGCCCTTCATCGCACCCTACGGCATGGCCGAAGTCGTTGGTGACGTCTGGGAAGCCCCATCAGACCAATTCACCCTTGGCACTGACAGCATCGGACGAGACCTGTTGAGCCGCATGATTTATGGCGGGCGCACGACAATTGCGATTGCGACAATGGCCACGATCATCAGCTTTACCACCGGCTCTGTTCTGGGGTTCTTTGCTGCCGTTTCCGGCGGTTGGGTCGACCAGGCACTTTCGCGGTTTGTCGATCTGATCATGTCGATCCCATCGCTGATTTTCGCATTGGTGGTTCTCTCGGTACTGCCAACAACCGTACCGACCCTGATCATCCTGATGGGCCTGCTGGATTCGACCCGTGTTTACCGCTTGGCACGCGCTGTGGCCGTCGACATTACAGTGATGGACTATGTAGAATCTGCGCGTTTGCGCGGTGAGAAAATCGGCTGGATCATCTTCCGCGAAATTCTGCCGAACGCTTTATCACCGCTGGTCGCCGAAATGGGGCTGCGTTTCATCTTTATGGTTCTCTTCGTGTCTACGTTGTCATTCCTCGGACTGGGGGTGCAGCCTCCACAGGCCGACTGGGGCGGGATCGTGAAAGAAAACAAAGAGGGCATCAACTACGGCATTCAAGCCGCACTTTACCCGGCCTATGCGATTGCCGCGCTTTGCATCTCGATCAACCTTGTCGCTGACTGGGTTCTGAACCGCACCACTAGCCTGAAAGGGGGTCGGGGATGAGCGATCCACTTCTCAAAATCCGCGACCTGAAAATTGGTGCAACAATCTATCCTCCGGGCGAAAAGCCCAAAGATATCGAGATCGTGCACGGTGTGTCTTTTGATCTGGAACCGGGCAAGGTGCTTGGGCTGATCGGGGAATCCGGCGCCGGTAAGTCTACGATTGGTCTCTCTGCTCTTGGCTATGGCCGGGGTGGCGTTGAAATCACCGGCGGTGAGGTCTGGGTCAACGGCCGCGATATCCTCAAAGGCGGCATCCGTGGCCTGCGCGACCTGCGCGGCGCGGAAGTCACCTATGTGGCTCAATCAGCGGCAGCCTCGTTCAACCCCGCCAAAAAGCTGATGGAGCAAATCGTGGAAGGCGCTGTGTTGCACGGCCGCTGCACCCGAAAAGAAGCCCAAACGCGCGCGATCGAACTGTTCCGCAAGCTGGGTCTTCCGGATCCGGAAACCATCGGCGACCGTTATCCGCATCAGGTGTCGGGCGGCCAGCTGCAACGCTGCATGACGGCGCTGGCGCTTTGCCCGCAACCCGATTTGGTGGTGTTTGACGAACCAACCACGGCGCTGGACGTTACCACTCAGATCGAAGTCTTATTGGCCATCAAGGATGCGATCCGCGACACCGGCGTTGCCGCGCTTTATATCACCCACGACCTTGCTGTTGTCGCGCAGGTGTCGGACCATATCATGGTCCTGCAGATGGGTGAAAAGGTTGAATACGGCACTACAGACCAGATCATCAATGATCCGCAAGAGGACTACACCAAGGCTCTCGTCTCGGTCCGCTCGATTGCGCATGAAGAAAAGAATCCCACAGACGAACCGGTGCTGAGTGTCACTGGCATCACCGCCCGCTACCGCGGCACGCCATTTGATGTCCTGCACAATGTGACTGTTGATCTGCACCCGGGCCAGACCCTCGCGGTTGTCGGCGAAAGCGGCTCGGGGAAATCCACCTTAGCGCGCGTTATCACCGGGCTTTTGCCGCCAAGAGAAGGTCAGATCGACTTTGCCGGGCGCACGCTGTCGCCCGATCTAGCCAGCCGGACCAAAGAAGATCTGCGCGAGTTGCAGATGATCTATCAGATGGCCGATACGGCGATGAATCCGCGTCAGACCGTTGGCACCATCATCGGACGACCATTGGAGTTATATTTCGGCCTGCGTGGTTCTGAAAAAACCAAGCGGATCAAGGAACTGCTGGATGAGATCGAGATGGGTGACGGGTTTGTCGACCGCTATCCTGCCGAGCTTTCAGGCGGTCAAAAGCAACGGGTCTGCATTGCGCGCGCCCTTGCGGCCAAACCCAAGCTGATCATCTGCGACGAGGTTACCTCGGCGCTCGATCCACTGGTGGCAGATGGTATCCTGAAGCTGCTGCTGAACTTGCAAAAAATTGAAGACGTGGCTTATCTCTTCATAACTCACGATCTGGCAACGGTTCGTGCAATCGCGGATTCCATTGCGGTGATGTATCAGGGCAATGTGCAGCGTTACGGGTCCAAGTCGCACGTTTTGTCGCCGCCTTTCGATGACTATACCGACCTGTTGCTAAGCTCCGTCCCCGAAATGAAACTCGGCTGGCTGGAAGAAGTCATTGCACACCGGAAAATGGAAAGTGCCGGGAATTAACACTAGTGACGCGTGCAGTTAAGTAATTGGGCAAGTGGCGTTTTATTGCTTGTGACTTGACAAGCACGGCACGGGCCAGACACCTTGGACCTGACTTTTCAAGATTTTGGCTACCAGGTGAGAATAACCAAAAGGGCGTAGCTAAGAAGTGCGAAATACTACAGCGTCGCTCCAATCGCTTGAACTGCAAGAGACCCGCAACGGCCGGTAGCCGTTGCGCCGAGATGCTAGCGCTTAAGCGAGTAATCATGAACAAACGTGCTGGCGATCGGGGCATCCCAGGCGCAGTCAAGACATCACTCCTCGATCATCTGATTTGGGATCCGATAATCCAATGCCGGGCGCAAGCCGTTTGATGCATTTCTGATGTTCAAGACCCTGATCTTGAGCGCACGCCGCAAACTGGCCCTCTGGCGATACGATTACAATAGCGCCAGGCCGCATTCATCTCTGGGAAACAAAACACCAGTCGAAGCGCGCCGAGCGCTTGAGCGATAATGAGGGCTCCGCGCACGACGAGCTTTCCCAAAACGAAACCGAGGAATATGTAATCCAAACCCGCGAACTCTCGTTATGAATGAGGGAGCCTCGGGGGTAGGTCATCGGGCCAATAGTGAAAACCATTAGTCTGGTTCCGACCAAGGCCAAAATCGGGATGAAAAATATTGCTTACAACATCCGCCGACTTGGCCTGTTGCGCCGCCTGAATCCGTTCCCAGTGTGACAGCACGAAGGTGCAGACGCGATCTGCACCATCAAGGCCCGACACGGATCAGAGATCAAGCCTTACCGACTCGGACCCAATGTGGCCAACGGCCTATAGAACCAGAAACAAGCCCGATGCCGCCTCAGAAGGTCAATAAATCGAGGTGCCCGGCAATTGGTTTTCGATGTGTTTTGAAGGCGATCCAACAACTTGGGTGCAAAACAACCGCACAATACTCGACGATTGATAACGATAGGCCCTTAATTGGTGTGGTTGCCACCGGCAGTCTTTGCTATCGGTTGATGTTCCGCTTGAATTCGTCTGGGCGCGAAACTCAGAATGAATTGGTCGATAGGCAAGATGATCCAACCAAACACCCGGAAGCGCAATCTCGTCATTGTCCGGGCGGGGGCAAATTCCCTTCACCAAGGTTGGCTATCAAAGCCTTATGAGGGGAGAAGCTTTGACCTAGTCATAAGCTACTTTTCCGAAAATGCATTTGAGGCACACGTCGAAATGGACGGTGTCGCGCCGGTATTACATGTCTGAGGTAAGTGGGATGGTTTGCACAAGACCCTTACGGGAATGGAATGGGGTGACTATGACTTCTTCTGGCTGCCGGACGATGATATCGAGACGGACGGTAGTGTTATTGATACGATGTTCCAGATGGCCTGTGACCATGGGTTGGCAGTGTGTCAGCCTTCCGTAAACCGTCAGAGGTATTTCACACATTTCATCTTCAGCCATTGCCACGCGTTCCGCCTGCGTTACACAAACCATATTGAAATCATCGTCGCTTGCCTAAGTAAGGCCATGCTTCGCAGGGTATTGCCGATGTTTGAGACCACGATGAGCGGATTTGGACTCGACTATAAATGTTGCCGGTTACCGGAATCCGGAGACTTTCGAGCTGCAATATTGGACACTGTTTCAGTCTTTCACAATCGGCCTATTGGCAGCACACTGAAAAAAACCATCGCTACAACCGGAACCACTTCGCAGGACGAAGAGGTTGTTCTGAAGGAATCCTTTGGTGTGGAACAACGTGTTGTGCCAATTGCCTACGCAGGCGTAAAAGCCGATGGGAGCCCGATCACCGGGAGCAGCAGCATGGCCAACGCGATGGCACTGTCGTGGGAAAAGTATCTCCGAGAGTTTCGCGCGCGCCGTGAAGCCTTGGGGAAAATGCTGCAGGTCTACAAACGTCAGTTTATCAAGACACTGGATATGTCTCCGTTATAGTGACAGTCCATTTTCCCAAATCAGACTCTTGCTTGCTGCCAGTTTGTGTCCCAGATAGACTTGCGCGTGCAAATTCGACCACCTTGGACCATTCAGCTTGTTGTACTGATTGCCGTTTCTCCTGCACCTTTGAGCAGAACCCCAATACTTGGAAGTTACAGTCATGAACGAGCCAAATCCCAAACCCGATGTGCG
>RCNC010001947.1_pt1 | contig 13848 bp, 12 predicted proteins | sample 2041301 | NCBI WGS metagenome assembly RCNC01 (sample SAMN09708231, study PRJNA481090) | Marine sediment metagenome, whole genome shotgun sequencing project. | biome: marine sediment; feature: ocean; material: sediment; isolation source: Sewage treatment plant 13A marine sediment (STP13A) ... | reverse complement strand
CTAAGGTGTGGACGGTCCGCTGAGAAGGTCCCAAGCCACTCCGGCCAGGGCTGCATCCTGGGCCCCGACTCCCGTGAGATCACAGACTATGAGCTCTTCGCCCTCCCTGCCCGGACGGTGTCCGACGAGAACCTCCCCCAACTCTGCGTGAATACCTCCCGGGGCCAGAGTCCCCTCGCTCACGGCGTGATGGGTCTCCCCCAGGCGAAGGCACTGTGCCCGGGAGTCCACCACAACCTTGGCCGGCGGGCCCAGTATTCCTGGGGCCAACTCCTGTTTGTCGGGTCCGTCAGATCCCACTGCCACAACCGTCGCGCCCTTCGTCAGCCAATCCAGCTCCAGGAGAGGCTCCCTCGAGGGCGTTACCGTGATCACCAGATCCGCCCCCTCCACCACCTCCCTGGGGCTGCCCGCACCCGACACTGGAGCACCGAGAGTGGGGCCCATTTCCTCCACGTAGGCGGCGACCTCGTCCGGGAAAGGGCTCCAGGCCCGGAGTTCCCGAATTTTTCTGACCCGGCTGATGGCCCGAAGCTGGTAGCGTGCCTGGGCTCCAGCTCCGACCACAGCCACTGTCAGTGGTCGGTCCGGAGCCAGAAGACGGACGGCCAACGCTCCGGCGGCACCGGTTCGGATCTCTGTCAGGTAAGCGTTGTCCTCGAAGAGGGCCAGAGGGAAACCGGTGGTCGCATCAAAGACGAGCACCAGCCCCGCACCCACGGGCAGGCCCAGGTCGGGGTTCTTGTAAAACCCCGATGCGAACTTGATGGCGAATACCGATTCCCCCTGAATGTACGCCCCTTTTACGTGAACCTCCCCTCGGACTTCCTCCAGATACAAACCCATGGGCGGTGGCTGAACCACCCGACACTCGGCCAGGGCTCTGAAAGCCGTCTCCACCGCCGCCAGCGCCTCATCTTCCCCAACCATCTCCCTGAGCTGTTCTTCTCCGAAGACCTTCATGGTTCGCTCCCCCGATTTGTGCAACTGGACGTGTGTTGACTGTCGACTAGGCCCAATCTGAGCTGCCCTTACAGCGTCTTCAAGATCTCCCGAGCGGCATTGAAGCCCGGCACACCGCCGCCAGTCCTGTGCCTGGCTCAGGGTTCCCGTACGGGAATGGAAGGGTGTGGTCCTCAACATTCACGCGATCAAACCAATCGGGCCTCCAAGAATGAAAAGGCGAAAACTGCAGGAATTGTCAGGAGATCGAGGCAGCAATATAGGCGAAGGAGTGAAGTCGTTGTAGGACTCAGCTTCTTCGCTCAGCAACGGTTGAAGTCTCGGTGCGGGCTTCCCTTCCCCGATTGAGACCGGGAGAGACCCGGGTAGGGCTGAGACCCTTGTACCGACACCACATGTGGTCGTATGACTCTTGGGTGTGAGGTTCGACATCACCTCAGCGGCACTGAACGGGGGGCAACCGGCGTGAGTGGCACAGTGACCTTTGAAGAGGCGCCTCCACATCTTCCGCGACCACGGGCTGAATGAGGCTGGGGTGCCCACCGAAGACGATATCCGCGAGGGCATCGCAAGGATGAGGTCGGTCTTTGATGGGAAGACCCATGATCAGCTGTGAGGGTTATCGCGTCGCCGACCCTGACGGACTGGAGACGCCGGCCATGGTGCTCTTCCAGGAGGTGATGGACCACAATATCCGGAGTGTGTGCGAGATGGTGGGCGGTGGCCGGAACCTGATTCTCCACGTCAAGACACATAAATCGGAGGCGGTCACCCGCAGGCAGGTCGAGGCCGGGGTCGAGGGCTTCAAATGCTCCACGCTGAAGGAGCTGGAAATGGTGCTCCAGGCTGGAGCCCGGAAGGCGATTCTCTCCTACCCCCAGGGCCAGAAGCGAAAAACCGAACGTTTTTGCGACCTGACTTCGTCCTATCCGGATGCATGGATTGCCACCGTGGTCAGCTCCCCCTTTCAGCTCGAGGTGCTGGCCGCCGTGGCCGAACGCCGAGGGCAGTCGGTCCGCGTAATGCTGGACCTGGATGCAGGCATGCACCGTACGGGGATTGAATTCGGCCCGGATGCCGGAAAGCTATATCGGGCAATCGATGCCCACCGGTTTCTGCAGCCATCCGGTTTCCATCTTTACGACGGACACGATGGTTTTAGCGACCTGACACGACGAGAGGCTGCGGCCCAGCGCCACATCGAGGCGCTTCAGGAATTCCAGCACCAGATCGAGTCTGCGGGGCTGCCCGTGCCGTGCGTGGTTGCCGGCGGCACCTTCTCCTTCGCCTACTACGCGCGAACCGAGGGAATGTACGGCTCACCCGGGACAGTCGTTTACTGGGACCGGGGCTATAGCACGGCCATGCCAGACATGCCCTTTCGATGGGCGGCCCTGGTTCTGACCCAGGTGGTGGATCGGTATCCTGAAGCTGGGACGATAACCACGGACCTGGGATACAAGGCTGTCGGTGCAGACCCTCCGGTGGAAGAAAGGGCTTACCTGCTTGGTCAGGACGGATCGCAACTGATAGGGCAGAGCGAAGAACACGGGATGTTTCGGATCTGCGGCGAATTACCCCGTGTGGGCGACTATCTGCTGGCGGTGCCAGGTCACATTTGTCCCACAACGATCTGCTACCCCGGCGTCCAGGTGCTTGATGCCGCAGGCGAAGTAGTGGACTACTATCTGCACACGGCGCGCGATCGAATCTAGAGACAATCTGAACATTATGGTCTGAACACTATGGGGTGATCCATGGCCGGTACGAATGGCGTCCAGGACGAAGGATTGGTACGCGTAATAGGGACCGGGGCCCTGGGGTTGAATGTCATCAACATGGTGGTCGGGGCGGGAATCTTCGTGCTGCCGGGCTTGGTCGCAGTTGAGCTTGGGTCCGGAGCCATACTCGCCTACCTGGTCTGCTCCATCACGGTTGCCCTCGTCTTCCTGTGTTTCGCCGAAGTAGGCAGCCGTGTCTCCCGCAGCGGCGGTTCGTATGCCTACGTCGAGGAAGCCTTCGGTCCATTTGCCGGATTCATAGCGTCGATCCTGTTCTGGTTCGGCTACAGTGCCCTGGCGGACGCGGCGATCACGGTCATCATGGTCGATTCGATGACCGTCGTCTTTCCGATCCTGGGTGAGTCCATTCCCCGCGCAGTCTTCATCATTGCGTTGCTGGTGTTCCTGGCTGGTGTGAACGTCCGGGGTGTCAAGGCGGGAGTGCGTTTGTACGTTTTCAACACGCTGGCCAAACTGGTGCCCCTGGTTTTGCTGCTGGGCGCCGGGATCTTTGTAGTGAACCTCGAGAATCTCGCCATTCCCGAGTGGCCGTCCTTTTCCAGCATCAGTGCAGGTACCATCCTGCTCTTCTTCGCGTTCAGCGGGGCCGAGTGTGCGTTGAGCGCCAGTGGCGAGATCAAGAACCCCTCGAAAACCGTGCCCCTCGGACTATTGTTCGGCCTCGCCGGACTTCTTGTGCTCTACGTCGGCCTGCAAACGGTGGCCCAGGGCGTGCTTGGGCCCGAGCTGGCAAACAACACCGAAGCACCGCTGGTGGCGGTTGCGACCGCAGTGTTCGGCAGTTGGGGCGGAAAGATGCTCATCGCGGGCGTGGTAATCTCGATCTATGGTGCTCTCAGCGGCGACATGTTGGGGGGACCCAGAGTAATATTCGCGTCATCGCTGGACGAGAACCTGCCGAAGTTCCTTGGAAAGGTGCATCCGAAGTACAAGACGCCCCACGTCGCGATAATTTTCTTCGCAATAGTCATCGGGGTGTTCGCGTTGACTGGCACCTTCAAATACCTAGCCGTTGTGGCAACGGGATCGCTGCTCCTCATCGACCTTGGGGTGAGCCTTGCGGTGCTGCGTCTACGCCAGCGGGACGGATTGCCCAAGGACGGCGAGTTCCGGCTGCCATTCGGGCCCATCATTCCGTTGCTGAGTTGTGCCATCGTCGGCTGGCTGCTATTGCAGGTGCCGGTCAACGAAGCCATCACCATCGCCGCCCTGGTAGGCGTTTGTATAATGATCTATGCCATCCGGTCGGTGATTCGCGGTGGCAGGAAAACAACCTGAACCTCGACGATACCGCCGAATAGGGTCCTAGCCGGCGATCCCCCCGCCGTCCACGACAAGGGCCTCACCCGTAACGAACGAGGAGTCGTCCGAGGCCAGAAAGAGGACTGCCCTGGCAATCTCTTCGGCGGTGCCAATCCGGCCGAGGGGACGATTCGATGCGCCGGCCAGGTAGTCTTCCCACTTGATCCCTCGTTTCTCGGCTTCGTCGGGTAGCATCGGCGTTAGAACGTCACCGGGACAGACACAATTGACGCGGATCCCGTCGGGTCCGTGATCGATGGCCATAGCCTTTGCCATGACGATCAGACCGCCCTTGGCGGCACAGTATGCTGCCGCCCGGTCGCCGCCGAGGATACCCCAGCCCGAACTGGTGTGAATGATGGAGCCACTGCCCCGCTCGATCATGGAGGGGAGGGCATACTTCGACATCAGGAAGGCGCCCTTCAGGCTGGAGTCGATGGTCTCGTCCCACTCCTGTTCTGTGCACTCCGGCAGCGTCCTGGGATGATACACCCCGGCGTTGTTGAACAGAACATCGATTCGACCGAACCGCTCCAGTGTTTGCTCGACGGCCTGCTGGCAGTCGCCTGCGACACGCACGTCGGAGCGGATGAACATGGCCGTACCACCAGAACCTTGGATGGCCTGTGCTACCTTTTCCCCCCGCTCCTGGTCCCGCCCCGTGAGCGCGACAGCCGCCCCCTCGCTGGCGAGTAGGGAGGCTGTGGCGCTACCGATGCCCGAGTTTCCACCAGTGATCAGTGCAACTTTGCCGTCCAGTTTCATGAGATGGTCCTTTCCTGGTATCTCCGTGCGACCCGACCGGTGGTGCGTCGCGGCGGAAGCTCTTACGCGTGGCTCCATTGGCTGCAAAGGCCGCCGGTAGTCTCTGCGCCGTCCATCACGTACACGTGTCCGGTGGCAAAGGCGGCGTCTTCCGATGCCAGGAATGCGAAAAGCCCGGCGATCTCCTCGGGCCTTCCGTGCCGGCCAGAGGGGATCTTTCCATTGACGGCGTCCAGCATGGCATCGCTGTACTCGGCGCGCTGCATCGGGGTGAGGACGTATCCGGGCGACACGGCCGCGACCCGGACGATGGGTGCGAGTTCGAGAGCCATGGACTGGGTCAGGGCGATGAGGCCCCCCTTACTGGCGCAGTAGTCGGAGTAGTGCGGGTAGCCGGTGCTGCCGCCGGTGGAAGCAGTATGAAGGATCACCCCGGATCCTTTTGAGACCATGTGGCGGGCCGCCGCTTGGGCCACATAGAACGCTCCCGTGAGGTTGACGCCCAGAACCTCCTCCCACTCTTTCGGCGTGATGTCGAGGAAGTCGTGACGAATGCTGATGCCGGCGTTGTTGATCAGTACGTCAACGGAGCCCATGCATTCAATGGCCTTGTCCATGGCCGAATTCACCTCCTCGATCTTCGAGACGTCGGCGTCGAGTACGGCTGTGAGAGCCGGCAGCTCTGCGGTTACCCTTTCGATTGCTTCGGCGCTCCGATCGAGCACGCAGACAGAACAGCCCTCCTCAAGGAAGCGGGCCGCCGTAGCTTGGCCGATGCCGGAGCCGCCACCGGTAACCAGGACGTTTTTGCCCTTTAAGCCTCGCATCGTTCCCTCCCTTTCCGGTTCACCCACCGATTGTTTCGAATACCTCAACCGAGATTGTTCCTCTCAACCCTCGTTGCCCACCAACGTCCCACTCGAATCCGATTCGTATTGTTCGAGGTTGTCGGTAAGCTCATAGTAATCGCCGGCCTGGCTTAGCCAGATATGACCCACCGTCTTCAGGCCGGTAGGTTGATCGAGGGTCCCCGCCGAGATGTAGATATTGTCATCTCCCCTGGGGTCCCAGAAGAGACTGCCACCACACTCCTTGCAGAATCCTCGATACACATCGGGGGTCTCATCCTGAACGGAGCGATACCACTTCAAGCCTCGTTCTTCCACGATTATCAGATCCCCTCGACTCGACGAAGCATGCGCAGAGACGTGACCATGGATGCGTCGGCACTTGGAGCAGTGGCAATTAATGACGTTGTACAGTGTACCGTGAACTTCGTACCTCACCCCTCCGCACAGGCACCCACCCGCGGCTCTGAGAGAGTCTGTCCGGTCGGTATCCATTGGAGTACTCCCGTTGAGTAGAAGAATCAAATCCGTGGCAGGGGGGAGGAACGCCCCGAACCGCTACTACTGAATGATCCATTTGAACACCCCCCGATCCACATTCAGCCCACCACGATGGGGTCGTTATAGTTTCACCCATCCTTTTCCATGAGCTCGATGACCTTCTCGACAGCGTTCGCTGCGTCGTAGGCGTAACCCTGAGCCCCGATGGACTGGGCGAATTCCTCCGAAAGGGGGGCGCCGCCCACGATGACCTTGATCTTGTCCGACACGCCCCGCTCGCCCACCAAATCCACGACCCCTTTCATGATGTCCATGGTCGTGGTGAGCAGTGAGGAAAGGCCGATGATGGAAGCGTTCCCAGTAATGGCGGCCTCGATGAATTTCTCCGGCGGGACGTCAATGCCCAGGTCGACGACCTCGAAACCGGCGCCTTCTAGCATGATGCCCACCAGGTTCTTACCGATATCATGAAGGTCCCCCTGGACGGAACCGAGGACCACCTTGCCGCGGCTGGGAACCTCTTCCGCAATCAGGAGGGGCTTGAGGATGGCAACGCCGGCGGTCATGGCCCGAGCGGACAGGAGCACCTCCGGTAGGAACATATCGTGGTTCCTGAACCTCACACCTACCACGTTCATCCCAGCAATGAGCCCATCATCCAGGATTTGAGTCGTTGGGATGCCCTCGGCAATGGCCTGGGCAACCTCCTCGGTGATTTTCTGGTCGTCACCGGCCATCAGGCTCTTACCGATGTTCTTCAAGATTTCCATGGTGGCTCCATTAGTTCTTCGTCGGGGAAAGCTGAATATGAGAGGCGATCCTGGACCGGCACTCCCAGGTAGCGCAGTCGAGACAAAAGTCGAAATCGTTGTCGAAGTCGTGGATCTGCGGGGGCCCGACCACAAGGACGCCGGATACCGACTTGATAGGTGACATGAGACAACTCGCATTCAGACTCATGTCGATCTTTTCCGGCCGCAGGAAGGCGAAGAGTTTCTTCTGGCCTGTGATATGCCACCCGCAGTACCCGGGGCTGTAAGGGAGAACCCCGGCCTCCGAGTCCACGACGCCTTTTTGAACGAGAGAGTCCAGAAAGGCACCTGCCAGGAGGGTCGCCGCGGTTTCTGCACGGTCCGATGCAATCCCGTCCAACATGCACGCGGTGGCTGGATCGTTCTCTTTGAAAAGATCCCGGATTTTCGTATTGATGGGATCGCCGACAGTGGCGGCAAAGAGGGCGAGGCCGTCTGCCTTTTCGACAATCCCTTGAAGCGGGGCCGGAAGGTCGTTTCGACCCTCCCCGCCGAATACGTCCTCGAAGTCGGAAAGGGAAATCTGGGCAACGATCCCCTTGGGTTGGGCCAGGGATTCATAGAGAGAAATCGCCTTCTCGACGAGACCCATTACCCGGTCGGAGACCTGGTGGCTCTCAGGAACTCCTTGTCTCCTGAGGACCATGTCGCAGCTGGGGCCCACCCGGATGGAATCGAGGGGGAGGGTCTCCTTCATCCGTCTCTCGGAGGCAGACCGTCCATCCCGGCTTCCTTGGCCGCACTCTCCATCCGTTCGATGAGTTGGGCCTTTATTCCATCGTCCAATCCGGAAGGCTCGGCATCGGCGACGATCCGTTCCACCTGACCCGAAGCCCGCTCACGGAGGCTCGATCCCCCCTCATCGTCGAACCGAGCCCGATTGGCCCTGTCGATGATGGGCCCGGGGAATCGGATTTGGTCTTTCAGATGGCGCATCGTGTGATCAGCGATGATGAGGTGTTTTTCTCGCAGAAACTCCTGGAAGATGGGTAGAGCCGGGAAATCTTCCCTCGGCTCGATGCCCCGCAGCATACGGAGGGTCATTCCGCAAATCTCGTCATCCACCACCAGCTTCTCTAGGCTCACTGTGTTGATGAAATCCAGAATCCCGGGGCCGGAGATGTTGTTGGTCCCGGACAGAGCACCCAGCGTCGCCCCCATGGAGGTCTCCAGACCGGCCTGGGCATCGAGCTGCTTGGCGTCGCTCATAGAGGTATACGACTGGGTTGGCAGCCCCAGGAACTTTCCGATCTCGGTGTAGGCGCTGTCGATCATCATGGTTTCCACAGCCCCGAAGGGAGTCGTCTCGTAGCGCATATCGAAAATGGCCGGCGCGCCCCCGTAAAGGACAGGCGTTCCTGGATTGGAAACCTGGCTCATGACCACTCCACTCAGCGTCTCGGCGGCGTGTTGGATCAGCGAGCCTACCAGCGTGACAGGCGCCATGAATCCGGAGAGGGGCATGGAGATGTACTCCACCGGAATGGAGGCTTTGGCGCAATCCACCAGGTTCTGGCTGCTCGCCTTGGTCCATTTGAGGGGTGGGGTAGGACAAGCGGAAATGATGGCCAACGGCTTCTGCTTCAGTTCTTCGGCACCGCCACGGACGATAACCTGCAAGTCCCGGATGGGGCTCAGGCCCGCGCTGGAAAAGGCGCCGGTTACGACGGGCTTCTCACAGAAGAGAAGGCTCAGGAAAAGACGGTAGGAATCGGCGATGGGGTCGGCCACATCAGATGGGATGAACGCGGTGCTCTGGGCGGCGATGTTCTCCAGGCCTCCCATGAGTTTGGCGTACCTGACGTAATCGGCCGTGGTGGGCCTCCGGATTTCTCCGGTCTTATTGTCATGGATGTTGATGGCCGCCGACCCGGGGACGAAATGCACATTATTCCCTGAGAAATCGTGGGTCTGGTTCCCGAACACGTCGAATAGCTTGAAAGACCCGGGAGCGGTCTTCAAGGCCTGGTCGATGAGCTCGTCGGTGAGCTTCACGTGCTCCGCCGCCATGTCGACTTCGGCCCCGTGGTCCCCAAGAACTGCCAGCAGTCCCGGGTTGTGGATCGTCACGCCCAGGGTCTTCAACAGATCCCTTGCCTCGTCGAGGATCTGGGTAATCAGTTGGTCATCCAGGAAGCGGAGGGTCGGTCTCATTTAGGTTTTCCTCTTCGTTCGTTGTGTTGATGGGGGCCGGAAAGAGACGGCACCCGTTCAGTCCGTAACACGGTAGCCCAGCCGTTCCGATACGCGGGCCGCTGCTTCCATCACGGTCTTGGCCAACTCAGGGAGCCGCTCCAAGGTGACACGGTGATTAGACCCGCCCACGCTCAGAGACGCGATGGTCCGCCCTTCCCTGTCCCATATGGGAGCAGCCACTGAGTGGTATCCGTACTCGAGTTCTTCGAGGTTGGTGGCGAACCCGTTCTCAAGGACCTCGGAAAGGGTCTCGGTCCAAACCTCCCACGAGGTAATGGTGTGGGCCGTAAAGGACTCCAGGCCACCCTCGGGTTCCGTGAGGGGCGGTTCTGCGCTGGCGGAGAGGGCTTTTCCGGTGGCTGTCGCGTGGGCCGGCCAACGAGTTCCGAGCTCGGTTCCAAGGCCAAGGAGGCCCTGACCCCGTTCCTCGTCGAGAATCAGAACCTCGGCGTCCACCAGTGACTCAAGGGAAGCAGCTTCCCCGGTGGCCTTCGAAAGGAATTCGAGTTCAGGGCGGGCAGCCCCCCGGAAATCGACTGCCTTGAGGGCCAGGGCGCCGAGGACAATCATCTCCGAACCCAGCTGGAAGTCGGAGGTACCCGGCCGCCGCATGATGAAGCCCTCCTGTTCAAGGACGGCCAACATCCGGTGGGCCGTCGCTTTGCTCAGCCCCACCTCGGCGGAGAGATCGGTGAGGTTCCACCTTGGCCTTCTCTCGGTGAAGGCGCTCAAGAGAGAAAGGACGCGTTTCACAGCTCGGGTCCCCGGTATTGGCTGGGGAGGAGGCATTGTCGTACTTTCTTTCAGAAAATGAAACGGTTTTTCACTCTGTGGAACAGTTTAGGTTGTGCAAAACCCCTACACAAGGGCAAGCAACGGAGGCGTGTTTTGGAAACGACCCTGATGTCGTCAACGAAGACGGTGACTATCGGAAACGGTCGCCCCGTTCGGATTATCGGAGAGCGAATCAACCCCACCGGGCGCAAGGCTCTGGCCGCCGAAATGGCTGCCGGCAACCTGGATAGAGTGGCAGTAGATGCCCAGGCCCAGGTAGAAGCCGGGGCGGCGATTCTCGACGTGAACGCCGGAATCCCCATGGTGGACGAACCTGCCCTCCTGGCCCAGATCGTTGAGTTGGTCCAATCCCTCACCGACGTGCCGCTCTGTATCGATTCCAGCGTGGTGGATGCGTTGGCTCGGGGCCTTGAAGCCTACGAAGGGAAGGCCCTCGTTAATTCGGTGAATGGAGAAGATGATCGGCTGGAGGCCGTCCTCCCCCTGGTGAAGAAACACGGGGCTGCGGTTATCGGCCTCGCCATGGACGAGTCCGGGATTCCCGAGACACCCGATCTGAGACTAAAGGTGGCCAGAAAGATTCTGGATAGGGCTCGGGACCACGGGATCGATCCATCCGATGTCGTCATCGATCCATTGGTCTTGCCGGTGGGAGCTTCTCCGCGTGCGGGCCGAAACGTCCTGGAGACGCTGCGGCTCATAAATGAGGAGCTCGGCGTGAACACGGTTTGCGGAGCCAGCAACGTGTCCTTCGGCCTTCCCGACCGGCCTGGATTGAACTCCGCCTTCCTTTCCATGACGGTGGCCAGTGGCATCACCGCGGTAATCGCGAATCCTCTGGAAGAAATCAGCCGCAAGGGAATTCTGGCCGCAGACCTGCTCATGGGGAACGACGAGCACTGCATGAACTGGATCACCGCTCACCGGAAGTCCGTGTCGGAGGAGTAGCATGTCCCTTTTCTCCCCACGCCGATACCAGCCCGCCTTTCGCCCTTACCGGCGGGACCAGGACCGATTTTGGGTTCGGGCGTTCACCCGGGTGGAGTGCTGGATAAAGGGGGGGCTTTTCGGTTGCCGAATGTGCGGCAACTGCCTCCTCAAACAGACAGCCTTCATCTGTCCTATGACCTGTCCGAAGGGGCTGCGAAACGGGCTGTGCGGTGGAGCGAGCCCAGAGGCATGCGAGGTGGATTCGTCCAGGCCGTGTACCTGGCACAAGATCTACGAGAAATCGAGCAAAATGGGTCGGGAGGACCGACTGCTTGAGGTGAATGCTCCCCTGGATGGGAACCGCGTGGGGCGGGAGACGTGGCTGGACACTTATAGACTCTGGAGATCGAGGGAGAAGGGACCTCGCTTGAGAGACGCTTTGTTCGACCGAACACGTTTCAAGGAGGAATGGGATTCCCTTTTCTTTGATGCCCGTCAGCCGGAGTGGTGGCAGGGGGACGCTCACTACCATCCGCCTGCCTACGATGAGCCGGCTTCTCTGCTGGAAAGGGAGCTTCGCGCCGGCGGGTTCGTGGTTACGGGAGAAATCGCGCCACCTCTGGGTTCTTCACCGGACACGATTCTGAAGAAGGCCGATTTGATCCGAGGGAGCGTCGTCGCGGCCAACTTCACGGACAACGCCTCTGCCTCCGCTCGGATGAGCAGCTTGGCCTCGAGCAAGATTTGTCTGGATACGGGCCTCGAGCCCGTGATGCAGCTTCAAGCCCGAGACCGGAGTCGGGTGGCGTTGGAATCCGACGCCATCGGCGCCGCCGGACTTGGTATCCGCAACATTCTCTGCCTCTCCGGAGATCACCACAGCTTCGGGCCGGGGCCGGTGGCCAAACCCGATCAGTTCGACATGGACGCGATCCAGCTCCTCTGGATGTTACGTCGTATGCGGGACGAAGGCTGCTACCTCGATGGGCGGAAAATCAAGGAGCCTCCGGAGTTCTTTCTGGGGGCTGCGGCCTCTCCATTCGGCGCTCTACCCGAGTACGAAGCCATCCGGGCCGAGAAGAAGATCAACGCCGGTGCCCAGTTCATCCAAACCCAACCCGTGTTCGACCATGACCGCTTCCTGGATTGGCTCGAGGCCCTGGACAAAAGGAACCTGCTGGACAAGGTCCACATTCTGGCTGGAACAATCCCCCTGAAAAGCGCCAGAGCGGCCCAGTTCATGGCCGGAGATGTACCTGGTGTCGTAATCCCGGAGGGCATGGTCAAGAGGATGACCGATGCGGACGGCAAGGAAGCCCAACAAGCCGAAGGCTTCCGGATCGCTCTGGAAATCCTGGAAAAACTCAAGACCACTCAAGGGATCAGTGGAGTCCATATCATGGCTGTCCACTGGGAATCCATCATCCCGGGTTTAGTGGTCGAAGCCGGACTTCCCATATCCCATCAATCGGTCCAGGTATAACACTGTGAAAGGATCTGGCATGGGCCCGATAGCAAAACCCGAACTAAGGCTCCTGACACAGGAACAAATCCACTTCGTCCATGACAGGTCCCTTGAGATCCTCCGCCGGGTGGGCGTAAGGATCGATTCTCCTCGGGCCCTGGAAATCCTTTTGGACGCGGACGGGGTTGATGTGGCTCCCGGCTCCCCGGACGGGGGAACCAGGGTGGTTTTCGACGGATCGGTGGTGGAATGGGCTCTGGAAGCGGCCCCTGCCGTGGTTCCCGTGTATGACCGAAGGGGTGAACCGGCCTTCCGGCTGGGTGAGGACCGAACCCGGTTCGGCGTGGGGACTACCAACCTCTTTTATCAGGACCCGATTACGGACGAGCTATCCCGGTTCTCGAGACACCACATGGCCGTCTCGACGCGATTGGCCCAGGGCCTTCCGAATTTCGACATGGTTTCTACGATCGGGGTGGTGCAGGACTACCCGCCGGAAACGGCGGACCTTTATGCCTCCCTCGAACTCATTGCCAACACCACGAAACCCCTCATCCTCCTTGTCTCCTCCGAGGATCTGTTCGAGCCGGCTCTCGACCTGCTTGAACACCTTCATCCCGGCCTGGCCGACAACCCGTTCATCATTCCTTATCTGAATCCGGTCACGCCACTGATCATCAATGAAGGTACGGCGGAGAAGTTGATGACCACGGTGGATCGCGGCCTTCCCGTGATCTATAACAATTACAGCATGGCTGGGATGTCCACGCCAATCACAGCGGCAGGGACACTGACACTGCTGAACGCCGAATTATTGGCGGGTTTGGTTCTTTCCCAGCTGGTTCGGCCTGGCACGCCCGTTGTCCTGGGCAGCCTGCCAGCCTTCTTCGACATGAAGACCCTACAAGATTTCTTCGACCCCCACTCCATGCTGTTGAACCACGCTTGTGCCGAAATGATGGCCCACTACCGCATTCCGCATTCCGGAACGGCAGGCTGCGGGCTCGGCTGGGGACCAGATTTGGCCGCGGGAGGCCAGATCTGGACGAACCACCTCGTGAGCCTCATGGGGAAGTCGGGCATGGCGCCCGCCGTCGGAGGAACCCTGGGATCCAAAGCTTTCTCGCCCTCGCTGGCGGTATATGCCAACGATGTCATCGGCCAGGCAGTGCGCTTGAGCGAGGGGTTCCCCATAGGAGACCACGAACTGGACATGGACACCCTGGCGAGTCAGGGTCCGGGTGGGAGCTTTCTTACCTCCGACCTCACTCTTCGCTCCGTCAGAGAAGCGTATTATGAGAGTGAACTCATGCCCCGAATGGGGTTGGAGGACTGGGAGCAGAGAGGCCAACCCCGGTTCGAGGGTCTCCTTCGAGAGCACACCCGCCATCTTCTCGAGGACCAGACGCCTCTAGGCGACCACGAGGACCTGATTGCCAAAGGGGAAGCCTTCATCAAAGGTCTCGGAT
>RCNC010002932.1_pt1 | contig 13849 bp, 11 predicted proteins | sample 2041301 | NCBI WGS metagenome assembly RCNC01 (sample SAMN09708231, study PRJNA481090) | Marine sediment metagenome, whole genome shotgun sequencing project. | biome: marine sediment; feature: ocean; material: sediment; isolation source: Sewage treatment plant 13A marine sediment (STP13A) ... | reverse complement strand
CGTCGATTTCCTGAGTCTGGTAGCCGAAAGTCACCGGGACGATGTCAATGGGCTGCTGTCGGACCTGTCGGTGGACAACCCCATCGAGACCTTCGATTTCCCCGTCATGCTCGGCGACGATCCCCAGCACTGGCACCGCTGGACCATCCGGGCCCTGTTCGGGTGGGATCGGGCGACGATCGCGTTCCAGGCCATCGGACAGGACATCACGCATGAGCGATTTCTCGAGCACCAGTTCCGGCACGGGGAAAAGATGCGCGCGGTGGGACAGCTCGCCGGTGGCATCTCGCATGACTTCAACAACATCCTGACCGCCATTTTGGGCAATGCCGAACTGGCGCTCGACGCGATGGGCGATGCCGATCCCTCCCTGGAGTTCATCAAGGAGGCGCTCCAGCAGATAGACCGGAGCGGCAAGAGGGCCGCCGGCCTGACCCGCCAGCTGCTCATGTTCAGCCGGCGCGACGTGTCGAACCCCGAAGTCATCGACCTGAACCAGATATTGCGCGACATGCAGAAGATGCTGCCGCGGGTCATCAGTGAGGCCATCGAACTGCGGGTCTGGCCGACGCCAGCCAGGTGGAACAGGTGATCATGAACCTGGCGGTCAACGCCCGCGACGCCATGCCCGACGGTGGGGTGCTCGACCTGGAGACCCGACTGCTGGACCTCGATGAACACTACGCGCGGAATCACCCCGGTTCCCAGCCGGGGCCCCACGTCATGCTGGCGGTCAGCGACAACGGCGAGGGCATCCCCAAGGAAAACATGGAGCGGCTGTACGAACCGTTTTTCACCACCAAGCCCAAGGACCAGGGAACCGGGCTGGGGTTGGCCACCGTCTATGGCATCGTCCAGCGGTTCGGCGGACATGTGCGCGCCTACAGCGAGGTCGGCCACGGGACCACTTTCAAGGTCTACTGGCCACTGACCGGGTCGGGCGCGTCACCCCGGGACAATGCCGAATCCGAACCTCCGGCCGGAGGCAGTGAAACCATCCTGGTCTGCGAGGATGAAGACAGTGTGCGCCGGCTGACCGTGCTTCAGCTTCGCGAAGCGGGGTACCGGGTGATCGAGGCTGAAAACGGGGAGCAGGCCCTGCGCTCGGCGGCCCGTGCCGATGTACCGATCGACCTTCTGGTCACCGACGTCGTCATGCCCGGCATCGGGGGAAAAGAGCTCAGTGAAGAGCTTTCTGTGGCTCGCCCCTCCCTGAAGGCCCTCTTCGTGTCCGGTTACACCGCCCATGCCGTCGCCCGCCACGGGTTTTTGGACCAGGATCTGGAATTCATCGAAAAACCCTTCAGCCGCAACACTTTGTTGGCTCGGGTGCGCCAGATACTCGATTCCCGTGATTAAAACCCCATATTTCCCTTAAAGGCCTCTCGATTCGGTCGATTTTATACCAGTACGCCAGAACCGATGAAATGGAAGGATTCCGAGGTGTCGAAAACCACCTATCCTCATGCATTGCCCCAGGACGTGGACAACGTTCGCCTTGACCCGACCGGCAAGCCGATCCAGCCGCTGAGCGAAGAATTCGCGGATCTGTTCGTGGCCCTGGACCGGCTGCTGAGTATCGGGTCGTACTACACCCCGGAGCACGCCCGCTACCAGGAAGTAGCGGCCGAGGCCCACTCCGCCATCAGGAAGAATCTGATGGGCGAGCGCCCACTCGTTATCGAATGCACCCTAGAGGGCTTCTGGGTCCACGAAATTTTCGTGGAAAACGATCTGCGCGAAACCCGCCGTGTCTTCGAGCTGATGAGCGGCCTGAACATCGCCCTTTTGGAGATCTCCCCGGCCGTCGCCACCTCCGATCTGCACGAAGCCGTGGCCATCCTCAAACGTCACCAGGTCCAGAACGCCGGCAAGAAGAACTACGAAGAAATCGAGATCGAGGGGCTACCCGACACCATCACGACCACCAGTCAGAGCCTCCACGTCAAGACTCAGGACCGCACTTCCGGTCCCGGCGGCACACGTCCCCGCACCGCGTCGGCCGATCACTACGTCATCCCCGACGCCAACCTGGTCCCCACGCCCGACGGCCAGAAACTGGAGCGCCAGTTCCTGAGTATCATCAGTGGGATCATGAGCAACGGCGACCCTACCCAGCTGGAGGATCTGGCCGGGGATGCCCAGAGGGACGAGGTCGTGAGCGACTGGGTCCCCGACTCGGCCGTCCAGTCGATCAAGGAAATCATGATCGCAATGAAACAGACCAACAGCGACCCCATGATCATGGAGCACTTGATCGGCCACGCCCAGGCGGCCCTCGAGTTGACGGCCGACCCCATGCTGGTCGAGCTGATCTTCGAGCGCCTGCGCAAGGAGACCGGGGTCAAGAGTGAAAAATCCAAGTCGCTGCTCGAGAACCGGCCCAAGCCCAAGAACACCAAGAAGAGTCCGATCAAATACACGATGACCCCGGACCAGATGAACGAGATCATCGACGAGTTGACGGGGATCGCAAACTCCCCAGAGGATCTACTCGCTCCTTCGTCCGCCGACTGTCTCGGCATCTGCGCCCAGATCCTGTACAGCGCTCCCACCGAACACATGATCCTGGGGATCGGCACTTCCATCTCCCGGATCCTGTCGGCCGAAAGCTTAACCACCGCGGCAGCCATGGCCGCCATCATTCAAACCGGATCCCGCGAAACCATCGACGGCTCGCTGCCTCTGTTCCTGGGGCCGCTGCGGGGGTTCCACTCCAGCCTGCTCGGTCCCGTGTGGCTGAACGTGTGGAAGGCCCTGGAGGAAACTGGGCACAAGAAGCTGGCCTGGCCCCACCTGGTCAACGATCTGCTGCTGGGAATCGAGTGGAACAACCCCGGGGAAAAACTGGCCCTGTACGAAACGCTGTCACGGATCAACGTGGGCGACGGCGAAGAAATGCTCTCCCGGCTCGAAGAGCTCCAGGCCCTGAAGCGGAAGAAGCTGTCCCCGGAGATCTTCCATGCGCCCGCGCCGCTGTTGTATCCCGTCCACCTTGTCCTGCTGGGTTCGACCATGGCGCAGCACCACGGTCCCAAACTGTTCGAGCGACTGTTCCACCAGCGGGCGCAGCAGCTGTCGAACCTGCTGATCACCATCATGGGCGAATACCGCCAGGCCAACAAACTCATCTACCAGGCCATCCTGGATCAGGGTGTCACCGGAAAGATCCAGCCCAAGCTGCAGGACATGGGCAGCCGCCTGCTGGCCGCCACGATCCGAAATCTCAAACCCGTAAATCGGGAAGATCTTTGGGTCACCGAAGCGATCTCCTGGCTGGGGCAGCTGGATCCAAAACGGGCCAAGCCTATCCTCAAGAGGATCCTCGGCGAGAAAAAATTGTTCCTTTTCCCTGTGTGGCCTGCGGAATGCCGCCAGGCCGCCAAAAAGGCCCTGGCCGACCTGCGCGAGCCGCCCCGGGAAATGGCCCCGAAAGACGAGGACACCACCGGAGCCGAACCCGACCCCAGCGAAAACGACGAGGAGTAGGAACCAGTGGCCACGAAATTCAGCGATCTGATCATCATGCTGTCCGGGGGCATCAACCAGCGGCGGATGTATTTCGATTCCCACCCCAAGGTCCAGGGCCTCGGCCGCAATTTCATCGAACAGATGAGCCAGGTGTTGGCCGAGCGGGGCGAGACCGGATTTTTCTTCGGCATCCTCAACGGGAAGTTCATCAAGGACGGCCGGTATCTCATCGGGCCGTCCATCGCTGGACGCAACCTGATCGATTTCGCGGAGCGGCTGCGCTGCGGTGGGTTCCTGTTCCGGCAGGGCGTCAGCGAGGACGAGATGGGGGCCTTTTTCCGGGTGGCCGCCGACATGAGGGACAAACAGGATTCGGTCCAGGATTCCATCCGGCTGTTCCAGTCCGAGGGCGTCATCAACATCGAGGTTTCCCCCTACTTCCGCGAGGGGGAAGAAGTTGATGAAAACGGAGTCCATTTGGCGCCGTTCGACCCCGGCCTGATCACCTTCGATTTCACGGACGACGAAGAGGGCGGCGGCATGGGCAAGTCCGTCGCCGACGAACTGGCCCCCCTGCTGCCCATCTTCCAGTCGATGTACGAGACGGTGCAGACCAACAACATCCATATCACCCAGCAGAATGACGTGGACGTCCATAAGGCCAGAAGCGTGGGCGAGGAGCTGTTCGAGGTTTCCGACCAGCAGACCATGGACGTCATGAACCTGATGCGGTACCCGGACTACGACAGCTACACCATCGGCCACTCCGTGCGGGTGTCCACCCTGGCGTTGACGGTGGGGCGGGAGATGGGTTGGCCGGAGCACTTGCTTTCTGAACTGGCGGCCGCCGGTCTGCTGCACGACATCGGCAAGGCCAAGGTGCCCGATGAAATTCTCTACAAGCCGGGCAAGTTGAATCCCGAGGAGCGGAAGATCGCCGAGTCCCACGCGGCCATCGGCGGCAAGATCCTGCTGTCCATGGGCGACGCCAGTCCCCTGATCGTGGCCGGGGCCTGGGGCCATCACATCCGCCACGATCGTACCGGTGGCTATCCGCCGATTCCGGAATGGGCCCTCATCAGCCCCATCGCCGGCTTGATCCAGATCTGCGACGTGTTCGAGGCGCTGACCGCGGCCCGGCCTTACAAGCTGCCCATGCCTCCACGGCGCGCTTTCGAGATCATCCTCAAGGGCAAGGAAGCTTTCGATCCCGCCCCGCTGACCGCGCTGATCCGGGCCATCGGTCTGTATCCGCCCGGCAGCGAGGTCTCTCTGACCGACGGCACCCGCGGCCACGTGATCGCCAAGGGACCAGACTGGCAGCAGCCCACGGTGCGCGTGACCCGTGATCCCGGGGGTCAGCCGTACGCCAAGGAGGACCAGTACGTGGCGAAGCTGCACGAGGAAGAGGATCTGGAGGTGGCGGACTTCCTGATGGTCGGCCTGGACCCGGTGTCCGCCGAGGGCTCCGATGGGAAAGAGGATTCCGAGGAGGAGTGGGAAGACGGACTGGTCCAGGAACTGGACGACATTCTCGAGGACTCCACCATCTGACGGCGTCTCCCCGAAACAAAAACACCCCCGGCCAAAAAGCCGGGGGTGTTTTTTTTCACCGAAGGGTAACCCCTGGGGACTACTTCTTCACAGTAGCCGGGTCGGGCTGCACCTGCTTGGGCGGTTCCGAAGGCTGGCGATGCGCCGAGCCCATGGAGCAGTTACCTTCGAAGAAGACACCTTCATCGATGACCAGGCGCTTGGTCTTGATGTCGCCCTCGACGTGGGAGCCGCTCTGCAGTTCGATCTTGTTCTCGGCGACGATGTTGCCGATCAGCTTGCCGCCGATGATGGCGTTCTTCACCGTCACCTTGGCGTGCACCACGCCGGACTTGCCGATGACGAGGCTTTCGGGCGTGCCGATATCCCCTTTGAATTCACCTTCGATGCGCAGGGTGCCACGCACTTCGACCTTGCCGTCGAACTTGCAGCCCTGGGCGATGATCGAGGTCTGGCCTCCGGTCACGGCCTGGTTTTCCGGTTCTTTTCCGAACATCGTGATCCTCCTTTTATTCCATCAGTTCTGCGGTGGGTCACCCGCAACGACAGTACGCGGGTCCACGGCTTCACCCTGATACCAAATCTCGAAATGAAGGTGCGGCCCGGTGGCCTGGCCGCTTTCGCCCATGTAGGCGACGACCTGGCCCGCCTCGACTCGGTCGTTCTTGCTGGCCGCAATCCGGCTGCAGTGGCCATAGACTGTTAAGTAACCCAATCCATGGCGGATTTCAACAAAGTTTCCCAGGAAGTCATCCGTGCCCGTGCGCGCCACGATTCCCGTTGCAGAGGCCGTGACCGGCGCATCCAGGGGCCCGGCGATGTCGATTCCCAGATGGGGCTTGATCCCGCGGGCGATATTACCGGAAATAAACTCTTTGGTCACGAACCCTTTGGCCGGCCATCGCTCGGGTTTGGGGCTCAGGGCCAGTCCGGCCGCCCGCTGCATGCCCTCGGCCGACGAGGCGGGCGCGTCGTGGAGCCAGACGGCCAGGGAATCGGCGCCTACAGGAGCGGCGTCATTGACCCCCAACATGAACAGGAGCTTCTCCTGGATGGCCCGCATCTGCTCCAGTTCCCGGCCCAGCTCGGCGGCAATTTCCACTTCCTGCCGGGCTTCGCCCAGTTCGGACTCCAACTCCCGGATCCGCGACCGCTCGGTGTGCTTGCCCGCGAACGAGACCATCAACAGGGCCACGGCCACCATTAGCAGGAACATCAAGAACAGCAAGGTGATGAGCATCCCCCGGGAGATCCCGTACTGGCGCGAGTTCCTTTCGTCGCCCGGGACCAGGATGATTCGGGTGTATGGAGGAATTCCCATCAGCTTGACTCAATCCTGGTCGTCGGTCATGGACCCGTGACCGTGGGTTCCTGGAACCTGGCCGGAAAGGCCAGAGGACGAATTGCGGGCCCGGGGAAACCACAGGCGGAACGCGGTGCCCTTGCCGGGTTTGCTGTCCAGTTCAATACGTCCCCCGTGTTCATGCACGATTCGCGCCACAATCGACAGACCCAGGCCCGTGCCCTTGCCGTAGTCCTTGGTGGTGAAAAAAGGCAGAAAAACCCGGTCGTGGTTTTCCCCGGGAATTCCCTCGCCCGTGTCCCGGAATTCCACCATGACCTCGCCCGGCCCTCCTTCCCCCATCACGACGTCGATGCGGCCTCCGCCCGGCATCGAGTCCAGGGCGTTGGCCAGCAGGTTGAAGAACACCTGCTCAAGTTCGTTGCGGTTGCCGAACACAAAAGGGTCGGTCTCTTCGGTGAGGTTCAACTCCACACCTGCCAGCTTCAGGTTCTTCTCCATCAGATAGGCCGTCTCGGTGATTGCTTCGGACAGATTCATGCCGCCGCGTTCACTGCCCGTGGGCCGCGCGAAATTGAGCAGGCCCTTGATGATCCCGCGGCACTGTTCGGTCTGCCGGATGATCCGGTGGATGTCCTCGCGCTCGTCCTCGTCCCGGACCGTGTCTTCGAGCATCTGGGCCGACAGCAGGATCGACCCCAGCGGCGTGTTGAGCTGATGCGCGATGCCCGCCGCCAGCTGGCCGATGCCCGCCAGCTTCTCGGTTTCGCTCATGCGGTTCTCGAGCTGCTTCTCTGAGGTGATGTCGCGTGCGATGACCACGAACGACCCGCTCTTGTCCGCCAGCGGCCCCGAGCCCGGGGAGATGCTCGACAGGGTCACGCTGATCTGCGTCGCCGGGCCGCTGTCTTTTTCGATGCGGGCCTCGTAGGTGAAGCTTCGGCCCAGGCGCTGGATGTCGTGGATGGCACGATCCAGGGCCAGGTCGATATCCAGGTCCAGATCCTCGATTTTTTTGTTCAGCACGTTGCGCCGCGGCAGGTGGAAGAGATCCTCGGCGGCCTTGTTCCATTCCAGAACGCGTCCCTCGGCATCGAGCAGGAAGATCGCTTCTCCGGCGTGGTTGATGATGCTGCGGTACTTGCTCTCCGAACGCTTGAGGCGCAGGTTGCTCAGCTCGGAAATGCGCAGGCGGAAAAAGGCACTCCAGCCCAGGACCAGAACGAACAGCTGGAACAACCCCGACCACAGCATGTCGATGAGCACCTGGCCCGATTCCCATTCGGCCTGCCACATGGCCTGCAGAGAGCCCGTCTGCTGATAGGTGATGTTGAGTTCGAACAGATTGATGAGGATATAGGCCAGCGAGCCGCCCACCAGGGTGCCCAGAAAAAGCTGAAGCCGGAGGATCCTTCCGGGCCGCAGCCTTTTCAGGAAAATCTTCATGCTGCTCAGTGTGCTTCTCGTCATGCTTCTGGTCATGCTTCTCGTTAGGCTTCTCGTTAAGAAATATCCGTGTCCACACCCATGATCTTCAGGACCCGCACCAGGTCCTCGTCCGAATAGTAGCGCAGACTGACGGTCCCCTTGCCGCTCTGGGGATCCCGCGTGATCGTCACCGGCGCTCCGTATACCCGTTCGGAATTTTCCATCAGGGCGCGCAACGCGGGATCGACCGGCCCCGCACCGGGTTTCCTGCGGGCCGGCTTTTTCTTTGGCTTGCCGCCTCCGGCCTGCACCCGGCGTTCACATTCGCGCACCGAAAGGTCGCGGCTGTGGCAAAGCCTGGCCAGTTGTACGCGCCCCGGCCCCGGCGTCAGGCCCAACAGGGCCTTGGCGTGACCGCGGGTGATCCTGCCCTCCTCCAGCAGGGTGAGGATTTCTTTTTCCAGGGTCAGGATGCGCAGGGCGTTGGCTACCGTGCTGCGTTTCTTGCCCAGCATCTCCGCCAGTTCTTCCTGGGTGGCGCCATAGGAATCGAGCAGGTTGCGGTAGGCCCCCGCTTCTTCCACCGGGCCGAGGTCCTCGCGCTGGATGTTTTCCAGCAGGGCGATTTTCAACGCTTCGGTTTCTTCGTAGGTGCAGACCAGGGCCGGCACCTCCGTCAGGCCCGCCAGGCGGGCCGCGCGCACCCGGCGCTCGCCGGCGACCACGCAGTAGGAAACCATCGTCTCGGAGACATCGCTGTCCGGGTGCTGGGTGGCCAACTCGCCGCCCTGGAGCTGCCGGACCAGCACGGGTTGGAGGATGCCAACCTGCTTGATGGAATCGGATAGTTCCTGTAGTCTATTGTCATCAAACAACTTGCGTGGCTGGTCGGGGTTGAAGCCGATGTTTTCGATAGGCACCTGGTGAATACTTGTGTCTTCGTCAGGTGCAGTCGTCATCCCCTTGAGGTCCGCTCCCTGGATCAAGGCGGAGAGACCTTTCCCCAGAACCCGGTTCTTGTTCATGGGCTCGCCTTTCTCTTCTTCCGGAAAATCCTGATTGCTAGCCAACGGCGCGCTTTTCATTTTTTGCAATCACTTCCTTCGCCAGCTCCAGATAGGTCTGGGCCCCCACGCATTCCACATCGTACAGGATGATGGGCTTCCCGAAGGAAGGGGCTTCGCTCAGCCTGACGTTGCGGGGAATCTTTGTTTCATAAACTGTTTCCCCAAAGAAGTCGATGGCCTCTTCCGCTACCTGGTTGGACAGCTTCAGTCGTCGGTCGAACATCGTCAGAAGCACGCCTTCGAGACGCAGGGCCGGGTTGAGGCTTCTTTGGACCAACTGCACGGTGCTGAGAAGCTGGCTCAAGCCTTCCAGTGCGTAATATTCGCACTGGATGGGGATGAGGACCGAATCAGAGGCTGTCAGGGCGTTCAGGGTCAGCATGCCCAGGCTGGGCGGCGTGTCGATGATGATGAATTCATAGCGCCCCCGCAGCGGATCCAGGGCCCGCTTGAGATAGCTCTCCCGGTTTTCTTCAGTCACCAGTTCGACTTCCGCACCGGAAAGCCGACGGTCCGTCGGCAGGACATCCAGAAAGGGAACATGGGTGTTCCTGATGCTCTCCCCCGGGGAAGACCCACCGATCATAAACTCATAACTTGTTGACCCTTCAGGTATTACACCCACACCACTACTGGCATTGCCTTGGGGGTCCAGGTCAATCAGGAGGGTGCGCTTTTCCGCTACCGCCAGGCTGGCGCTGAGATTTACGGCCGTGGTCGTCTTGCCGACGCCACCTTTCTGATTGGATATGGATACGATTTTACTCATGGCGGGATCCGTTTTCGTTTGGTTCCTCCGTGACGGGATGCAGGGGAGCCAATTTACCTCCATAGCTGGCCTTGAGTCAAGACGCCCGCTCGGAAATATGGGGATTGTTCCACGTGGAACAATAGGATCAGGGAGGTAACTCAAGACCAATGTTCCACGTGGAACAATGCAGGAGAGTCAGGGGGTTTCGACCAGATATTCCGCCAGAACCAGGCTGGCGCCCCGGCTGGAGGCGGGGGACAGCACGCGGCCGCCCTTACCCCGGAAAACCCGGCCTCCTTGGGTTCGCTCAGCCCCGGCCGGCAATATCTCCAGCTCTTCCTGGATTTCTTTGTTCCAGCGTTGTTCCGGGGGGTAGAAACGGGCCAGAAGGAGGGAGGATTCGGCCTGCCCGGACAACCAGGGGGTCAAGCCGTCAAGAACTTCAGCATCCGTCAAGTGGAGGGCCTTGAGGGAAATCAGGATATGGGAGGGCGGGGGTTCACTGGCCAGGGTCTCGATTTCTACCTCGCCCCATCTTCCCGCGACTACCGTCATGGGTTCTGTCTTTTCCAGATGATTCAACCGGTCCAGGAACCAGGCCCGCTTTTCCCGCGGCTCCACCAGCCAGGTCCGTATTTTCAGGCCGGCCCGGGCGGCCTGCGCATGCCACACGAATCCCGGCAACCCCGCACCGGAACCAAGATCAAAATACCAAAGCCTGGAGGCCGCAGACCACCAGGCCTCTTCGGAAGAAGCCAGGTGGTCCCAGGCCTCCCGGCATTGCTGAATCAACCCCTCGAGCCTGTCGGGAGATTCCTGCCGGGATATCAGGTTGATCTGCCGGTTCCAACGCAGTACCTGGCGGCGGTATTCTTCCAGTAATGGGTCCAGAATTGGGTCAAGTCCCCTGGAATCGCTCATCGCCTTTCGCCCCGGGATTCGGTCAGTTTTTTCATATAAACAGTCAGGACGGCCAGGTCCCCAGCCCGCACACCATCGATGCGCCCCGCCTGGCCAAGTGTGGCCGGACGAATCCGATCCAATTTCTCACGAGCCTCGAAACTCAAGGAGTTCAATGACTTATAGTCGAGCTCAGCGGGCAACTCCAGCAGGTCAAGATGCTCCTGGTGACGCAAAAGCCGGTTGTGTTTGGCAATATATCCGTCGTATTTGATGTCGTTTTCCACCTGGGCTTCGGCGCCGGTCACCAGATGGGTCGAAGAGGTGATCTCCCTTAGCGCTTGATACCGATACTCGGTCTCAGACCAAAATTCCTCCGGCGCCTGGGTCTGGCTCCGCAAGTCCCTCAGGCCCACCCTGGGATAACGCAAGTAGTCGGCGGCCATCAGGCGGATGCCTTTTTCTTTGACGAACACGCTGGTCCTCAAAAGAAGGTCGTTCATCCCGCGGACAAAGATGCGCCTGGCCTTGAGCAACTCCTGGGCCCTTCCGGAATGGAGCCCCAGTTCGAGGGCCAGGTCGCACAGCCGATCTTCGGCGTTGTCGCAGCGCAGGTGAAGTCGGTGTTCGGCCCGAGAGGTGAACATGCGGTAGGGTTCGTTGATGTCCTTGGTCACCAGGTCGTCTATCAGAACCCCGATATAGGCCTCATCGCGACCGATGTCCAGCGCGGCGGCGCCGTCGATCGAGCGCACCGCGTTCACGGCCGCCACCAGCCCCTGGGCCGCGGCTTCCTCGTACCCTGAAGTCCCTAGGATCTGTCCCGCAAGATAAAGTCCCGCAACGGGTTTCGACTCCAGGCTGCGATGGATCTGCCACGAGGGCACGCTGTCGTATTCCACCGCGTAACCATAGCGGATGATCCGGGCTGCTTCCAGGCCCGGCACCGAATGGACCACCCGTTCCTGCACGTCCGCCGGTAGGCTGGTCGACAGCCCGTTCACGTAAATCTCGTCCGTATCCAGGCCTTCGGGTTCAAGGAAGAGCAGGTGTCGATCCTTGTCGGCGAACCGCACCACCTTGTCCTCGATGGATGGACAATACCTCGGCCCTTGCCCGGCGATCGCCCCGGTAAACAATGGCGACCGGCCCAGGTCCCTACTGATGATACGGTGGGTTTCATCGTTGGTGTAGGCCATGTGGCAGGCGATCTGGTCCGGTGCGAAATTCTCCGTCCGGAACGAGAAAGGAATCGGGTTCTCGTCGCCTTTTTGTTCTTTAAGTTGTTTAAAATCAATCGTTTGCGAGCGAAGCCGGGGTGGGGTCCCTGTTTTCAAGCGCTTCAATTCGAAACCGTAATCCGCCAGGCTTCCGCTCAGACCTTCGCTGCTCGCGGCGCCCTCCCGACCGCCCACCGTCTGGTCGTCACCGACGTGCATCAATCCCTTCATGAAGGTCCCCGTGCACAGCACCACCCGCGCGCCGGCCAGGGTTCGTCCGTTACCCAGAACCACGCCCGTCACCCGGCGCCGAGCCGGATCGGCGGGATCGGCACCGACCTGCAATCCCATGACGTCGCCGGCCACAACTTCGAGCCCCTCCTGGGCCAGGACCGTTTCCATCATGACTCGCTGGTAGTGATGTTTGTCAGCCTGGGCCCGGGGCGACTGCACGGCAGGCCCCTTTTTCGTGTTCAGAACCCGGAATTGAATGCCGGATTGGTCGATGGCGACCCCCATCTCACCACCCAGAACATCAATTTCCCTGACCAGGTGTCCCTTACCCAGGCCCCCGATGGCGGGGTTGCAGGGCATCCGTCCGATTTCGCCGATATCGTGGGTGGCCAAGGCGGTGCGCGCGCCCATCCGGGCCGCCGCCAGGGCGGCCTCGATGCCGGCGTGTCCTCCCCCCACCACGATGATGTCGAACCCGGTGTTGCCCATTTCTATTTTCCCACACAGAAGCGCTGGAACACGCTTTCCAATAGTTGTTCGGTGAAGACACGCCCCGAGACTTCGCCCAGCTGGCCGAGAATCGACGACAGCATCGTGCCGGTCACTTCATCGCCGGGCGAACCGGATTCCAGTTCGGCCAACAAAAGACCCAGGTCCGTGCGGCAGGTCGCCAACCTGTGCAGATGGCGTTCATTGAGCACCACACCCAGGGCCACCGCTTCCTGGAGCTTGAATCCCTGAACGGCCAGATCGAGAGCGGACCAGAGGGCGTCCAGCCCGTCTCCGGTGACGCTGGAAACATATAAAGTGTTGTCTTTTTTTATCTTGTGGCCACTCAGGTCGCTTTTGGTGCCCACCGCGATGACCGGGGCTTCACATCCTGCCTGAAAGGCCGGGTCGACATCATCGTGTTCGGTCAGCAACAGGACGATGTCCGCTTCGTTCACTTTTTTCCAGGTGCGTTCGATGCCCATTTTTTCCACCCGGCCCGGATCCCCCCGCAGGCCCGCCGTGTCATGGAACTGGAACACCGTGCCGTCGCGAGCCACTCGCCCCGAAACGACGTCGCGAGTGGTGCCGGCCTGGTCGTCGACGATGGCGCGGTCCTCTTCGAGCAGCGCGTTGAACAGGGAACTCTTTCCCACGTTCGGCGGGCCAGCCAGTACCACATGGATACCCTCGCGCAATAGACGACCGGCCGGGGCCATCGCCACCAGTTCATCCAGCCGTCGGCACGACTCGGTCAGCGTCGCGACGATCTCGTCCACGGGCACAGCCACGTCTTCTTCCTCGACGAATTCGAGCGACCCCTCGATCCGTGCCAACAGATCCAGTAGGGGTTTCTCGACGGCGTCCAGTTGGTCGTCGAGTCCGCCGAGCAACTGACGGATAGCGCCCCGCGCCGAGGCTTCGCTTTCGGCATGGATCAGGTCCGCCACCGCCTCGGCCTGGTCCAGCGAAAGGCGGCCATTCAGAAAAGCGCGGCGGGTGAATTCACCGGGACCGGCGGGGCGGGCGCCGGCCTTCCGGCAGGCGGTGACGACCATCCGAGCGGCCATGCGGCCGCCATGGCAAAAGAACTCCATGGTGTCTTCACCCGTGTAACTGCGGGGTCCCTGCAGGGGCAGAGCCAGGACCTGGTCGATGGGATAATCCTTTTCACCACTTTTGTTTAAGGAAAACAGTATACCGTATACAGCGTGATGCGAAGCATGCTCAGGTCCAAAATTCCGACTTTCAAAGACCCGTTCGGCCAGGGAAAAAGCAGCGGGGCCGCTCAGGCGAACGACCGCCAATCCCCCCTCCCCTTCCGGGGTGGCGAGAGCCACGATGGTATCTTGGTCCACGATCTACCTCGTTGGATCGAGCGCAAAAAAGGAGCGGCGCCACAGCGCCGCCCCAATGATAACCACAAACAAAG
>RCNC010001946.1_pt1 | contig 13851 bp, 15 predicted proteins | sample 2041301 | NCBI WGS metagenome assembly RCNC01 (sample SAMN09708231, study PRJNA481090) | Marine sediment metagenome, whole genome shotgun sequencing project. | biome: marine sediment; feature: ocean; material: sediment; isolation source: Sewage treatment plant 13A marine sediment (STP13A) ... | reverse complement strand
TCTTCCGATCTTGACATGATCATGCTGCTTGAACTGAAAAACATAAAAAAATATTTCCCCATCAAAAAAGGGCTTTTTGGCGCTAAATATAGGCAATTTTTCGCCGTTCTTTACCGCATCTCGTACCCAGCGCCCCATCTTGGGGTCACCAGTTGTCTTTAAACCATTTCACAGCCCGCTTGAGTGAACGGTTCGGATAACGATCGGCGGGGATGTCGAAATCCCACCATTCATCCTGTGGATGCGCCGCGAACAGCGCCAGACCCACAGCAGAGGAAAACGCCGGCCCTGTGGCCGCCTGTGGCAATCCATGCACACGCAAGGGGCGGCCAAGGCGGACCTGTTGGCCCAGAATTTTGCTCGCCAACCCATCAAGGCCCGGAATCTGGCTGCCGCCACCGGTCAGCACAATCTGTTGGCTGGGCAAATGGTCAAATCCTGCGGCGTCCAGACGGGCGCGCACTTCCTCGAAAATCTCTTCCACGCGCGGGCGCATGATGCCGATCAGCTCCGCACGGCTGGCAGTGCGGCGGTCGTGCTCATAGTCGCCAGTCTCGCCACCAATCTCGATCATCTCGCGGTCATCCATACCCGTGGCATGTACGCCGCCGTAAAATGTCTTGATCCGCTCGGCGTTGGCCATCGGCACTTGAAGGCCAAGGGAGATGTCGGAGGTAACGTGATCACCGCCCATGCGGATGCTGTCGGCGTAGATCATATGCTTTTTGATGAAAATCGAGACACCAGTCGCCCCGCCACCCAGATCGATGCAAGCCGCGCCCAACTCTTGCTCATCCTCGACCAAAGCCGCGATGCCTGAAACATAGGCCGACGACGCAATCCCCGCCAGCTCCAGATCACAACGTTTGATGCAATAGGCCAGATGTTGCACGGCCTGCGCATCCACGGTCAGCATGTGCATATCAACGCTCAACTCGTTGCCCAGTTGACCGCGTGGATCAATTAGACCGCTGCGGTGATCAAGGGCAAAATTCACAGGCTGCGCATGCAACACTTCACGTCCCTCGCCGTATTCCGGCACATCACACGACGACAGTACACGTGCCACATCTCCTTCTGTGACGACCTGATCCTCCAGCGTAACCTGCGCATCAAGGCCGTAGCTGCGCGGCTCCGCCCCTGCAAAGCACGCGATCACGTGATCTACGCGGATGCCTGCCATCTTTTGCGCCGCCTGCAACGCGGTACGGATGGCGCGCTCCGTTTCGGCCATGGCGGTGACTTCGCCAAAGCTCACGCCGCGCGAACGGGTCGTAGCTGCACCGATCACGCGAAAGCCGGACTGCCCTGCGAGCGAGCCGAACTCACCCTCATCCTCAATCTTTGACGAGCCGTCAAACCGCAGCACAAGTGCTGCAATCTTGGAGCTGCCGACATCAAGGATCGCCACCACACCGCGCTGCATTGCGACCTTACGCATCTGCCGCATGATACGTTGGCTGTTATAGAGATCATTCATTTGTTATTTGCCCTAAACGCTGCCTGTTGGGCCATCCGTTCTTCGGCGGCCTCATTTGTCATTTGCACTGTTGGTCGGCGTGCCAGCCGCATATCTATCCGCGAAACATCACGTGTCAGAATATCTTGAGCGCCCTCAAGCGCGATCACCCGCTCCAGCGCGCGCATCGGCTGTTCGGTCGGAAGCAAAATGCGCTGGTCACGGTCCAGCACCACATCCCAGCGCCGTTCGCCCATGCGCACCAAACCGCGCAAACGATTCCCCAGCGGGGCTGCGGCCTGTATCAGCTCAAGCGCCTCTGGCACATGCGCATCAGCCCCCTCGCCTGCGATCATCGGCAAATCGGGGCGCGCATAGCGGCTGGTCGCGGCGGCCACGTAGATGCCGCCTTCGTCCACCAGCGCAAGGCCGGTATCGTTGCGCCACAGCGCCACAGCTTTGCGCTGTTCCACATCTATCTGCAGCACGCCACCCGGGCGGATGCGCAGTGAGGCGGATTTAACGGCGGAAATCTCGGAGACAGTCGCGCGCATCGCATCAAGGTCCAGATCAAAGCTCGAGATCGGGAAGTCCAGCGGCAAGCTTTCGCGGATATAGGTGGCAAGTTCGTCCTTGGCCCCGTCGACGGCCATCAAATTAACCATGAACTCGGGGCGCGTCTCTATGCTGGCACGGGTCTCGGCGACGGCCTGTTCTATCGCGCCGCGACGCCCCTCGTCTGACAAATACCACGTACCTGCGGCAAGCGTGATGCAAAACGGCACCCCTGCCCGCAAGGCAAGACGTATGCCCGGCGTCAGCATCAATCGTTGAAAACGCCACGCCCAGCGTGACGGCGCGGGATCAGCGCGCCCAGCGTGGGGTTTCTTCCGCATCATCGCCCGCATGAGGCATCCTCCACCATCCACGCGCACAGCTCGGGAAAGCTCATGCCGGTGGCTTGCGCCTGCTCTGGCGTCAGCGATGTGCTGGTCATGCCCGGCTGCGTATTTGTCTCAAGCAGGATCAACCCGTCCACTCCGCGCGCTTCATCCCAGCGAAAATCAGTACGGCTCAGGCCACGGCATCCCAGCGCATTATGTGCGCGCAGGGCATAGTCGAGGCACAGGTCGAAAATCTCTTTGGGGATATCCGCAGGGATGATGTGGGACGATCCGCCCTCTTTGTACTTAGCATCATAGTCATACCAGCCGGTTGTCACGATATCCGTCACGGTCAATGCGCGTTGCCCGACTACAGTTGTCGTAAGCTCACGCCCCGGTGCAAATGTCTCGACCATCACCATCTCGGGCATGTCGTCGTCCAACTGCGGCGGGCCATTATTTTCGCCGTTAACCAGATAGACGCCAACAGAGGAGCCCTCATTGTTGGGCTTCACCACATACGGCGGGATCATCACATGGCCGCTGCGCACCTGGTCTGCGGGAACGATTACACTGTCCACAACAGGAAGGTTCGCCGCCCGAAAAATATCCTTGCACCGCTGCTTGTCCATTGCCACCGCAGAGGCCAGCACACCAGAATGGGTATAGGGAATGTTGAGCCATTCAAGGATGCCCTGAACGCAACCATCCTCACCCCAACGGCCATGCAAACAGTTCAGCACCGCGTCAGGTTTAAGATCTACCAAGACAGCGTAAAGGTCGGGGCCTGCATCGACCTCGACCACGTTATAATTCCCATGTTCCCTCAGTGCATCAGCGCATGCGCGCCCCGAATTAAGAGAGACCTCGCGCTCTACCGAGGGGCCGCCCATAAGTACTGCAACTGTGGGGTTTGTCCTGCTCGACATACCCGTGCGCCTTCAATGTCCCGAGCCTTCTGGCTCTTATTGTTATTTTGCGGGCCTTTTCGGCCCTTGTAGAATTTTAATGCCACTTTTCGTGGTCAATACACCGCAAATTCGACGCTTATTTTTCGCCTATTCGCATTATCTCCCACTCTAACGTGATACCGCTCGAATCGTAAACCTTTTTTCGCACCTCTTCGCCTAATCCTTCGAGGTCTGCAGCAGTCGCACCTCCGGTATTAATCAAGAAGTTGGCGTGTTTGGGCGACATTTGTGCGCCACCGCGTGTCGCCCCTTTCATTCCAGCGTCTTGGATAACCTTCCACGCTTTGAGGTCATGCACATCATCGGCCAGTCCAGTTGAGCTGTAACCCGCCGGATTGCGGAAGGTGGAGCCGGCGCTGCGGTCTTTGGTGGGTTGTGTCACATCGCGCTTGGCCAGCTGGTCTTCCATACGGGCATGAAGGGCGGCAGACTCCCCCGCTGGCGGCATAAATGTCGCGTTAATGATAACGGCGCCCTCAGCCAGTACGCTCTGGCGGTACTCGAATTGTAAATCCTGCGCCGTGAGCGTGACCAGCTCCCCTGCCCGCGTCACCGCCTGTGCGCGCACAAAATGATCCGCCGTGTAGATGCCATAGCACCCTGCGTTCATCCGTATCGCACCACCGATGCTCCCCGGAATTGTCCGCAAGAATGTAAGGTCCAGTCCTGCATCCGCCGCTTTGCGTGCCACGTGGGCATCAAGGGCAGCAGCTCCTGCGGTAACTTCGCCCTCGGCGATCTCGATCCCGTTAAACCCGCGCCCCAGCCGGATTACCACAGCACGCAAGCCGCCATCACGCACGATCAGGTTAGACCCGACACCCATCGCAAAGAGTGCGACAGAGGCCGGAAGGTCGCGCAAAAAGCTCTGTAAATCCTCCAGATCGGCGGGCTGGAAGAAGTAATCAGCAGGCCCCCCCACGCGCAACCACGTCAAATCAGACAGGCTGCGCTGCGGCGTCAGCCTCCCACGCGGCGTGGGCAGGTCAGTCATCTGTTTCAACTCTACTTGCGCGAAATGCGCGGGCAATGCGTCCCGTGAAAAAGCCCAGAGCCACTGCAGAGATCGCGTAGAGCAGCATTCCTGCATGGGCGACTATTGCATTGGGCGACAACGGCTTGGCATCAAGACCAATGACCATCCAAAGCGTGTTCAACACCAAGCCAATCAGAACAATCACTGCGAACAGACCAAAGCGTTTATGATAGCCCGCGTAGGCGCAGCCAAACATCCACAAAACCAAGCCAGGCACCAGAATATAAACCATATCTCTTACTCCGCCTAAGTGTTCCGCCCCGCACGACGCAGCCAGCGACCCAGATAAATCACCGGCCAGCGCAGCACCGAACAGCCCCCCGCCAGCACCAGCAAGCCGACCCAATGGCCGTGTTGCATGACCACGTAGCCGACGATGGGAATACCCACCGCAACCAGAATATAGGCATTGCGCCAATGTTGGTCACGGCTCGGCGTCATGGCGAGAACATTGGCAACCAGCGCCCAAAGGCAGGCGAGTGTGAGGGACATGCTTATCATTCGGGGATCTCCGGATTTTCACCGCGCAGCCGCGCTGCTATATAGCGCAGCGGATTGCGAAACATTGATATAAAGGCCGCGAAGCCCAAGAGCGCGTACATCCAGCCATGCTGCATCCCCGCCATGATGATCAGGACGGGCGCCGCAAGCAGCAAGACTAGCGCAGGGAAATACTGCCTGCGCACGGGCAGCATCGCCACGCCCACCGAGGCAAAGACCCAAGCGATAGAGAACCAGGTGAGCATCATGCCGCGCACCTCTGAGTAGTGAGCCAGGTCAAGCAGCTTCACCTTTCAGCGCGCGCAGAGCGTCTGGCAGGCCATTGACCCAACCGCTGATCGTCCCTGCCCCGAGGCAGATCACCATATCACCTGACCGCGCCTGCTCGGCCACAAGGCGGGCCATGTCTTCGGGTCCATCAATACGGCGTGCATGACGGTGCCCGTGCTGGATCAATCCTGCAACCAGCGCATCACGGTCAGCGCCCTCGATGGGATCTTCGCCTGCCGCGTAAACCTCTGTGATGCCCACCACATCGCTGTCGTTGAAGCAGGCACAGAATTCGTCAAAGTGGTGGCTCAGGCGGCTGTAGCGGTGGGGCTGGTGAATCGCAATCACGCGGCCTTCGGTGGATTGGCGGGCGGCTTTGAGGGCTGCCGCGATCTCGACCGGATGGTGGGCATAATCGTCGATGATGGTGACACCGTCCACGATACCCACACGCGTGAAGCGGCGGTTCACCCCGCCAAATGATTTGAGCGCTGCGCGAATTTCCTCGCCCTTCATCCCCAGATGCCGCGCTACGGCAATCGCCGCCAGCGCGTTGGACACGTTGTGATCGCCGGGCATCGGAAGTTCACAACCCTCAATCACGATCTCCTCGCTTTGAAGATGCACGTCAAAATGCGCAATACCGTCTTTGTAATGCAGGCCCACGGCGCGCACGTCCGCTTGTGCGTTGAACCCGTAGGTCACGACACGGCGGTCGGTAATCTTGCCCACAAGGCTTTGCACTTCGGGATGATCGGTACAGCAGATCGCGGCACCGTAAAACGGGATGTTAGAGGTGAAATCGAGGAAGCCCTTGTGCAGGTTCTCGATGGTGCCCCAATGCTCCATGTGCTCGGGGTCAATGTTTGTGACGATGGCGATGGTTGCGGGCAAACGGTTGAAGGTGCCGTCACTCTCGTCGGCCTCCACGACCATCCACTCGCCCTCGCCCTTGCGCGCATTTGAGCCGTAGGCGTGGATGATCCCGCCGTTCACAACTGTGGGGTCAAAGCCACCACCGTCCAGCAAAGCTGCGACCATCGTCGTGGTTGTCGTCTTGCCGTGCGTTCCCGCCACAGCAATATTGGATTTGAGGCGCATCAATTCGGCCAGCATCTCGGCGCGGCGCACAATGGGCAGGCCCTGCATACGGGCTGCGTCCAGTTCGGGATTGCCCGGCTTGATCGCCGAGGAGATCACGATGACCTGCGCATGCCCGATGTTCTCGGCGCGCTGGCCCTCAAAAATCGTCGCACCCAGCTCTGCCAGACGGTCGGTGATGGGCGTGGATTTGAGGTCGGACCCTTGCACAGTATAGCCATGGTTGAGCAGCACTTCGGCAATGCCGGACATGCCGATGCCGCCAATTCCTACGAAATGGATGGCGCCCACATCACCGGGCAGTTTGGTTGCAGCGTTCATGTCGTAAGTTCCTTCGTCGTGAGATCGGTGATCATATCGGCCAGCGTTTCCGCTGCCTCCGGCTTGCCCAACGACAGTGCGCCAATGGCCATGCGAAGAGCGGCGGGCCCATCGGACAGGATCATTTGAATGTGTTTGGTGAGATTTTCGGGGTTCGCCGCATCCTCGCGGATCAAGATTGCTGCTTCAGCTTCGACCAGCCCGTGGGCATTGGCGACCTGATGGTCCCCCGCGGCGGCGGCATAGGGGATCAGGATCGAGGGGCGGCCAATCACGGTGAGATCGGCAATAGAAGACGCGCCCGAGCGGCTTATCACGAGCTGCGCCTCGGACATGCGGCGCGGGACATCGTGAAAGAACGGCTGCACATCGGCGGTGATGCCATTTTCGGCGTAATACTCGGCGACGCGGGCACCGTCTTCGTCGCGGGCCTGATGGCTCACGCGAATGTTGCGCAATATGTCCATCGGCAGCGCTGCAATCGCAGGGGGCACAACATCACTCAGGATGCGCGCCCCTTGGGAGCCGCCCATCACCAGCAATTCCATCGGATAATCACCCGGGGCGATATAGGATGCCCCTGCACGTTCAAGCACAGAACCGCGCACCGGATTGCCCACATGTACACCCCCAACACCCTCAGGCAGGGTAGTCGGCCAAGTGCCACAGGCCACGCGGTTAACGCGGCGCGCAAAAATCTCGTTCACGCGACCAAGGACGCCGTTTTGCTCATGGATCATCCGCGGCAGGCGCAGCATCGTTGCGGCCCCCAACGCAGGGATCGAAGGGTAGCCACCAAATCCGATCACAGCATCAGGGCGGTCGCGCAACATGCGAAAGGCCGCGCTCAGTGTGCCGCGGACAATGCGAAACGGCACCATGACCTTGGCCGACAAACCGCCACGGGCGAAGGTCGCACTCGCGATCTGTTCAATTTCGACCGCATCGGGAAATGCGCCCGTGTAGCGCGCGCCGCGCGCGTCGGTGCTCAACTTGACCCGCCAGCCCCGCGCCAGCATGACCTCAGCCAAGGCTTGGGCGGGGAACATATGCCCACCCGTGCCGCCAGCGGCCATTACCAAGAGGGGGCGTTTACTCACTTTCGGCCTCGCGACAGCAGTGCACTGATCTCGCCCTGTGGGCGACTACGGGTAAAGGCCAAAAGCATACCAAGGGCGATGCCCGATGCAATAACGGACGATCCACCGTAACTGACGAAGGGCAATGTCATGCCTTTCGCAGGCAACAAACGTACAGCCACACCCATGTTTATCATCGCTTGGACACCAAACATGCAGGCGAGGCCAGTTCCGGCAAGGCGAATAAACGGATCACGCTCGCGTACCAGGCGCAGCAATGAGCGGACCACAACAAACGAATAGAGCGCGATGATGCACAGCACCAGGATCAGGCCGTATTCCTCGGCTGCCACGGCGATGATAAAATCCGTATGCGCATCGGGGAGTGACCATTTAACTTCCCCCTCGCCCACTCCTACACCGAACAATCCGCCCTCGCGGATGGCATTGGTGGCATAGCCAAGCTGCGTTGTGGGATCGACATCCACGCTGAGAAATCCGTCAATCCGGCGGGCAAAATGCTCGGAGTTAGCGTAGGCAACAGTGCCCGCAAGAACCACCAGCCCCGCCATACCGACCAACAGCACAATCGGCGCACCAGAAACAAAATACATCACGCCCCACCCGAACAGCACCAGTACCGCCTGACCAAAGTCAGGCTGGAGGGCGAGCATCAGCACGATCGAGATACACAAGGCAAACGACCACGCCTTACCGGGGGGGCCATTGATCTCAAGGCTGGCGGCCATCATCCACGCGGCCACAACAACAAAACCGGGTTTGAGAAATTCGGACGGTTGGATGGAGGCAAAGCCAAGGCTGTACCAGCGCGTGGCCCCTTTGCCGAAATCAGTGCCAAAGATGGGCAGCAGCGCCAAGGCAACAAAAGCCCCGATAAATCCCACAACTGCCAAACGTCGCACCAACGTGGGCGACATCATCGACGTGAGCAGCATGGCAATCATGGCCAATCCACCAAAGAAAGCCTGACGCTGGACATAGTGAAACGGCTCAAACCCGTTCTTTTCCGCAAGCGGAGGAGAGGCCGCAAGACCCAGCAGAATGCCGACGCCAAACAGCATCAGAATGCAGGAAAGCGCCCACCTGTCGAGGGTCCGCCACCATTTGGGGAGGATCGGTTCGCCGTCGCGCACGGGAACTGCGCCAAAGACCATTTCTGTCATGGGTACGTGCCTTACACTGCCTGTCACGCCTCCTTTGCGGAGGTCTAGACCACAGTATAACGCGAAATTCCCAGCTCGGCTAGAGTCTTTGCGACCTTTTCAGCAGTCCCTAGCCCGCGTGGGTCCCGCGAACGGGATAATCATTGCTGCGAATAAATTTGATCCCGTTCGCGATGCCCGACAGGTCGGGGCGCGCGAATGGTGCGTTGGACACATCAATGATCTGGATCTCGCCATCGCCGTTGATCACAAACAGGCCCGGCTCGGGAAATGGACGATCCGTTTCTTTCGGACTCCGTGGATCGGAGATATAGAGACCAAGGGTGCGCATCTGCTCAACACTCAGGCTATGGCCCATGGCAATCAACAGCTCTTTTTCGTCGGCAAAAGCCTGCGCTTTTTCTACCGGATCACCGGACACTGCGACGACATCAACGCCAAGTTCGTTGAATGTGGTTTCCAGTTCTTGCAGCTTTGCCAGATAGTTCTTGCAGATTGGACAATGCAAACCGCGATAGACAACGACCAATTGCCAGTCATGCCCGCCGCGTGGCGCGCCAAGGGTAATCTTGCCCCCGCCAAGCTGCTCAACTTCTGTTTTCGGAAAAATGCTACCTGCATCAAGTGCTGACATGGGGTGGTCTCCTTTATGTTAACAACAGGCCTAACGGGAATATGCCACCCCGAAAAGGGGGCTCACGAACGCTTGACCACCCCTGCGCGATCAGGCACCTCACAGATATGGAATTTGAGACAGCAATCATCGGTGCAGGAGCCGCAGGTATGATGTGTGCCGCCCATCTCGACGGGCGCACCTTAATCGTGGACCACGCAAAGGCAGCCGGTGAGAAAATCCGGATCTCGGGGGGCGGGCGGTGTAATTTCACCAATCTCTATACCGATCCAGATGCGTTCATCTGCGCCAATCCGCATTTCGCCAAATCAGCATTGGCCCGCTATACCCAGTGGGATTTCATCGCGCTGGTCGAGGCGCATGGCATCGCGTGGCACGAAAAAACGCTGGGCCAACTGTTCTGCGACAACAGCGCAAAAGACATCATCGCAATGCTGCATGACCTGATGGCAGAGCGTGGTGCGGAGTTAAGGCTAAATAGCTCTGTGCGGGACGTGCAAAAGCTGGAAGATCACTTCACCTTCACCCTGCAAACGCCGGATGGTGCGCACGAGGTCACTGCCAAGAACCTTATCATCGCGACAGGTGGCAAATCGATCCCCAAGATGGGCGCGACAGGCTGGGCTTACGACATCGCACGGCAGTTCGGCCTGCCCGTCACCGAAATTCGCCCTGCACTTGTTCCGTTCACCTTTGCGGATGGGCGCTTTGCCGAAATCTCAGGCGTGGCCGTCCCGTCCCGCGTGCACGCTGATGGTCCTGTTTTCGAGGAGGCGATGCTGTTCACGCACCGTGGCCTCTCGGGTCCCGCGATCTTGCAGGCATCCTCCTACTGGACCGAAGGCAATCCCGTCACCGTCGATATCGCCCCGCCAGACATGTACGAGGCCCTGCGCACCCAGCGTCAGGAAGCAGGCCGCCGCAACTTCACCACCGAACTGTCGCGCCATCTGCCCTCACGTTTGGTAGAGCATTTGGCAGGTACTTTTGACCTCAGTGGCAATCTCGCAGATTGGTCCGACGCCCGCCTGAGCGCGCTGATTGACGGGCTGCGTCAGTGGGAGCTCCTTCCAAATGGCACCGAAGGCTACCGCACTGCCGAAGTCACTGTGGGCGGCGTGAACACAGACGCACTCAACTCTCGTACCATGGCGTCAAAAGAGCATCCGAACCTGTTTTTCATCGGCGAAGCCGTAGACGTGACAGGCTGGCTTGGTGGCTACAACTTTCAATGGGCGTGGTCCTCGGCCATGGCGGCCGCACAGACGCTGAACGAAGCGCGCTAGGCTTCGTCCAAATACGCCTGCACCAGCTGCACAAAATCATCGCCGCGCTTCTCGAAGCTATCGTACTGATCAAAGCTCGCCGCCGCAGGGGCCAGCAGGACCACATCACCCGCCTCTGCCTCGGCAATTGCACGGCCCACTGCCGCTTTCATCGTGCCGCAGACTTCAGCCTCAACGCTCAACTGCATGGCGAACCCCGCCGCTTCGCGCCCGATCACATAGGCCTTGCGCACAGTCTCGGAAGCACCCGCCAAGCCCTCAAGCCCACCTTCTTTCTCCAGCCCGCCGCAAATCCAGCGAACCTTTTTAAATGCCGCCAGCGCTTTGGCCGCTGAATCCACATTCGTGGCCTTGCTGTCATTCACAAACCGCACACCACCTTTTTCACCAATTGTCTGGCTGCGGTGGGGCAAGCCGCCAAAGCTGTGGAACGCAACCTCGATCACTTTCGGTGCGATGCCCAGCGCACGGCACGCCGCATAAGCGCTGCACGCGTTCTGATGGTTGTGCGATCCGGGCAAGCCCATCACGCCGCGCAGATCAATGGACGCCGCCTGTTTGCCATTTCGGTATTCACTGAGAAAACCCTTACGCGCAAAAACGTTCCAACCGAGGCCCGCCAACTTGCGGTCCACGCTCACGCGGATCACACGGTCATCGACCGCCCCTTCGCTGAGCTGCCCCGCCAAAAACGCGCCTTCCTTCTCGTCCACACCAATCACAGCGCGGTCGGGGCCACCCTCGGCAAAGAGCCGACGTTTGGCCGCGAAGTAGCCACCCATGCCCGCATGACGGTCCAGATGATCGGGACTGAGATTTGTGAACACCGCCACATCGGGCGTGAGGCTGCGCGCCAGATCGGTCTGATAGCTCGACAGTTCCAGCACTACCACACCGCCATTGGGAGCAGGTTCAATATCAAGCACACCCCTCCCGATGTTGCCCGCAAGCTGTGAATTACGTCCTGCATGCTCCAAGATATGATGAATCAGGGCCGAGGTCGTGGATTTCCCGTTTGATCCGGTAACTGCCACCACGCGGGGTGTTATATCAAACATGTCCCAATCGGATGTAGCAAAGCTCTGGAAGAACAGTCCGATGTCGTTGTCGACCAGAACACCAGCGTCCAACGCCGCTGCCACGACGGGGTTTGGTGCAGGGTAGAGATGCGGAATACCGGGGCTGACGATCAGCCGTGCAATGCCGTCGAATGCGCCGCTGCGTGACAGCTCTAAACACTCAAAACCCTCGGCCTCTGCTGCCGCCCGTGCAAGGGGGTTATCGTCCCAGCACACAGCCTCAGCACCGCCAGCCTTGAGCGCCCGCGCCGCAGACAAGCCGGAACGCCCCAGCCCCAAAACCGCGACCCGCAATCCTTGCATCCCCTGCACTGGTATCATTTCAATCGTCCCTCTGGTGCGCTGAACACTGGTGTCAGCATTGGTTTCGAGCTGTTTAGAACGTCGTTTCTATCCTGGCTTGGATGTCAGTCAATCACTCTGAGCCAAAGCAGTCAAAAGGGCCAATGCACGCCCCGCATCTGCCGCAGGGACAAAGGCGTGATCGTGACGAAACCCTGCCACCATGTTGCAAGCGATCCCGTTTTGCGCGAGGACCGTGGCCACCGCAGCTGTGAGGCCGACACCATCCAACGCAGAATGCACCGTCAGGGTAATACGCTTCATCGGCAGGTCAGTCACTACCCCCTCTGCACGCGCCACAGCGTCCGGCAGGATCAACGACAACCCCTCATCCTCGCGAAAACTGGCAATCGCATGCTCAATGAGCGCATCAGGCCCCGTACAGAAATGATACTCGGTCCCATCCAGAACCGGTGCCATGCCAGAAATCATTGCATGCGTGTCTTTGACAGGCACGCCCATCACCGCACTTTGAGCGTGGCCAGACCAATCATCGCGAGGATCAGCGAGATAATCCAGAAACGGATCACGATCTGCGGTTCTGCCCAGCCCTTTTTCTCATAATGGTGATGGATCGGTGCCATCAGAAACACGCGTCTGCCGGTGCGTTTGAAATATAACACTTGGATAATCACGCTCATCGCTTCGACCACAAACAGGCCGCCAACGATACCCAAGACAAGCTCATGCTTGGTCGCGACCGCGATCCCGCCAAGCGCGCCACCAAGGGCCAGCGAACCGGTATCGCCCATGAACACAGCCGCAGGGGGTGCATTATACCATAGAAATCCAAGGCCGCCGCCGAATATCCCCGCAGTGAAGATCAAGAGTTCCCCCGTCCCCGGCACGTAGTGCACATCAAGGTAGTCGGTGAAATCGACACGGCCTACGGCATAGGCAATCACGCCTAACGTTCCTGCCGCAATCATCACCGGCATGATCGCCAAGCCATCAAGGCCATCGGTCAGGTTCACCGCATTGGCTGAGCCTACGATAACGATCATCGCAAAAGGGATAAACAGATAGCCGAGGTTCAAAAGCGTATCTTTAAAAACCGGCAAGGCCAGTTGGTACTGCAGGTTCTCGGGGTGATATTGAGCCGCCCAATAGGACGCGACACCCGCAATGGCAAACCCCAAAAGCAACCGGACTTTGGAAGAAACGCCCGCCACTGTCTGCTTGCTCACTTTGGCGTAGTCGTCAGCAAAACCAATCGCGGCAAAGCTCATGGTGACAAAAAGAACCATCCAGATAAACGGGTTGTCCAGACGCGCCCAAAGCAGCGTCGAGGTCAGCAATGCGCCTACAATGAGCAGACCGCCCATGGTTGGCGTCCCGGCTTTGGCGAAATGCCCCTCGGGGCCGTCATCGCGGATCGGCTGGCCTTTCCCTTGGGTCCGGCGCAGCATGTTGATCAGCGGTTTTCCGAAAAGAAAGCCAAAGATAAGCGCCGTCATAAACGCGCCACCCGCCCGAAAGGTAATGTAGCGAAACAGGTTAAAAAAATCGCCGCCATCCGACAGCAGGGTCAACCAATAGAGCATACATCGTCCTTACTAAATCAGCGGGCGCTTTCCCACATCTTGTAGGTCTGTTGCCCGCGTCGCCCCTATAGGGGTGTCACACGTCTGTTACCGGATGGCCCATTTTGCGGATGGCGTCAACGATCAGACCTAATTTCATGCTCAGCGACCCTTTGGCCAG
>RCNC010001944.1_pt1 | contig 13861 bp, 11 predicted proteins | sample 2041301 | NCBI WGS metagenome assembly RCNC01 (sample SAMN09708231, study PRJNA481090) | Marine sediment metagenome, whole genome shotgun sequencing project. | biome: marine sediment; feature: ocean; material: sediment; isolation source: Sewage treatment plant 13A marine sediment (STP13A) ... | reverse complement strand
GGGTTCAGTGCGTAGGCGTTGGAGTGAGAGAAGATCACCGGCGCGCGGGTCACGTCGAGCACATCCTGCATCACCTTCGCCGACACGTGCGACAGATCGACCAGCATGCCGAGGCGGTTCATCTCCTTGATGACAAGCTCGCCGAAGGGTGTCAGCCCGTCGTGCTCGGGCGCCGCGGTGGCGGCATCCGCCCACGGCACGTTGATCCAGTGGGTCAGGGTCATGTAGCGGGCGCCGAGATCGTAGAGCATTCGCAGCACCGCCAGCGATGAGTCGATGCTGTGGCCACCCTCCATACCGATCAGCGACGCGATCTTGCCGTCGGCGTGGATTCGTACCACGTCGTCGGCTGTGAGGGCGATCTCGAGATCGTCCGGGTAGCGCGCCACCAGCCGTTGGACGAGATCGATCTGCTCGAGCACCGCGACCACCGCCTCGGCGTCTCCGAGATCGGTCGGGATCCACACCGACCAGAACTGCCCACCGACGCCGCCCTCGCGCAGCCGCTTCAGATCCGTGTGCATCTCTCGCTCGAGAGCCGTGGTGTCGGCAAAATCGAAATCGCCGAGGTGGTTGGACACCCGGCTTCGGATCGCCCACGGCGCGTCGTTGTGGCCGTCGATCAACGGTACCTCGCGCAGAACCTCGCGCACTATCGCCTCACGCTCCGCGGACGGTACAGGCCGCCCATCCTGCGCGGACACACCCAGCGCGGCCCACACCCCGAGTGATGCGAACACCGCAACTCGCCAACTCCGTTTCCTCACGCCTCCTCCTCGTCAGTCTCTTTCGGGTCCGTCTTCCACCGCTCCCAAAACCCGCGTCGCCGCTCGCCGCCCTCTCCGGCAGCAATCAGATCGTGGACCTCGTCGAAGGTAGCCGCCCACTCGCCCGGCGGCGGGTCGTCGCCGATCACCAACACCGTTGCTCGGTTTGGATTGGCGAGCTCGCCGACCAGGACGATTGGGTCCTCGACCTCGCCAAGCTCCGGACCCCACAGAGCATGGGGCACGAAGGCCAGCTTCTGGAATGTCCATAAATATTCGTCGAGGATCTGCCGGCGGCCCTCATCCGCCACCCACACCACGACTCGGACGCGCCGCCTGTGCAGCGTATCGAGAAGTGCAGCCAACTCCCCGGCGCGTTTGTCGGTCGATAGCGGGTGAAGTTCGAGACGGGCCATGGTCGTGGATTCTACCGCAGTACTGCCTCCGTATTGCCACGATCGCTGCACGCCTCCGCCATCGGGCGGTGCTATGTTTTGATCATGAGCATTGTCACTGACGAGAACTTCGCCTACGTCATCCGCGGCGGACAGCCGATCCACGGCACCCTGGTCCCCGGCGGCAACAAGAACGCGGCCCTGCCGATGCTCGCCGCCACCCTGCTCGCCGACGGCCCCGTCGAACTCTCCAACGTGCCACAGATCCGTGATGTCATGGTGATGCTGGAGCTGCTCGCGAGTTTGGGCGCCGCGGTTGAAGAATCGGCGCCCCTCACCTGGCGAATCGACTCTTCGCCGGTCACGGTCTTCGAGGCGCCCGCCGCCCTGGCATGCGAGATCCGGGCCTCGTTTCTGCTCGCGGGACCGCTGTTAGCCCGCCATGGCCGCGCCGAGCTCCCCCGCCCCGGCGGCGACCGGATTGGGCGCCGGCCTCTCGATACCCATATCCACGCCCTGCGCACGCTCGGCGCCGAGGTCGAGGTCGGCCCGGACCGCTACAGCCTGCGGGCGCCCAATGGCCTCAGGGGCGCCGACATCTTCCTCCACGAGATGAGCGTCATGGCGACCGAGAACACGGTCATGGCGGCTTCCCTCGCCGAGGGCGTGACAACCATCCGCAACGCCGCCTCCGAGCCTCATGTGCAGGAGCTCTGTCATCTGATCAATGCCATGGGGGGCTCGGTCCGCGGGATCGGCACAAACACCCTTGTGGTGGAGGGGCGGCCGCGCCTCGACGGCGCGATGGCCACGATCGGTCCCGATCCATTGGAGGTCGGGAGCTTTATCGGTCTCGCCGCCGTCACCGGCGGCGAGCTTCGAATCGTCAATGCAGAGCCCGAGCATCACCACCGAATGACCGAGCTTTGCTTCGGCCGCCTTGGCATCTCATGGCGGGTCGAGGGCAACGACATCGTGGTCCCAGCCGGACAGGAGCTGGTCATCCGGGATGACTTCCACGGCGCCATTCCGAAGATCGACGACGGCCCGTGGCCTGCTTTCCCCGCCGATCTGATCTCGATCTCGATCGTCCTCGCCACCCAGGCGCGGGGCACGATCCTGATCCACGAGAAGCTCTTCGAGAGCCGCCTGTTCTGGGTCGACCGGTTGATCGCGATGGGCGCACGGATCGTGCTCTGCGACCCCCACCGGGTGGTCGTGGCCGGGCCCTCGAAACTCCACGGTCAGAATTTGGCCAGCCCCGACATCCGGGCCGGCATGGCTCTGGTGATCGCGGCTCTCGCCGCCGAGGGTGAGAGCGTGATCCACAACATCCGCCAGGTGGAGCGGGGCTACCAGAATCTACACGAGCGATTGAACGAGCTCGGCGCCGACATCGAGCGCGTCGAGGAGTAGAGAAATTTCGAATTTCGAATTCCCGCCGCCGTCCCACTGCCGGGTCAGTCGTCAGCGAGCGCCGCGAGAAAGTCTTCGGCCAGCACTTCGAGGCGCCACCCCGTGAGCCCGCCGTCAGCGAGGTCATCGATTGTGGAGCACACGGGCGCCCGCGTTGCCACGGCGTCAACGCAGACACGCGGGCAGAGCAACCCACCCTGGAGGCTGAGCGCCTCGGCTTTTGCATCGCGGGCGGCGAGCAGCCCATTGATTCGCCGGCGCACCGATTGTTCGGGTTTCGCATCACGGGGAATCGGCACACGTTCGGGCGCTCGTTGTGGACGATCGAGGCGAGACAGCAGCTCGCGGCCCCAGCGCCGTACAGCTCGAGGTCCGACGCCCTCGGTCTTGCCGAGTTCAGCGAGGTCTGTCGGTGGCTCCTGCGCCAACAGCATCAGCTGCCGGTTGCCGAGGATTTTGAACGGCGGGACATCAAAGGAACGGGCCTCCCGATCACGCCATTTGTGAAGGCTGTAGAGGCGATCGCGATCGCCGCCGCGTAGAGCGCGCGCGCCCTTGAGTCGTTCGAATGCTACCGGGTCGGGCACGACGGATGCGTGGCGCACACCCTCGAGCGAACGGAATTCCTCCTCGGCCCAACCCCAGCGGCCGAGCTCCTCGAGTCTGCTCCGTAGCCGGCTTGTGAGATCCCTCAGGTAGGCGGTGTCCGCCGCAGCGTAGGCGAGCTGCGCGGCCCCGAGGGGTCGCCTTCCCCAATCCGCCCGCTGATACCGCTTGTCCAGACGGACGCTCAGCTCCTTGTCAAGCAAGGCGGCGAGTCCCGTCTTCTCCTCACCCAAGAGCTGAGCCATGATCTGGGTGTCCTGGAGCCCGCGCACCCGGGCCCCGTAGTCGCGGTCGAGGATCCTGACGTCGTAATCGGCGCCGTGCATCAGCACCGGAGTGGACGGATCACCGACCACCTTCCACAGCGGTGCGAGATCGGGTGGTTCGAGGGCAAGGGGGTCGATCACCAGGTGCTGACCGGCCGCCGTGATCTGGATCAAGCACACCTTGTGGAAGTATGAATGCATCGAATCGGCCTCGGTGTCGAGGGCGAAGCGGCCGTTCGCCGCACACAGCTCGGCAGCTCTTCGAACTCCTTTGGCGGTGTTGATCCACTCGGGTTTCAGATCGTCGGGCATGGGTGGAGATGGTAGCAGAGCAGGAGTTAGGAATTAGGAATGAGGAATTAGGAATGCCGGAAACGCCTCGAGAAACGGCCCGCGTTCACCGGAGGTGCCTGGCATCCTCTCGCGGCAGCGCTCCCCCGGGGCACAGGCACGGACGCGGGCATGGAGCTGGGCAGAGCCGCGGTCGAAGACCGCGGATGGCCATTCCTAATTCCTAATTCCTAATTCCTAATTTTGTATTGGTATCCTCCTCTCATGGCCAACGCTATCTGGGGCGCTGACCCTGAGTTTTTCGGACCACGGCACGCACACCGGGACGGCCGGATCCTCCGCCGCCTCGGGCGAGCAGCACCTGCTCCCGGTCTCCACCTCGAGTGTGCGGCCGGTGTCGGCTCGCTCGCCCTGGCGGTGGCTCGCACGGGGCGCACGGTGGTAGCCGCCGATCTCTCTCTGCGCTCCCTCGAGGTCCTCGGCGGCCACGCCGAGGCCTGCAGTCTCGACTCCACGGTGCTGCCGGTGGTCGCCGATATCACCCATCTTCCGTTTCCCGACCGAGTTTTTTCAAGCGCCACGTCGGCCGAGACCCTCGAACACATTCCCGAGCACGCCGAGGCCGTTGCAGAGCTTGCCCGCGTCCTCACTCCGGGTGGATGGCTGGTGGGCACGGTACCGGCCGGCCCCTCCCAATGGTCGGCGTGGGACGACTGGGCCGGCCATCTGCGCCGGTACTCGGCAACCGGGATGGAGGAGATCCTGGCCGCGGCCGGTCTCGAACCGGAGGTCACTGTGTGGGGCTGGCCAATGCTGCGGCTCTACGACGATCTCTTTCTCAAACGAGTCAACCGGCGGCGACTGCACCTCGAAGGCACGGTTGACGACGACCGGGCGCTGAGCCGTGTATCCGGTCTCGGTAGGCGGCACTGGCTGGTGTCGGCCGTGCGGTCGGTCTTCAGCTTCGACCGAATCTTCGACGGCCTCCCCTGGGGGGTCGGTCTGCTTTTTGCGGGCCGAAAAAAAGTGCCGGTCCGATAACTGTCAAAACGGCTGTGCGGCGATCACCCGCAACCGTAAACCGCGGCGCCGAAGCCGCATCGCCTCGCCCGCCACATCCGCCTCAGTCATCTCCACGACATCGAATCCTCCACTGTGGTGAACGAGTACCACTCCTGGCTTGCCGACACCGCTCAAGGGCCAGTCCGTCATTTCTTCGACAAGGACCCGTTCTTCGGCCAGCGCCCAGTCGAAGAGTGCGGATGCGTCCACCAGACCATAGGGATCATCATGACGGGTGAACGGAAGCTTGGCCAGACCTTGCGGCGAACGCAGAACATCGAGCAGAGGAAGCTCCTGCTCAGCGCGGACCACGACGACAGCCACCCCTGGTTCCAGCACCCACAACACTTTCCTTGCTTCATTCACCAACTGCTCGTGCGCGGCGGATATTCGGCGGTAATCTGTCAGGTCGGCGCGCACCGTGAGCCATCCGGCCACGGCCACCATGGTTACCACCGCCGCTGCTCCAAGTCGCCAGAACAGGGGCCGGTTGAGATGCTGGTCCTGTTGCGAAAACCACATCCCAATCAGCAACAGGAACCCAGCGTATGGAAGAGCCGTGTATCGCTGAGGAAGGTACGGCACCATGAGGGTAGGGACAACCGGCAGTATCAGCACCGCCATCGCCACCAGGGCCGGCCGCTGTCGACGGTACCAGAAGACCGCCGCCAGCCCTCCGACCAGCCCCAGCGCCACGACCCCTCGCCAGGAAAACGGCATCTCGAGCGGCACCAGCTGCTCCATGTGGAAGAACACCGCCAGCTGATGTGGCACCTTGGCGATGGGTTCGAGATTCCACACATAGTAGCTCTTTCCGCCGGGTGGGAAGAGAACGAAGTAGATCCCTGTATAGAGGGCCGCAGCGATCGCAAACGGCACCGCTGTCCGTAGAGCCTGACCAAAAGACCGGCGATGCTGGCCAACCTCGAGCGCCACCACAAGTGCGGGGATCATCACCCACGTTTCTTTGGCTGCGGCGGCTATCACGGTAGCTCCAATCACCCCAGCCACACGCGCCCTGCTCCAGGATTCGTCGGGGCTTGGCCAGATCACGATCAAGGACAGCCAGGCGGCGGCAAACAGCGTCTGAAACCGATAGGCGACGACGAATGCCGGTTCGTCGGTGAATGGCGAAGCGACCCATACCAGGGCAACGAGCAGGCTCACCCACCGTCCAAGACCGAGCCGCCGGGCGGCCGCGGCCAACAGAACCGCGACTGCACCGTGGAATACGAGGTTTGTGGCGTGGAACCCCAAGGGATTCCAGCGCCAGATCAGACGATCGACGACCAGTGTCCATGTACTCGCGGGACGAAGGAAGGTGTCTACATCGGCGAACAGACGGAGCGGGCGGTGCGTCGCTTCGTGGGCATGCTGCACCCACTGGTAGCTGTCGCCCATGAGCACGAGCTCCGCGGCCGGGTGGTAAAGGGCAGCGACGATCGCGGCGACGACCAGCGAGCTCACGAGAATCCACCGGAACTCACCTGCCCGAGCCGCCTTCGGTTCGGTCTCACCCATCACCGTATTTTACTCACCTCGACCCGGTAGAGAGTCACCGGCGAACGAATAGCCATACCATCCGCGGGTAATGTGGCTCCATCTCCGACGGCGAGCCGCGAGCGAGCTCGCCGCCAATCGGCCTCAGGGATGCCCAACTCGCCGACCCATTGCACCACCGCCTCCGAATCCAAATCTTCGAGCATCCAGGGTTCCTGCGAATCCGCCGCCATCAGCAGCCACCGTTCGACGGCGGCCACTGGAGGCGCACCAGCCCGGCGGGCCGAGTGAACGAGCGACGTCAGATCAACGACGTGGCGCGATGCCAAATAAGGTAGCCCGAGACGAAGCTCGGCGTCGACTCCGATCATCATCAACGTACCGGTATCCGGAACCGTCCGCTGAACATGGTCCGTAACCACCATCACCCGGCTCAGATGCGGCTGGGTCTCTAGAAGCGCCGAACCGAGACCGTTCACTACCAACAACGAGACCGCGGCCGTAGCCAGCGCCGCCAGCGCGACCCGAAGCCGGATCGACGACGCGCCGACCGCAACCAGGACCACAAAGAGAGGCGCCGCTGCGACCACGTGCTCGGTGTTCCCCGAGTCCCAGACCAGCCACAGCGGCACCAGCACCGCAATGCCGGCCAGCGCCGCCAAGCCGACTCGTGAACCGCCCCGGAGAACCACGACAACGCCCCAAATGAAGAGCGCACCGAGGACGGCCAAGGCGATCACACCGAGCACGTCGAATAACCACATCACCCACGACGGGTAGACCGGTAGCGCTCGGTAGCTTTGCCAGACCACCAGCCCGCGCAGCGCCCGCAAGGCGCCGATCGGATCCGGCGCCGACAGCCAGTGTCCGAGCCTCGGGCCGGCGAAGATCGCCGCCACCCCGGCAAGGCCATCGACCTTCCTGATGCCGGCAAGAAGACCCGCCACGATCGCCCCGGGCACGACGACGCCTCCGAGGATCGCAGCCGTTAGCACTCGCGGCCGCCCCCGGAGCAACCACGCCCCCGGCAGGACCAAGAGCCCCAGGACCGAATGCCCGAGCCACGCCGATGCAAATCCCGTCGCCTCCTTGCGCCACGAGCCGTGGCGGTCCGCCACGGCAGCCAACCACACCACCACCCCCGCCGCAGCCAGGGTGTAGACCTCCATTCGGGTCGCGTACTTCCACACACCACCCGCCAGGACCAGCGTGGCCGCAGCCAACAGCGCTACGTCGTCGCCTACCTCGTGCCGACGAAGGACCAAGTAGGTTCCCGCTGCTGCCGCCGCGGCCGCAACCGCGCTGACCGCGGCGCCCATGTCGAGGACGATCACCGATCCGGTCAGCAGACGGACCAGCCACGAAAAACCGGCCACCATGGGGTTGTAAATCAGGTGGTGGGGGTGGATGAAGGTCGGTTCCAGTGCGCCGACATCGATCCAGCGCTGGACGGCGGTCGCGAAGACCGTGTCATCACCACCGAAGTGGCGGGTGCGGGTAGCGGTGTAGAGGAGGAACGCGCACACCGCGAGGACCAGCGCCTTGAGCCGGTCCTGCCGCTCGTACGACACGTTCCACCGCCTCCCACCCGCATATCTGCTGCGACCGGCGTGCAGGGCGTTCATCCCCCCCATTGTCTCAGAGGATTCTTGCGCTTCGCCGCCCTCGCCACGAAACCGGTGAGAAGTGCGGGCTAGATCTCGTCCAGAGTTTCTGGATGGGTAACGGGTTAGCCGCCCAGGACATCCGGCATAAACCGCTCGTCGGCGGCGACGACCTCGCCCATACCCGCGGCAACATCACCGGCAAACATCTTCGACATCATCGCGATGTTCATCTTCGCCAGCCACACCGAACCGTCCTCGAGCTCGTAGACCGCCCACGAGCAGGGCATGATGGCGGCAATCTTCGGCGTGTCCGACAGGACCCGGTTGGCGACGCCCGGCTTGCAGACGAAGAAGAGCCGGATACGGCGCATGCCATTGGGCGCCTGACCCTTTTCGGCGAGCTTGGCGTACATGTCAAAGCTCGGCATCGGAAAGCTCCACCCATCAGCTGCCGGTACGACCCGTTCGATCGCTGCGCAGGTCTCCTCGAAGGTGCGCGCGCTTCGGTGAGGCACGATCATCTTCGAGCGCATGGTTCCGACAACAGCGAGGGCGGTAATCACCACCCCAGCAATCACTCCCACTATCAGTGCAACGGACACGGGCATTCAGGTCTCCTCATCCGGCGTTCTTGAGCGCCTACTCAACTAATTAACCATTATAGCAAGATCTTAAATATTATACAAGAAAACCGTTTGGATGATTCGATCAATGATCGCGAAAGCGACGCAGCAGCTCGCCGCGCTGCGCATCAGGCAGGTATTTGGAACCCTCGCGCAAGGTGAGACCGGAGACCTCATCGATGTAGAGCTCCGAATTCAGAGCACACCCAGTTGCGTGCCGACCTTTTCGAACGCCGCCACCGCGCGGTCGAGGTGTTCGCGCTCGTGGGCGGCCGAAATCTGGACCCGGATCCTCGCCTCGCCCCTCGGCACCACCGGGAAGGAAAAGCCGATGACGTAGATACCCTCGCCGAGCATGGCATCGGCGACATCGTTGGCGAGCTTGGCGTCGTACAGCATCACTGGAACGATCGCAGTCTCTCCCTCGAGCACGTCGTAGCCGACCTTCGTTAGCTTCTCGCGGAAGTAGCCTGTGTTGTCCATCAGCTTGTCACGTAGGGCCGTGGTCTCCGACAGCATCTCGAAGACCCCGATGCCGGCCGCCGCCAGCGACGGGGTCAGGGTGTTTGAAAAGAGGTAGGGTCGCGAACGCTGGCGCAGGAGGTCGATGATCTCCCGGCGGCCTGTCGTGTAACCGCCGGAGGCGCCGCCGAGGGCCTTGCCGAGGGTCGATGTGATGATGTCCACCCGACCCTGGACGCCGCAGTGTTCCGGAGTACCACGCCCGGTGGCGCCGATGTAGCCAGTGGCGTGGGAGTCGTCGACCATGACCATCGCGTCGTAGCGCTCCGCCAAGTCGCAGATCGCATCCAGCCTGACCAGGTAGCCATCCATCGAGAACACTCCGTCACTGGCTATCATTCGCCGGCGATGGCCCTGGGTCTTCTCGAGGATCTCCTCGAGCTCCTCCATGTTCGAGTTCGCATAGCGGAAGCGCTCAGCCTTGCACAGCCGCACACCGTCGATGATCGAAGCGTGGTTGAGCTGGTCGGAGATGATCGCGTCCTCTGCGCCGAGGATGGTCTCGAAGAGGCCGGCATTGGCGTCGAAGCACGACGAGTAGAGGATCGTGTCGTCTGTGCCGTTGAAGCGGCTGATGGTGGTCTCGAGCTCCTTGTGGAGGTCCTGGGTGCCGCAGATGAATCGCACCGAGGCCATACCGAAACCGCGCTCGTCGAGAGCCTGCTTGGCCCGGGCGATGATCTCCGGGTTGTCGGCGAGGCCGAGGTAGTTGTTCGCGCAGAAATTGATCACCTCGCCCTGGGGCACCTCGATTTCAGCGCTCTGGGGTGAGGAAATGACGCGCTCCTCTTTGTAGGTTCCTGCGTCATGGATGCTGTCAAGCTCTTCGCGGTATCCCTCGCGAAAATTGTCGAACATTTCGGATGCCTCCTCCGATTGAAGCTTCCCGGGCGACGCCGGGATGATCAGCTTAGGATGAGCGGTTCTGAAAGCTGGCCACCGCATCGCTCTCATCGTCGAAGACTTCGAGCAACGGCAGCAGCTGGGTCAGCTTCAGAGTTCGCTCGACCTGGGGTGCCGGACGGAGAAGCTTGACCGACGCGCCGAATCGACCCGCCAGCTTCCATCCGGAGACCACCTCGCCGATACCCGAGCTGTCGATAATGCTGACCTTGCGCAAATTGAGCAGGATCTTCTTCCAATCCTCCGCGACCAGCTCGTTCATCACGTCGCGAAGGAGCTCGTCGCCGACCCCCATCACGAGCCGACCATCGAGATCGACGATGATGATGTCATCCACATGCCGTACATCGACTTTCATGGCGGCCATGATAACACTCAGGGTTCAGGGTTCAAGGTGCAGGTGAACCCTGGACCCTGAGCCCTGTGCCTTGCTTACCTGGAGGCGACCGGATTGAGGCCGGACTCGTCGGCCCTTCGAACCTGGTTCCGCCCGCTCCCCTTCGCCCTGTAAAGCGCGTTGTCCGCCGCCTTCATGAGCTCAACCTGTTCGGTTGCATCATCCGGGAAACACGCGACTCCACCACTGATGGTGACGCGCCCCAGCGGCTGGGTCTCACCGCCTACAAACGAGTACTCCTCGATGGCCTTGCGAATCGCTCTGGCCACGGTCATCGCCTGGGTACCATTGCGATCCGGCATCACGAGCAGGAACTCTTCGCCGCCAAACCGCCCGAACACATCGTCACTGCGCACCATATTCTGGACCAACTGCGACAGCTCAGTAAGTAACCGGTCGCCCGCGAGATGGCCGTTGGTGTCGTTGTAGATCTTGAAGTTGTCGAGATCGAACATGAATACCGAGGCCCTGCCGCCCGCGGTGCGAGCCTCGAGGAGCACCAGACCGAGGCGGTGCAAGAGGGCTCCCTTGTTGAAGATCTTGGTCAGCTTGTCGATTTCCGCCTCGACCTCTTTGACCCGGTACGCTTGGACGTTCTTCCACGTCAAGGCACCGACTCGGGCGATCATCTCGAGCACGTCGCGTTCACTATCATGGTGGCGATCGGGACGGGAGATGGCCAACACGCCGAGCGTTTCTTCTCCGGCCACCATGGGCGCGATGATGTCGTACTTGGGCTCGTTCACGATCCGGGAGCGCTCGTAGCTGGCGAGCTGGTCCTCATCAAAGTCCTTTCGCACCATCACCTGCATCCGCTCGGCCACCGTTCCGGCCTGTCCCTCACCGAACTTGAACTCCATACCCTTGTGCAGGGAGCCCCTGGTCGAATGGAGGGCAGCCACTGACAGCCGCGGGACCTCCTCGGAATTGCCGTCGGAGGGGTCGCGCCGCACGAGCACCGCCGCCACCTCAGGCCCATAGATTTCAACCATCGCGTTGAGCAGAGCCTGCGGGATCATCCGCACCTTCTTTTCGGCGTGCATCTCTGCGAGCAAACGGGCGAAGACGCGATAGAAATCAACCAGAAAGTGGAGATCGTGTTCGAGCCGCCGGAACTTCCGCACCGACGCCTCTTTGACCTCTCGGGCCGAGATCTCCGCTTTTTGCTGGGCCGCAGAGGCCCGGTACAACGCCACTAACAGGGCCACGACAACGAGAAACAATACCCCCGCCAGGAAGATCGCCAATAAAGCGAACTGTGGCGACTGCATGAGGTCCGTCAAACCATCTCCTCTTGTTGATTCCCTGCCAAAACATCCGCAGCGCAGATCGGCGAACATTGTCCTTTTTATTCTACATCGAAACTACACTCCTCCGACACTCGGTATGGCGGTTATTCGCGCGGTGCTGCCGTAGGTGGAATGCGCAGGAGCAAGGTTCGAGATTCAGCCGGTGGCGGCAATGGATCATCGATGATGCCAGTGACGGCGTTGTCGGACACAAGCCACAGCGCACCGTCCCCGGTGACCGCAATGGCTTCGACGTTGTTGCTCCAGCCCTCTTTTTCGAGTGCGCGCAGGAACTCCGTGAGGTCGAGCACCACCAGAGCGGCGCCGGTCGTTAGATCGACGGTCACGACCTCGTACCGTTCCCCCGGATACTGGGTCTTCAGCGCGATCATCCGTTCGCCCCACCAAGCGAGCCCGGTCAACCTCCAGGTACAGTCCGGAAGTGCAACATTAAGGGGGCCGCGGTCGGAGGTCAAGCTCCTCCCCTGCCGGCGGAGGCGGTAGATACGCGACACGCAGCCCCCGACATCCGTCTCGCGGCGCTCCAAAAGGAGGAACACGGTACCGCCGTCACGATCAACCTCGATACCCTCGAAGCCAATCTTGTCACCTTCAACGTCAACTCCGTCGAGGAGAAGCTCCCGGGCGACCAGCGGTTCACTTTCGAGATCCGATGTCGACCGGTCACCATCCCCTAATGTCACCTCGTACACCGTCGCATGGGCCTCATCGCACAGAAGCACGCCACCATCGATCACGGCAACTGCTTCGAGCTCCGAATACTTCGGCACTACCAGCCGCCGGACTCGCGCCCGCGCTTGGTCCTTCAGATCGATGACCAGCAGACGAGCGTATTTCTCCGACGGCACATAGAGCACATGCGCCGAAGCCGCCAAACCCGACGCCTCGAGCGCAAAATCCTGGCCGAACGACGGATCGTCCGGTTGCCACCGAATCACCTCGGCCCGCGCCACGTCCCATGGCGGCTCGTGGTCTTCCGGGACCGCCACAGATCGGCAGCCGAGCCCGGCGACCACGGCCGGCAGACAGACGATTCCAAACGCCCATCGTATGACTAGGCGATTCGCCACTTTCCTCGTGTAGGGTTTCATCACGGTGTTCGATGTTCCGGGAACATCGCCAACAGGCCATCAATCGAGGCGTCGCAGACGCCGCGCTCAGTCACCAAGGCGGTGACCAGCCGCGCCGGAGTGACGTCAAACGCGAAGTTCCCGGCCGGACAACCCGGCGGGGCGATCTCGACCGTCGTCAGTGACCCCTCACCCGTCCTACCACGGACCAGGGTCAGCTCGTCCGGCGACCGTTCCTCGATCGGGATCTCGGCGAGACCGTCACTGATTTCCCAGTCGATGGTCGTGGACGGCAGCGCGACATAGAAGGGCACGTCGTTGTCGAAGGCCGCCAGGGCCTTGAGATAGGTACCAATCTTGTTCGCCACATCGCCGTGAGCGGTCGTACGGTCGGTTCCCACCAGGCAAACATCAACCTTGCCGTGCTGCATAAGGTGGCCGCCGGCATTGTCGGCGATCAGGGTGTGGGGAATCCCGTGGGCCGCAAGCTCGAAGGCCGTCAGCGCCGCCCCTTGGTTGCGGGGTCGGGTCTCGTCGACCCACACGTGAACCTCAATTCCCGCGTCGTGCGCCATGTAAACCGGCGCCAAAGCCGTCCCCCAGTCGACGGTCGCCAGCCAACCCGCGTTGCAGTGGGTCAGGACGTTGAGCGGTCGGTCTCCAGCGCCCTCCGCCAACTCCTCGACGAGCGCGAGGCCGTGCTCTCCGATCCGCCGGCAGAGTTCGACGTCATCGTCACAGATTCGCGCCGCCTCAGCCCAGGCCGCCGGCGCCCGCTCGGACACCGGAAGCTCGCGGACCGCCGCCTCCATCGCTCGGAGCGCCCATGCCAGGTTGACCGCCGTCGGCCGAGTTGCGGCCAACACTTCCACCGCCTCGCGCAACCCATCGTCTGAGGGATCTTCGCGCAGCGAGAGTGCCAACCCGTAGGCGGCGGTGGCGCCGATGAGCGGCGCTCCCCGAACCTGCATGGAGCGAATCGCCTCCGCCGCAGCGTCCAGAGTCTCGATTCTCCGAGTTTCGAAGACGTGGGGCAGGAGCGTCTGGTCGATGACCTCAACCGCCAACCCGTCGGCAGCCGGCCAAATCGTCCGATACCATCTGTCACCGATTCTCATGGACGAGA
>RCNC010001943.1_pt1 | contig 13861 bp, 11 predicted proteins | sample 2041301 | NCBI WGS metagenome assembly RCNC01 (sample SAMN09708231, study PRJNA481090) | Marine sediment metagenome, whole genome shotgun sequencing project. | biome: marine sediment; feature: ocean; material: sediment; isolation source: Sewage treatment plant 13A marine sediment (STP13A) ... | reverse complement strand
GCCGCGGCCCCGATGACCAGGCCGGCCAGCCCGCCGATCTCGAATCCCCCCACCTTGGCCAGCACATCCAGCGGATCTTTTGGGTCCGGTCGGTGCATGGCCAGGGACTGTTGGATAACCCGGATCTTGTTGGCCAGGGCTGCATCATCAATGCCCGTCCCCCTGCCGGTGAGTTTATCCACGGCGATGCCGGAGAAGGCGGCGATGATCGCTGACGACGGCGTGGTGTTGCCGATGCCCATGTCGCCGGTGCCGAGCATGTCCACCGCCCCTTTCGCGAGCAGTTCGTTGACGATCTCGATACCCGCTTCCACACTTCTCACCGCATCCTCTCGACTCATGGCCGGTACCCGCGAAAAATTGGCCGTACCCTTGCCCACCTTCTTGTGAAAGATGGGCAGGTCAGAATCAAAATCGAAATTGACGCCCAGATCGGCCACCTTCACCCGGGCCCCGGCGTGTTTGGCCAGCACGTTGATCGAAGCCCCTTGGCCCACGAAGTTGAATACCATCTGGGCGGTGACCTCCTGGGGAAACAGGCTCACCCCTTCGTCGGTAACGCCGTGGTCTCCGGCGCAGGTAACGATGACCTTATTGTCCAGGCGTACGTCCAAGGTGCCGAATATAGCAGCCAGCCGAGCCGACGCCGGCTCCAGCATGCCCAGGCTGCCGGCGGGCCGGGCCTGGTTGGCCAGCCGCTCGTTGGCCTGCTCGTAGACCGCATCGTTAAGCGGTTTGATAGATGCAATGCTTTTTTCAATCAATTCCATGATACCTCCCTTTTGGATCGGGACGGGGAGACCGGCATCTTCAGCCAAACTAAAAAACCCCGGACCGAAAAATAAATTTTCAGCCTGGGGTTTTACCGTCACCACCAAAACACATTTCCTCACGGCAGGTCTTCTGACTCGCGGATCGCTCTATCGGCCGCCCCTTCCCGTGCCGTTTCGTTTATAAAATCACAGCACAGTGGTTTTAGCGGCCATCGTCCCCGCTCACAGCGACGGGTTCGTCCCGGAATCACACCGGGTTCCCTATTATCCCTTACACCCCATTCAGAGTGCGGGCACCGAAAGGTTCGACAACCAATTTCGATCTTGATGTAAAAGAAGCGTCGCCGCCTGTCAACGGATTTCTTCTGCAGGTGCCCTTTCGGAAATGGTAGATTTTAGTCCAGGCCAAGAGCGCAGCAATGTTGAAACCGGAGGCGCAGCAGCGCTACGTCGAGGATAGCGCTAAAGCTTCACTACGTGCTCAACGCAGCGAGAACACCGGCCGGGGCCGAAAGATGCCGTTTCCGGATGGGCACTAAAGTACTTTGCGGATGCCTCTGACCGCCTGGCTGATGCGCATGTTGTTTTCGATGAGGGCGAAACGCACGAAATCGTCACCGTATTCACCGAAGCCAAGGCCCGGCGATACGGCCACCTGGGCCTCGCGAATCAGAAATGTGGAAAACGCCACGGATCCCATCTTGCGATATTGCTCGGGGATCCTGGCCCAGACGAACATGGTGCCCTTGGGGCTTTCGATCTCCCAGCCGACCCGGGACAGGCCCGATATCAGGGCATCACGTCGGGATTGATAGGTGTCGCGGATATTGGCCACGCAATCCTGGGGGCCATTCAAGGCAATGATGGAGGCGATCTGGATGGGCTGAAAAATGCCGTAGTCCAGGTAACTTTTTATGCGTTTCAAGGCAGAGATGGTTTCGGCGTTGCCCACGCAGAACCCCACCCGCCAACCCGCCATGGAGTAGCTTTTGGACATGGAAAAAAACTCCACCCCCACCTCCTTGGCTCCTTTGGCCTGCAGAAAACTGGGTGCCTGGTACCCGTCGTAAGTCAGGTCGGCGTATGCAAAATCATGGATCACCATGATGTCGTTCGCCTTGGCAAAATCCACCACCCGCTGGAAAAAATCCAGGTCCACCACCTCGGTGGTGGGGTTGTGGGGGTAGCTGAGCACCAGCACCTTGGGTCGGGGCCAGGTCTGCTTGGTGGCCTGAATCAGGTTTTCAAAAAAATCCTGGTCGGGCCCTGCAGGGATTCCCCGTACGTCGCCGCCGGAAATGATGGAGGAGTATGGATGGATGGGATAGGTGGGGTTGGGCGCGAACACCACGTCACCGGGCCGAATGGTCACCAGGATCAGGTGAGACATCCCCTCCTTTACACCGATGGTGACAATGGCCTCGCTTTCCGGGTCGATGTCCACATCATAGCGGCGCTTGTACCAGTCGCTGATGGCCATGCGCAGTTTGGTAATGCCCATGGAGGCCGAATAACGATGGTTGCGCGGGTTCTGGGACGCCTCGGTGAGCTTGTCGACAATGTGCTGAGGTGTACCGATATCCGGATTACCCATGCCCAGGTCGATGATGTCTTCCCCGGCGCGCCGGGCCTCCATCTTGATCTGGTTGACGGTGGCAAACACATAGGGTGGCAAACGGTCTAGCCTGGCAAATCGGGTCATGATCGATTCCTTTTTTCCAACTGCCTGTCAGAAAGTCCCTGAATATAGAGAATAAGTATAATAGTCGGTCAAAATTGTCAAAAAATTATTGGCGGTATGGGCAGGGATCAGCAGCATAGACCATCTACCTTCCACACCCCAATAGCCCACCTCCCGACAACCCGTTTTCCACGGACCTCAGCCTGCCGGCATCTTCGGTTTTGGGTTTGACTTTTCGGCGGTATCAGATTAGTTTTACGGGTATTTTTTAACCAGCCGCATACACGCCAGGAGTGTTTAAATGAAGAAAAAGCTGACCTACGCCGATGCCGGCGTCGACATCGAAAAGGCGGATCACCTCGTCGAGACCATAAAGAAAATTGCCAAAAAAACCCGAAGAACCGGCGTCATGGGTGAAATTGGGGGATTCGGCGGCTTGTTTTCTCTGAATACCGCCAATATGAAAAACCCGGTACTGGTCAGCTCCACGGATGGGGTGGGCACCAAGCTGAAGATCGCCTTCCTCATGAACCGCCACGACACGGTGGGCATCGACCTGGTGGGCATGTGCGTTAACGACATTGCCGTTCAGGGCGCCAGACCCCTGTTCTTCCTGGACTACCTGGCCACGGGAAAACTGAAAACCGGTACGGTCACCGACATTATTAAAGGTGTCGGCGAGGGGTGTATCCAGGCCGATTGCGCCCTCATCGGTGGAGAAACCGCGGAGATGCCTGGCTTTTACCGGGAAAACGAATACGACCTGGCCGGTTTCGCCGTGGGTATCGTGGACAACAGCAAAATCGTAGACGGCTCTGAAATCCGACCCGGCCACCAAATCATCGGGATCGCCTCAAGCGGGTTGCACAGCAACGGTTATTCCCTGGTGCGCAAGATCTGCTTTGAGGTGTTGGGGCTGAAAGTGGATAGTCACGTTCCCGAGCTGGGTAAAAGCCTGGGAGAAGAATTGATCACCCCTACCCGGATTTACTCGGAAACCATCCAATCTCTGGTCAGGGACCTGCCCATCCAGGGACTGGCGCACATCACCGGCGGCGGCATCATGGACAACATCGTCCGGATCATTCCCCAAGCCTGCGGCATCGCCATTAAAAAAGGATCCTGGGACATCCCACCCATTTTTCCGTTTTTGCAGGAAGCCGGCAATGTGGATGATAAGGAGATGATGCGCACCTTCAACAATGGGATCGGGCTGGTGGCGGTGGTTCCCGAAGAAAAGCTTCAGGAGGTTATCAACCGCCTGACCGGCAGCGGTGAAAAAGCGTGGGCCATCGGCGAAGTGACCAAAACCCGCAAGAATGCCCGGACCCGGGTGCAACTGGTATAGGAACAGAGGACGGACGTCTGAGAACGGTGATCGGAGTCCGACTTCAGTTTGTTCGCAAAGTTGCACGACAGGTGTTATTAGGCAGTTTGACATTGATAGAATCCGGAACAAAAATGGATACTGACTGACATGTGGAAGAAACTTACAGAACCGTTGATCCGGCTGTTTCAATGGATCGCCGAGGGGCAGAAAAAGCATCCGATCTGCAAGACCTGAGCGCCTGGTGTTAGACGCCCCAGTTCGGGGACGAACAAATCAAAATGGCCATGATTGTACTCGGTATAGAATCCTCCTGCGACGAGACGGCAGCCGCGGTGGTATGTGACGGGCATGAAGTACGCTCCTCGGTGGTGGCCTCCCAAGTGGCCGTCCACCACCCCTATGGCGGCGTGGTGCCGGAATTGGCCTCCCGAAAGCATATCGAGGTCATCGTTCCCGTTGTCAACGACGCTGTCGCCAAGGCTGGCATCACGGCAGACCAAATCGACGGTGTGGCTGTAACCCAGGGGCCCGGCCTGGTCGGGTCGCTGCTGGTTGGTTTCTCATTTGCCAAGGGGTTTGCCTACGGACATAAAATTCCATGGATCGGCGTCGATCACCTGGAGGGACATATCCATTCCGTGTTCCTGGAACCCGACCCGCCCCCCTTCCCCTTCGTGGCGCTGCTTGTTTCCGGGGGCCACACCAGCATCTACCATGTCCTCTCCTACCGAGAATTTCACCCCTTGGGACAAACCCGTGACGACGCAGCCGGCGAAGCCTACGACAAAGTGGCCAAGATGCTGGGATTGGGCTATCCCGGCGGGGGGGTGATCGATCGTCTGGCGGCCCAGGGTGATCCTGAGAAGTTTTTTTTCACTCGGCCGTATCTCGACAAAGACCAGTTTGATTTTTCCTTCAGCGGAATCAAATCGGCGGTCAGCCGACATATCCAGACCCACCCGGAAACCTATCAGGAGGATCAGGCCCACATCGCCGCGGGCTTTCAGGCCGCAGTGGTTGAGGTGCTGTCATACAAGGTCATTCACGCGGCAAGGCAAAACGGCTGCCGCCATCTGGCCGTGGTGGGCGGTGTGGCCGCCAACCAGGGCCTGCGGACGGTCGTCACCCGCGATGCCGCCGAGGCCGGCATCACCGTTCACATTCCATCCCTTGACCTGTGCGGGGACAATGCAGCCATGGTGGCGGCAGTGGGCTACCATCGGCTCAAGGCCGGTGAGCGATCCGGCATGGATGACGATGTCTACTCACGAGTAAAATTCAGACCAGGCAACTGATTATCGAAAAGGTCCCCTCTCTACGAATATGATCCTGTGTTAAAATTACATGACCGTTTGGGCATTCATGGGTAGGGGGAAGGCGGCGGGATTAGGGGCAGTTGACAGACTTAACCGTGTCAGGCGTTTTACCGTATCTACTAAGGCCTGCAGGAGAAAGGGTTTGGGCAGAACCGCATTGCAGTCTGTTCCTTCCAGCAGCCAGGGCGTGCCGGAGATGCCGATGACGGGGGTAAGTGGACGGCTGGAACGTCGAACGTGGCGAACGATACTGGCGCCGTCAAGATCCGGCATGCACATGTCGGTCAAAACCAGGTCGAAAGAGGCATCCTTTAGGAGCTGCACCCCCTGCCGCCCATTGGACGCGGTTTCTACTTTGAAGCCAAATTTCGTAAGCGCTTCGCGAATCAGGTCGGAAATACACGGCTCATCGTCAATGACCAAAATACGATTCATCACATCACTTTCTGCATGCTAAAATAGCGTTTATGGGGAATTAACTGCGAATCGTCATGAACAGCGGCCCCTCTTCAGGGGGACGAAAAACAAACCGCTAGGCTGGGGACATTAGCGGGCAATTTATTATCCAGGTTCGCCCCCTTGAAAATTACCGACAATGTGGAATATTTAGGTGAAAGATGTCAACGCGGATAAAGGCAGATTTAATAAATGAAATTTCAAGCGTTATTAACAATTTGTATTTTACCGTTATTAATCGTTTTTTTAACGCTGGATAGCGTGATGCGCTGGCAGCCGCTGTTTTTCCCGGTATGTAATTTTACCCGGTCTTAACAATACATTAAAGCAGTTATTAACAAGTTATTGACAGCCAACGAGCACTGATAAATCTCAACCAATCTGCTTTTTTCTATCTTTTTCCACTGATGATTATTATCCTATTCATCCACCATAAGATGAACGCTGACGTTGCATAAAAACCGTGGTGATGGTCGGGCTGGCTGCTCGAAACCGATGAACGCGGTAAGCTCACGGGTCAGCCGGAACGCACGCGCTACAACCACTTTAATTTTTTGAACCATGCGACCAGAAAAATGGCAAGAACAACCAGAAAACACGTTACGATCAAAAACGCCCAGGGGCTTTCCGTCCCGGGAATCCCACCCACGTTGATCCCCAGCAGCCCCGTCAGCAGCCCCAGCGGAAGGAAAATCGCCGCCACGATGGACAGGGTGTACATGGCCCGGTTCATCTGCTCGGAGAGCCGGTTGTTCAACTCCTCCTGGGCGATGAGCGCCCGCTCACGGGCCGCATCGATATCCTCCACATAGCGGGCTGTGCGTTCGGCGATTTCACGGAGAAGCGTCTTGTCCGACTCCGTCAACCAGGCGATCCGTTCGTGGGTCAGCCGGGCCAGCATGTCCCGCTGGGGGGCGATGTAGCGCCGCATACTGATACTCTCACGCCGCAGCTCAGCCAGCAGGGGGCGCAGTTCGGCCGTTTCGGCACTCACGATGGTGTCTTCCACCTCGGCCACCCGGTCCTCGATGTCCACAACGACAACGCCGATGCGTTCCGTAATACGGCCCACCACGCAGACGAAAAACTCCCCGGCGGTGGTGGGCCCGCGGCCTGAAAGAAGCGACTCGTGAATGTCCTTGACCGCCATGAGGCGGTGCCGCCGCATGGTGATAATACGCTGTTCGGTCACGAACATGCGCATGGCCACCATGTCTTCAGGATCTGCGCCAGGGTTGCAGTTGACCCCCCTGAAAATCGCCAGCACACCCGATTCGTTCACCACACTGCGGGGCCGGGTCCCGACTTCCAGCAACGCCTCTGTGACCAGCGGGCTCAATCCACTTTTTTCCGTCAGCCATTTCAGAACCGATTCGTGATCGGCATCCAGGTGAATCCACAACAATCCCTGCTCCGGCCGCCAGGCGTCGACATCGGCCCATGTCAGCGCATTTTCAAGCTTTCCGCTGCCGAGCCGGTAGCCATATACCAGTCCGTTGGATACCTCATTCATCATTCCCCTCCTTGTTTCAGGTCAGTCCCGCAGGGACTTCTCAAACGGTCATGCCAGTCACGACGACGCTGTTTTTTGAAAAAGTAAAAACGGCCGTCGGAATTATTGCTTGAGTGTACATCCGTTACGGCGTATGTTTTTTGTCTGACGCTTTCTTGAACGGTTAATTGTCTTTCCCGCTCCATGCTTTCACCGCAGCGGTTCACGGGTTCAACGGTTCAGGGAGCACCGAAAACCTCAGCCAAAGTAACCACTTAGGATAAACGCTGATCTGGTGAATGTTTACATGCCCGAGTGACTCGATCTGGGATTGGCGGTTTCATCAGGAATTTATTAGCCTACGAACAAGGTCAACCAATAGAAAACAAACCCAGAACGGTGAACGCTGAACCTGTGAACGCTTACCTCGCATCGTATCACAAAAACCCGGCAACCGGAGAGAGGGAGGACTCAGCAACGATCATGCAAATCGAATCCTGAATTGCCCAACAGACCCATCAAATCAATCAATTGATAAAAAAATAAATTTGGCAGACATCCTATCCCAAATTAACCCGATGTTGAGAATTCTTCTCATCGACGTTTTGACGGTGGCCGCCCACTTCGCCGTCAAGGCCATCCGCCGGTTGAGCCAATGGCTGTTGACCATGAAGGTAGACGGTGAAACGGCCTCGGAAGCGAACCTGACCCGCAGGTACCCCAAGATTGCCACCATCATTACCATCCTGGTCAGTGCCGTGACCTTTACGATTTATTTCGTGGCCGTCGGTATGGTTCTGCGCGAATTTAAAATTTCATTGACGACCTATTTTGCCAGTGCAACGGTCATCGGATTGGCTGTTGGTTTTGGTCTGCAGGGATTTGTGCAGGATCTGGTCATTGGTCTGACGCTGATTTTTTCGGATGCCCTCAACATCGGGGAAGTGGTCAAACTGGGCGATGAAATCGGCAGGGTCGACAACATCGGACTCCGTTTCACCACGCTGATCAACCTGCACGGCCAGCGGATTTTGATACCCAACAGAAATATTGCTGTGATCAGCCAGTTTCGCGGCGGCTGTATCCGTGCCTACGTGGACATCCAACTGCCGGAAGAAGTCGATGAAGATGAGATATCCCAAGCGATTCAAGCCATTGCCAAGGGCATGTATCACCAGCACCGATCCATCATCCTGGCTGCGCCGGAAACCTTCGGGATCAAGGAAGCCAAGGCTGGCCAATGGCGGTACCTGCGCATCAAGTTCAAGCTTTGGCCGGGACAAATGAAAATCATCGAGGAAACATTCGAAGAAAGAGTGGTCCAAGTACTCAAAAAGTCGTACACGGATTATGCGGCCTGGATGATTACGATAACCTACAAGGTCGAATAGACCTGAAGGATTTTAACCTTTTTACCCTGTCGAAAACAGTTAAAGTGAGGAACCAATCATGGCCAAAGTCGAACTGAATACCCAGGCCCCTGAGTTCACGTTGCTCGATTTTAACGGAAACAGCGTATCTCTTTCAGATTTCACCGACCGAAAAAATGTGCTCGTGGTTTTCAATCGTGGGTTTTTCTGACCATTCTGCCAAAGGCACATGGCGCAGTTGCGTCAAGATTATAAACGTTTTGTAAAATTGAATACAGAAATAATAGTTGCTGGGCCGGAGAATGCCGAGTCATTTCAAAAATACTGGAATAAAGAAGATTTGCCGTTCATCGGGCTGCCCGACCCGGAACATAAAATACTGAAATTATATGGACAAGAGGCCAGTATGTTCAAGTTGGGCAGACTGCCTGCACAGATGCTTGTGGATAAGTCCGGTATGCTCCGGTATGTGCATTACGGTCATTCGATGGCGGATATTCCTTCAAATAAAGAGATAATGAAGCTAGTAAAAGCAATAGAGGTCGACCACGGCTAACTAACCTTGACGGATTCGTAAAAAGTCACCTGTCATATCATTCCCGCGAAGGCGGGGCACGTCGTGAAGCTTTTTCAGCGCTATCTATAAATACCTGTTAATACTGGATCCCCGCCTTCGCGGGGACGACAACAAAACCGAAATTTCGACTTTTTACGAGTCCATCAGTTATTAGGGATCATCATTTCAATAATAGTCCAATTTTGTTATAGAATTCGGTGGCGGATGAAATGGTTTACGAAAAAACCCCACGCGAGGATTTGGGGTCGGATCAATCTATTCAGCCGTAATAATCGGTTCAACCATCTTTCTTGACACTGAATTATACGCTGAGGTGACCTGTTAGGAGTGTATTATTAATCGTACACGCGCTATGATTCCCGCAGATAGCTCTCATCACCCTCTGTCATTTAAGAATCCCCAATAAGGCCAATAGGTCGAATTGATGTCACACGTTTCCTCCATGCTCTCTATTGAGGCTTACATGAACTTCAACGTCGAGTCGCTTTTTTTAAGGGTAATAAAGGTCAACTACCCTGTATTCTTTATTCTTTTAGGAATATTGCTACTATTGTTCAATCCTTCCGCTGACGCGGCAAAAATCGTCAGGGTCGGTGTTTATGACAATAAACCCCTTGTATTCATAGATGATGATGGCAAACCCCAGGGAATTTTTATAGATCTGCTGGAGCATGTGGCCTCCAAAGAAAACTGGGATTTGAAATATACACCTGGGACCTGGTCAGAGTGCCTGGAAAGGTTGGATTCTGGGGAAATCGACTTAATGACAGCGATAGCCTATTCAAAAGAGCGGGAAAAAAAATATAACTTCACGTATGAGACGGTTATTACCAACTGGGGACAGGTGTTTGTTCAAAAAAATTCTAAAATCACATCGGTTTTGGATCTGTCGCATAAAAAGATAGCTGTTAAAATGGAAGATATTCATTTCTATGGATTACGAGATCTTACCGCCAAGTTCAACATTGAATGCAGATTTATCGAGTCAGATGGATACGATACCGTATTCGAACTAATCGCTGCAAATCGGGTTGAAGCAGGCGTTGTTAACCGACTTTTTGGTATTCAAAACAAATCCAATTATCTCGTTAAAGAAACACCAATAATGTTTAACCCGATAGAAGTTCGCTTTGCAGCTCCCAAAAAGTCGAACATGGACCATCTGTCGGCCATCGATATCCACCTGGGAAGAATGAAATTCGAAAGGGATCCGTTCTATACCAAGACTCTCAACAGGTGGTTGATGGCCCCAACACAATGGATATTGCCCGATTCGATAAAATACACACTCATCGGGGCTGGATTCATTTTGCTTTTTTTTGTTGCCATGAATGTTACGCTCCGGAGTAAAGTGAAAAAACGGACGGAAGAGCTATCTTCCTCAAATGTGAATTTAAAAAAGGAGGTTCAAATAAGGGAAAAAGCAGAGGAGGAGTTGAGGAAATATGAAAGAATTGTCGCCACATCCACCGATCACATGGCGCTGATTAATCTGTCCTGTACGTATCAAGCCATTAATGACGCGGCGCTTATCGCGTTTGGGGTATCCCGTGAAGAAGTAATCGGGAAGAAAACATGGGAACTCCTGGACGACATGCTTACCCAGAAAGCTCAAAAAAAAAGACTGGACAGGGCGTTTTCCGGGCAGGTTGTCAACTACCGATCATGGATGGAATTTCCCTATATTGGGCGACGATATATGGATGTTGTCTACACACCCTACAGACTGGTCGACAATGCAATAGCCGGATGTGTCGTCAATGCCCGTGACATCACCGAGCGGCATGAGCTTGAATTAAAGTTGGAACGTGCCCAAAAAATGGAATTTATGGGGACCATAGCGGGAGGCGTGGCTCATGATCTGAATAACATCCTTACTGGAATTGTGAGCTATCCGGAGCTAGTCCTGATGCAGCTCCCGACGGACAGCCCTTTGATCAAGCCCATTCAGACCATTAAAAAATCAGGGGAAAAAGCGGCTGTAGTCGTACAAGACCTTTTGACACTGGCAAGGAGAGGTGTTGCCAATAAGCAGCCCGTCAATCTAAACGATATCATATCCACTTTACTCAACAGCCCGGAATGTAATAAAATTATGTCCTTTCATCCCAATATTCGAATTGAGACGGCACTGTCGGAAAGAATAAAGTCGATTTCTGGATCATCCGTCCATTTGTCAAAAACAGTGATGAATCTGGTGTCCAATGCAGCAGAAGCGATGCCAAATGGCGGTGAAATTAAAATCACCACAAGAAACATACAGATAGATGCTTCAACCAATTGGGAAGCCGGTGATCCAGATGGTGAATATGCTCTTTTAAAGATCGAAGACGACGGGATCGGCATTTCACAAGAGGACCTGAATAAAATTTTTGAACCTTTTTATACCAAAAAAGTCATGGGGAGAAGTGGCACGGGGCTTGGACTGGCAGTCGTCTGGGGAACCGTCATGGATCATCATGGACATATCGATGTAACAAGCGACAATCATAGTGGCACAACCTTTAAATTGTATTTCCCCGTAACCAATGATGAGGCGCAATTTCCCACTCACCATTTGGACGTTCAAAAATACAGAGGCAATGGTGAAACCATTCTAGTGGTTGACGATATCGAAGAGCAAAGAGAGATTGCATCCGTCATTTTAACCGAATTGGGATACGCGGTAGCCACTGCGCCCAGCGGTAAGGATGCAGTCGAATATTTGAAGAAACAATCCGTGGACTTGGTGATTTTAGATATGCTTATGCCCCCGGGAATGGATGGCCTGAAGACGTATGAAGAAATATTGAAAGTATATCCTGGCCAGAAAACGATCATCGCAAGCGGGTTCGCCGAGACGGATCGCGTTAAAGAAGCCTTAAACATGGGTGTTGGCCAATTTATCAAAAAGCCATACGCCATTCAGGATGTTGGACTTGCGGTTAAAAAGGAGTTGACGAAATAAGTAGATTGAACTCTCCCAGCGGTAAGCCGCGGGGAATACGCTCAATAGTGCGGTTCAACGAGTACAGAACTGACCAACACGCATACAGCCGATCCATCCTCAGTTTCCAAGGCGAACTGGAAACGAATGGACCACTGGTAACGCTTTTTCGCTTCAAACAACAATTCCATCCAGCGGAACCAGTCCTTGGAAAACTTCAGGAGAGACTCCCGCTTATGGCAGCGGTGAGTCAAATGCCAGATATGCCCGGGAAGGAAATGTCAGTTAGCGCGCGCCATGCTTGATCAAGCCGCTTATCATGTCGTTTTTGACCCAAAACGGGTCCCATAGACTATTCTTTCATCGTTTCGATCATTCGTTCCTTCGTTTTCGAATAAGGGTCCGCGAATAATCACCTCGCTGCAGAAAGATGTTGGGGTCTTCATCCTCTCGATTCGTATAGTAGACATCACCGCCGGGCGTTTTCCAGCGGTATCGATATGCATCCGTATCCATTTCGACTTCTCCGGTATGTGGATTGACATACTCCTCCTGCCCCGTCAGAACGAGGAAGTTGTCATTCATGATCTCTTCCCGGTTGATAGTCGTGCGGGAGACAATTTCACGATCAATCCTACGTATTTCATCAAATACCTTCAAGACTATTTTTGCTCGTTCCTGTTGCCCCTGGGATTCTTTCATGATCCATTGCGGATTGAATTGTATCGAAAAGCGCATCACATCCATCATTGGCTTCAATCGTTCAAAGTCCGTCGCAGGTGCCCGAAATGCTATTGTGCGCGTATTTTTCCATGTCATTGCAGCTCGCATGTCCACAATGCCGGTCAACATTACTTCATGATACGCCTTCCCATCCTCGGTATATGCGTACACTGCTCCAGCTGCGTCACACTGAAAGGTCATTGCCCCCAATCCTATTTGAGTAAGCAGTTGATTGGTGTATGCCATACTGCGACGCATCGATTCGATTTCACCTGGAAGACGTTGAATTTTTAGGATGCTGAGGTTGACAGCATTCGGATGAAGCGCATTAATGAGATAGGTCAAATGGGTGGGTGCGTCGGCCAAAGCGCGCACCTCCGCGCCCTGGTAATAGCTGCCAGGTTGGAAAAAGCCGGCACCGATGCCTGTGTGGGCGTAAACTATATCTGGCAACATTCGAAATGCCACCGTTCCTTTGGCATCGCTCATGAGCAGCCAATCGCATTTGGCCTCCATGGCACTCAAGGGACCACCGGCCTGAGCCGCATTTACTCGATAGATGCTGCCCTGATTGAGCCAGCCCTGTGGCGCGAGGATAGAAAAGGCGGATTCATTCGGCTCGTGAATGCGAACAAAAGAAATGCCGATCCCCGCACCCGCATCGGTGATTACTGCAGACAAGGTAAAATACAATAAGAGGAGCAGAATAAGCCATTTGCTTTTTGTTTTTGGGACCATGCACGTCATCCTTTCGTTATCTCTTTTCCTTCCCACAGAATATGCCGAATCTGCTCACCCACACATCGTCACCGGATTTCAGGGGTGACATTATGCGTTCCAGGAGGGATTCGGTAGGATCAACGGATTGGTTGTTGGGAAAGCCGGGGCCGTTTTGGATCTTTTCAACGATACCGTTTTTCCTCAGCGCCACGGGACTTGCTCCGTTTCGGAAAAAATGGAACTGAAGGCAAGGATAACAACACGTTCGCAAAGATTCCTGTTCTTGTCAAAGGTTTGGTATTGCTTGACAATATGGGCACTGAGGGGTAAAGCTCAGAATGCTTGTCCATGGGTTTCGTGCCCAAGATGAAGGCCAATTCAGGTACTACGAAAACCGCTCATGACAGTTGAACCGCGATAGCGAGCGCATTCCTCGCCGCTTGTCGGAGCGAAGCAGAGATACCGAGTATCGGTGCGGCGGGGTTAGCGAGCGAACT
>RCNC010001942.1_pt1 | contig 13866 bp, 11 predicted proteins | sample 2041301 | NCBI WGS metagenome assembly RCNC01 (sample SAMN09708231, study PRJNA481090) | Marine sediment metagenome, whole genome shotgun sequencing project. | biome: marine sediment; feature: ocean; material: sediment; isolation source: Sewage treatment plant 13A marine sediment (STP13A) ... | reverse complement strand
ACCCAATTGGTGTCCAGGGTCAGCGAGGGCTTGTAGGTCAGCTGGAAACTGGGTGTGAAGGTCAGGTTCTGCGTCACCTGGATGCGGTAAAACGCTTCATCTGGGCCGCGTCCCCTTTGAATAACCCGCCCGCCCAAAGACCACGTGGTCTTTGGCTGTAATCACACTGTGCGTGAAAACGACGCCCTTGCTTGCCTCGACGCCGGCTTGCTCACGACGATCCTGGTGCCAGAAATGAATGTGCGTGTTCCGGCGGGAGGAAATGTTAAGAGCGCTGCCGCGATAACCTAATTCCACCCAACTAAAGAGCTCACGGGTTGACCAGAAGCTGGAGAAATCAAGCTTGCCGTCTTTGCCGTTAGCGTCGTGCACACCGCCCAAAAGGTATATGTTGTTTTTAAAAAAGATTTGCCCAACCAGGCCAAACCCACGCTTCGGTATGGCTTCGGTGGGGTTGTTGTAAAACGCGTCGTTCAGAAACGCAGTCCAGGCATTGAGCATGGGATACTGATCCGCCCAGTCGCCCGGGTCCATGTGGCCCGCAAGGAAAGCGTATCTCCCACCCTGGAATCGCTGCTTCCAGTACAGGTCCGTCACCCCCCAGTAGTCCAGCTCTTTGTAATTGGCGGTGCTCAGGGCCGACCCGGTGTCAAAACCCATGTCCCGGGGCGTCGGGTTCCCGAAAACAGGATTACGGGTCTCCATCTTCCAGACCAGATTGCCGCTGGCACCGTCCCTATCGCCCAGCCGCAACCAGGTCCCCAAAAACCGGAATACACCGCTGGAGGCCGTGTCGCGCCCGCTCTGCGTGAATGAGGCGTGTTGATACAAAATGGAATAGTCGGCGCCCCAGGCCAGGCCGAACCTGTTGTTGATGTCTTCCTTGAACTTGTACAGGTGACTGAGGCGGGTATGCACATGGTCGATCGGGAAAATCGCCGGCTTGACGGTATCGCCACGGACAAGGTCTGCCTCTACTGATTTACTTTCATCAGCATCGGTATCCTCAGAATCGGGGCCGGAGGGAATGGTCTGGTCGTAGTCGGACAGCGAATCCCCCTCCTGGCAGCCCTCCGGGTCCGGCTCGGGGGCTTGGGTATCACCAGACGTGGAATCTTTCGATCGGGAACAGGCAATCGCCGGACGGACGTTGGCTTTGGATACCTCCAGAGCGTCTTCTTCGCTTTAGGTCTGCGCCTGAAGCACAGCCGAATTCATCAGGATAAAAAATATCAGAAGCCGGGTCAGCATCGCAGCCTATTCTATAATTAATCTGCCGCACTGTCCGGACTCTGACAGGGATGGTAATATTCGATTCACTAAAGCAAGTTATTAACTATCTGCCTGTGTTACGAAGCGGTCTCATCAGATGATAAGAAGGAAAATCTCGCTCGCCGTTTTATGTTGCCTCATTTTTTATGGGCAGCCTGCGCCGGCGCAAGGTTTGGACCTTCGTGAAACGCTACAGGAATTAACAAACCTGTTGGCACAGCAGCAAAAAGAACTGGATGCCCAGCGCAAGGAACTGGATGAACAACGGGAACTGATCCGGCAACTGCAGGGCGAAGATGGGGTTGTTAAACAAGAGCCACCACCCACTCCGGCCGCCGTTGTTGCACAACAGCCGGTACCCACCACCGAAGGAGACACGCCCACTGCGGGAGACACACCTGCTGAGGGTGAAGATCAAAGTGGCCAGGAGCAGGCCAAGGAGGCGCTGGCGAAACAGCAGGCCAAGGGCCCGGAAACAACAGCCACCCAGATTGCTGATCTGCAAAAAAGCATTCTCGACCCATCCAGCACCATATACGACAAGAATTTCCCCGGCGCCTGGTACCTTCCGGGGACCACCGCGGCAATGAAAATCGGCGGGTACGTAAATCTTTCCATCGTCAACAGTTTTGATCCCATGCTGATTCCGGACCGGTTCATCGTGGGCAGTATTCCGCCGGATGGCGAAACGGTAGAGGGTGCGATAGAGGGCACTTCCGTTTCGGCTAATCAGACCCGTATTAACATGGAATATCGCGAGCAGACCAAACTCGGCGAGATTCGCGCCTACGTGGAAGGGGATTTTCGTGGCGGTTCTGAAGATGGTGAAGATACTTTTCGCCTGCGCCACGCCTTCGGTCAGTTCGGTAGTTTCCTGGCGGGAAAGACCTGGTCGACGCTGATGGACGTAAATGCCCGACCGGAAGAGGTGGATGTCGAAGGAATGAATGGCGAGGTATTGCTGCGTCATTCGCAGATTCGCTGGTCGCCCGAATTCGGCAAAGATCTTCAGCTGAAACTGGCCATTGAAGACCCTCGGACCGATGTGATCAACGGCCAAAGCCAGCGGGGTAATTTTGACCTCATTGCCAGCCTGAGCCGAATGCCACTGGGGCCACTGGGACGCTGGAACTACCGGGTGGGTTTTGTTTTACGTGACCTGAAAGCCAATGCCTTTGATGAGGAAACTGGTGAGGTACTGACGGGAAAAACTGACACCACTACTGGCTGGGGCATCACAACCGGCGGGAGGCAGCCTGTAACATGGTGGGGTGATGGTAGTGATTCCGTGGTCTGGCAGCTCACCTACGGCAAGGGCATCGGTCACTACATCAATGACCTGCAATCCATCGGTGGCGGCGACGCTGTTTTCGACCCCGAAGGTGAGCTGAAAGCACTTCCCGTGCTGGCAGGTTATGTTACCTATCAGCACCTCTGGCCCAAAAAATGGTGGTTCTTTAAAAAATGGCCCGGCATCCTGCGATCCAATTTCCTTCTCGGCTGGGTCGACATCAACACTTTTGATTTTCAGGATGATAGTAACTACAGCAAAACATTCCGCGCCTCGGCCAACCTTTTCTACAACCCGACGGAACATGTGACCATGGGGATGGAATTCCTGTGGGGACAACGCATAAATGCAGATAAAAGCAAGGGTTCGGCAGCTCAGTTGCAGTTCTCAGCACGCTATACGTTCTAATGCCTGAATATCCGTGAAACTGGATACACGTTTCAAGGAAGCCTTCAAAGTCGCACTCGCTTTCGCCCTGGCCTATGGCATTGCCTTAAAACTGTCCTGGCTGAATCCCAGCTGGGCCGGGTTCGGCGTGGCAATGATTGCCATGCAGACAGCAGGACAATCCCTCCACAAAGGGCTCGACCGCCTTGCCGGAACCCTTCCGGGCTGCATTGCGGCGTTGGTCATCTTTGCCCTGGCACCACAAGAACGATGGCTGTTCATGACCTATACCGCACTATGGGTCTTCTTCACTTCCTACATGATGATTCGTAGCAAAAACCACACTTATTTCTGGAACGTGGCCGGGTTTGTTTGCCTTGTCATATTGTTAACGGGGCCAGGTTCAGCCGCCAGTGATTTTCAACATGCCGTATTCAGAACCCTGGAAACAGCCCTTGGCATCGGTGTCTACACGCTGATCACCGTGTTTCTCTGGCCGGTTAACAACGCCGGGGCGATCAGAAGCAGCATCAACAACCTGACAGTCACTTTCGAAAATCGAAACCAGGCAATCTTGGGGGTAATCTCCGGCCAGTCGGATTCGGACAAGCTGGAGAGTCTGCACCAGCAGAGCATTCAGCAATTAAGCCGGTTTTCACAGGCGCTCATTGCGGAAGGTTCGGAAAACTATGAAGTGCGCGAAATACGCCCTGCCCTCGAACAGGTTCATCAACTCGCAACCTCATTGATGGAATCGCAGGACCGGTTGGAAACCAGCCTGGGGGAGATAACCCGGCTTGATGTTAAGGTCCTGTTTCCAAATCTTGAAGATTTTTTTACTGCTCAAAATCTGAACGATTTGAGAGCAGACAAGGACGCACTCAGCCAGTTATCCGGCTTCGATATGGCGGCTGCCATCATTTTTGAAAAGGAACTCAGCAAGTTGGGCTCCCTGTTGACAGAATTCCTCGACCGCATTCAGAGCATCAGGGAAAATACAACCAACGCTGCCCTGGAAGGCGGCAAAAATGAGCAGGGCCGTGAGACCTCCACCTGGTTGCCCGTCATTGACAGAGACCACTTCATGGGTGCGTTGTTTCCCACGCTTTGCATGGTCGCTGGATTCCTGACCTGGATAGCCTTTGATCCCCCGGGGCACTCTGCCTGGGTACAACTGCCCGCCACTGTTGCGATGATGGTGGGCGCGACCCAGCAGACCCGGACGTCCGCTTTCTTCAAACCCTTTGCCATCATGATGACACTGGCGCTTGCCGTTTACGTTTTGGTATTACCACAATTGAACAGCTTTGTCGGACTAGGTCTGACCTTGTTCGCGTGCGCTTTCGTGGCGCGTTATTTTTTTTCCGGCCTTGCCCAGCTCGCCGGCATGGTCTCGATCATCATGATTATTTCGGTTCAGAATCAGCAGTCTTATGATTTTGCTGCACAAGCCAACACGCTCGTTTATGTCCTGCTGACTTTTCTTCTGGTGTACGCGATGTCATACCTGCTGGGCTCAACGCGACCCGAGAAGGTCGTACTGAAGATGACAAAACGATTTTTTCGCAGCGCACAGTTCATTATTTCGCAGATTACCCGGGAACCAAATGATAAGCCAAGTTGGCTTGAACAGTGGAAGCTGGCCTATTACCGCAATGAAATGGCGACGCTCCCGGCGAAACTCGAAGCATGGGGCAAATCGATCGATTCCAGGCTTTTCCCGAATACGAGTCAGGAAGATATGGGTCAACTGGTAACCAGCCTGAGATCTCTGATGTATCGTTTCGAAGAGTTGCATTTGGTAAGGCAAAGCAAGCAAGCTGAGGAATTGCAGTTTAATGCCGACCTGGGGAAATGGGCCGAGGAGCTGGAATACAGTTTTAAGCAATGGTCGGAACAGCCGGACGCAAACGAAAACAAACGGCGAGAGCAACAAATCATAGCCCGGCTGCCTGCATTTGAGCGCCGGACCGAGGAATTTCTGATGCGATTGGATGACACAACCCCTGAAGACGCACGTGAAAACCTTTACCGATTGCTGGGTGGATTCAGGGGCCTTTCGCAAGCTACCCTTAATTACGCACGGGTTCGACACGGCGTAGATTGGGACCAATGGCGCGAGGAGCGGTTTTCCTGATGGGCATAGGACAAGTACCACACGAAATTGCGCTGGGCGGAATTTTCATGCCGCCGCTGTTCATCGCGGCAGTACTGGGTGTGTTTGCTGCGGTTCTCACCGCCAGGATGCTCAATCGCCGAAAACTCTCACTGTATTTCTACTACCCACCGTTGGTGTTCGTTGCCATGGTAGCCATTTACACGGTCCTGATCGGGACCCTGATCATTCCGGTGTAGCGCCATGAAAAAATCACAAAGAATGCTGTTAACTGGAATCATAGTAATGATTGCCGTGCTAATGGTGCTTTTCAAATACTGGGCACACCTGACCAACCCATGGACCCGGGACGGGCAGGTACGTGCTGAAGTCATCCAGATAACGCCGCGTATTTCCGGCCCCATCGTGAACCTTCCAATCCGCGATAACCAATTCGTGAAGGCAGGCGACCTTTTGTTTGAAATTGACCCCAGGACCTACCAGGCCAGCCTGGAACAGGCACGCGCCAACCTGGAAGAGACGGGTGACGACGTTTCGGGACTAGAAAGTCAGGTCGTAGCCGCCAGCGCCAACGTACAATCAGCACTGGCTTCAATCTCGCAGGCCGAGAGCTCCATCAAGCAGCTGGACTCCACGATTACCAAGAACCGGGCGGAATACGAGCGCCAACAGGAAATGGTGCCGCACCGCGCCACCTCGCAGAAGGCGGTGGATCGCGCAAAAGCGAACTATGACGTCTCACTGGCGCAGCGAGAATCAGCCGTGGCCGGTCTGGCCAAGGCCAAAGCAGCACACGCAGAATCACTGGCCAGCCTGGCCGAGGCGAAGGCCCAACTGGGCGCCGTGGACAAAGCCAACCCCCAGCTCAGGGTGGCATTGGCGGAACTTCGCCAAGCCGAGTTGAACCTGGAATTCACCCAGGTCAGGGCCCCGGTCGACGGCTACATAACCAACCTCAATTTACGCTATGGGAGCCAGGCGGTAGCCAACCAGTCCAACCTGGCACTGGTCGACGTCAATAGTTACTGGGTTGTTGGCTTTTTCAAGGAAACCCTGGTGGGAGACATGGAGGCCGGTGACCGCGCCGTGGTCACACTGATGTCCTATCCCGATACGCCGCTTGAAGGAGAGGTAGACAGCCTGGGCTGGGGTATTGCACAACAGGATGGCAGCACCGGTTTCGAGCTATTGCCCACCGTCAGCCCCACTTTCGAGTGGATTCGGCTGGCGCAAAGAGTACCTGTTCGCGTGCAGCTGAAGGAAGTTCCGGAGCACATCAAGCTGCGGGTGGGAACCACCGCCTCGGTGCTGGTTGATAGATGAAGGCTGCTTTTAAAAAAGCCGCTTTTGCAGTACTGCCGGCGCTGGTTGTTAGCGCCTGCACCACGGTTGGGCCGGATTACGTAGAACCCACAAGCACGGTTCAATCCGACTGGATTGAATACGACGACCCCATCTTATCCAGCCAACCGCCGCTTGAAGCCGGGTGGTGGTCACAGGCCTACCAGGACCCGTTACTTGATCAGCTTATCGAGACATCGCTCGAGCAAAACCTGACCCTGCGATCGGCTGGCCTGCGCGTGCTGCAGTCCCAGCAACGACTCGCCATCGCCATTGGATCTCAATATCCACAGCAGCAAGCCCTGTCCGGTGAGGCCGAAATGTTCAACATCGGTGGCGGTTCCGAACAAATGTACAACCTTGGCTTCAACCTCAGTTGGGAAGCCGATGTGTGGGGCAAATTCTCCCTGCAGGTGCAATCCGCCTCGGCCGCCCTGGACGCCAGCGTCGCCAGCTACGATGGAGTGATGTTGTCACTGGTTTCCCAGGTTGCCCAAAACTACCTGCTGGTCAGGGCCACTCAGCAACAGATCCTGGCGGCGAAATATAACCTGGATATGCAGCAGCAGAGCGTGGATATCACGACCGCGAAATTCAATGCCGGTGCGACCAGTGCACTCGATGTGGAGCAGTCCCTGTCACTGCTGCATACCACCGAAGCCGGGGTGGCCGGTTTGGAAATTTCGCTGCAGCAACTGAAGAACTCTTTGGCGATATTGCAGGGCATCCCGCCGCAACAGATGAGCAACATGCTGGAAGATCCGGAACCTGTCCCGGTGGTCAAGCCGCAACTGGCGCTTGGCATGCCACAGGACCTGATCCGCAGACGGCCGGACCTGAGGGCGGCGGAACGGCAACTGGCCGCACAAAGCGCCCAGATTGGGGTCGCAGCCGCCGAGTTGTATCCTTCCTTCGGCATCGGTGGCTCGGTCGGTACCAGTGTGTCGACCCTGGATGACGAAAACTTCAATGACTTGTTCAGCTCGGGCACAAACACCGTCAGCCTGTTTGGCTTTTTCCAATGGAATATTTTCAACTATGGCAGGCTCAAGAGTAATGTAAGGCTGCAGGATGCTGTTTTTCAGCAACTGCTCACCGATTACCGGGAATCTGTACTGGAAGCCCAGGCCGAAGTAGAAAACGCCATCGTCGCCTTCCTCAAATCCCAGCAACAACTCGTGGCCTATCAAAAGGCCGCTGATGCAGCCCAGCGCGCGGTTGATATCTCTACCTTGCAGTACCAGGAAGGTGAGATCGTGTATAACACCGTTATCAGTACGCTCCGGACCCTGGCAAGCCGGCAGGAACAACTTGCCATCAGCCAGGGTGATGTTGCGACCAACCTGGTTGAGGTATATAAGTCACTGGGTGGCGGCTGGCAGATTCGACAGGGACAGGAAGCCCCTGACCTGATTCCAGCCGAGACCCGGGACGAGATGCTGGAACGGACCGGGGAATGGAAAAAAGTTTTCAAGGAAAATGGATAGAGGAACCTGAACCATGCTGCTATTTGCCATCAGTATAGGAATGATCGTCCTGACCGTGGGAATCCATACCATGGGGGCCGCCGCCTGGCTCAAGAGCCTGGGTAAACGTATTGAACACCACACCAGCCAGAACCGACCCCCTCGCCTGTTCAGGGGAATTCTGTCCACCGCCATCGTGCTGCTGATGCTGCATATTCTGGAGGCTTTTTGCTGGGCATTGCTCTATATGCAATTACCCGCGCAAGCAGGGCTGAAAACACTTCATGAGGCCATTTACTTTTCAATGGTCACCTTCACCACGCTGGGCTATGGCGATATCACGCTGAGTACGGACTGGCAGTTACTAGCCGGTGTGGAAGGCATGGTGGGAATCGTTGTATTCGGCCTGACTACAGCGCTGCTGTTCGCGGTTATCCAGAAAAGTTGGCATGTGTCAAAGGCCAAAAAGGAACACGACCACTAAAATTGCGCGACTACTGGGTTTCCAACTCGAAAAAATCCAGGATCTTATCTTCAACATAAGAATAGAAAGGATTCCATCGCAATCGCAGCATGTTCGCAGCGGAAACCTTCAATACGTCACGTTCACCGCGCAAGGCAATATCGCCCAGGTGGATACCAGGGCTTTTTACCCCTCCCATACCACCATACAGCGGGTCATCCGGAGGAAACGGCAAAGCCACGTGGGTCAGAGAATAGATATCGTCGGGCCAACTCAATCCAAGGTTTTTATCGACGCTTTCATCCTGCCCCGGTGCAATGCTGGCCAACATGACTTTCGGGTTGTTCATACCCATGTTGGTGACCAGGCTAAGTGTGAATTTCCGGTCCGGATTTTCCATTAAAGCCCCGAACATTTCTTCAGGGCTCCATTTCAAAAGGGGCTCGATATTCGCCATGGTATTGATATTGAACAACACCAGTTCATGCCCCCCTTCCGGTAACAGGTTAAACAGGCCCTTGATCAGGTCTGGCGCTGAAACCGTTGCATCAACTATTGACGAAAATGCCAGCAGGGGTGGGATGTTTTTCAGCTTTCCGCTGCTCTCCAGGTCCTTAATCTTTTGCTGAATCTCATTGGTCACACGATGCACGACATCGCCGGCGTTGACAGCAAACGAGCCATATTTGAAGGGATCGTATTCAGGCAAAATATCATTCCAGGCCAATTTATCCAGCCCAAGCAATAACCCCAGCCTGGCTTGCCAGACCGCCAGCGCCGCGACCTTTGTAATACCTATCTCCGGGGAAAGAAGAGCCAGTTTGTCAACCTGGGGGAGCGTCGAATCTGCGACCGCATCGAGCATATAGTTCACGGCCAGTGCCCCGCCATTGGAATAACCCACGATGTACAACGGCTGGCCATTCGCTTTCTCAGCCACGTGCGCCACAGCAAGTTGCACGGCCGCCGCCATGTCCTGCCAGGTAACCCTGGTCAGCCCGGAAGGCGCCGTTCCATGCCCAGGAATTCGCAGGCCAACCACGTAGGCTCCTGCTCCATGCAGGGCTTCACCCAGGTTGCGCAGACTGTAAGGGGAGTCAGACATTCCATGCAGCAGCAATACGCCGGCACGGGGCTGATCGACGGGCATTTCGAAACTGTGATTCCAATTTTGCGGCCAGCGTCCCGGATCGGACAGGCTGCCCTTGTAATAACGAACAATCTGCCCCTGTTGATCAGCAGGGATTTTGGCGTAAACCTCGTCGTCCAATTGCTTGAACAAACGTTTTTCCAGGGCAAGGTACTCGTCAAAAGATGAAACATCGGAATCGACGGTAAACTCTTCATCGAGTTCAGTCGTGTGCCAGACACTGAGGTCGGGCCGGTCATTCATGATCACGACAAAAACGGTAACCAGGGTCAAAACCACACCCAGGGTACCGTAATAAACTATCAATACGGCGTGACGAAACAGTTTACGGATCGTGTTAGTCATGAGCTACGGCTTGGCACTATCACGCGCTGCCCGCTGCAGGCTGCCAACAAGAGGAAGGAAATGATGAGCAGCCCGGTTCGGCATTGCAGCTTCTTAAACATATTCACCCTCTAAATGTACACGATGTAACTACCAGTTTACGCTGAATCCGAAGAAGAGAATGCGATTGGTCCGGTATTCACCAACCACGTGGCCACCGCCGTTCGAGTTGTCGATTCGGGCATCGCCGTAGTCGGCGTAAGTGAATGAGCCGTTGAGTACTTTGCCAGAGTCCAGTGTATAGCTGGCGCCGGCCGACAAACGTATCTGGCGATCAATCGGCATATCGGCGGTGCGCTTGTAGGCGCTGGTCGGAGAGGTGTCGTAGGCGACACCGGTGTAATATTTCCACGGACCGTTACCCCGTATGCGCAGGCCCAGCGCGAATTTCCACGTGTCCTCCCAGTCGTAACTGAACTGACCGGTACCCGCGTCAGTTTTGATCAGGATTTCATCAAGCTCGCTCCATTCCTCCCAACCCACGGTAGCCAGCAGGGTGGTCCGATCACTGACGTCCCGGGCAATCGAACCGGCCACGGCCCGGGGAAATGGGATCCCCAGACTGGCATCGATATTTTCGATCGTGGTGCCACTGCCTGCGCCTGGTAATGTGACTTCCAGATCGCCATCAAAATTCAGTTCGTTTTTCCCCAGGTAGGTTAGCCCCCACCGGGTTTTCTCGTCAGATTGCCACATGAGCCCAAATGAAACAGTGGCGCTGTAGTCCTTGCCATCCTTCACCTGGGCCAGACCATCCCGGTCGGGGGTCGCTGGCCCTATTAGCGCGGGTATGGGCACATTCTGATCCAGCCGTCCGAACATCATTGGCACCCCAAGATACACGGCGAAAGAATCATTGACCTGGTAAGCCAAATTAATGGTAGCCGTGATGGTCAACAGGTCAACTTTCTGCGCCCAGTAACGGCCGACGAAATCGGTATCGTATCGGATGGCCGCTGCCGAGATCGAATTCACGCCGATACCTAATGCCCACTTGTCGGAAAGCTTGCGCGAGTTGAACAAAGAGCCACCAATGGCAGAGACACCGGCGTCACCACCATCGACACCGGGCACCGTGGTGCCTTCTTCTGAGCGAAATTTCATCGACGGCGTAACGTACAGGCCTGTCACCATCCACTCGCTGTCTTCTTCCAGCCAGAAGATGCCAGCCGCATTTGCAATACCGGTGGAAGCATCTTCAGCCAGTACGTTCCACCCGGCACCTGACAATCCCATTCCCGGTTGGCCGAATTCGGTGATGTAAAGCCCACCCGCCAATGCGGGTGTACTGATCAATAGGGCAAGTGCAAGTGGCAAGCCGGCAGAAATGCTCTTTCTGCAGAAATTGTCCTTGTACATGGTAGTCTTCCTCGTGATATTGCGAAGTTCAGGTTTCATCGAAAATGCCCTCTTGGTCTGTGTCTTTTTGTGCCTTTATGCTATCGATTCTAGCAGCTTTCAGCCTGTACGGGGCAGAGTACAAAGCCGCTGAAATGACCCCACCAAGATCCGTTGACGACGTCGACAGCACGCTGTCAAATGTCAGCAATGAGATTCGATTTTACCGTGGACCGGTGACCAGGGCGATCGACGACTGGCGCAAGTCCAAAAGCCCTTTCTTACGCGATGGGCATTTGCAGTTCAATTTCCGCACGATGGATTTTCAAACCCGCTTTGCCGACCTGGACGATGTCAAAGCCTGGGCGGCACCGGGCGAGGTGGCCTACCGTTCGGGGCAATGGCGTGATTTCCTGACCATTGGTGCCTCGGTTTACGGCTCGTATGAACTCAGCGGAAATGACCTGGCTGGCGCGTCCGGGATGCTGCAGCTAAACGGCGACAACATCTCGACCCTGGGCCAGGCTTACCTGGAGCTTAACTGGAAAGGCCTGACCGGGCGCTTCTACCGCCAGACAATCGATCTCCCTTACCTGAACAAGAATGACAGCCGCATGATCCCGAACACCTTTGAGGCCTATGGCTTTGGCCGCCAGGGAACCAGCCTGGATTTCCAGCTGGGTTATGTGGATAAAATCAAACGGCGTAATAGCGAAGACTTTATCAGCATGGGTGAGGTGCTGGGTATTGAAGACAACAGTGCAGGAACCACCGTGCTGGGTGGAATCTGGAGGCCACCGGAAACCGGTTTCGACTGGGGGGCCGTGGTGCAGCGCACGCCCAACCTTTTCCGATTGTTCTACACCGAAGCAAACTGGAAAAATACAATCAGCGGCCTGGGCTTGTTGGCCTCGGCGCAATTCACCCACCAGGATAGCGTCGGGCAGAACTTGTTGGGCGATTTCAAGACCCATGCAGCAGGTCTGAAATTTATCACCAGTTACAAAAACCTTGTCCTGGGGCTGGCTTACACCAAAACGGGCGACGGCTCTAAGATCAAGAGTCCCTTTGGCGGCAGGCCCGGATACACCAGCAGCATGCTGAATGATTTCGATCGCGCCAACCAGAAAGCCTGGCGGGCATCGCTTTCTTTCCACTTCGACGCCATCGGCTTGCCGGACTGGAGCGCCAATGTCGCTTACATCAGGGGTAAAGGGGCGCTTGAAGACGAATCATTGCTTCTGCTTGGAGATATCAAGGAAACCGACTTCACTCTGGATTACAAACCGAACCACGGCCGCTGGAAAGGGCTCTGGTTCAGGGTTCGATATGCCCGGCTGAGGGAAGACGGCAGCGGGGAAGTCGCAAATCAAGTGCGGATCATCCTCAAGTACAACTTCCAGATACTCTGAAGGCAAAAGTCGGAGTGCATTCCGGTACAATTGAAGGCCGTGCTATGAAACCACTGAGCAAAACTAAAAACGACCTTAGGCAAAAAGGCCACGGTTTATTGCTGGCCTCCATTTTGCTGATGCTCCTGGCCAGCCCGTTTTTATCCCTTGACGCAACATTCAGCTGGTTGCTTGACGTGTCCTTAATATTGGTCTTGATGGCCGCTGCCAGAACCGTGGCGGGTCGGGGGCGCTGGTTTAAAATCGTCCTGGTCCTGGGACTGGCCGCGCTCCTCTCGCAACTCGCGATATTGAGCTCCCAATGGGGCTGGCTTGCAGCAACCCGGTTTATTGTCACGCCGCTATTCCTGTTCTGCGTATGCGGCACGTTGCTGCGCGACATTGTCCTGCGCGCCCATACCGTAACGGAGGATTTGATCCTGGGTGCGGTCAACGTCTACCTGATGATCGGAATCGGCTTCGCATTTGTCTACGGCTTGATAGAATATTTCCAGCCGGGGTCTTTTACCGGCCTGGAAGAACTGGTAAGCACACCGGACACGGTGCAGCAATTTCTTTATTTCAGTTTCGTCACGATATCAACGCTGGGTTATGGGGACATATCGCCGCTCACCCCGCATGCCATGACCGCAACTTATGTTGAGGCGATATTCGGGCAAATGTACCTGGCGATACTGGTGGCGAGACTGGTGGCCATGTATATACGCAGGCCCAAATCAGACCAGGCATGACAAATAGGGTCAGAGTTTTTTATCGCTCTGCGGCTCGCACCAATCGCCTGCGTAAAATTACCCACGCACTGGTCGAAAACAACAAAAACAGAAACAGCAGCCATAACCAATGGGAGAATACCTGCGACCAGGTAGCACCCATCTGATTCAATTTGAGAAACCCCTGAATGGCCGATGTTGAGGGCGCCAACTGGCTAACAGCCTTGATCGCCCATGGAACCGATTCCAATGGCCAGACAAAACCGGCTGAAAACACCAGTGGTAATGAGCTGATCATAACGATGGGTGCGACCAATTCAGTCCGTGGAACAAGTACCCCAAGCAGCAATCCAAGCGCGGTTGTTGCACCCGTGAAGGCCATTATCATTAACCACAGGTCACCCGGATTTGCATTGCGGGTAATACCATAATATTCAAAACAAATTCCCATGTAAAAAATACTCGCCACGAGGTAAATAATGAACATCAGGCTGAATCGCGCCGCCAGTATGTGAAAGGCACTTTGACCTCCAGGT
>RCNC010001941.1_pt1 | contig 13868 bp, 13 predicted proteins | sample 2041301 | NCBI WGS metagenome assembly RCNC01 (sample SAMN09708231, study PRJNA481090) | Marine sediment metagenome, whole genome shotgun sequencing project. | biome: marine sediment; feature: ocean; material: sediment; isolation source: Sewage treatment plant 13A marine sediment (STP13A) ... | reverse complement strand
CACTAAAATTAGTGGGGGTATTGTCTACGCCGGTGGGGGTACCAGCGTCCAGGCCCAGGCAGGTATCGAAGACTCACCTGACAATATGTTCAACTACCTGGTGCGGGAAACCGGGGACGCCGTCTGCGCAGCAACCCTGCGGCAATTTTGTGAGGACAGTGCCGGGAATATCGAGTGGCTGATGCAACAGGGCGTGCCTTTCGAGGCCAGCCTGTGCCCCTTCAAGACGTCTTACCCCTCAAACCAGTACTACTTGTACTACTCCGGCAATGAGTCCTTCCCCCCCTACTCTGACACTGCCACACCGGCACCACGTGGGCACCGTGCCCACGGCAAGGGAGTATCCGGTGCCGCGCTGTTCAAACCTCTACAGGAGTCCGCCCGCAATAAAGGCGCCAATATACTGACCCAGCACCGGGTAATGGGCCTGGTTTGCGATAAAGACGGTGACGTTCTTGGGGTACAGGCGTGCAGCATGCCACGAGGATCACTTGCCGCATTCCTGCATCGCCAGCTGTACGCCCTGCTAATCTTTCTTCGCTATGCCGCCATGTATGCGCCCGTCGTTACCTATTGCCTGCGCGGCATGCTGGAAAAGCTGGAAAGCGCCTGTGGCAAGATCACTACTGTGCGCGCCACCAACGGGGTCATCATCAGTACCGGTGGTTTCTTCTATAACCGCGGCATGGTCGAGCAGTATGCGCCCGCCTACCTTCCCGGCATGCCACTGGGAACTATCGGGGACGATGGCAGCGGCATCCTCATGGGACAGGGTGTCGGGGCGAGATCCGCGCTGATGGACAATGTCAGCGACTGGCGCTTCGTCAACCCGCCCCACGCTTTCATTAAGGGTATCCTGGTGGATAGCAATGGCCAGCGGATTTGCAATGAGATGCTCTATGGCGCGCAACTGGCCGAGCAGATCATGACCAGGGCCAACGGGCAGGCCTGGCTACTACTGGATACCGACCTGGCCAAGCAGGCCCTGCGTGAGATTGGCCCCAGCCGGGCCATGTGGTTCCAGTCCGCCGCCGCATTGGTCTTCCTGCTGCTCGCTCGTAAAAAGGCAGTAACACTGGATAAGCTGGCCCAGAAGCTGGGCATCCCCGCGGCGGCCCTGCGACAAACGATTGCTGAGTACAACGGACTGGCTGCGGATTCGCAGCCGGATCCGATGGGCAAACCAGCGGAACACCTGGCGATGCTCGGGGAGGCTCCCTGGTACGCACTGGATTGCCGCATCGACGGCATGATGAGGAACCCTTCCATCACACTGGGTGGCCTCAGCGTGGATGAAACCAGTGGTGAAGTACTGGCGCAGGACGGCGGGAAAGTAACCGGGCTCTATGCCGCCGGGCGCTCGGCGGTGGGCATCGCCTCCCACTCCTACGTGAGCGGCCTGTCGATAGCCGGCTGTATATTCTCCGGACGACGGGCGGGACGCCACGCCGCCAAAGGCAAGGGCTAGTCAGTCGTTTTGCAAAAAATCCAGGCAGGCGCGGTTAAACATGCCCTGGTGTTCCACCATCACCCAGTGGCCGCATTCGGTCACCAGGATCAAGCGCAATTGCTTGATATTTTTGGCCATCGCCATAATGCCGTTCTCCGGCATCATTTTCTCATCCATCCCCCAGAAACCCAGCACCGGGCACTGCAGCTCTGGCAGCCGATCCACCAGCACCGGCACCTGCATGGTCGCCATAACGTGACCATTCATGATCTGCATAACCTGCATGCGCTCTGCCACCAACTCATCGGTGGCGTGCTGCGGATCGTGCATCAGGCCGGTGGCAAACAGGTCTTTCATTACTGCGGGCGTCACCGCCTGGCCAGAACCAAACACCTGGAAGACCTTCTGCATACCCGGCATCTGCTGGTAATCAGCCAACTCACTCAAGCCACCCGGGGCCATGAGGATCAACTTGTCTACCAATTGCGGGTAATCCAGGGCGAGGCCCAGGGCAATAGCGCCGCCCAGTGAATTGCCTACCAGCGTACAGCGACTGACGCCGGCGACATCCAGGGTCTGCTTGATACACTCAACGAAAAACGACAGGGGGTGATCCACATCATCGGGCTTGTCAGAGAAACCGTAGCCTATATGATCCGGAATAATGCAGCGATAGCCGGCTTCCACCAGGCGGGGATAATTGCCCTTGAAATTACTATAGCCGCTGGCGCCAGGCCCGGAACCGTGCAGGAACACAACCACCTCACCCTCCCCTTCATCGAGGTAGTGGATACGGTAGCCGTTGGCACAATCGGCGTAGTTCGCTTCTGGTAAACGTCCGTTCATTTTCATGGTGGTTCCCGCTCCCAACGAATCCCCTAGATGGCGAAATCGGCGTTGTCTTCGCCGAACAACACGCCGCCCATATTATTGGCAAACGGTGTCGAGTGATTGGCCACATGCGCCTGGCTGGCCAGGATATCCAGGTGAAACGCCAGCAGCTCACTGCCTCCGCGGATACCGCCACTGCCGGACGCCTTGAGCATTTTGCCGGACAGCGCCAGGCAGCGATCGGCAACAACAGCCGAGTCGTAGCGATAGCGCACACGATCTTCAATAGGAATGGGCTGGCCACTGCGGCAGCACTCCATCATGGCATCGAAGTTGCGAAACATGGTCAGCTTCATTTCTTCTATCGAGGCCTTGGCCTCTGCCGCCAACACCCGGGCAAAGGGATCATTTTTCATTTTGTTCGGCCCAATCCGGCGGGTTTTGGCCACCTCGATAAAGGCATCCAGTGCGCCCTCGCAGGCACCCAGGGTCGCGGTACAGACAGCGCGTACGAAAACCTGCATAAAAGGCATGCGGTAAAGCGGCGCGTCATTTACCGCATTGCCGGGATTATCACACAGGAAGCCGTCCATTGACTTGTGCGTGCGGTGCTCCGGTACAAAGGCATCGTCAACCACGATATCGTGACTGCCAGTACCCTGCAGGCCTACCACATCCCAGTTGTGCACGATCTCATAGTCATCGACAGGCACCAGGAAGGTGCGGTAATTGGACATATCAAACGGTGCTTCAGGCGTTGGCACAACAGCACCCAGAAAGGCCCATTTGCAGTGCTCTGAACCACTGGAGAAACTCCAGCGACCGCTGAGACGAAAGCCCCCTTCTACCACCTTCACTTTTCCCACAGGTGCATAAGAGGAGGAAATCAGGACAGAGGAATCGTCGGACCACACATCCTGCGCGGCCTGGTCATCGAACACCGCCAACTGCCAATTGTGTACGGCAATCACGCCCAGGATCCAGGCGCTGGAGGGGCAGTGCCTGGCTATCTCCAGGCCCACCGCATAGAACACCTGGGGGTCCATGGCGTAACCACCCCACTGCTCCGGCTGTAATATCTTGAAAAAACCGGCCTTGGCAAACTCCGCCACCGTTTCGTCCGATACGCGGACATCCGCCCTGCAGCTCACCCTGCGTTCCTGCAGAGCCGGGCCCATGTCCCTTGCTGCGGCAATCAGTTGCTGTGCGCGGGGGCTTTCCATTCCATATTCATTCATAGTCTCACCTGTTTTTTATCGTCTAGTGACTGTTATCCGGTCAATGTTAACTATTGTCTGTTAACCATTCTGTCAGCTACGCCCAGCACCCTGTCTTTACCTCTTCCTAAGGTAACTCTATGCCATCATCAGCCAGTGCCGCATCATCTATTTGGGGTATCAGGCCTACTCGACGACCGCGTCGCCATAGGTGGTAGGATCCCCGAACAAGGCCCGGTGTGACGGGGGCAACTGCCCGTTGGTGTCTGTCAGGCCATATTCCTCGCCAAGTTCGGCCCCTATCCACACTTTACCGCTTTTCTCCATTAATGCCGGGTCGCGGGCCAGGGCATCGATTACCCGGCCGGTAAACTCCGGGGTTTCAGCGGTAGCTACCATATCTGCATATTTCTCGGGCTCCGCATCGAACACGCGCCGGGAGCGCTCCGTTAGCAACAGGCCCATCCAGATCGACACCACAGCGACATTGTAGGGACGAAAGTCAAAGGCCATGTCATGCGACATCTTATCCACCGCCGCCTTGCCCGCGCCATAGGCAGGGCCATGCATATATATACGACCACCAAAGGAGGACGTGTTCACCACCAGGCCCTCTCCATTGGCCAGCAACAACGGCGCTGCATGCCAGGCTGCCACATAGTGGGACCGCATACCCACCTCCCACAACTCGGTCAATTCCAGGGGCTTTTCCCAGAACGGACCGGATTCGGTCAATGCATCATGCAAACTGGTGGCGTTGTTCACCAGGATATCCAGCCGCCCCTGTTCCCGGGCGACCTGCTCGAACAGTTGCCGCGTCATGTCGGGATCGGCGTGGTCACAATGCACCGGTATGCCCTTACCCCCTGCAGCGGTGACTGCCTCTGCAGTGGCCTGTACCGTACCCGGCAGTGGTGCGTCGCCCTCATTGCGCGTACGCCCAGTAACATAGACTGTAGCGCCGGTGGCTCCCAGGGCAAGGGCGATGCCCTTGCCGGCTCCCCGACTGGCCCCGGTCACCACTACCACCCGTTCTCCATCCAATGCCATAAGCCAAGCCTTTACCTGCGTGTTGTAATAGTATCGACGCACCATCCTAAATGCGCCAGCGCGACAGGCCAAGTGGCAATAACAGCAGACTTGCTGACAAGGGAGCCGCATGACACAGCACTTGTTGACTAACATCGTGGCCCTGCACAGTCTGTGGAAGCTGACCTGCATCAGCCTCGTGGTAGCGTGGTGCGCGATGTGGGCAACTGTTACAGCAGCCGATAACAGGCAGGTATACAAAGGGGAAACGTATCGCTGGCTCAGCGCCATTGGCAAGTTGGAGGTGCCTGGGCAACGCCACCGGGACGGTCGCACCAGCCACTACATCGAAGACTGTAGCGCCACTCTGGTGGGCCATCCAGGCCGCCAATCAGCCAATACCATCATCACCGCCTGGCACTGCCTGGAGTTCTACTCAGACCTGAGCAAACCGATCTCATTCACCTTAAACCCAACCCACGGCACGCCAATTCTGCGGCAGGCCTATCAACTGGTCAATGGTGGCAGTATGGATTCCGACTGGGCGATCTTGCGTCTGCACAGGGCTATTCCGGCCGGGCAGGTAAAAGCGCTCAAGGTCGATACCGCACGCGCCGATCCGCAGCGCGCGATCATCATGGCAGGTTATTCCCGGGACGACGGTGTGGGAGCAGGTGGCCAGCACTTGAGCTTCGATCCCGCCTGCCTTATCACCCGACAGGATCCCACCAGCAGCGATACCAACTGCACGGCGCACAAGGGCGCCTCCGGTGGCGCGGCCATCCAGCTGTCCAGCGCAGGAGCGCCGCTGGTTTACGGCGTTATATCACAGGGCAACGGAGCGGGACTCAGCACTTTTATTCCTGCACATGGCTTCAGCAGCGCCATCAGGCAGCACCTGAAGTAATTCCAGCGAGGGCCCGGGCTCAAGCAATCAGCCTTCCCCGGCCATTGCCCTGGGACGCTGGCGCTCAGGTGGTGGCGCTCCCAAGTGGGCCTCTCCGCGCTGCGCGGCCAATTCGGTTTGTTTCTGTCGCTCGCGAAAACGAAGTTTCTGGTCCTCGGTCAGGGCACCATGGCAGTGCTGGCAGCAGACGCCCTTTTCGTATACCTCGGAGCGTTTATCCTGTGCAGTAATGGGATGGCGACAGCCATGACACTGGTCGTAATGGCCTTTCTGCAGTTGATGATCCACAGAGACACGGTTGTCGAAGACGAAACATTCGCCCTCCCAGATACTGTCTTCGCGCGGCACTTCTTCCAGGTATTTGAGTATGCCCCCCTGCAGGTGATACACCTCTTCAAAACCCTCTTTGAGCATGAAAGCAGAGGCTTTTTCACAACGAATACCGCCCGTGCAAAACATTGCAACCTTCTTCTGCTTAGCCGGGTCGAGGTGCTCTCGCACGTAGCCGGGAAATTCACGAAAGTTCACGGTGCGCGGATCCACCGCACCCTTGAAGGAACCGATATCGCACTCATAGTCATTACGGGTATCGATCAGCAACACCTCGGGATCATTCACCAGGTCATTCCAGTCCTGCGCTTGCACATAGGTGCCGACGCAGTCATTGGGATCGATACCCGCCACACCCATGGTGACTATCTCTTTCTTGAGTTTGACCTTCATGCGATAAAACGGCATGTGATCATCCCGGGATTCCTTGTGCTCCAGCGCCGCGAGACGCGGGTCAGCCTTCAGGTACGCCAGCACCGCATCGACGCCCTCCCGGGTTCCGGCAATCGTGCCGTTTATGCCCTCGCGGGCCAGCAGCAGCGTACCGCGGGTACCAGCCTGCAGGCAGCTATCCAGCAATGGTTCGCGCAATGCATGAAAGTCATCCAGTGTGACGAACTTGTACAGGGCGGCAACGATGACACTGTCACTCATGATTTGTCCTCCTGCGCCCCCGCCTTGCTGCCGCCGAGACACTCCGGCGATGCCGGCGCATCCTGCTGCCGCTCACGCCATTCGGCGGGCGTATAGGTATGCAGCGCCAGGGCGTGCACGGGCCCCGCCAGCTGGGAGGCCAGTGCGGCATAGACCTGCTGGTGCCTGGCCACCTTACGCTGGCCTTCGAATGCCTCACTGACCACCACCGCACGAAAATGCGTTTCGGAATTGGGCGGCACACTGTGCTGGCTGCTTTCATTGGCCACATCAAGAAAAACCGGGCCAAATGTGTTGCTGAGCTCACGCTCGATTTCTTGCTGAACAATCATGCTTTTCTTCCAGAATAAATTTTCGTTGTGCCTGGATTGGGACAGCAGACACCAGTAAACAGTGACTGCGCCTATTGCCGAGATCCGTGCGGCAAGAATTATAGCGAAGCTGTGCGCACGACGACAGCACTACACTCAGCGCTGTCGCTGACGTCGACTTGCCCGGAATTGCCCCGGGGTCTGTTGGGTCCATTTTTTGAAGGAGCGGTGAAAAGCACTGGGGTCGGTAAAACCCATCTGATGTGCCACGTCGTTAATCGATAGTTCAGGCCGATCCAGGCACAACATAGCCGCGTCACAGCGCGCTTGATCCTTCAATTGCTGGAAGGTGGTGCCCTCTCGTTTCAGGCGCCGCCGCAGTGTAGGTGCCGACATGTTCAGGGCACTACTGATGGTCTCAAAGCCGGGAAAACCCTCACTGAAATCGTGCCCGATCATTGCTTTTACCTGGGCAGCAAGGTTGTCGCCGTCGGGTGTATTTTCCATCATCAGCAGCTGGTACGGCGCTGTACGCAGGAACTCGCGCAGGGAATGCTCGGTGTGCACGATAGGCCAGGCCAGGCACTCACTGTCAAAATAGAGCAGGTCATTGGCCTGCTTAAAGTTCAGGGGGCAGCCGAATAGCTGTTCATATTTTTCCAGGCGCTGTGGACTAGCACCGGTGAAATCCACCCGTTTGAGCTCAATAGGACGGCCGCATAACCAGCCAAAGAAGCGATGCCACATGGACAAGCCATAAGCGTCCGCTGCGGCCACCTGGGGCCGGCCTTCCCTGGCCATCGTGCGATAACCTACCCTCGCGACCTGGTCACTGAAGTTGGTGTACAGCTGGCTGCGCTCATCGAAAAAAGTTCGGTAGAATTCAGACGCACGCTGAATGGCCTGGCCCAGGTTGTCGCAGGAAATAATGCAGTAGCACATCATGCGAAACGCGCCGGGCGCAACCAGTTCACTGCCGGTAGTGCCGAAGGTCTCGTCCTGCAGGAGGCTCAGCACACTCTGGTATACGCGGGAGTACTGCATGGCGCTGATTTCCGCGCGAAAGGTGGGGTCGCTCTCATCCAGTGGATCGAAGTCCAGGCCCGCATCGCCCAGAACAGCGCTGAAGTCATAGCCCCGGTCTCCCACCATGCGCAGCAGGGTTCTTACAAAACGAGTGGGTACACGCTCGCTCATGGGGTACATTGACTCAAAATCATACAGCCGCATAGTTTAGCAGAAGCACGCGGCAACGGTCAGGTGCTCACCAGCTGACTTATGACAGTAGAACATACGAGACCGTCAGGCTGCTAAAGCGTATACTATTTTCGGGAAAAGTGACGGGAGGCACCCCATGGAAGCGCGTTATAATATCTATTTTGCCGGCCAACTGTTAGCAGGCCAGGATTTAGCAACTGTCCGCAGCAAGCTGGCTAAAATATTCAATGCGGACGAGCCTACTCTGGACAAGCTATTCAGCGGCAAGACCCAGTTGCTCAAGCGCGATTGCGATAAAGCCACGGCGTTGAAATACAAGCAAGCTATTGAACGAGCTGGCGCCCAAGCTGTTATTAAAGCTGTTGCAGACGCACCGGTACAAAGTGCTTCGGTGGCACCAGCCATGAGCGCCGCAGAAAGAATTGCGGCACTGGCGGCGGCGCCGGACGAAATTCGCTACGGCTCATCGGACAAGCCCGCGGCTGCGGCCGCTGCTCCGTCGCAGGAAGACTCCACCGATGAGGGTGTCGGCCTGGCGCCCGCGGGATCTGATGTGTTACGCGAGGATGAACGCTCCACCCCGGTCACTCGTGAAATAGATACTTCAGGCCTGGCCGTAGACGCGTCTGCGCAACGTCTCTCGGAAGAGTCCGCCGCACCGCCGGCAGCACCCGATACCAGCCATCTGGATATGGGCGCAGTGGGAGAAATGATTCCCAACCTGCCTTCCCACGAAGAACCGCTCTCTCCCAATATCGACAGCATTGACCTGGCACCTGATGGCACCGACTTCAGCGACTGCGCGGCTCCGGAAGCAGCAGAACCCGCTCTGGATCTGTCGCAACTAAACCTTGCTCCCGAGGGCGCTGAATTGCTGGACGAGGAATACCGTAACAAACAGCAGGCCACAGCGCCTGCCACCGATCATATTGCCCTGGAAGATTAAAACGCACCTTCGAGCCAGAGGACTAGCGGGGTAATTTGACCCGAACCTGCAAGCCCGGGTTATTACTGCCCAATTCCACCGCACCGTGATGGTATTGGGCAATGGCCTGAACCAGGCTAAGCCCCAGGCCGTGACCGGGGTGTTCGCCCCGACTGGATTCCACACGATAGAATCGACGGAACACATTTTTGCGCTCCACCGTCGGGATACCCGGGCCTGAGTCAGAGATCACCACCATGTGCGCATCACTCCCGTCTGCGGTTTTGCCCTCGCGCAGCCGCACACTCACAGAGCCGCCGTCAGGCGTATATTTGATGGCATTGTCCAACAGGTTGGCGAACATCTGGAACAGCAGATCAACTTCCCCACGGCAGGCCTGCTCATTGGGGGCGTCCAGCGTTAGCTTCATACCCCTGTCCTGTGCCAGTGGTTCATACAATTCCACCACATCCTGCAATAGTGCTGCCAGGTCCACATCGTTACCGCCCGCCATACGACTACCGGATTCCAGCGTCGAAATACGCAACAGGGCATTGAAGGACGATAGCAACTCGTCGCATTCCTCAATAATGCGATCCAGCTGCTCACCTTCTGCACGCTGCGATCTTGCGCGTAACTGGCTGAGGTCATTGCGCATTCTGGTCAGCGGTGTGCGCAAATCATGGGCGATATTGTCGGAAACCTGCTTCACTCCCTGCATCAGGGATTCCATTTGCTCCAGCATCTGATTGACCACCAGGCCAAGGCCACGCACGTAACCCTTCTCGTCTTCAAGGTCCAACCTCTGCCCGGGATCACTGCGGATAATGCGCGATATGTCGCGATTGAGCCGCTCTACCCTGTCCAGGGTACTGGCCGCACTGACAAACCCGGCGACCAGCCCCAGGATCACGGTGGCGATCAGAACCCGGAACAGTGTGCGAAACACCAGTTCTGCACGATCGACGATATCAGCATAATTACGGGCCACCAGAGCGCGATAACCTTCATCCAGGGCCATGGGCCTGGCCAGAAATTCTACCTCGACAGCCTCCCCCCAACTTTGCAGTGACATCTCAAAGCCCAGCCAGCCGTCATCAAATTCACGATAGCGCGATGTGGCGGGCAGATCCCCCGCGACTTTGGCGCCCGCGTCATCGGTAATCAGGTAATAGAAGCGATTGACCGAGGCTGATTCTTTCTGGTCAACGAGATACTGCTCCACGCCCTGCAGTGACTGACCGCGATAAATCAGTTGCAGGGTCTCCAGTTCCTCCAGCACCGACTCGCCCAGTTGCACGAAGGAGGTGTAACTGAAATAGACATAAAATGCGCCCAGCAGCAGGAAGACCGAGGCGCTGAGCACCGTGACATACTTGGCGATATAACGAAACGTCAGGCTGTTGAGGACTTCCCGGACTTGCATGCCAAACGCTCAATCGCCGATGGCAGGACCCAGGCGGTAGCCGGCACCCCGCACAGTGGTGAGTAGCGGCACCCCGAAATCCCGGTCGATTTTTTGGCGCAACCTGGAGACGTGCACATCGATAACATTGGTCTGCGGATCGAAGTGATAGCCCCACACATGCTCCAGCAACATGGCGCGGGTCACAACCTGGCCGGCATGGCGCATCAGGTACTCCAACAGCTTGTATTCCCGGGGTTGCAGATTGATGGCTGTGGTTTGTCGTTGTACATGCTGTCGCAACAGATCCATGGACAGGTCATCAACCACCAGTGTGGTCAGGGTATCGTTGGCGGCCGTGGCAGCGCGGCGCTGCAGCACTTCCAGTCGGGCCAATAATTCGGCCATGGAAAACGGCTTGACCAGATAGTCATCCGCGCCACAGTGCAGGCCCTGCACCCGATCATCCACCTCACCGAGGGCGCTGAGCAGCAACACGGGCGTATTATCACCGGCCTGGCGCAAGGTTGTGAGAAGGGTCAGTCCGTCCATCCGTGGCATCATGCGGTCGATGACCATGACATCAAAAGACGCGCTGCATGCGGCCGCATACCCTGCCTCGCCATCCGACTCGCGTACACAACTATGCCCCGCTGCGGTCAATTCGGCGACGATGAAATCAGCCACCTGGTTATCGTCTTCGACCAGCAAAATATTCATCCGGCAACCCCTGCTACTGTGTAGCAATGTAGCACGCCGACAAAGCGTCCCTCAATTTACAATTCGTTAATGCGTTTAACATTGATGTTAAACTGGCAGACATGAAAGTAACCGAAAATATGCAACCGCCATCACTGCCGCGCCGGCTGACGGCCATACTCTATGACTCTTTGCTGGTGCTGGCCCTGGTTGCCGTGGTCAATGCCCTCGCCCTGGGCATCGTGGTAAAAGCGACCGGGGGTGACCAGCAGTTGCTTGGCGCGCACATTGTGCAACTGCTTACGCTGGTGAGCATTATGGGTTTCTTCACGCTGTTCTGGATCAAGGACGGACAAACCCTGGGCATGCAGGCATGGCGTATCAAACTGGTAGATTTCCAGGGCAATACGCCCACCACAGGCAGGGCAATACTACGCTGCCTTGCTGCCATAGTCTCGGCAGGCTGCCTCGGGCTTGGCTACCTGTGGTGCCTGTTTGACCGCCACGGCCGCTATTGGCACGACTACGCCTCAGGCACAGAGCTGGTCCTGGTGCCCGGGGAAGCACAGAAAGAACCCGACGCCTGAGCCCTGACCGCCCTGCCCATAGGTTTTCCATTTTTCATTTCAGTTTAGCCGCAGCTCGACATACACTAGGCGCCTTTTATGCCATTGAGGAACCCCCATGACTGCCATCACCTTTACCGTCCGCGATGTAGCCGATGCCGCGACCGCCTCCAGCCAGTGCGCCATAGTGCCTGTATTCAAAGAGCGAAAAAAGCTTTCCGTGTCTGCGCAACAGTTGGACAAGTCCTCTTCCGGCGCAATTAAAGCCGCCCTGTCCCTGGGGGACTTCTCTGCCAACAAGGGTGAAACGCAAATGCTTGCGGGCGCCGGAGGTGCCAAGCGCATACTATTGGTCGGCTGTGGCGAGATGAAAAAGTTCGACCGTAAAGCAGCCCGGGAGTTTACACAGCAGGTCTGCAAGGTACTGGGCAGCACCCCCGCGACAGATGCCATGCTGCACCTGGCTGCGTTGGGCCTGAAGCAAGATGAGGCAAGCTGGTTGCTTGGCTACCTCGCACGGCATCTGACCACCGCCAGCTATCGTTACACCCAGACCGTATCCAAACCCAAGGCTGCCATGCGTTTATCGCGCTTTGTGGTCAACAATTCTGGTTCGCTTACAAGCCGGGCTGCCAAGACGGCGCTCGCAGAAGGCAAGGCCATAGGACTGGGTGTCAACGAGGCCAGGAATCTCGCCGACTTGCCCGGCAATATCTGCACACCTTCCTACCTCGCCAGCAGCGCCCGCAAGCTGTCCCGCAGCCACGCAAAACTCAGCGTCTCTATACTTGAAGAGAAAAAAATGAGGGAGCTGGGCATGGGTGCACTGCTGTCCGTATCGGCAGGCAGCCACCAGGCTGCCAAGTTGATCGTTATGAATTACAAGGGCGGCAAGTCCTCACAGCAACCCCACGTTCTGGTCGGCAAGGGCATCACTTTTGACAGTGGCGGTATTTCCCTCAAGCCCGGCGCCAAAATGGACGAAATGAAGTATGACATGGGCGGCGCCGCCAGCGTGCTCGGCACCATGAAGGCCATCACTGAGATGGAGCTACCGCTGAATGTGGTCGGGATCGTAGCGGCGGCAGAAAATATGCCCAGTGGTATCGCCACCAAACCGGGCGATGTGGTCACCAGCATGGCAGGCATTACCATCGAGGTGCTCAATACAGATGCCGAGGGCCGCCTGGTGTTATGTGACGCGCTTACCTATGCCGCGCGCTTCAAGCCTGACACTGTGATTGATATCGCCACCCTCACCGGCGCCTGCGTGGTCGCCCTGGGGTCTCATGCCACAGGGCTGTTCGCCAACCAGGACAAACTGGCGGAACAACTGCTGGCCGCGGGCACGGAAACACACGACCGCGCCTGGCGCCTGCCCCTCTGGGATGACTACCAGAAGCAATTGAAGAGCAACTTCGCCGACCTGCCCAACATCGGCGGCCCCGGCGGCGGCAGCATCACCGCAGCCTGTTTTCTAGCGCGCTTTACGGAAGACTATAGCTGGGCACACCTGGACATCGCCGGCTCCGCCTGGAATAGCGCACCCAAAGGTGCTACTGGCAGGCCAGTGGCACTGCTGACCCGATATCTTATGGACCGGGCTGGTCGCTAGGCAATGACACGTGTTGGGTTTTATGTGGTGCAAGCCGCCGAGCCGGGCCAACGCCTGTCAGTAGCGGTCCGCCTGGCGGACAAGGCGTTCCAACAGGGGCACCGAATTTTTATCAACGCCGCCGATGAAGCACAGGCCAGGGCACTGGATGAACTGATGTGGAGTTTTCGCCCCTCGAGCTTTCTGCCGCACGGACTGCACGGCCAGGAGCATGCAGATACGGTTGCCATCGGCTGGGGCCAGGAGCCGCATAACCACAGCGATTTACTGATTAACCTGCAGCTGGAGATTCCCTCTTTCTTTAGCCGCTTCGCGCGTGTCGCAGAGGTGGTAACACAGGATCCGGACAGCCTCGAGGCCCTGCGCGCCTCCTGGACTTTCTACAAGGAACGGGGCTACCAACTGGAAAAACACGATCTATAGTCCCGGACTCCCACCGGCCTTTTACTCACCGGCACGTTTCCGGTGGGCCCACGACTAACGTATAATCGCCCTCCTCCTCGGCTGCAATGCGCAGGCGAGGATCACAGACAATCATCTTCCGGATTCGCTAATTTATGGAAAAGACGTTCCAACCCGCCAATATAGAAACCCGCTGGTACCAGGAGTGGGAGGCCAAAGGTTATTTTGCCCCGCAGGGTGGAGAACAGGCCTACAGCATTATGATACCGCCACCCAACGTTACCGGCAGCCTGCATATGGGGCACGGTT
>RCNC010001939.1_pt1 | contig 13873 bp, 14 predicted proteins | sample 2041301 | NCBI WGS metagenome assembly RCNC01 (sample SAMN09708231, study PRJNA481090) | Marine sediment metagenome, whole genome shotgun sequencing project. | biome: marine sediment; feature: ocean; material: sediment; isolation source: Sewage treatment plant 13A marine sediment (STP13A) ... | reverse complement strand
CGCGGATCGACCGTTTGATCAGATCGCCTTCTTCGTAGATTTTCGCAGGGGCAGACGATTTCAACGTCAGCTCGCGGATCTGTTCCCACATGCGTTGCAGATATTCATAGTCGCGCTTGATCTCTGCTTTGGTGCGCTGTGATCCGGCGGTCCGGATAATCAGACCAGCACCTTCGGGCACAGTCATCGATCCAGCAATTTCTTTCAGCTTCTTGCGGTCAACGGCATTTGTGATCTTGCGGCTGATGCCGCCGCCACGGGCCGTGTTTGGCATCAAGACGCAGTAGCGACCAGCCAGTGATAGGTATGTGGTCAGGGCTGCGCCCTTATTGCCGCGCTCTTCTTTGACGACTTGGATCAAAAGGATCTGGCGAACTTTGACGACTTCTTGGATTTTGTACCGCTTAGGGCGCGGTTTGCGCGCGGGGCGTACATCGTCGGTGTCGTCTTCTTCGGCAACGCTTTCGATGCTGTCGTCTTTGCTGCGTGGATCGGCCTTTGGGGCGTCCCCATCATCATTGCTGTCGTCATCGTCGCCGTCAGCATCATCTTCGCCAGCCACAGGTGTTTCAACCGGTGTTTCAGCGACCAACTCCATAGGAGAGCTGCCCTCTTCGCTGTCGGCAAGATCAATCGTTTCCATACCGGCAATATCGCCAGAGGTTTCTTCCTCGGATGTCTCTACATCGCCAGTGACAACCGCATCATCGGTCGCCACATCAGCTGCTTTTGCACGGCTACGACGACGGCGCTTTGGCGCAGGCTTTTCGTCTGTGTCGTGCTCTGCGTCTGCTTCGGCTTTCATTGCCTCGGCATACGCTTTTTCTTCAGCCATCAGGGCTTCGCGATCCGCAATCGGGATCTGGTAGTAATCAGGATGAATTTCCGAGAACGCGAGGAAACCATGGCGGTTCCCACCATAGTCCACAAACGCGGCCTGTAGCGATGGTTCGACCCGAGTTACTTTTGCGAGGTAGATGTTTCCAGCTACTTGGCGTTTAAATTGGCTTTCAAAATCAAATTCTTCGACTTTGTTCCCGTCGACCACAACAACGCGGGTTTCTTCCGCGTGCGTGGCATCGATTAACATTTTCTTTGGCATTTTTTCCGTTCGCACATAGCCGCGGGTGCGCCCCTGGGGGCGCTGTTGTCCGTGCTACATGTCTAATTAAGGCGATCTTTGCGCGGGCAGTTCCAGCACCCCTTGGGGTGGCTGTGCTTTGCCTCATGTTTTGCGCGCGTTTCATCGCGTTGCTTCTCCGACACCGGAAAACCAGTGCCCATTCATGGCCCGATCGGCGTTATGTCGCGCGACCAAGGGCGTTCTTCTAATCCCGAAGGATCAAATCAGCTGTTTTGCCTCTGATTTCAGATCAAAGGTAAAGCAGAGAATCTCTAACGAATGTCACCGCGCAACCAAAGCACGAGCACTCGTATTCCATACATAAGGGTGAAAGGGCGTCCTGCACAAGTGGTTGCATACAAAGTGCCTCTTTTTACACCATAATTACGGGATCAAAGGTAGTCTGACCGTTGCAATCCGTATTTTGCCATCTTTTCGTTCAAAGTCCGGCGCGGCAGGCAAAGCTCATCCATCACCGACACGATAGACCCTTTATGGCGACGCATTGTGTTGTCGATCAGCATTCTCTCGAACGCCTCGACAAATTCTTTCAGCGGCTTGCCTTCGGTCGTCATCGCAGGCCGAAGTTCTTCTGTGTCAGCCATCAACAGCGACGCAATCGATCCTGTCCCGCGCCGATTTTGTAGAACAGCCCGTTCGGCCACATTGATAAGTTGGCGCACATTGCCTGGCCACGGCGCTTGCAGCAATTGCGCCGCCTCTTGCGCGCTGATGTGGGGTGCATCACAGCCATATTCGTCGGCAAATTGCTCACCCAACCGCGTGAACAGCGCGAGGATATCCTCGCCGCGTTGCCGCAATGGCGGCACGTTGATCCGCAATGCAGCAAGGCGGTAAAACAGATCAGGACGCAGCACACTTTCGCAGGTTTTATCTTGCTCCTGCAAATTACAAATCGCCACGATGCGCGTCTCGGCTGGTGTGCCTTGATCATTGATCGCAGTAAGCAAACGCGCCTGCATCGCATGGCTAAGCGCCTCGATATCCTCGAGCACCAATGTGCCGCCGCGTGCCTCTATGATTGCCGGTGTAGGTTCATCATCGCGAGCGGGACCAAACACCATCCGCCCCAGTGTTTCTTCGTCGAATGCAGAACAACTTAGCAAAACAAATTTCTTGTTCGCCCGCGCACCAACGGCATGAAGTGCGTGTGCTACAAGCGTTTTACCCGTCCCGGTTTCGCCTTCGATCAAGACATGGCCATCCGCCTGCCCCAGATCAAGAATATCCTCTTTCAGACGCTCCATCGGGACCGATTTGCCAATCAACTTTTTGATTAACGCTGTGCCGTCCGACAATTCTTTGCGCAAAGCACGGTTATCAAGGGTCAACCGACGTGCTTGCGTGGCCCTTTTGGCCAGTTCGGTCATACGGTCAGGATTGAAAGGTTTCTCAAGGAAATCGAACGCACCAACGCGCATCGCTTCAACTGCCATGGGCACGTCGCCGTGGCCCGTAATCATGATCACAGGCAATCCGTTGTCCACGCCTTTCAACTTTTTCAGAAATTGCATCCCGTCCATGCCAGGCATTTTAACATCACTGACAACAATACCAGGATAGTCGTTGCCGACACCCTTTAGCGCGTCCTCTGCGGAGGCAAAGGTTTCTGTGTCAAAGCCGGACAATGCCAGCCACTGCGAGATCGACTGCCGCATGTCTTTTTCATCGTCGACAATCGCAATTTTCATAGCTTTAGTCATGGTCGTTTCCTTACTCTGCCGCGGCAGCATCCTGCTTTATAGCCGGCAGTTGCACCTCGAATATAGCCCCGCCATCAGCCGCGTTCCGCGCGGTGAGACGCCCACCCAAATCGTTGACGATGCCAGACGAGATAGCAAGCCCAAGCCCGACGCCGTCACCGGGTTGTTTGGTCGTGTAAAAAGGTTCAAATAATTCGTCCAAATCTGCGATCCCGTCACCATTGTCGCGGATTTGGATGCTGATAATATCACCTGCCGCAAGCAGGATTTCGATCGTCGGATTGGCTACACTTTTGGTGGCATCCAGCGCGTTGCGCAGCAGGTTGATAATGACCTGCTCAAGGCGCAGCCGATCCCCCAAAACCATCACCGGTTCATTGGGCAACGTGCGGATGATATTCACCGCGCGGGTCTTAAGCTGCGGCTCCATCAAAGCCAGCGCTGTTGATACCGCAGCCCTTGTATCTATAGGCTCGAACGCCTCTGCCCCCTTGCGCGCATAGGACTTAAGCTGACGTGTCAGCGCGCCCATACGTTCAAGCAAATCATCAATCCGTTGAAACGATGATAACGCCTCTTCTGGGCGCTCGCGTTGCAACAATAAACGCGCACCTGCGAGGTATGTTTTCATTGCGGCCAAGGGCTGGTTCAACTCGTGACTAACGGCTGCTGACATCTCGCCCAGAGCGGCCAGCTTTGATGATTGCGCAATCGTTTGTTCAGCGACTTCGAGGGTCTTTTCGACCTTTTCACGTTCGGCGATTTCTCGCTGCAAACGACGATTGAGTGCGCGAAGCTCTGCTGACTCGCGTTGAAAGAAGATCAGACGCGAAGCGGTTTTGCGCGAGGTCGACCAAAAGATCAGCGTCAGCAAAATTGCGAATCCCATCGCCTGCATCGCGAGAATGCCATTCACTCGTTCGCGCACCGACGCATAGGTTGTAAAACTGACCATCTGCCACCCTTGATGCGGCACTTGCATAGACCGCCGCAACACGGCTTCGCCGCGCAAATACGCATCCACCGGCAACGCAGCCCACCCTTGCGTAAACCGGATCGCGCGTTCAATCGCAGAAGGCGCAGACTGGCGTTCCAATGCTTGTGGTTCATCCAAGCCCCGCCATCTCGGTTCTGTCGCCATGACGATTATGCCTTCGCGGTCCGTGACTAAAACGGCGTCCGATACCCCGACCCAGCCGCTTTCGATACGTGGCGCATCAACCTTAACCATGATCACGCCACGCAGCTGTCCCGCAACCTGGACACGGCGCGAATAAACGAAGTCAAAGCCACCATCCTCAGTCTCATAGGTCGTATAAATAGTTTGATTGAGCCGCAGCGCGTCCTTGAAATAAGGCGCGAGGCGGTGGTTTTGACCGATCATGTCGCGATCCGTGGCCGCAACAGCACGCCCATCGCGGTCAAGCAACGTCAGCGAGGCCGCGCCAATTTCATCGACAAAGGACAGCAAACGCGCGGTTGATCCAGAATAATCCTTGTCTTCCAATGCCTTAATCAGTTCTGGATCGCGCGCCAGCAGCTGTGGGACGACAGAATTACGCTGAAGCTCGGACATTAAATTGGTCACGTAAAGCGCGAGACGTACTTCTGACCGACTGCTGATCGTTTCGGTAAAACGCTGTGTAAGGTATTGGTTGGACACAAAAATAGTGATCACGCCAAATGCGCAGATCACCATGACGGCAAGGCGCATATACCAGCGCCCGCGCATCGTTTTATCAGTCGTAAACATGATTGCAGTCTATTGAGACGCACGCCTTGCGGCAAGCGACCACGTTATGCAGTCGCAAATTGCGCCAAAAGCCCGCGGAAAAGCGCCTGCCCGTCTGTGCCGCCATGTCCGGTATCCACAGCTCGCTCTGGATGCGGCATCATGCCAAGGACGCGGCGGTTCTCGGACAAGACACCAGCAATGTCGGCCACGGACCCGTTAGGGTTTTGGCCATAGGTAAATGCAATCCGGTCGGCATCGCGCAATTGCGCCAGCGTGTCATCATCAACCGTATAGTTACCGTCGTGATGAGCCACGGGATAGGCAACGGTGTCGCCTGCGTTATACCCTTCAGTAAAAGCAGATGAAGATGTTTCTACTTTTAAATCAACGGTCTTGCAGATGAACTTCAATCCAGAATTGCGCATCAAGGCACCAGGTAGCAACCCCGTTTCAGCCAGAACCTGAAAGCCATTGCAGACGCCCAAAACAAAGCCACCGCGATTTGCATGCGCCACGACGGCCTTACAAATCGGAGATTGCGCGGCAATCGCGCCGCAACGCAGGTAGTCCCCAAAAGAAAAACCGCCCGGCACTGCCACAAGGTCAACGCCATCAGGCAGACTTGCGTCCTTGTGCCAAACCATCGTGACATCAGCGCCCGCAGCTTTCAAAGCGACAGCCATATCACGATCACAGTTAGATCCAGGAAAGACGACAACGGCAGCCCGCATTACAGAACCTCGACTTTGTAGCTTTCGATAACCGTGTTCGCGAGCAGCTTTTCACACATCTGGGTGATCGTGGCCTCTGATGTGCCATCAGCCAAATCAAGCTCGATTACCTTGCCTTGGCGCACGCCAGACACGCCTTCAAACCCAAGCGACCCAAGCGCATGGCGCACGGCCTCTCCTTGCGGGTCCAAAACACCATTCTTCAACATCACATGCACGCGGGCTTTCATAGGCTTTGTCCTTCAACTCTCGCTTTGTCTTAAAGTCTTAATTAATCAACGTCGGCTTTCCGCCAGTGTGGGTCACGTTTGACGGCATCACCCCAAGCCGCTTTGCGACCTCAGTATAGGCATCGGCCAAATCACCCAAATCGCGACGGAACACGTCTTTATCAAGCTTGCGACCTGTTTCGATGTCCCACAAACGGCAGCTGTCAGGGCTGATCTCGTCGGCCAGCATCAGGCGTGGAAATTCATTGTCCCAAACGCGTCCGATCTCGATCTTGAAATCAACCAGTTTGATCCCGACGCCGTACATAACACCGGACATCCAATCATTCACACGCAAGGCAAGGCTGACCATGTCATCCAGTTCCTGCTGCGATGCCCAGCCAAACGCGATGACATATTCCTCTGGTACAAGCGGGTCGCCCAGACTGTCATCTTTATAAGAAAACTCGACAATTGGACGCGGTAACGCTGTGCCTTCTTCCATGCCCATTCGCTTGGCCATAGTGCCGGCTGCAAAGTTGCGCACAATCACCTCAAGTGGGATAATTTCGACCTGCCGGATCAACTGTTCGCGCATATTCAGGCGTTTGATAAAATGCGTCGGGATACCCAGCTGGCCCAAACCCGTCATAAAAAACTCTGACAGGCGGTTGTTCAACACGCCTTTGCCTTCGATGACGGCCTTCTTTTCGGCGTTGAAAGCGGTAGCATCATCCTTGAAATACTGCACCAACGTACCAGGCTCTGGGCCTTCATAAAGTACCTTTGCCTTGCCTTCATAAATCTTTTTGCGGCGTGCCATAGTGACCCCTTTGCGCTTGTGCGCAGCTCGTGCGGATTGCGTCTTATCCGCCTGATAGTGCATGCCCCCCTTGCAGGCAAGCACCAGCAGGGGCATATCAATAGGAACTGCAGTGCAAACCACGAGGCCAATGACATGAGCACCTTTGACGACCGCGAAAACGCATTTGAAAACAAATTCGCCCACGATGCAGAAATGCAGTTCAAGGCCGAAGCCCGCCGCAACAAGCTACTTGGCTTGTGGGCCGCAGAGCTGATGGGAAAATCAGCCGAAGACGCCGCAGAATATGCCGTAGAAGTAATCAAATCTGATTTTGAAGAAGCCGGCGATGAGGATGTGTACCGCAAAGTTTCGGGCGACCTCGGCGATAAAGCAGACGAGGCGACCCTGCGCGCCAAAATGGTATCATTAATGGTCGAAGCCAAAGCCCAGTTGATGAGCGAAGTCTAAGACCCGTCAAAAAACTAAACGTGGAAACAAACTAAAACCGCGCCGCTTTGGCGCGGTTTTGTTGTTTTTTTCATAATAAATATGCATGATTTGCATTTGCCCTTGGCTGCGCACTGTGCGACGGCAAACTGGCACCCAACTGGAGCAATTCGCCTGATGACCAACGCTTTATCCAAACTGCTTGAAACCCGCGATTGGCTGATGGCTGACGGTGCCACCGGTACAAACCTGTTTAACATGGGGCTGATGTCCGGCGATGCACCCGAGATGTGGAATGTCGAAGAAACCGCGAAAATCACTGCTCTTTATAAAGGCGCAGCAGACGCGGGCAGTGATATTTTTTTGACCAACAGCTTTGGCGGAAATGCGTCGCGCTTGAAACTGCACAACGCCCAAGACCGCGTACATGAACTAAACAAAGCCGCAGCTGAATTGGGCCGCGACGTCGCAGATAAGTCTGGGCGCTCAATCGTCGTTGCCGGGTCGGTCGGCCCAACTGGCGAAATCATGTCCCCGATGGGCAGCCTGACCCACGAAATCGCGGTCGAGATGTTCCACGAGCAGGCAGAAGGCCTCAAAGCAGGCGGCGCAGATGTGCTCTGGGTCGAAACAATCAGCGCCGTAGAAGAATTGGCGGCCGCCGCCGAAGCCTTTGCGCTGGCGGACATGCCTTGGTGCGGCACAATGAGCTTTGACACAGCGGGCCGAACCATGATGGGCATCACGTCGGCCGAGATGGTCAAACGCCTGGGAAAACTAAGTTATCAACCACTCGCATTTGGGGCCAACTGCGGGGTTGGCGCGTCCGATTTGTTGCGCACGGTTCTGGGTTTCAGCGAAGCAGGTGCAACTTTACCCCTGATTGCAAAGGGCAATGCGGGCATTCCAAAATATCACGACGGGCATATTCACTATGATGGTACACCAGCTTTGATGGCTGACTATGCTGTTCTGGCCCGTAATTGCGGCGCCACAATCATCGGTGGCTGCTGTGGTACAACACCAGAGCATCTTGTTGCGATGCGCGAAGCGCTCGAAACACGGCCAAAAGGGTCGCCGCCGTCGCTTGATGCGATCACTGCTGCACTTGGTGGTTTTTCTTCTGTCTCTGACGGGACAGACGGCGCAGGTCCGGTTGCATCTCCGCGCAGGGGCCGTCGGCGCAAAACTTAAGCTCTGGAGGGCGCGCTTCCCCCCGAGGTTTTAATGAACAGAAGAAGTTTACGATATTTTTATGTTCTTTCTTTAGCTGAAGGGTGCGGAACAGGCTGAGGAGCTGATGACCGCAACAGGAGAAGCCCCGCCTGACCTTTGGGTTGGCGCGGGGTAATCTTTGTCTTCTTCTGTTCTTAAATACCTCCGCCGGAGGCTCCGGCGCCGCTCCTTGCGTTCACTTAGAGAAATGAAAGCTGATCACCCGGTTGCGGGGGCTTGGCAAACAAATCGGTGCGTAGTGCAGGAAGTGATCGGTCCAACCCCAACTTTGCCGCCGCCAGCTTGAACCGTTGCTGCAAAATGGCGGCCCACGCGCCCTGTCCGATCATCCGTTTGCCAAAGTTGGGATCATAATCCCGCCCCCCATGTAATTCGCGCACACGGCCCATGACGCGGGCAGCGCGATCAGGGTAATGCGTTTCCAACCAGTCCTGAAACAATGGTGCCACTTCGCGCGGCAACCGCAAAACGATCGAAGACGCCGCGACTGCACCCGCGTCTTTCGCGGCGACCAAGATAACCTCGAGTTCGTGGTCCGTCAGCGCAGGTACAACCGGCGAAACCATCACACGCACTGGAATTCCAGCATCGGTCAACTGCCGCACTGTGCGTAACCGTGCCGCAGGCGTAGGCACGCGCGGTTCCATCAAACGCGACAGTTTGGGATCGAGCGTTGTTATTGAGATTCCCACCCGCACCAGACCTTTTGCAGCCATCGGGGCGAGAATATCGATGTCGCGGGTAATCAAAGTTCCTTTTGTCACAATCCCAACAGGATGATTGAATGCGGATAATACCTTAAGCACATCCCGCATGATTTCACGTTTCTTTTCAATTGGTTGATATGCATCCGTATTAGTCCCAATTGCGATAATCTTTGGCGCGTAGCGCGGATTGGAAAGCTCTTTCTCCAATTGCGCCGCAGCGTTGGGCTTTGCTATCAGTTTGGTTTCAAAGTCCAATCCCGGCGACAGGCCCAAAAACGCGTGGCTTGGTCGTGCGTAGCAGTAAATGCAGCCGTGTTCACACCCACGGTAAGGATTGATGGACCGATCAAATGACAAATCTGGCGATGTATTGCGCGAGATCACCGACCGCGCGACCTCGTCGCGGACTTCGGTGCGCAGGACAGGCAATTCTTCTTCGCGGCCCCAGCCATCATCCACAGCTTCGACATGGAAACGGTCGAACCGCACATCGGGGTTCAGCCCCGCGGCACGACCAATTGCACGGTGTGATTTCTGAGGTGGCAGATCTTCCATAATGATTATTAGAACAATTCATGAACACAGGCAATGACAGGTCGGTGCTGTTCGTGCGAATGTCGGAAATCAGCAGGTAGAAACGCGTAAATGGGCGCACAAATAAAATAACAATGAAATGCAAAGGGTTGGCCATGTCCGACGAACAAGACGACATCATCCTCTCCGAACTGAACGACGAAGACCTCGTCGCGCAAATGTTCGATGATCTTTATGACGGCATGAAGGAAGAAATTGAGGAAGCTGTAAACATCCTCTTGGCACGTGAGTGGACCCCGTACCGCATCCTGACCGAAGCTTTGGTTGGCGGCATGACCATCGTGGGCCATGACTTCCGTGACGGTATCTTGTTCGTCCCAGAGGTCCTTTTGGCGGCCAACGCGATGAAGGGTGGTATGTTCATCCTGAAACCACTCTTGGCCGAAACTGGCGCACCGCGTGTGGGCAAGATGGTCATTGGCACCGTCAAAGGCGACATCCACGACATCGGCAAGAACCTTGTATCGATGATGATGGAAGGTGCTGGCTTTGAAGTCGTCGATCTTGGCATCAACAACGCGGTCGAGGCGTATCTCGAAGCGCTTGAGACAGAGCAACCAGATATCCTTGGCATGTCAGCCCTGCTGACGACCACAATGCCATATATGAAAGTCGTGATCGACACGATGATCGAAAAGGGTTTGCGCGACGACTACGTCGTGTTGGTCGGTGGTGCGCCATTGAACGAAGAATTCGGAAAAGCCATTGGTGCTGACGCCTATTGCCGCGACGCGGCTGTGGCCGTTGAAACCGCTAAGACCTTTATGGCCCGCAAGCACAACCAAGGTGCCGCAGCCGTTTGATCTTAACATCGCGGCATGGTGCACCTATCTGTTAAGCAACAGGAGGACATCATGCCGTTTCACTACCTTATCAAGATTATTGCCATTGTTTTCACACTCGCTGCATTGACTGTAAGCGGCGCGCTTGCGTTCACTGATGTGTTGCAGGTCTCGCCCACGATGGGGCTTGCCGGGCTAAGTTTGGCAGCACTTTGTGTGTCATTTGGCTGGCGCGTTTATGCAGATCGTAAATCAAAAAATGATGCTGGGACAAAATGACAGCTGATGCGACCCTGACCAAAATCGGACTGCCCCCTGCTGGCTCAGGATCAGTGCTGTTGATCGCTTGCGGCGCGTTGGCCCGCGAAATCTTGGCAATCAAACAGGCCTCTGGTCTAGACCACCTCGACCTACAATGCCTGCCTGCGATCTATCACAATCATCCCGACAAGATCGTGCCCGCCATTCGTGAGGCGGTTGAAAAGTACCGCGATGCCTATTCCCAAATTTTCGTCGTTTACGCCGATTGTGGAACGGGCGGGCAGCTACAATCAGCCTGTGCAGAGATGGGCATTGGCATGGTCGCAGGCCCGCACTGCTATTCGTTTTTTGAGGGCAATGACATCTTCGCCGACCGCGATGAATTCACCGCTTTTTACCTGACTGACTTTCTTGTGCGCCAGTTCAATGCATTCGTGTGGGAGCCATTGGGCCTAGACCGTCACCCCGAATTACGTGACATGTATTTCGGCAACTATGAAAAACTGGTCTATCAGGCACAAACCGACGATCCGGCGTTGACTGAAAAAGCCAAAGACTGTGCTGCAAAACTTGGATTGCCGTTTGAGCGGCGCTTTACAGGATACGGTGATCTGACGCCGGCACTGACCGCAATTAAGCGTTAGCAGCAGCAGCTGTTTGCTGAATACGTTCAACCATTGCCCGTAACCCGTTCGAGCGTTGCGCAGACAAATGATCGTTCAAACCCAGCCGTTCAAGTTCAGCTATGGCATTGATTTTCACGACTTCTGACACAGGCTGTTCGTTATAAAGCGCCAACAGAACGGCAATCAATCCGCGCACGATCATCGCGTCACTTTCGCCACGAAACGTGAATGTGCCGTCGGTGATCTTTGGAACAAGCCAAACCTGACTGGCACAGCCATCGACCTTTGTGGCAGGAACGCGCAATGCGTCCTCGAGCGGGTCCATTGCCTTGCCCATATCGATCACATGACGATAACGGTCTTCCCAATCATCAAGGAATTCAAAGGTTTCCACCAGCTCTTCAAAATCAGGGTTCGCCATTGCCATCTCTCTGTTGTTGGTCTGCACCTTAGGTAGGGCGACACCCATCATAGGTCCAGTTCAAAGCGCGACTATGACGACCTTCTGGCCTTTAACAGCCAAGCCAACGCGGCCTTCACAAAGCTCTAGCGCTTCTTTGCCAAACACCTCAGCGCGCCACCCCTTCAGGGCGGGCACATCGCGTTCACCGGCCGCAAGAGCATCCAGATCGGACGCTGATGCAATCAGCTTTGGGGCGACATCTGCACTGTCAGTCTTGGCCTTGAGCAGCACGCGCAACATATCAGCCAGCGCAGGGTTTACCTGTAACTTGGCACGTGCGTTATCAACATGCGGCATGTCTTCGGACTTGGTCGCGATTCCGGCTTTGACAGACGCGATGATCCCCGCCGCGATGTCACCTTTGCGGGCTTCGCGCAGCAACAACCGCGAACGGCCCAAGTCTTGTTCCGATTGCGGTTTTGTCGATGCAATTTCAACCAAGGCATCATCTTTATAAACGCGGGTGCGCGGAATATTACGCTCTTGCGCATAGGCCTCGCGGAAACGGGCCAATTCGCGCACGATTGCTAAAAACTTGCCCGACTGCGTACGGGTTTTAACGCGTTTCCATGCATTGTCAGGATCGGCTTGATAAGTCGCGGGATCTTTCAGCACGGCCATTTCTTCGGATACCCATTTGGTACGGCCTGATTTTGCCAAGCGGTCCGACAGATACTCATAAATATCGCGCAGGTGCGTCACATCACCCACCGCGTAAGTCGCTTGCGCATCGGTCAAAGGCCGGCGCGACCAATCGGTGAAACGCGAGGATTTATCCAGATCAGCCTTGGCGATCTTGCGCACCAATGTCTCGTATCCGGCCTGTTCGCCAAAGCCGCAAACCATCGCCGCGACTTGGGTGTCGAACAGCGGTGCGGGGATAATACCTGCGTCCACATAGAATATCTCGAGGTCTTGGCGGGCGGCGTGAAAGACTTTGACGCAACCTGCGTCTTGGAAAAGATCATAAAGCGGGGCCAATGACAGACCGCTGGCCAATGGATCAACAAGCACGGCGTCATCGCCAGCGTCGTCCTGATAGGCCAACTGCACCAAACAAAGCTTTGAATAGTAAGTCCGTTCGCGCAGAAATTCGGTATCGACGGTCACATAAGGGCGTTTTGCGGCCTCAAGACAGAATGTGGCCAATTCTTCAGTCGTCGTAATTGTCTTCATGAGTTTTCCGTCGATCTTGAATGCGCATCGTGCGTTTGGAGGTTGATAAGCGATAGATTGCCCGATGGAAAGGCACAGCTATTCTTGCAGATCAAGTCGGCTGCGATCACCGCCTGCAAAGCGGCGCAAGACGGTTGGATAAAGTGCGTGTTCTAAGGGCAAAAGGCGCGCAGCAAGCGTGTCTGGCGTATCACTTCGGCTCACGCTTAGCCGCGCTTGTCCAAGGATTGGACCACCGTCCAAGGCCGCAGTTACTTCGTGAACGGAACAGCCGTGTTCGTTATCGCCTGCCTCAAGCGCGCGGGCATGGGTGTGAAGTCCCTTGTATTTGGGAAGCAGCGAAGGGTGGATATTCAGCATCCGCCCGTCCCATTTAGCCGTGAATTCAGGCGTCAAAATCCGCATGAAACCTGCAAGGCAAATGATGTCTGGGGCTGCGGCCTCTAGCCTGTTCTGCAACGCCGCTTCAAAGGCGGCGCGGTCCTTACCGAATGGTTTGTGATCAACCGAGGCCGTGGGAATGCCAAGCTCGTGCGCCTTCGCGAGCCCGCCCGCATCCGGATCATTCGACAGCACCAAAACGGCCCGCGCAGGGTGGTCGCCCCGCATTGAATTCACCAATGCAACCATGTTCGAGCCACCACCCGAAATTAGGATGGCGACGCGTTTTGTCACAAGAGTGAACCGCTATAGCGCACGCCTTCGCCCGTGGTGACCGTGCCCATTTGATGAACGGTTTCGCCAGCTTCGACCAACAAAGCGGTCAGTGCTGCGGCTTCGCCCGCATCCACAGCCAAAACCATGCCAACGCCTGCGTTGAATGTTTTCAGCAGTTCTGCCTCGGCCATGCCGCCCGTTTCGGCCAACCAGCGAAATACTGGCGGCAAATCCCATGCGTTCAAATCAATCTGCGCGCCCAAGCCTTCAGGCAAAACGCGCGGCAGGTTTTCGGTCAGACCACCACCGGTAATATGGGCCAGCGCATGCACGCCCCCTGCCCGCACAGCGGCCAACGCCTGTTTAACATAAAGACGTGTTGGCGCCAAAAGCGCCTCGCCCAAAGGCGCATCTGCGAAAGGTGCTGCGTCATCCCAAGATAGGCCAGAGACCTCGACAATACGGCGCACCAACGAATACCCGTTGGAATGGACACCGTCCGAGGCCAAGCCAAGCAGTACATCGCCCGCGACAACACCAGACGGTAAATCCGAGCCACGTTCCATCGCACCCACGGCAAATCCAGCAAGATCGAAA
>RCNC010004567.1_pt1 | contig 13874 bp, 11 predicted proteins | sample 2041301 | NCBI WGS metagenome assembly RCNC01 (sample SAMN09708231, study PRJNA481090) | Marine sediment metagenome, whole genome shotgun sequencing project. | biome: marine sediment; feature: ocean; material: sediment; isolation source: Sewage treatment plant 13A marine sediment (STP13A) ... | reverse complement strand
TTCTTTGTAAACATTTCAAGCATGCGGTCAGTAACCACAAACCCACCAATCACATTAAGCGTTCCAAACAGCAGTGCGAAAATCCCAAGTATCAGGTTAAGCAGGTTGGATCCTTCACCCAGGTTTGCCAGGTCGGCATGACCCACCAGGATAATCCCACCGATAATAATCACTCCGCTAATTGCATTGGCACCCGACATCAGGGGTGTATGCAACACGGAAGGAACATTGGAGATGACCTCCAGTCCAAGAAAAATGGTCAGGGCAATAATAAATATGGCCTCTTTATTGGCATAGAAAAATTGTAATACGCTTTCCATAGCTCTATTTTAGTCGTTCGTTAACAATTGCACCGTCACGGGTAATGCAGGTATGCTGCACAATCTCATCATCCACATCAATATTTACTTTTCCCTCATCGTCGATCATCATGTTCAGCATCTTACTGGCATCAGAGGGCATGGTAGAAGCAAAATTGGAATTCCCGATGATGCTTACACCACTGCTTATAATTGTCTTATCATTCTCCGTCAATTCACAATTTCCACCAGTGGAAGCTGCCAGATCGACAATCACTGCTCCCGGTTGCATGGCGGCCACGGTCTCTTTTGTGATCAGTACAGGCGCCTGTTTGCCAGGTATCTGAGCAGTAGTGATCACCACATTGGCCTGGATGGCGTGCTGCTGTATTAACTCGGCTTGTTTCTTTTTATACTCGTCACTCTGTTCCACGGCATATCCTCCGGCGGAGGCTTCATCCTGGGCACCTTCAACCTCCACAAACTTACCTCCAAGGCTCAGTACCTCCTCCTTCACTGCTGCACGTACGTCAAAGACTTGCACAATGGCACCCAGCTTTCTTGCAGTGGCCAAAGCTTGCAATCCGGCCACACCTGCACCCAGAATCAGTACCCTGGAAGGCTTAACTGTTCCGGAGGCCGACATAAACATGGGAAAGAATTTAGGTACCGAACTGGCTGCTACCAACACGGCTTTATAACCTGCCACAGTAGCCATGGATGAAAGCACATCCACAGCTTGTGCGCGTGTAGAACGCGGAATCATATCCAGGCTGTAGGAGATTACTCCCTCTTTAGCAAGTTTATTTGTTGGAGAGCGGTCCCAGAATCGAGATCAGGATTTTCCCTTTTGGCAGGGACTCTACTAGTGGGTGGATGCTGAATAGCATATCCGCATCCTTCAAAAGATCGGCCCGGCTTCTGATGGTGGCTCCGGCTTCGGTATAACTTTCATCGGATGCAAACGCTGAAAGTCCTGCACCCTTTTCCACCTGGACCGAAAATTCCTTTTTTACAAGGCTGGCAACGTGTTCAGGGAGAAGTACAACCCTGTTTTCACCGTCTCCTTCCTTCAATACTCCGATTGTCATCTATTGGAAATTTATTTCGTTTAAGAATTGCTATACCCAGAACAAAAACCCGGGCACTATGTTCACTAAATATTACCTGGATTTCAAATATTGGTCCATGGCTTCGGCAGCTTTCCTTCCATCTCCCATGGCCAGAATTACGGTAGCTCCTCCCCTTACAATATCTCCGCCCGCAAATACACCCTCCACCGAACTGTGCATAGTATCTCCATTCACAATAATGGTTCCCCATTTGCTTACGTCCAGCTCTTTCATACTCGACGGGATCAGGGGATTGGGTGACACACCAACACTGACCACCACCGTATCCACCTCCATGGTAAATTCTGATCCTTCAATGGGAATGGGCCTGCGCCTACCGGAATCGTCGGGCTCCCCGAGCTCCATCTTCTGAACTTTCATCTTACAAACCCGGCCCTTCTCATCGGCATAGTACTCCAGCGGATTGTGCAGGTTCATAAACTCTATGCCCTCCTCCTGCGCATGTATAATCTCTTCGTTACGTGCAGGCATCTCCTCGATGGAGCGACGGTATATGATCATGGAACGTTCTGCCCCAAGTCTCTTGGAAGTCCGTACGGCATCCATAGCCGTATTGCCACCTCCGATCACAGCAACTTTCTTTCCGGAAATCACCGGGGTATCATACTCCGGATCGGCTGCATTCATAAGGTTCACCCTGGTTAAGTATTCATTGGAGGAATAGATTCCTATATAGTTCTCCCCCGGTATATGCATGAAGTTGGGAAGTCCGGCTCCACTACCCACCATAAATGCTTTAAAACCTTCCTCTTTCAGGTCATCAATGGAAGCAGTTGCGCCTACTATGAAATTCTTCACAAACTTCACCCCCATCTGCTTAAGTATATCTATCTCCACATCCACCATACGATTGGGAAGACGGAATTCAGGGATACCATATTTTAGCACACCACCAATCTCATGCAGCGCTTCAAAAACGGTCACATCATAGCCCATCTTGGCCATGTCCCCCGCAAATGCCAGACCGGTCGGACCCGACCCGATTGAGGCCACCTTGATCCCGTTCCTTTGAGTAATTTCAGGGACAGACATCTTTCCGCTGTTCTGCTCATAATCGGCAACGAATCGCTCCAGGTGTCCAATGGCAACTGGAGTAAGATAAAAGCAGGCCTCTTCACACTGCACCTCCTGGGGACATACCCGGCCACAAACAGCAGGAAGGGTATTGGTCTCTTTCAAAACCCGGGCTGAATCCAGGAGCTCCCCTGCTTCGATCTTCTTGATGAATTTGGGAATGTTGATCCCAACCGGACACCCTGTGATACAGGTCGGATTCACACAATCCAGGCAACGTTGGGCCTCTTTGCGAGCCTCCTCCTCAGTTAGACCACAGTTTACCTCGGTAAAATCCTTATTCCGCTTCTCCGGATCCTGCTCAGTCATTTTGACCCGTTCCAGCTTTGTACGCTCCTTGTTTTTCATGTTTCCCCGAAGGGCCACTCTCCACTCCTGCTCCCGTTCGCTTTTTAAATATTCTGAAACTTCAGCCATTTCCTTACTTCGATTTGGGGTGATTACTCAGGTAACTTTCATAGGCTTCTGCTTCCGAAGGCTTATAAGAATCGAGCCTGAGCAACATTTCGTCAAAATCAACTTCGTGCGCATCAAACTCTGGTCCATCAACACAGACAAATTTAGTCTTACCACCTACGGATACCCGACAAGCTCCACACATCCCGGTACCATCCACCATTAGCGTATTCAGGCTGGCTACCGTGGGAATATCATATTTCCCTGTCAACAGCGTTGCAAATTTCATCATGATGGCAGGACCTACGGTCACAGCCAAATCCACCTTCTCCCTCAGGATGACTTCCTCCATACCGCTTGTAACCAGCCCCTGTTTTCCATAGGACCCGTCATCGGTCATGATAATCACCTCGTCGGAATGCTCCCGCATCTGCTCCTCCAGAATGATCAACTCCTTCTTCCTGGCAGCCAGAACAGTAATCACCCTGTTTCCAGCCTGCTTAAATGCCTCTACAATGGGCAAGAGGGGCGCAACACCAACCCCGCCCCCTGAAGCAAGCACTGTTCCAACTTTTTCTATATGTGTAGGTAAGCCCAGCGGACCAACCACATCAGTAATCTCATCTCCCAAACCAAGCGCACATATCTTGGTAGATGTAACTCCTACTTTCTGTATAATCAGGGTGATGGTTCCTTTTTCAACATCCGCAGCAGCAATGGTTAGCGGGATCCTCTCTCCTTTTTCACCGGTCTTCACAATTACAAAATGACCCGCTTTCCTGCTTTTTGCAATATGCGGAGACTCCACAACCAGTTTAACCACAGCTTCTGAAAAATACTCCTTTTCGATAATCTTATTCATGCGCTATTGTTTTGTCAGGGTGCTATTTGGAGCGTAATAATACATGAAAAAAAGATCATTTTTGGTGCCATTTGTCAACTACATGTTATAAAGAATAAAAAAAAATATGTTGCGACAGTTTCTGTTTTTTATACTTTTACTTACAGCCAAAATTTTATATCCAAAATATGAAGGACCTGACAACATCTTACCTGGGATTGGAGCTGAAGAATCCAATCATCGCCGGGAGCTGCGGTCTGACGGGAACACTTGAAGGCATCGTTTCAATGGAGCAGCACGGAGCAGGTGCTGTGGTGATAAAATCCATATTCGAGGAAGAGATCCTGCTGGAGGTAAAAGAGCGGATGAGAGACGCAAAGAAAAATCCAATGATCTATTCAGGATTATCGGAAACCCTCGATTACATTGACCTTCACATCCGTGAAGATAAGCTTGGAGACTTCCTCCAATTGATTCAGGATGCCAAAAAAGCTGTATCCATTCCAATCATTGCAAGTATCAATTGCCTTTCAGATGAGGACTGGACCCACTTTACCAGAAGGATGGAGGAAGCGGGTGCCGATGCCCTGGAGCTGAATATCTTTTTAAATCCAGCCGATTTTAAAAACCAGGAGTTTGACAGAGCCTATTTCCGAATCATTGAGAAGGTGCTTAAGACTGTGAAAATTCCTGTGGCCGTTAAGATCAGTAAATATTTCACACGCCTTGGTCTCTCGATAAAGGCTCTGTCTGAAACCGGCGTTTCTGGGCTGGTCATGTTTAACCGCTTCTATTCGCCGGACATTGATATCGAAAAGATGAAAATGTTTTCAAGCAGCGATGAGATGCATGAGACCCTTCGATGGATTGCAATTATGTCGGAGCGGGTTACCTGTAATCTTGCTGCTTCAACCGGCATTCATACAGGTGAGGATGTGATAAAAATGTTGCTGGCTGGAGCAACTGCCATTCAGTTGGTATCGACCCTGTATAATAATGGTCCGGAGCAGATTACCAGAATCCTGACAGCTTTGGAAAACTGGATGTCCGACAAGGGCTTCGATACATTAGAGCAGTTCAGGGGGAAAATTTCCAGGAAATACGGAGCTGATCCGGCTGCCTTTGAAAGGATGCAGTTCATGAAACACTTCAGTGAGATAAGATAACAGCCATTTTTGAGCAACAATTCCAAGGCCTGGTTGTTACTATTTAAATTTGTAAGAGTGGCATATGGACGATCTATCGTTTTTGCAGAGCCTCGATGCGGAGGCCATTGAGGAACTCTATCAGAAATACAGGAAGGATCCCGCTTCAGTGGATCCCAGCTGGCACCACTTTTTCCAGGGTTTTGACCTGGCCAGAAGAGATTACAGTCACCCCGAATCTGAATCGCTCACATTTGACGAAGAGTTCAAGGTCCTTAACCTGATCAATGGCTACCGAAAACGGGGACACCTGTTTACCCAGACCAATCCGGTTCGTACCCGGAGAAAATACTTTCCCACCCTCGATCTTGAAAATTACGGGCTTTCTGATAAAAACCTGGATACAGCCTATTATGCCGGGAAGGAGCTTGGTTGTGGTAAAGCTCCATTGCAGGATATCGTAGATTATCTCAAACAAACCTATTGCGGTCACATCGGTTCGGAATATATGTTTATCCGGATTCCTGCAAAAATAGACTGGCTCACTGAACACATCGAGAAGGACCAGAACAGATCTCGTTTTACTGCAGAAGAGAAGAAGAAAATCTATCACCATCTGGTAGAGGCGGTGGGATTTGAAAAATTCATTCACAATAAATTTGTGGGTCAGAAACGCTTCTCACTGGAAGGAGCTGAAGTTCTGGTGCCGGCCTTAAACGATCTGATGGAAAAAGGTTCAAGTCTTGGTGTGAAGGAGTTTAACATTGGGATGGCTCACCGGGGACGACTCAATGTACTGGCCAATGTCTTAAGAAAACCGGCGCAGAATATCTTTAAGGAGTTTGAAGGGGAGTCCTATGAAGAACGAATCAGTCTGGGTGATGTAAAATATCACCTGGGGTACAGCAACGTAGTGGAAGCCGGTGAAGGCAATGAGGTTATCCTGAATATTGTCCCCAACCCCTCACACCTTGAATCGTCCGCTCCACTTATCGAGGGAATCTCCAGGGCGCGCATCGAGCACATTTACGAGGGGGATAACAACAAAGTTGTACCGATTATCATCCATGGTGATGCCGCCATTGCTGGCCAGGGAGTGGTTTACGAAGTGGTACAGATGTCAGAACTGGAAGGATATAAAAACGGGGGGACCATCCACCTGGTGATCAATAACCAGGTGGGCTTTACCACCAGCTACCGTGATGCCCGTTCCAGCACCTATTGCACCGATGTGGGCAAAGTAATCAAGGCCCCTATCTGGCATGTAAATGGTGATGATGTGGAAGGATTGGTACACGTCATGCGCATGGCCATTGAATACCGCCAGCTCTTCCATACAGATGTGTTTATCGATATACTGGCCTACCGCAAATATGGCCATAATGAGGGGGATGAACCCAGGTTTACCCAACCCATGCTTTATAAAGCCATTGCCAGGCATCCCAATCCCAGGGATCTGTATAGCCAGGAGCTGGTTGAGCAAGGCATTATAAGCAAGGCAGATATTGTGCAGGCTGAAGCTGAATTTGACTCGGCGCTGGAGAAGCAGCTGGATATATCAAGAAAAGAGAAAAAGGTAAGCATTCAGCAATTTCTGGAAGCCCAATGGAAAGGAATGGAATATGCCACCCCAGGGGATTTTGAAAAACCTTTGGAGACCGGTGTTCCGGCGAAAACTCTAAAGCGTATTGCCAAACAATTACATTCCCTGCCCGAAGACCTGGTATTTTTCAAAAAGTCCATTAAACTGGTTGAAGACCGGGCCCGAATGATCAAAGAAAATCGTGTGGACTGGGCACTGGGTGAGTTGCTGGCCTATGGTTCCCTCCTGCTGGAAAATCACCCTGTAAGAATCAGCGGTCAGGATTCAATCCGGGGCACCTTCTCGCACCGTCATGCCGGGATGGTGATGGAGGAGTCCACAGAAGTCTACTTTCCACTGAAATATATCGATAAAAAACAGGCGCCCTTCAATATCTATAACTCACCACTCAATGAGTATGGTGTACTTGGATTTGAATATGGCTATGCCATGTCATGTCCAGAAACCCTGACCATCTGGGAAGCCCAATTTGGGGACTTCATAAATGTTGCCCAGGTTATTCTGGACCAGTATATTTCAAGTGCCGAAGAGAAATGGGGAGTCATGAATGGACTGGTCCTCTACCTCCCTCATGGATTCGAAGGACAGGGTCCTGAACACTCCAGTGCCCGCATCGAAAGATTCCTAAGCCTGGCAGCAGGATGCAACATGCATATTATCAATCCCACCACCCCGGGCAACCTCTTTCATGCATTGCGAAATCATATGAAGAAGAAATCCAGGGTACCCCTGGTGGTCTTCACACCCAAAAGCCTCTTACGCCATCCACTCTGTGTTTCAACTGTGGATGAACTTGAAACAGGGAAGTTTATGCCTGTCATTGACGATAGTGATAACGATCTGGATGAAGTACGCAGGGTGGTACTATGTAGCGGTAAAATCTATTATGATCTGCTCGCCCGGAAGCAGAAACTGGGTGCCAGGGACATCGCCCTGGTCAGGTTGGATCAGATTTTCCCCTTCCCCAAAAAAGAGATCGACCGGATTCTGAAGAAATACCGCAACAACATGCTCACTCTCTGGGTTCAGGAGGAACCTGAAAATATGGGAGCCTGGTATTTCATCCGCAATGCCCTCAAAGAGACAGAGGTGATTCCCGTCACCCGCCAGCCTTCTGGAAGTCCGGCCACCGGTCTGTTCAAACTACATGAAATCAGTCAGAACGAAATTATTGATAAGGTATTCCGGGAATGTACCTGCGATCTGTTAAACGTTTACTGTGGACTGCAGTGCATGATCGGAAGCTCACGTACAGAGATTCTGAATCAACATTACTATTTCGAAAAAGAAAAACCCAAAACAAAGTAACATGGCCCTGGAGATAAAAATACCAAGTCCTGGTGAATCCATTACAGAAGTAGAACTTGCATCCTGGTTTGTGGAGGACGGTGCACTGGTTTCAAAAAATCAGGAGATTGGTGAGATTGAATCGGAGAAAGCTACCCTGCCCCTGATTGCCGTGGAGTCCGGACAGCTGAAGATCCTGATTCAAGCGGGAGAAACTATAGAGGTGGGCGTGGTGGTAGCATCGATCGATACCAGTGTGGAGGTAAGCGATGTCCCTGCAAGCAAAGTAGCGGACCCGGCTCCTTTAGAGAATAAAGCTCCTGTAGAGAGTAAAACTCCTGTCCAGCAAACAAACGCGGAACAAAAACTCGTCAAAGCCACCCCGGTGGCCAAACAAATGATGGAAAAAGAGGGCCTCTCTGTGGAGGATATCCTCAAGGGTTTGAGAAAAATAAGTGCTGGAGATGTGAGACAGGTCTTACAAGATAGATCCACCGCCAAGGTACCTGAGAGGGCAGTAAGTCCTTCCAGGGAACAGGAACGTAAAAAGGTGAGCCAGCTCAGAAAAAAAATCTCGGAAAGACTGGTTGCTGTCAATAATGAGACAGCCATGCTTACCACCTTCAATGAGGCAGATATGAGTGCCATCATGACCATCAGGAAAAAATACCAGGAACAGTTTGTGGAGAAATATGGTATAAAGCTTGGCTTTATGTCCTTCTTCACCAAGGCGGTCACTGAGGCTCTCCGGCAGTTCCCTACTGTCAACTCTTACCTGGATGGGGAAGAGGTGGTCTCACCCGCATACTGTGATATTGGTATTGCTGTGCAGACAGATAAAGGATTGATGGTACCGGTGATCAGAAATGCAGAAGCCTTGAGCCTTGCCGGGGTGGAACAGCAGATTGCCGATCTGGCTGCCCGCGCCAGAAAAGCGCGGCTTAGCATCGAAGAAATGAGTGGAGGTACTTTTACCATATCTAATGGAGGCATTTATGGATCCATGCTTTCTACCCCGATTCTCAATCCACCCCAGTCAGGAATTCTGGGCATGCACAATATACTGGAACGACCTGTTGCTATTAAGGGAAAGGTGGAAGTCAGGCCCATGATGTATATTGCACTGAGCTATGATCACAGGGTGATCGACGGGAAGGATTCGGTTGGTTTTCTAAAGACCGTAAAAGCCTTGCTGGAAGATCCGGTTCGATTAATCTTTGGCGAACAGGCACCTGAGCAGTTCCTGCTTGAAATTTAACTACAGCCTAATAGTACTCCAGAAGACGAGTAATGACAAACTCGGGAGTAATCTTCTCATCACCGGGATAGACCAGCCGAAGGGTCCAGTTTCCATGCTCATCGAACTCAGAGTATTCATATAACTGAGTAGCTGATCTTGAACCGTCCAGCTCTTCCTGCCACATCTCCACCAGCAGATTCTTTTCATAAACGTGGTGAAGTATTACCTCACGGTTATTGACCACCTGCACCTGTCTTTCCATCCTTCCCTTTGAATCGTAATAGGAGGTCCCTTCAAATCGAAGCTGCTCATTCTGCCATACTTCATAGTTGACCTGCTCAGGGGAAACCCTGTCCATTATGGTCCGGGAAGAAAGCACCCTCTTCGTATGTTTTGGAGTCATATTAATCCAGGTATAACTGGACTCTTCAACCACCTCTCCATTTTCGCGTCTGGTCGTAGTCAGACTGGTTGTGTCGCCACAATCGCTCATGCTAAAAGCCTGTAAGTAATGGCCATCTGCATCATATTCCACCACACGAAATCCATTGGCACATTCAATACCTGCCACCCACTCCTCATTCTCATAGGTCGAATTGCACTGGAACTCCCTTGTTGCTCTCACATTTCCCTTTAGTCCATTGCGTTCAAGATCATTTGATCCACCCGAACAGGATACAAGAAGAGCAAGAAGGAACATTAATAGTAAACTGGAAACAGACTTCATAAGGGACATTTTTGTAATTAAGAATCCAAAAGTAACTGTTCCTAACCACAATCACAAAAGTAGCAACTACTGGCCATTAATATATCCCTGCACCTGTTTTACCATATCCTGCTGCTCCTGTGTCGAAGCCAGGGATTCGGCTTTTGAAAAAGACTCCTTTGCGTTGCCCCCTTGCTTAAGGAAGAAGAATGCCATCCCCTGATAGAAATAGTAATCAAAATGCTCCTCAAGCTCGATGCATGCAGCATACCACTCAAGCTCTTTCTTAAGCAACTGCTCCGTCTGGTATTGCTGATCCATATCTGTAATCTGGGATGCTGCACCATAAAGCCAGCGATGATCATCCTTGCGATCCGAGGCAAAGCGCTTATCAACGTAGGAGATTAATTCATCGGTCTTGTTGGTATAGTAATAATACTGAATGAAGGGAAGCGATCTCAGATCCCAGGATATGGTCTCAAGCTCCACCAGCGGAGCCAATTCGTTGGCCATCTTGCTTATCAGGTCGATTCGGTCCTCATCAACCGCCTTCACCAGGGTATTGTTATAGATCTTCTCCATGGCCAGCATATAATCCTCTCCCAGTATCCTTCTCAAGCGGTCCGGATCAGAAGAAAACTCCTCCCACCACGTATCATCCAGGTCCATATAAAAAGCCACCACCCTCATATCATCATCCGAAAGTTTCGATTTCGCCTCCATCACCTGATCCATATATTCAGATGCAAGCCTGTCGGCCTCCTCCTGGTTTCCCATATCCCGAACTACAGTAATATAGTCGGCAAATCCTTCAGTATCCAGGGTGCCGTTCTGGTATTGGGCACGGTAGGTCTTTACCTTGCCAAATCCCACAGTTATAGATGTTAAGGAAACAAGCAGGTCCTTCGCAGGTGTAAAGCCGATAATATTACTCACACGTTCGCCATCATCACTGAAAATGAACATACTGGGGTAACCCTCCAACTGTTGCTCAGAGGCGTAAATGCGACCGAAATCCGACTCCCCGTCCATCCTTACACTCAGATAATGGGCATTCATATAGTCTGCCACCGCCGGATCCGTATAAACCTCACTATCCATCATTTTACAGGGTCCGCACCAGGTGGCGTATACATCCACGAAAAGCATTAACATCCCGTCCGATGCTTTCTTCTGTGCAGCTTTCATCTGCTCAAGGGTTTCCACTTCTATAAATTCAACCTGCGCCTTCATAGTCAGAGGAGCAATAAACAGAAGCAATAAAAGGATGTTGGATTTTATTTTCATAGGATTATGGAATATTAGACTATAACGGAAAACAAGGGTTTTTGTTATGGAAATCAGTCCAGAACCCCACAATCATTCAAAAGCTCCAGGTAGCTGATCGACTCGTTCTCCCAGCATAACTCATGAGCTGCCTTGTGGAGAGCATCCATCCAGGCACCTCCGGCCCTCTCCTTCAGCATATATCTGATCCTGCCTGCTAGTTTTTCCGGGTCCCGCTCCTTGCTTGCAATACCAACCCCGTAAGAGTCAACAATTCTACTCATCTCGGGAAGTGCCGAGCAGAGTACCGGCACCCTGCATTGTATATAGTCAAATATTTTATTGGGCAGAGAATAGCGATAATTAAGTCCCAGGTCCTCCTCCAGCGATATCCCCAGGTCGGCCATTAAGGTAAGCGCTCTTAGATCCTCTGGCAACATCCTTCCCCTGAATTCTACCCGGTCGCTCAACTTATTTTGTTCAACCCGTTGTTTCAGCTCATCTTCTATATCACCAGTTCCAACTACCACAAAACTGACATTCTGTAGATAGTGCATGGCATCTATCATTAGCTCCAGGCCTCTTCCCACATTCAGGGCACCCTGGTAAATGATCATCTGCTTCGCAGCCGGATCTTCTTCCCGGGGAGTGTATTCAAGTTTTTCCGGGACATTTCTGACCACCTTGAAACGCGTACCATAGAGCCTTCGGTAGATGGTTGAGATCGAATAATTTACGGTAACTGCATGCCGGAGTTTTGGTACTAATCTGTTCTCGATCCATTTCCAGACAGATTGAACAGCTTTCCTGTGTATCAGTTCAGGCACCTGGGTAAACAGTTCATGGCTGTCATAGATCAAAGGCACTCCCCTGATCCTGCTTGCCATAAAATTAGCCGGTAAGGTATCCAGGTCGTTGGAGATCATCAACGCCGGTTTTTTGGCAAATAGCAAGGTGCACAGCAAGCGCAGGTTAAAACAGGCATAAAACAGGGGACCACGGGTAAAGAGCATTCTGTAACGTCGAGACTTATAAGGCTTGTTCTTCAGGTCCGGACTCTTTTTCAATCTCCGTCCTATGCAGGTCACTTCAAAATTCTGTTCTGAAAGCAACTTTGCTACCCGTCCGACACGCTGATCAGTTGCCAGGTCATTAATAACCGATATGTATGCTCGCTTCAAGATTGATTATAAGATTCTTAAAGATAGGAAAAGCAGTCATGGTAAAGGACCAAATCATTGCTATATTTACCTTAATGATTGATATACACCATAAGCATCCTCTAAAGGAGTTGAACAGTTTTGGCCTGGATACCAGAGCTTCCTCTTATGCAAAACCAGAGAATTTGCAGACCCTTTGCGAAGTCCTGGCTTATCCAGAATACAAGGAAATGCCCCTCCTGGTCCTGGGTGAGGGCAGCAACATTTTGTTCAGGGAGGATTTCGACGGACTGGTCTTACAACCAGGCATGAAGGGGATCGAAGTGGTGGAAGAGAAGGGAAATGAACTGGTGGTAAAAGTGGGAGCCTCAGAAAACTGGGACAGCTGGGTTGCTCATGCCATTGAAAAGGGTTGGTATGGTTTGGAGAACCTGAGCCTGATTCCAGGATCGGTGGGTTCAGCACCGGTTCAGAATATTGGTGCCTACGGAGTAGAACTCAAGGACCGCTTTGAATGGCTGGAAGCATGGGACCCGCAGGAGAAGAAACTTGTACGGCTGGACCAAAATGCATGTCGCTTTGGCTACAGAAGCAGCATATTTAAAGGGGAAGAAAATGGGAGGTATATTATCACCCATGTGGCTTTCCGGCTAATCAGCAAGCCTGATCTTCAACTTGACTATGGTATGGTGAAGCAGGAGTTTACAAAGGCTAAGGGAATTACTCCGCTGGATCTTCGGAAGGTAATTATTGCCATCAGAAGCGCAAAATTACCTGATCCTGAGCAATATGGAAATGCTGGCAGTTTCTTCAAAAATCCAGTTGTGGACAGAACCATCTTTAGCTGTATCCGGGTTGAATACCCCGATGTTCCCTTCTACCCCGACGATGGTAACCAGATGAAGATTCCTGCAGCATGGCTCATTGAAAAATCCGGATGGAAAGGGAAAAGGATCGGCAATGTTGGGACCTGGCCTTCACAGCCCCTGGTGCTTGTCAACTATGGCGGAGCCACCGGCCAGGAGATTTATGACTTTTCACAAAAGATCCTGGAGGATGTCGAGCGTATATTTGGAGTTATTCTCGAACGGGAAGTGACTGTAATTTAATTACTTATAGATTCTTCTCTTGTTCAATTGTTTTTGATATGCTCTTGCATTTTTCAGACCACTGAAGTCAGCTTTGGCGCACATATAAAGATAACGGTGCTTTTCAGAATTAAGCACGCCATCGATGGCCGAAACAGAAGGAATGGAAATAGGTCCCGGAGGCAGTCCCTTGAACTTATAGGTATTGTAAGGCGAGTCGATCTTTTTGTCCTCGTTCAGAATCCTCTGCCTGGAAAAATCGCCCAGTGCAAATTTCAGGGTGGGATCTGCCTGTAGGGGAATTCCCTGCTCCAGGCGGTTTAAATACAAGCCTGCCACCCGACTGTTCTCATCATTATAAAGAGTCTCTTCATCCACAATAGAAGCCAGGGCAACCACCTCCGTGCGGGTCATCTCCAGCTTATTTGCTTTGCGATCCCGCTCACCGTCCCAGAACTTCTCATACTCCTGCTTCATGCGATCCGTAAATTCCTCCGGTGAAGTGGTCCAGAAAAACTCGTAGGTCTCCGGAATAAACATGGAGCTAAAAGTGGCAGCATCAAAGCCATACTTTGCGGGCAGCTCCTTATCAGTTAAATAGCTTGCAAAATCAGCGGAGTCTGCTTCCAAATAGGG
>RCNC010006230.1_pt1 | contig 13878 bp, 10 predicted proteins | sample 2041301 | NCBI WGS metagenome assembly RCNC01 (sample SAMN09708231, study PRJNA481090) | Marine sediment metagenome, whole genome shotgun sequencing project. | biome: marine sediment; feature: ocean; material: sediment; isolation source: Sewage treatment plant 13A marine sediment (STP13A) ... | reverse complement strand
GGGTGGACGTGAAGAGCCGTATGACACGGGAGTGTCACGTACGATTCTGTGAGAGCCTGGGGGTGAGATTCCCCCGGGCGACTCGACTCCTAAGTTGCAGGTTTGCTTAAATGGTTAACATTGCCAATACTAGTCTCTTCCATTGCATTGGAAGGACTCTCCGTAACCTATCAGGAAACACCTCAACCTGCCTGCACTTGGAACAGACCAATATTTTTCAGGAAACACCTTAAACAACTAAGTCTCCAAAACTACTATATACTGGCAAGGCTAATCCGAGATTAGCCGCCAATTTCCCCGGCAAGGCGGGACAGGCAGTCGACCATCTGATCGACCAATTCAGGCTGGGTGACAAAATAGGAAATGTACTTGCGAGGAGTATCTACCAGGTCAGGATTGAGCTCGATTGCTTTCCTGTATTCCAATTGCGCATGATCACGTTTATCCAGATATGAATATGTAATAGCTCGTAACATTGGGCCCCAGTAAAAATCAGCCATACTGAACAGGTGGGCTTCCTTCAGCGCAGAACCGTAATCCTTTTGCTGAAAACATTTCAGCAGGTAAGGCAGATGAAACCAGCTTGGGTACATGGGGTTGAGATTTTTACTCTCTTCGATCAGTCCCAGGCCAGTGTCATAGTCTCCAGTTAAGGCAATGAACCAGCCAGCGACTCCCTTCATGTAAGCAGCTTTAGGGTTGATGTCGACAATCTGTGAAGCATGATAGCGCACCTCATCCAAACTACCCTGGAGCAGCATCGCAGAGCACATCGTAAAATGAACCTGCTGGTTTGATGGGTCAAGCTGCAGCGCCTTGTAGGCCAGTTCAAGAGCCGCTGGAACGTGCTGTTCATAGGAGCCGAAGAACAGCACCACTGCATCGATTTCCAACACTCCCAACATGGCCAGTAAAGTCGGGTCTTGGCCATGGGTAGTTTTAAGTCCACCGAGTAATCGGTAAGCTCTGGAGTGGTTTTCCGGGGTCAGGTTCAGGTTGTAATAGTAGAAGTAAAAATACCCTTCTACAAGATTCACGTTTGCATGAGACTTTTCGATATAGGATTTGAAGTGATTCCTTGGTATCACGCCAAAGGTGTCGCCAATAAGGGGGATAATCTTATCAACAATGGCATCCTGTATCTGGAAGTAGGTCTTAACTGATCTTTCATCTTCGAATCGATCCGACCAGACCTGATTGTTCGATGAGCAATCGATAAGGTTGACAGCGGTTCTTGTCACGTTGTTGTGATGATAAACCGAACCTGTAAGAAGGTAATCCAGGTCAAACCGGCAAATCACATGTTCATCTCCTTCTTCAGTCTGCTCAATGTATTTATAAACAGATCGATAAGAAACAACCTGAACACCATTGAATCTGCTTAATTCGTCGGAGAGTTGCTCGGCAACTCCTGTCGAGAACACATCTTGTTCGAGGTCACCCGTTTCATTGGAAAAGGGCATGATCCCTATTCTCGGAAGTCGAGCATGTTCTCTGGTCCCGTCGGTGGGTTCGGCGCGATTTTCGAAAAACTCTGTCTGTGAAATGAACTGGGGAACATACGTTCCCTTTGGAATATGAATTCTGACCGCGTCGTCTGAGCCGATGCTGCGGTAATACCATTCGAGTGTTCGGCGCAGCTTGCCTGCCTGGACGCGCACTATTGTATCAGTAGCAGCGTCAAAAGAAGTGGGGCGGTCGAATACATCAACCGCTATGGTGTAGGCTTTAATCGTGTCTTGTTCGCCCTGCAGGGTTTTTTCAGTCACGTAACGGAGCAGCTTTTTCAGGCTTTTTTGCCGGGAAAATTGCTCGCTATCAATGATTTTGCCAAGAAATTGCAAAATCTCTTCACTATTTACCAGCGATTCCGCCTTGATGTTATTGCTGCTCATATGTGTCTTTTTTCCTGGGAAATCCCTACAAACCATACCGTATTAATAAGCCTAACTATAAACTTGTCTCGACATTTGTCTATACAATATCTCCATGGCGATTGCTGTTCTGAAAATCGTCGTAGATCCTCCACACGATTATCATAGCGGTGAACAGTTAACCTGGATTAACGGTGAATCCTATAGATTCCAGAAGTGCTGTGCTTAGAGTTGCCACATGGACATGCACAGACCCGTTTACAAAAATGAGGAGATAGCACTGGTTACGAGGACCTTGATTGTGTCACGTTTTCCCGCGTTCGAGAACCGTATTCTGGAAGCCTTCCGGCAGAGTTCGTTATTCAGGGAATTGTGTGAAGATTATCAGCGTGTATTCGTATGTCTCAGTGAAATGTCGCTGCAGGGTGATGCCGCACATTCAAACGACGAGGAGTATTTGGAACGGCTGAAGTACGAGCTGGAGCAGGAAATGTTTCACTATTTCAAGCTTTATAAAAAAATAAACCACTGAACGGAGAGATGCTGACAATCAAATGTCACTTAGTCACGTCCGATGTGTCTGAAACTTTAACCGCATCTCAAGCGACTTAAACTAATCCACTGGAAATAAAGAGGAGCAAATGGAACTCCTACGACCAGAAGGAAAAATAGCAACCTACGAGAATTTAGGAGGAGCAAATGGAGTATCTACTACCAGAAGAAAAAATCCGCATGATCTATGCCTATCGCAGCCAGCGCGTTCTTGATCTGATCAAGGAACACGACCTGGATTTCCTGTACCTTTCAGACTACGGCAACACGCGTTACGCCTTCGACGTGATGCCGCGCTTTCACCCGGAGTCGGACGCCTGCTTCGGATACCTGGTGTCGAAGAGTGGTCTGGTTTCTCCGATGGTGAACGACGCGTTCGGCGACAAGCACGCGCACTCGCCGGGAGGTATCTACGATCCGGGCAAACCGGGCTCGGTATGGTCGGTGGATGACTGGCGTTCGGCCGGTTCGGAATCCTACTTGCGATCAGTGCCGCGTCGCTGGGCGAAGATGATGGCGGAAGCGATCTCCACGCATGGTGGTGCCAAGCGCATCGGTTTCGATGGTTCGTCGGACCTGTTCGCGATTCAGCAGCTACAGAAGCTGGTTCCAGGCGCGGAGGTCATCGGAATGGGTATTCACCTGGCCAAGAAGCGCATGATCAAGTGTGTTGAAGAGGTCGAGCTGATGGAAGAGGCCTGCAAGGTCCACAACAAGATCCTGTTAGATGTCATGGGCCAGGCGGAGGTGGGATGGACGGACTACGACATGGCCTCAAAAATGGCGTATGAGTTTGCCCGTCTCGATTGTTCCGAGCAGCACTGTCTGAACCTGACCTACAAATACGAGCCGGGCGCAGGCATAATGGGCCTGACCTGGACCCCGGTGGGCCGGACCTACAAGGAAGGCGATGTGATCAGCTCAGACCTGGGAATCATGGTTTACGGTGGGGTGACGACCGACTATGGCCGCTGCCGGATCCTGGGCGAAACTTCGGCCAAAGTGCGTGATGCCTATGAGTGGAACACCTACAACTACCATGAGATCATGACCACGATTAAACCGGGTCAGATGATCTCGTCCATGGTTGAGACGTTCATCGATGCGCATGACAAGAAGGGCTATCCCCTTGTTATGCTGGGCCACGGCATCGGCGCCCAGATGGACGAGATGCCCCAGATGAACCCGGCCGACAAGCAGGACTATGACGTGCCACTGGAAGAAGGCATGGTACTGTGTCTCGAGCCGACACTGATAGTGGAATGCGAAAAGCACGGCTTCCAGCAGATCTGGAACGAGGACGAATGGGTTGTCGAGAAGGACGGTCTGCGGCGTCTGGCGCCAGTGAGCTACTTCGACATTGACGACAAGGATCTCGCAACCGCGCCGTAAAACACTATTCCCCGCCGGGCCGAGTCGGCGGGGAATTTCCGAACACGAAGAAAATTCGAGGATACTGCCATGGCTGAAGAAAACTTCCCTACACAGAAAACCGAGAGCAGCACCGGTAGCGGCTGGCGCTACAAGCTCGGGATGGCAATGTTCATCCTACCTGTCTTCTCGATGGTGCTGGCCCCGATCCTTATCCCGCTTCTGGGCCTGTCGGCGGCAGATACCGCCGCGCTGATCGGCGGAATCGTGATCGGCGGTGAATTGGTCTGGTTTGCCTCCATCCCGTTTCTGGGCAAGGAAGGTTTCAAGCGCGTCAAGAACCGGATGTTCAGCAAGTTGAAACTGACAGACAAACCGATCAGCAAGGCACGCCACAATTGGGGCATCGCTCTGGCTGGCGGTGCCCTTGCCTTCCAGATGCTGGTGCTGATCTGGATCGTGGGCGGCTTTTTCTATCTCGGCGAAGGTCACCTGACCGACGGGGTTGGAGGCGTCACCTTTGCAGAAGAAGCAACATCCATGGTCTATGCGATCATCGCCAGTGTCGTCTCCTTCTTTGTCGGTGTCTGGGTTCTGGGCGGCCGTTTTGTCGATCGCCTGCATGCAGCACTGGTCTGGCACGAAGAACAATAGGGTATGGTGACCGGCAAGGTATACGGGAAGGAGTAGCCTTGCTTCCGGGGTAGCTTCACAGGAATAGGGTAAACTTCTGGCGATATTAGAATACTAAGACCTTAGAAATGGCTATATATTATTCGCGGCGTTGTTCGGCACCAATTGTTGCCGCATATGCAGAAAGGAAAACCTACTCCACAATTGGTGCACCCTATGTCGCTGAGAGGGTATGATGGCCTCCAATGCCACACCCACCATTTTAGTTGATGGATGCGGCATCCAAAATAAAGATCTTATTCTTTAATTGGAGATAGGCTCACCTAGCTGCTCCAGCACCTTTCCAAGATTAAAAGTGGCAGCCTTTTGACGTGGTGGAAATTCTTTAAAAGTCTGAAGGAATTTCCCAGCATAGGCTTGTGCTGGTACCAGCAAATATGCTCGGTCTAGCAGCCAGTCATAATAGGTGTTTGAGGTGAGTTGAGCACGCTCGTATGGATCTCGACGTAAATTGAATATCAAAGGTATTCGCAGTTCTGTAAAAGGGTTTGCCCAGAGCTTCAATGTTCCTGTCGCCCTCTGCTCCATAAAAATCAACTTCCAGTCCTGATAGCGTAATGCAGTTAAATCTCCGTCGTCGGAGAAATAGAAGATCTCTTTACGAGGACCTTGTTCTTCCTCGCCGGTTAGATAGGGAAGGAAGTTATATCCGTCCAGATGCACTTTGTAACTCCTGTCGATTGCAGAGACGCCACCAGCTTTGAGATTCTCTTTGATTTTAGGATCTCCTGCTGCGGCCAACAAGGTTGGAAGCCAATCCATATGATGCATGATCTCGTTAGTCCAAGTACCGGCCTTAATCTTTCCAGGCCAGCGAACAATGGCGGGTACTCGCCATCCACCTTCCCAGTTAGTGTTTTTTTCACTGCGGAAGGGAGTCATGGCCGCATCAGGCCAGGTATTCATGTGTGGACCGTTATCGGTAGAATAAAAGACGATGGTGTTGTCGGCAATGCCGAGGTCATCAAGCACTTTCAGGAATTTACCTATGTGCATATCGTGCTCGACCATACCGTCACCATACTCATCCTGACCGGAGATGCCACGCAGCTCTTCTTTTACATGGGTTCGGAAATGCATTCTGGTACCATTCCACCAACAAAAGAAAGGCTTGCCTGCCTTGACTTGACGTTTAATAAAGTCAATTGCTGCATCTGATGTCTCGTCATCAACAGTTTCCATTCTTTTTTTGGTCAGAGGACCAGTGTCCTCGATCTTGCCGCCAGCAAAAGATTTAATCACTCCACGGGGGCCAAACTTTTTGCTGAATTCCGGATCTTTCGGGTAGTCCTCGTTTTCTGGCTCTTCTTCAGCATTGAGGTGATAGAGGTTGCCGAAAAACTCATCAAAGCCGTGATTGGTGGGAAGCATCTCATCACGATCCCCTAAATGGTTTTTGCCAAATTGACCAGTTGCATAGCCTTGTGCCTTGAGCAGGGCAGCAATGGTGGGGTCTTCCACCTTCATTCCTTCTTTTGCACCCGGTAGCCCTACTTTGGAAAGTCCGGTGCGGAAAACAGATTGGCCAGTAATAAAGGAGGAGCGACCAGCGGTACAGGACTGTTCCCCATAATAATCGGTGAAGGTCAAGCCTTCTTGTGAGATGCGGTCAATATTGGGAGTACGGTAACCCATCACACCATTGGTGTAAGCACTGATGTTAGATTGACCAATGTCATCTCCCCAGATGACAAGAATATTGGGTTTGTCACCTGTTGTCGCGTGTACCAGTCCTACAGATAAAATAACTGCAGATACTGCCAGTCCGGCAACAATTCTTTGTGTAATCCTCATGTTCCTCCTCCTTCTTGATATTTAGCCCTTAGTACAGGAACAGGGCTGTGTTTCAAATGAGAGAGTACGTTCACTCTTTTCCTCACGAATTATTTAAGCATCAATCTGGGTATTGTAAATGAAACTGAAAACAGGTAGCTACAATTACGCTAACATAGGAATACATTTCTCTCTGGATAGTGCTGCGAAGGACAACGTTGAACCAACCCCAATTGAAAAGGCAAAGAGTCAAAAGAGTAAGGGAGTAAAACTATTCAAAAGCAATTCTTTTCAAGAAGCTATTAACGCCTTTACAAACTCAATTTCTATGAACCCTAAAGACAGTGACACCTTTTACTTAAGGGCTGCCACTTATTCAAAATTGAAGAATAAAAAAGATATGGTCTCTGACCTAAAAGAGTCAGCTCGCATGGGAAATTTGAAGGCTAAGGAAATGCTTAGAAGCTACAATGAGGATTGATATTGGCTATATAAGCTGGAAACATCCCAGATGAAAATGCCTGGACTGTTAGGCAACTAAAAAGCAAAATCAGAGATTCACAGGAAAAACCTATATTTTCTGAATTGGCAGGAAGACAGTACCTTAGATATGGCAACATTACTTCAACCTCTTCTACGCTAGTATAATGATTTTACTTGTTTTAAACGGAGCGAGGGACAGGTCATAAATGAGTTCTATAAAAACCCCTGTCTTCATTGTGGCCATTACCAAAAAGATATCAATTTGACCCCTGTGATTTGCACCATCCCATGCTGGGAAAAAAAGGCTGATAAACACTATTAACCGAAGAAAGAGAAACAGCTTATCTTAATCGCGTTGTAAATGATGGAACCATTTTAAGGTTGGGGAGAGTCACACTAGAGAAAATGTGATGAGTGCAGAATTGCACTCATCACATTCTTATTAGTGTCTTACAGATTGTTTTTCGTCATAAAAAAACAAGACAAATAATCTGCGAAAGGCGCTTATACCGTCTTGTGGGGTGATACTTTTTATGTGTTGTGTTTACTGTATTTTTTGAAAAGACTGCGTAATCAACGGGTGAAATAATTAGCAATTTGTTCAACCGCCTCAAATTGGTAATACTATTGTGGGGCATCATCGCCAGAAACCTTTGATCCGATTCGGGAAGAATAGGAATCAACTATGGTTGTAAATATTTGTTTTGATTTTATATCCGTGTCGTCGATATAGAACCAGAATCCACGGTGTTGAATGCGGTACATTGACGCCGGCTGATCTGGGGAAGAACGTATAACAAGTGGCAGTTCCACGCTCGTGTTTACTCCATACCCCTCTTTAGAAATAATACCCTGTTGAAGATGTTCTTTTGGAATTTGAACCTTTAATCCCGCTATTTCAAACATACTTTCGACACTTCGCGGTGCCAGCCATATAGTATTCGGCTGCAAGCCGAATGGTTCCGGCTCTGCCTCATGTGGGGCCCTTAACGGGTACCGCTTTTCACCTGGTACCAATCCCAACACTTTCAGAGATTTAGCTGTATCATTTTCGTGAGGTAGCGGTACAACCAGTCCAATTCCCATATGTTTTGAGGCCAAATTCACTTTTCCGTCACCGGCATCGTAAAAATAAAAACCGGCTTTTGCAGCCTCAACATAGGCTCTTGAGGTAACCTTATCCATGGAAATGGGTTCATGACGGGGATAAAACTCTCTGAAAGATTGTAAACTCGCACCCTCTTCTATCAATCTCATCAGGGCTTCTGTCTTCTCTCGATATCTGCTACCTGTGTCCCCAGCTCTATCAGGTGCATCGTTAATGGCACCAATAACAAGTCCAATCTCATGGGATTGGAAACTACCCGTATGGAACATATAAGTTAGAGCTTCCTGTATGTTGACCGAAGCATCAAGAGATTTATTAAAGCCCGCATCTGATTGAGGCACGAAGGAAATCGTTGGAGAATCACTAAAGCCGATGTTGCCACCGGCCTGTCCGGCGGCATTGCCTGTGCCAATACCGCTTTGACTGACATTAACACCAGAACTCACAGAAAATTGGGCATTGATGCTTGAAACCGCAATAAACTGCATTGGATCGGAATAGCGTTTCCGGACAATATTTTTTAACACCTCACGTGTCACTGTAAGCTGCACCGCATCATTATAGCTCTCGTGACTAGATATCAATTTGCTGGGACCAATGGTGGAACACGCCGAGAGAGCAAAAACCGTAAAAAACACGACAAATGTGTTCAATACAAATTGAGCTGTATCTAATTGGTATTCCGGTTGTTGTTTGTATTCCTATTACTGTTGATCCAGACTTTCGTATTCTGGGTTCGGTGGAATGCGCTTGGCGTCATCGTTCACTTGATCATGACTGACAGCTGCAAACGACTTCGGATCCATAAATCGTTTCAGAACGTTGTGGGTGATCTTTGCGACGTCATTGTCATAATTCTTCTCGGGAGTGGAACTCATCCAAGTGATGGACCCGGTTGAGAACACCGCGCCATTGTTCAGCGTTTCAAAAAAGACCAGATCTGCCTGCCCGTGGCCTGCGGGTGGAGCAGGCGTGTAGTGCACCGAGAGGGGAGCAGTCGAGATCTTGATCTCCTCGACGGTTTCTTTAAGCGGCTCGGATGTCGCAGGGTTCAACGCATGGCGCGGAACGCCATTATTTGGGTTGAATTTGTCAATTTCGAAGCCGGCAGCCCCACCGTGAACCCGGTCAACGCCATAGTCGCCAAAGACTTCCCCTTCTGACGTGCCTTCGAACATCCATGCTGCCCTTGGGTTCTTCGCATCAGGTAGGCGACGATAAGCGCTTGAGCCGTTGAAAATCATGGCCGAAGGCTCGGTTCCCACAATCGCGCCTGGCTGCATACCGGTCTCCCACATCAGACCACCGCGTGTGCCGTTACTCAGATAGCGATCTGCGATGTCGAAGAAGTTGCGGCTTTCCATGACACCTGGCAATTCGGAGTGCTGGCCGACGGACCACAGATACCCATTTCCACCGACATACATGAATCTACCGCCGTTCGCCGTGAAGTTGCCGATATCGTTTAGCATCCCGACGTTCGTGTATTCCGGATGCGCACCGGTCATGATTACGTCGTACTGCTTCAGTAGATCAACACCTTCTTCATCGACGAGTTCATCGGTGATCACATCATAGTCAAAGCCAAAATGCTCAAGGAAGGCTGTGACATGCGTGTCCTGTGTAAAGTTGTAAGTCATTGCTCCTGGTTTCATACCGAGATCAGGCCGCAGGCGGGTTCCGTAGGCAAAGCTTCGTCCATCGATATGCTGATCGTACATGCCGCCGACCGCATATTCCGGGTTGTCCCGGTAGAAATCGAGATCGGTCTCATTCCAGTTGTGACTTGGGTAGTTCTTCTTAGCCGTTACACCGAGAGATATGCCGACATAGGCCAGGTAGTTGTAGTCGGGTATCCAGAGAGCCAAGCGGGAAGAAGGTTCACCTTTAGGGGCTGCTACAAAGAAGGCAATATATTCAACAAAGTTGCCTTGAGTCAGGCGTGCCGAATAGACACCACTCTTCATCTTGTCCGGAATGGTGAAGGAGAAATCGCTACTCCACTCTGCGTCGTAAAGATCATCGGCATAGAAGGTTATCGCGTCATAGAGATCCGGGCGTTCGGTCCAGTTTATGGTTTCACCTTTCCAGAAACGACCGCGTACTGCGCGGTTTGGAAGATTGATGGCAACGCCATGCGCCCCCGAGGAAGAGACGTCGATAATCTTTGTGCTACTGATCTTTTTTGAAAAATCGAAGTCTGCTACCAGTGATGATTTTAGATTATCCGGTACCACCGGAGCGGCCAATGCACTAATACTATTCACGTCCAATGCAATGTTAGCGATGCGAATGTCCTGTATACGTCCGTTGAAGTTGTGCCCTGGTTTTTCCCATTTTGCCTTAGCCGCTCCCTGTCCGTTACGGACAGCGGCAATACGTAGTGGTCCTACCTGGTGGATGTTAGCAACATTCATTTTCGCACTTAGCGTACGTGCGGTGAGTTGATCACCTGGTGCATAGGGTTTTTCCTGAAGGTGAACGCTAAGCACGCTGGTCTTTGCGTCAAAGGCGGCAGCAACATAGGACCAGCCCCATTTCTGAACTTCCTCGGGAATGGTAACGACTTTCAAGTCGCTGGATCCATTGCCAACGGCAAATTCGAGCTGCATTTTCGCGTTTAACCGTAAGGCCCAACCTGTTTGTGTCGTCGCGTCAAAACGCGAAACGATGGTCTGGGGATCGTTGAGAATCTTAGGCGCCATATTCAATGACGGCGGATGAAAAGGATCGGGGTTTTCAAGATCAGGCGGCTCATAGCTTACCGTATCGAAGACCGGATAAATCCAGCCGCTTACTGTGAAGCTTTGCAGTTTATCAAACGCCTCGGTATTTTGTACATGTACATAAGATCCGAGATTTAATTTCTGTTGAGTGCCCTTATAGGCGCCGTCGAAAGCCGATGGTGTCTGCTCAAGTTTAAACTGATCACCATAGACTGATCGGGATTCACCGTTAATAACACGAACCAGATCAGCAGAGTAGTCATCACCTTTGACAGAATTTACCATAAATTCAATGGTGTCGCCGGGCCGAACGCTCAACTCACTGGAATAACCGACGAGGGTTCGCGCCGGTTCGGCAACGCCTTCAGCTTGAACAGCACTTGATAAGAGGAAGATCAAGCAGAGTAACACTCCGGCGACTGTGCCAGACCTTATTCCTGCGCGGTTGCTGTGTATTTGCCTTAAAGGGCGTTTGTAAATGTCTCTCATGAGACCTCCTTTTTGAGTTGGATATTTCTGTCAGCGAGATGTACTTTTACGAGTTGATATCCAGAAAAGGGATATCATTCAAACAGAGTATGGTTAGGCGGGATTACCCTACTAATTTACTCAGTTTCTAACTTAATATCACGTATTGTAAGATTGATATCAGAACAATCAATATGGCCACTTTGTGATATTTAGAAAGCTATTGGCAATGCTAAGCATTCTCGCTAATATTGGCAATTGAAGAGGCTTGTATTGGTAATGTTAACCATTTAAGCAAAACTGCAACTTAGGACTATTCCTGTAAACCTTCAAAAAGAAGATGGTTCCTGTCAATCAACGATGTACAGGAACAATCAATAATCTGAAGCACTGCAATTTAAACCATTGCAGCCTCTCATCCTCTACCAAGCAATAACCAATCTCTTTATCGTTGATCTGGGATTCCCGAGGTTGTGGATTTATCTCGGCACGACAGGAATAATCTTAAGCTGTTTGTAGCCTTTCCGAACTACAGGTTTCCAATGATAATTTTAACTTGATGATATGAATGGTAATTAATCTTGGGTGTACAGGCCCAGTTTGCGAGATAACGTTTTTAGAATTTTCAGTAACTCAGTCTTTTGCCCCTCTTCCAGCGTGGAAATAAAGCTTTCATTTACGTTTTGCGTCACCCGAAACAAATCAGGAGCAAGGCCCCTTCCCTCTTCGGTTAGAAGAATACGATAAGCTCGCCGAGAGGTTTCATGCTTTTTCCTTATCACGTAGCCTAGAGATTCAAGCCTGTCAATGTGGCGGGTCATCGCGTATTTGGGCAGCGCCACTCTCTGGCCTATTTCTGACTGGGTGAGGCCCTCCTTCTCTAACAGTGTCATGATGATGGTAAACTGAATGAGGGATAATCCCAACGGCTCTAGCCTCTCGTTCATCTGGTTGTCCATCCAGGTTCCCAGCATTTTCATGTACCATCCGCAGCTGCCTAAACGTATGCGTTTGGTTTCATCGGGACTTGGTTTCGGTTTGATTCTCTCTTGCATAAAACACTATTGCACCAATTAATAGTCTATGCAATAGTTGCATTTCTATTAATAGCAGTTGCATTGTATTAGTTGATGGCTTATAATTTTTCGTCACAATGTGGCACAAGCACTATGAAACCAAATTCATGAGGCTCATCATGGAGATGTCCAATCCCTATCCGTCTTATGAGCTCTGGGAGCCAGAAACCATTGAAGAAAGGCGTTAGGCCGCGTTGGCTGCCAAGACTAAGCTCCTAGAAGATATGCCTGTTTATGTCGACAATATGGACAACAAAGTCGATTCGGCATACGTGGCCTGGCCGACTCGGATATATTTCATCGATGAAGATGGCAAGGTTCGCTACGACAGCGATTTGGGGCCGTATGGAATGAATCCTGATGATCTGGGTGTCTTTCTTTCAGAGTATTTCGGAGAGAACTAGGGGTACAGGAAAAAAAATTCCGTAACATGACAGCAGTGAATGCGAAACGCTGTTTTTGGAGGAATTGACCACATTGACTGTTTCTCATATGAGATTATTACTGAGAAAATATAACGAAATTTAATACTATTGCTGAGGTTTTAAAAAATGGAACAAACGTCCTTAGTTGTATCTCTTATCTATTGGTTATGTCTGGCCGTTTCTGGTGCGATTGGGTTTATTTATTTTCGTGACCTCGGCGATGTATCTCAGTTTCTCCTGAAGGTTAAGCGTACAAACATGCTCTGGATTATTCGTAATGAATACAAGTTGATAATGCCAGGTATTGCGTCAGGGCTGCTGGCTGCTATACTGCATTTCGTCGCTGGCGCAGGTGGGTCAGTCTCCTTCTGGTTGATTATGCTGACTCTGGTTTTCTTTTATGGTTTTACTTGGGTCTGGGTGCACATTGGCTTGCGTCATCAACAGAATACGGCGACCTACTACAGCATAGAGGAAGCGAAGAAATATGTCTCACCAGAAGATAGCGTAATTGTGCTTGAAAACAAAGGCCACGCCAGAGCACATCCGGACTACGAAATATGGCGGCCGCATCTTGCGGGTAGTGATGAAGGATTGGGAGGTGAAAATGTTATTATGACTTACTGTTCAATGACGCATCTAGGCCATGGATATAAGCCTGAAATTAGTGGAGAAAAGCTTAATTTAGAAGTGTTGGCCCAGCACGGAAACAATTTAATTATGCGAGATAAAAGTACTGGTGAACCTATTCAGCAGGTTTACGGTAATCGTGAATGTGATGGCCGATCCGGCCCTAGCATGCAAGAATGGCCAACCTTTCGAATGACCTTTCGAGGATTTGAAAAAGCTTTTCCAAATGGTGAAGTATTTTTGAATCGTCCGTCGAAAAATCCTTTCATTTGGCTGGTTGATTATTTCGTTAATACTTCGTTTGTGATCGGCTTGACGAAACAATATCGGTACGAAAAGCCTTTAATGGATAATGTCGAACATATTGACAACCGCCTACCTTTAAAAACCTTTATTTGGGGGTTTAATGTCGGTGATGACTATACTTGTTATACAGAAGATTTTGTGAAAGCTCTGCAGGCACCTATCAACGTCAAAGTTGGTGATCGGGACATAGTGGCTAGTTACGACAACAGGTATGAAAGCGTGGGTATTTGGTATAACGATAGTGGTAACCCGATTCAGCATGTCGACTTCTTTGGAGAGAGTGATCAAGGCCGGTTAGCTCGTGTTGAGACTGTGAAGGCAGGCTCCTTTTGGCATGTTTGGGCTAATTTTTTCCCAGATACTGATATCAATCGAATTGCACAAACAAGTCCT
>RCNC010001938.1_pt1 | contig 13882 bp, 14 predicted proteins | sample 2041301 | NCBI WGS metagenome assembly RCNC01 (sample SAMN09708231, study PRJNA481090) | Marine sediment metagenome, whole genome shotgun sequencing project. | biome: marine sediment; feature: ocean; material: sediment; isolation source: Sewage treatment plant 13A marine sediment (STP13A) ... | reverse complement strand
GAACACCGCCCCCGGCCCGGCGCCGGTGACGATCTCGTCGTAGCCGTCGTTGTCCAGGTCGCCGCAGGCCACATTGACCCCCCACTTGTTGGTGCCGTAAGCGAAGTATGAGACCCCGGGTATGGGTGTGCCACCGATGGTGAAGCCCCTTACATGGGGGCCGAAGATCGGTCCCGGCCCCGCGCCGGTGACCACTTCCGGCATGCCCGAACCATTCAGCTCACCCAGGGCCACGTTGACCCCCCAGCGGTCGGCACCATAGGCCGTCCACTCGGCAATGGGGTTGCCTGAACTCGCCGCCGGAAAGATCCGCACCAGCGAGGGGTTGGACTCCCGCGGGCCGGGCCCGGTGACCAGCAGGCCGGTTGCTGAGAGGGTGTTGAAGAGAATCGTCGTGTCCCACTCGCCGTTATTTCTGTAGGTCACCACGTCGAGTGACCCATTGCCGTCGAAATCGGCCAGATCGATGGGCTCGGGTGAAAAGCCCAGGGGATACGATTCCGCTGGTCCGAACGTGCCATCACCATTTCCACGCCGGATGTCCAGGTCACCCTGTGATCCTTCGTTGAAAACGACCAGATCGAGATGGCCGTCAAGGGTGAGGTCTGCAGCCGAAAGCTGGGAGATGTCGTAACTGCAGGGATACTCATGGGTAACCGTGCTGAAATTGCCATCCCCGTTGTTCAGATAGACCAGGATCGTTGGCCCAATTCTATCCCCGGTGGCCAGATCGAGATCGCCGTCGCCGTCCAGGTCGGCCAGGACAAGACCTGTTGCACTGGACCTGTACTTGCCAATCTGCTGCAGGTTGCCGAAGCTTCCGTCACCGTTGTTGAACAGCAACACGGTCAGGTCGTCGACGAAACTCATAAAGCCGTTCATCGCCGCGTCGAGATCGCCGTCACCGTCAACGTCCCCCAGGACCAGTTCCCTGGCGTGTCGGGCGGTCTCGTAGCTTTCGGCGACGCCGAAGATGCCATTGCCGGGGTTGATCAACACTTCGAAGTTTTCCGAGTGGCAGGCGGCCAGGTCGAGGTCGCCGTCGCCGTCCAGGTCGCCGACAGCCACATCGCTGGTGTCGTCTCCAATGGAATAGTCATGGCGGTCAAAAAAAGTGCCGTCTCCGGCATTGAACAACACCGAGACGTATTCCTCGTTGTTGTCATTCCTGTTGAGACTGATCAGCTCCGGGTGCAGGTCGCCGTCGAGGTCACCGAACGTCAGCTGATTGGGATCGCTCCCGGGATCGTAGCTCTCCGGCTCGGCAAAAGTTCCATCACCGTTGTTCCTCAGGATCAGGGCGGAGTCGTTCGGGGAGCCCAGGTCGGAAATCGCCAGGTCCTGGTCACCGTCCTGGTCCACATCGGCGTGAGCCACGCTTGTGGGACAATAACTGAAAAGGATGTCTGTCATGGAGACGAATGATCCGTCTCCGCGCCCGAGGAGGACACTGACGAAATCGGAGCTGGGTCCGGACATCACCGCATCCAGCGCGTCATCGTTGTCCATGTCGCAGAGGGTGATGTTGCCTGCCCCCTGGAAAGAGAACTCGGGATCGCCGAAGCTGCCGTCTCCGTTGTTCAGGAAGGTGACAACCCTCGATGAGTATGAATAGGGGTCGGGCAAGGTGCCGTTGACCACCAGGTCAAGATCGCCGTCGTGATCTAGGTCACCGAGGTCAAGACAGGAAGCGTAGTCACCGGCATCGTACTCGACATAGGGGTGGAGAATGCCGCTGGCACGGCCGAAATAGATCCAGACCGATCCGCCATAAGTAGATGATCCTGCAACCAGATCGTCAAAGCCGTCGTCGTTGAGGTCACCGGTGGCCAGCGTGTTGACATCGTTCGGGGAAAAGTACCACACGGTGACAAACGAGCCGGTTCCGTCATTACGCAACACGGTGACCAGGTCCTGGTCCCACCCTCCGCAAGCCATGTCAGCATCACCGTCCCCATCGAAATCGCCCACTGTCAACCGTGTCGGATTTGTTTCAACGATGAACGTGCCCCCGGCACTGAACGTCCCATCCCCGACTCCATGAAAGGTCGTCACGTTCCAGTCGGGGTAGGTGCCGCTCACCGCGACGTCGGTTATCCCGTCGCCGGTGAAATCGGCGGCGGCCACACCGGACGCTTCATCGGCAATGATCAGATTGTCACTGATGGTGAAACTGCCGTCACCAGTGCCGAGAAGCACCACCGCCCCGAAGACGTCATCCCCGATATCATCATAGGCCAGAACAAGGTCAAGATGAGGGTCGACGTTAAACAGACCCGTGGCCATGGCGGAGACGTCGCCCCGGGTCAGCGGGGAGTCGGAAAAGACCGGTTCACCAAAGGTACCGTCGCCCAGACCCGGCAGCATGGTCACGATGGGAGTCGACCCCTCGAAATAGGAGCTGACGACGAAGATGTCGGGGATGCCGTCACCAGTGGCGTCTTCCGTGGCAATGTCGTTCACGGCTGAAAAGTTGAAATGATTGAAATGCCTGGCTGACTGGAGGAGATAGTCGGCCCTGGCGGTGGTGGTCGTCAGCGGCAAAGTGAGGAAAAATACGACCAGCATGACGGGGAAATATGTGCCACATTTTTTGATCAACGGAAATAGAATATTGATCATCTTTTCACCCCTGGATAATAAGAAATCCGCGATTGGGTATGCCGGGGAGTGACCATGGGACAACGTGCTCCCCACCGGGTCCCCTGGCCGGCGTAAAAACCATATGGCTTACTATAAACTGAATTTCACTTACAGGCAAGTCCATGCATTTGGGGAGAATTGACTGGTCGGAGCCGGCGAGGGCGGACATCGTTCTCGTCGATGCCGGCAGACTGCCGCTGGACGAACAGCCTCGATAGCCGGCATTTCGGGGCGGCTCCCCGGACAGCGATCCTCGGCAGGGTCATCCACATCTTCAATTGACCTGGACCGGTGCTCAGTAACTCATCTTGTCCAGCGTCACCTTGCCGCGAAAGATCCAGTAGATGCTCACCGTGTAGGCCAGCACCACCGGCACGCCGATGGCGGCGATGATCAGCATGATCTTCAGCGTTTTCTGTGACGAGGCGGCATTGTAGATGTTCAGGCTGTTCGCCGCCTCGGGGTTGGAGAAGATCATGTCGGGATACATGCCGATGCCGAAGACGGCCAGCAGGGCCACCACCGCCGCGCAGGAGGAGAGGAACGCGCGGAACTCCCGCCGGTGGAAAATCTCCCGCGGGATGTTGGCCACGGCCAGCATACCGAGAAATGGCACCACGAAGAGCGCCGGGTTGGCCTTGATGTGCTCGGTCAGGTTCGGCACGTAGAGCAGGGTGGCCATGGTGGTGCTGAAGTAGCAGATGATGAAGAAGATCATCGAGCGCCGGGCCCAGAGCCGCAGCTTCTCCTGCAGCTCGCCCTCGGTCTTCAGGATGCCGTAGATCGCGCCGTGCATCATGAACAAGGCCACCGTGGTCACCCCCACCATCAGGGCGTAGGGGTGCAGCAGGCCGAGGAAGGAGCCGGCGAACTCGTGGTCCCCGTCCAGCGGCACGCCCCAGGCCACGTTGCCCAGGGCCACGCCCAGCAGCAGGCTGGAGAGGATCGAACTGACCGAGAAACTGATGTCCCACAGCTGGCGCCAGCGCGGGTTCTCCCGCTTGGAACGGAAGTCGATGGCCACCGCGCGAAAGATCAGGCCGCAAAGCAGCAGCATGAGCGCGATGTAGAAGCCGGAGAAGGCGGTGGCATACACCTCGGGGAAGGCGGCGAAGAGCGCCCCACCGCCGGTGACCAGCCAGACCTCGTTGCCGTCCCACACCGGGCCGATGGAGTTGATCATCAGCCGACGTTCGCGGTCGCTTTTGGTGAAGAGGTGCAGGGCGCCGATGCCGAGATCGAAACCGTCGAGCACCGCGTAGCCGGCGAGCAGGATGCCGACGAGAAGGAACCAGACCGTATTGAGATCGAATGCGATGTTCATGCCCGCCTCCCTTCGTGCTGGAGGTCCGCCTCGTCGGGACCGTGCTGGATCTTCTCATTGAGCAGGTAGACGAAGAGCACGAAGAGCAGCCCGTAGATCAGGCCGAACATCACGATGGAACCGAGCACCTGCCCGGCGGAGACAACCGGCGAGTTGGCGTCGGCGGTGCGCAGCAGGCCCTGGACGATCCAGGGCTGGCGCCCGATCTCGGCGGTCATCCAGCCCAGCTGGTTGGCCAACTGGGGCCCGAGCACCGAGAAGACCAGCACCCAGAGCAGCCAGCGCGCCTGGAAGAGCAACCCGCGCCACCAGAAGAGCAGGCCGAGCAGCGAGAGGCCGATGAGCCCCATGCCGATGGCCACCATCAGGTGGTAGGACTGGAAGACGATGTTCACCGGCGGCCGGTCCGATGGTGGCACCGCGCGCAGCCCGGGAACCGGGACCGAGCTGTCGCCGTGGATCATCCAGGAGAGCATCCCTGGCAGCTCGATGCCGAAGCGCAGCGTTTCGTTCTCTTCGTCAACCCAGCCAAAGAGGGCCAACGGGGCCGGTTCGTTCTCCTCCCAGACGGCCTCCATGGCGGCCAGCTTCACCGGCTGGTTGGCGGCAACGCCAATGGCGCTGGAGTGGCCGGTGACCAGCTGCAGGATGGCGGCCAGCGCAGCCACCGGCAGGGCGATCTTCATCGACAGCCGGGCGAAATCGGTGTGCCGGCCGCGCAGGAGATACCAGGCGCTGACGCTGACCGCGAAGAACGCCCCGGCCTGCCAGGCGCCGAGCACGGTGTGGGTCAGCCGGTCGACGGTGGAAGGGTTGAAGACCAGGGCCCAGAAATCAGTGATCTCGGCCCGGGCGCCGGTGGCCGTCTGCACCAGGTGGTGCCCCGCCGGGGTCTGTTGCCAGGAGTTGGCGACGATGATCCAGACCGCGCTGAAGTGCGCGCCCGCCGCCACCATCACCGTGGCGATGAAGTGCGTCCGCGGCTTCACCTTGTCCCAGCCGAAGAGCAGGATGGCCAGGAAGCCCGACTCGAGGAAGAAGGCGAAGATCCCCTCGGCGGCCAGCGCGCTGCCGAACACGTCACCGACGAACCGCGAGTAGCTCGACCAGTTGGTGCCGAACTGGAACTCCATCACGATGCCCGTGGCCACGCCGAGGGCGAAGATCAGGCCGAAGACCTTGACCCAGAAGCGGGTCATCTGGTGGAACAGCGGGTTCTTCGTTTTGAGATAGAGGCCCTCCATGATCACCAGCAACAGCCCCAGCCCGATACTCAGTGGCGGGAAGATGTAGTGAAAACCGATGGTCAGTGCGAATTGCAGGCGGGAGAGGAACAGTGCGTCCATGGGTGCCTCCCAGCAGGGTCAGCGATCTGGGTTTCCGGTATGTCCAGAACGCTACTCTACTCCTAAACCCTGCTCCTTGCAATCGGGACACGAGGAGCCCAAGATCCCATAAACCATATATGTTTTCTATGGTTTACGCTGGAACAATGTGCGTGGACAGAAGAAAGACGGGCCGGACGCATCCTGCCGTGGTAGGGTAATCTGTGCTGGAAAAACAGAAGAGGTGAGATCATGGAAAAAACCTGCAGCCTGACCCTGATCCTGCTGCTGATCACCCTGATCACGGCTGCCGGGTGTGACGAGATGCCGAAAATTCCGCTGAAGACGGTGGACAGCGTTGACCTTGAGCGGTTCATGGGGGACTGGTACGTAATCGCTTCGATTCCCACCTTGATTGAGAAGGGGGCGCACAACGCCGTCGAGTCTTACCGGCTCAACGGCGACCGCACGATACATACCACCTTCACCTTCCGCAAGGACGGGTTCGAAGGCCCGCAGAAGACCTACAACCCGAAAGGGTTCGTCCGCGACGACCCATCAAATGCCGTCTGGGGCATGCGGTTCATCTGGCCGATCAAGGCCGACTACCGCATCATCCATCTCGACGAGGACTACCGGGTGACGGTGATCGGCCGGCAGAAACGGGATTACGTCTGGATCATGGCCCGCACGCCACAGATCGACGATGCCGAGTACGAAACGCTGCTCGATTTTATCGAGGAACAAGGCTACGACCGCTCGCTTGTGGAGCGGGTGCCCCAGCGCTGGGAAAGGGACCTGCCTCCGGGCGGCGAAGCGCCGTAATGCGGTTCAACACGCTCGCCCGAGGGCTGGACGTTCCAACGGCGGTTCAGCGGCTCGGAAACCGGGCCGGGTTCCGAGTACGGCAACGCCCTGGCCCTGGACAACGGCCGGCTGCTGGTGGCGGCCCACCGCCAGAACGGGCTGAGGGGCGGCGCGTATCTCTACGAGCAGCGTGGATCGTTCTGGATCGAGACCGGCCCGGTGGCTCCGCTGGGCGTGGAGGCCGGCGAACAGGCCGGATGGTCAGTGGCTCTTGACGGCCGGGAGATGTTGCTGGGCTGCCCCTTCGACAATCCCCACGGTAGCGGTTCGGGCTCGGGGATCATGTTCGAGCAGGCGCTGCTGGCCAACTTCGGTCCGGCCGGCGGACGGTAACGCAGCTGTTGGAGCAGCAGTACATAAGGAAAGCCACCCCGCGGGGTGGCTTTCCCGTTTCAACCGTGATGCGATCAGCCGCCGATGGCCGCGCCGCCGCCGGTCTCGCTCTCGGAGACACATTTTTTCAGCTCTTCCTCGGTGGCCTCGGATTTCTTCTTCAGCGCGCTCTGGGGGCAGATGAACTCGTCGCCGTTGGCGTTCTTGACAATGATGAAGCTCTCTTTTCTGCCGGTGAAGGTTTCGACGTCTGACATTTTTCAATCTCCTTGTTGGGTGTTATAAGACCTTGATAGTGGAGCCTCGCTCCATTTGTGATCTCTCGTTCAGTATAATAGATAAGATAAGTAGGCGATAGGTTACAATCTAAAGGAATTATTTCCATGCCATTTACCACCGTCGAAGGCGAGGACCGCGGGGAGGTGCGGGTCTTCACCATGTCCACCTGCGCCTGGTGCGACAAGATGAAGGGGTTGCTGGACAACCACAAGGTCAAGTACCACTACGTGGACCTCGACCGTCTGGAGGAAGAGGAGCGGGACGACATCACGGGGTATCTCGATTCGATCTACGCCGACTGGGGGTTCCCCTGCCTGCTCTTCGACTCGCGGATCCTGATCGTCGGTTACCAGGAGAAGGAGATTCGCGAGGCCCTGGGCCTGCCGGAAACCGGGGGCGAGCCGGCGGAAACACCGGTGGAACCGGCCAGCGAGAAGGCGGTGATGATCATGGAGCGCCTCCAGCGCTTCGCCGAGAAAAAGGACGCCTCGCTCAACCCGGACCGCAGCGTGACGGTGAAGCTGGTCAACGGCCTGCTGGAGAACCAGGATCGCTACGGCTACTGGGCCTGCCCCTGCATGCTGGCCACCGGCAAGCGGGAGGATGACCGGGACATCATCTGCCCCTGCCACTACTGGGAGGCCGACGCGGCCGAGTTCGGCGCCTGCTTCTGCGGCCTCTTCGTCTCGCAGAAGGTCATCTCCGGCGAGATGACCATGCGGACGGTCCCCGAACGGCGCAAGAAGGAAAAGAAGTAGCCCGGGCCGCTACTCCTGGGGGTTTCACTGCTTCTTCGCCACCCCCAACTGCTCCAGGCGCGCGGCCAGGTCATCGCCGGCAGTTCCCGTATTCACCTTGGTGTCGATGAAGAGCACCTTGCCGTCAACGCCGATGTAGATGGTGTGCCGGGCGGCGTACAGCCCCATTCCCCGAAGCACGCCGTAAGCCCGGGCCACGTCCTTGCCCGGGTCGCTGAGGATCGGGTAATCGAGATCGAGGCTCTGGGCGAACTTGCTGTTTTTCTCAGCCTTGTCGATGCTGGCGGCAAAGTAGGCAACGTCGAACTTCCGAATCTGCTCGCCGCTCTCACGGAGCGACCGGCATTCGGAGGTTCAGCCGCCGGTGAAGGCCTTGGGGAACCAGGCGATGACCACCGCCTGCTTCCCGGCATAGTCCTCCAGGCTGTATGTCTTGCCGTCCGAACCGGGCAGGCTGAAGGGTGGTGCCACGGTACCGACTTCCAGGTTCTTGCTCATTTCGGTTTCATCCTCCGTGGAGAAGGTGCAGTTGGAGACGCCCAGCGCCGCCACCGCCACAATAATGATGGTCAAAATTCCGTAGCGTTTCATCGTCCTGCCTCCTTTTCAGCAGCATAGCCGGCAATGTGGCCGACGTCGATGCGGAACGGTCCGGTCTGCTTGTCGGCGATCAGGAACCCCAGTTGGCGAATTTCGTCCGGGACCAGCGGCCCGGCGTTGCGGACCCTCCTCCCCCGCCAGGAGGGTTCGAACCCCGAGAAGGGCAGCCGGATGGTCATCCACTCTCCCGCGCGGGTATCGAAGTCGTATTTCCAGGCGACGCCGTCGAAGCGGTTGCTGGTGCGCAGACGGAAGCTGTAGCGCTTGCCGTCCCCGCGAACCTTGAGCTCCACCCCGTCGAACACCTCGAGCCCGTAGTCCCCCGGCACCGTTCGCACCGAAGCGAACCCGCCGTTGTTATCCAGCGAGACGGTGCCGCGGAAAACGCCCGCACCGGCCTCGTCGTCGAGGAACTCGCTTTGTGAAAGCCCGCCCATCACACCGTCGTTGACCACCTGCCACTGGCCCCGCTGGCCCCCGGCGCTGAAATCGATGACAACCCGTTCCCCCATCTCCATCCCGCCTTCCCCGGCCGCCTGCCCGGCCACCTGCCCGGCCACCACCAGCGAAAGCAGCATGAAGAGCACGCCCCGCTGGAAAACTTCGAACTGTGTGCTGTTAAATATCCGTTTCATGATCATGCTCCTTTTCCGCAGTCCGCCGCAAGCTCACCAGCCCATGGAGCCGGGCTGGCCCTTGAAGGGCCCGGTCACATGGCTGGTGATCCACCCGCCATAGAATCCGCCTGGCTGGGGCCGGGCCTGCTCCCCGTTGACCAGGCAGGCGCCCATCAGCTCGGCAAAGAAGGCTACGTGCTCGCTGATGGCACTGAACGCCTCGCTGGGCGAGCGGTAGCACCAGGCCGACCGGGGGGCGGTACTCCCGCCCGCGCAAACGTCAAAATAGTCGGCCGTCCCCTTCCACTCGCAGAACGAGGACCCGCGGGCCGCGCTGAGCAGTGACATGTGGATGTCGGCCGGCGGGATGTAGTAGACCGGCGGGTGGCTGGTCTCCAGCACCCGCATGGCCCGGCTGGTGTCGGCGATCACCTCGTTATTGAAGATGACCTGAATGTGCCCGCGGAACGGCTCGACCCGCGGTGGCCGGGGGTAGTCCCACACCGATTCGATGAGAGCAGCCCGCTGCCGTTTCGTTCTCTTTCTCTTCCCCGCTGCTAAGTTCATGGCGTCACCCTGTCCTGTCCGTCTGATTGTCATTTGAGCAACCGCCCTCTTTCTTATTGAGGACAAAATGATTGTATTATATTTGTCTATATTTTGTCAAGTTTAATTTATACATTATCGCAGGGTGGGGAAAACAAGGGGGATGGGAGGCAGGCCGCGGGATTCAGACCCGCAGCACTGTTTTCAGTTCCGCTTCACTCTTCATCGGGATCATCTTCCTGGAGACTCGGGGCGTGCCGCATCTGACTGTGGGGTCATCTCGAAATCATCGGGGTCGTATCCGTTGTCTTTTAGAATGGCGTGCACTTCAGCCCATTGGTCCGGGGTGAGTGCCTTCCTCCTCGCCAGGACCCAGCCGTAGCGGCGGTCGGGATGTCCCACGACAGCATATTGGTAGTCTTTCTCCAGGCCGATGATCCAGTAGTCGCCCCAAAAGAGCTGCAGCCCGAAGAACCGGACAAAGCTGACTTCCAACCTTGCCCTCGAGTCGGAATCCACAACCCGCGCAACCCCTTTTGCATCTATGGTTCCACCGTCCTCCACCGTGCAGCGGTTCACCACCTCGATCATCCCGTCGTCACGAAGGGCATAGGTGGCCGTGGTCCCCCGGCTGCATTTGCGTTGAAAACGGTTCGGTATTTTGGCGATTTCGTACCACAGGCCGGTGTAGCGCTCAAGATCCACCAGGGCCACCGGGACCGGCCGGCCCTCACCCGTTTCATGGCCGTCCGAACCGGCAGCACGGGAACTCGATGAAACAAGTCCGAGGCACAGGACAAAGATGATGATTGCTATTTTCGGTATCACTGTATTTCCTCCGGATTCAGCTTCAAGAAAATTAAACAAAAGCTTGACAAATATTATAGATTAATTATACGCTACAAACCGAAACGATGCAAGCGGCTTCTCGTCGAAATGGGGAACTGTAGATGGGCAACAGGGAAAACAGGATGGACAGGTCAATGAAACGACCAGTACTGGTCACCGGGGCCACCGGCTATATCGGCGGGAGGCTGGTGCCTCGCCTGCTCGACGCCGGGTACCCCGTCCGCTGCCTGGTGCGGGATCCGCGCAAACTGGCCCATCGCCCGTGGGCCGGTCGGCCGGAAGTGACGGTCCTGACCGGTGACGTCTCCGACGCGACGGCAGTGGGTACGGCGGCCGCCGGGTGCACCGCGGCCTACTACCTCGTCCACTCCATGGTGGCGGCGGGCGCCTCGTATGCCGAGACCGACCGGCGGCTGGCCCGGACCTTTGCCTCGTCCATGGCCGCCGCCGGTGTTCGCCGTATCGTCTATCTCGCCGGTCTCGGCGAGAGCGAGGGAGACCTGAGCGAACACCTTTCCTCGCGCCGCGAGGTTGAGTCAGCGCTGCGCGCCGGGGACGTGCCGGTGACAGTGCTGCGGGCGGCGATGATCATCGGCTCCGGATCGGCCTCCTTCGAGATCCTGCGCTACCTCGTGGAGCGACTGCCGGTGATGACCACGCCGCGGTGGGTCAGCACGCCAAGCCAGCCCGTCGCGGTTCGCAACGTGCTGCACTACCTTGTGGCTTGCCTGGAGGTGGATGAGACCGCCGGCGAGATCCTGGACATCGGCGGTCCCGATGTGCTCACCTACCGCGAATTGATGCAGGAAATGGCCAGTGTCCTGGGCTTGCCCCGGCGGCTGATCATCCCGGTCCCGGTGCTCACCCCGAAGCTCAGCGCGCTCTGGATCCACCTGATCACACCGGTGAGCGCCAGCCTGGCCCAGCCGCTGGCCGACGGGCTGCGCAACCCCCTCCTCTGCCGTGATGACCGGGCCCAGCGGTTGATGCCCCAGCACCTGCTTTCCGCACGGGAAGCCATGGAAGCAGCCATCGTCCGGGTAAACAGTCACGAGGTGGAGACCAGCTGGTCCGATGCCGGGGTGATGCCCGGTGACCCGGACTGGGCCGGGGGGACGGTGCTGGAAGACCGGAAGTCCATCGATGTGTCGGCGCCCCCGCAGGCCGTATTCCGTGAAGTAAGCAGGATCGGCGGGGACCACGGCTACCCGGCGGCCAATTTCCTCTGGAGACTGCGCGGCATCCTGGACCGGCTGGTGGGCGGTCCCGGATTGCGCCGCGGCCGCCGTCACCCCGACCAGCTGGCATACGGCGACGCGGTGGATTTCTGGCGGGTCACGGCCCTGGAAGCGGACCGACGGCTGGAACTGCGCGCCGAGATGCGGCTCCCCGGCGAGGCGACACTGACCTTCGAGGTTACGCCGGCGGACGGCGGGAAAGGCATGACCCGGCTGGAGCAGATCGCCCGGTTCAAGCCGCGGGGGCTGGCCGGCATCGCCTACTGGTACGCGGTGCAGCCGCTGCACGGGATCGTTTTTCGCCGGATGCTCCGCGGCCTGGCCCGGTCGGCCGAACGGCGGGCTGTCCGGGAGTCGGCTGACAATGGAGCGGAAGGTCCCGGAGCGGAGGACGGGCGATGATCCGCAGCGACGTCATCGTGGTGGGCGGTGGGATCGCCGGACTTTCGGCAGCCCGTAAGCTGCGAAGCGCCGGCCTTCACCCCGTGATACTGGACAAGGGCCGCGGCCCGGGGGGCCGCCTGGCCACCTTGCGGGTCGACACTCCTGCGGGGGAAGCCGTATTCGACTACGGCGCCCAGCAGATCTCCGCCCGGGGGTCCGCTTTCCAGCGGCAGATGGCCGACTGGGTAGATTCCGGTGTTGCGGCAGAGTGGTGCCACGGATTTCCGGCACCCGGTGAACTCGCTCCCAATGACGCTACACCCCGCTACCGCGGCACCGCCGGTATTCGCGGGCTTGCTGCCGACCTGGCCGCCAGCCTGGACCTTCATCTGCGGACCAGGGTGACTGCCCTGGTCCGCAGCGGCGACGGCTGGACGGTGGAAACCGACGATGGGCGCTGCTTCACCGGGACTGCGCTGCTGCTCACCACCCCGGTGCCCCAGGCGCTCGACCTGCTGAAGGTTTCGGGGATCGCGATATCCGCTTCGCACATCGAGACCCTCAAGCGCATTGTCTACGAACCGTGCATCGCGGTGCTGGCCCTGGCCGCTGAACAAAGTGCGATCCCCGACCCAGGAGCCATGCGGCTCTCCGGCGAACCGCTGATCTGGGTCGCCGACAATCTGATCAAGGGCATCTCACCTGAAGTACCCGCAGTGACCCTGCACGCCGGACCTCTCACCAGTGAGAGGCTGTGGTGCGAAAGCGACCAGGACGTGGCCCGGGAAATGCTGGCTGCTGCCAGGCCCTGGATCGGCAGCGTGCCGGAACTGGTGACTGTTCACCGCTGGCGCTACAGCCGGCCGGTCCACACACCAAAGATCCCCTTTGCCGTGCTGGGGACCGCCCCGCCGCTGGTCCTGGCCGGCGACGGGTTCAGCGGCTCCCGCGTTGAAGGCGCCTGGACATCCGGCCGCAAGGCCGGTGGTTGGATGAAGATGCAACTGGGCGGGCCGTCCCGCTCGATGACGATGCGGATCGGGAAGGCGATGACCGCCACCGGCCTGGAGAAAAACCGATGACTCCCCTGAACCTCGCACTTGCGGGCTGGGCCGGCATGGCCCTGGTGATGCTCGCCCTCTATCTTGTTTCTCGCCGCACCGGCAATGCCGGCATCGTTGACGTGGGCTGGGCCGCCGGTGTGGGCGTACTGGGCCTGCTCTATGCCGTTCTGGGCAGCGGCGACCCGGCCCGCCGGGCGCTGCTGGCCGTTCTGGCCGGCGGCTGGGGGCTGCGGCTGGCCTGGTACCTGCTGGTGGACCGCGTCATCGGCCGCCCGGAGGACGGGCGCTACTCGATGCTGCGACGCCAGTGGGGTGACAATGCCGAGCGGAACCTGGCGCTCTTCTTCCAGGTCCAGGCCTTCTGGGCGGTGCTCTTTTCCATCCCCTTTCTGCCGGTGGTCTTTTCGAAGGCCGATTTTAACTGGCTCGACATTGCCGGCGCCCTGGTCTGGGCAGTGGCGGTGGGCGGCGAGTGGACCGCCGACCGCCAGCTGGCCCGATTCAAGGAAAACCCGTCCAGCGCCGGCCGCACCTGCCGTGAGGGCCTCTGGCGATACAGCCGCCACCCGAACTACTTCTTCGAGTGGATTCACTGGTTCGCCTACCCGCTGCTGGCCTTCGGATCGCCCTGGTGGTGGGTCAGCCTGGCCGGGCCGGTGGTGATGCTGGTCTTCCTGCTGCGGATCACCGGCATCCCCTACACCGAGAAACGAGCGCTGGAATCCCGCGGTGACGACTACCGCGAGTACCAGCGCACCACCAGCGCCTTCATCCCCTGGTTCCCCAAGGAGGAGCAATCGTAAGCATCGCCATCGATCTCATGGAGCGCGGCCTGCTGCCCGACAGCCTGGTCCGCTTCGGCATTCGCCGGCTCTGCCGGCAGCGCCTGCGCGAGGAAGAGCAGGGGTCGCCCGCAGCGAACCGCGCGGCACAGGATGCCTTTGTGGAATCCCTGCTCACCGAGAACAACGCCATCGGCCTTTCGTTTGATCACGGTGTGCACCCGGCCAATGCGGACCGCTCGCCCACCGGCACCCCCGGGCCCCATCTCGAGG
>RCNC010001936.1_pt1 | contig 13883 bp, 13 predicted proteins | sample 2041301 | NCBI WGS metagenome assembly RCNC01 (sample SAMN09708231, study PRJNA481090) | Marine sediment metagenome, whole genome shotgun sequencing project. | biome: marine sediment; feature: ocean; material: sediment; isolation source: Sewage treatment plant 13A marine sediment (STP13A) ... | reverse complement strand
TCCTTTCTAATTTCCATAGAAATATCAGACAGATGATGACTGTTAAACAAAGTTTAGTCAATCACCATTTTGTTACGTACAGTGGCAAGCTATACCAAAAATTTGACCGGTTAAAAAACTGCAGATTACATACAAAACGACCATCTATTCACAACCGTTAAAAAAACTTAAGAATCGATCACGCCTCCCAAAATATTCTCAAATCAAAAATTTATTTATAGTTTACTAACCTACTGAAACAAAACAGGAAATTATTGACTGTCACTTGAGCCTTCCATAGTCTCCCGCTTTAATATTTTACGAGAGTATGAATCCCATTTATTATTTACTGACTCTTCAAAGATTAAAAAAATCTTATTGACACGCAACCACCAATCTGGCTATGATTATAGAACGACCGACCGACCGGTAGGCCAAATCTCCATAACCCTCCTATTCTTATTATTAATTTTACTAAATTATGAAAGATAAAATTAAAAAGTCGGCGATTAATCTTTTTTATAAAAAAGGCTACTTTGCCACTAGCATGAGTACCATCGCCAAGGCCACAGGAATTCGAAAGTCCAGCATTTATCATCACTACTCCACGAAGGAAGAGATCCTGTTGGATATTTTCAGAACAACCATGAATGACCTGCAGGATGCTCTGCGAACCCGGTTGGATGCGGCAGCGGGCGCAAGGGAAAGAATGCAGGCGGCCATATACTGCCATATCATTTTTCACATTGAACGGCAGAAGGAGGCGATCATTGCCGATAGTGAGCTTAGAGGATTAACAGCAAAAAATTACAAAGAAATCATACAGATGAGGGATGATTATGAAAAGAAGATCCAACGTGTGCTTGAAGAAGGTGTAGCTGAAGGTGTTTTTGTCGATTTGGATATAAAAGTCATTTCCTACGCAATTCTATCGATGTGCACGACTGTCTGCACCTGGTTCAAAAAGTCAGGACGCCTTTCTAAAGAGGATGTCGCGGATATCTATTCCGTTTTTATACTGAAGGGATTAGCAGCGTCCTGAAAATTGGCAATTCCGAGAAGGAAAACCCTGAGAGGAGGTGAGCGCAAGAGGAAGATTGATATTAATAACCAACCACAAGAAGCATAAGGAGAGAAACAATGGCAAAACTGTTGGGGTATAAAAAAACGATCGCTTTTGTATCCATTTTAGCGTGTATGTTCGTTTTGTCCTTTATGGCAAGCGAAGCCCAGTGTAAATCCTACAAATGGAAAATTAGCCAGGGAATCGCCGAGGATCATCCCGCTTCAGCACGGTGTAAGCAGTTCGCCGAAATTGTCGGTGAAAAATCTGGAGGCAAGATCAACCTGACCTACTTTCCATCAGGCGCTTTAGGCGACTGGATGGAGCAAATCGAAGCCAATCGAATGGGCACGCTGGAAATCGGGCTCAACGCCGGTTCCACTTCCTATGACCCAAGAACCAACCTAATGTTCATGCCTTATCTCTTCTCCACTTGGGACGAAGCACGTGCTGCAATCGGCTCCAAGGGGTGGCTTACCCCCATTTTTGATGATCTCTATTCCCAGATCGGTCTCAAAGTGTTGGGCATTTATTTGAATGCCTGGGATGGAATGGCCTATACCAAACGCGTTAAGAAGGTTGCCAAGGTTCCCGAAGACTATTCAGGTATAAAGATGCGGGTGCCGCCCATCCGAATTTTTGAAGTCTATATCCCCACGTTGGGTTTCATCTCGACGCCTATCGCCTACTCTGAGACATTTACCGCGCTTCAGACCGGCATAGTCGATGCTCGCTCCGCCTGCCCAGCCGTTGAAGCATATGTCATGCGCGATGCGCTTTCCTACTGGGTGGCGACCCGTGACTGCTTCGAGTACTGGTTTTTAACGATGAACAAAAAACTCTGGGACTCACTTTCCGATGAAGACAAGGCGATACTCAGCAGCGCCGCAGACAAGGTCATGAGTGACCAGGCGCTTGCCGCTGAAAAAGATGAAGATGATTTCAAGCAAAAGCTGATTGATGCGGGTGTCAAGGTATACGAGGTGAATGATCAGGAGTGGCAAACGGGTGCAAAAATGGTTCGCGCCAAAGCGTGGCCGGTCATCCAGGAAGAACTTTTAGGGTCCGTGTTAATGGATAAAGTAAAGGCGCACGCTACCAAAATTCCGGAATAATGGATACCAGCGAGGAAAATGGATAATCTGTTTTTAGGGTTTAAATCCAGAGGGTCGGGGAATACCGACCCTCACTTTCGGATAAAGATTGGAACCCATCATGTCATTGAAGACGATTAAGCGCTTTTTTACCACCACCGACACTTTTTTAGATAAGGGTGCTTCTGCACTGATAATTATCGGCGGTGTAATGGTTGCACTGACAGTCGTATTGCAGGTTATCCTGCGCTATGTTTTTAAGGTCCCGCTTTTCGGCTTGGAAGAACTCTCAAGATTGATTGCCGTGTGGGTATACTTTCTTGGTGCAATTTTTGGAACGAAGTGGGACTCCCATGTACAAGGCGACGTGGCTGGGCGGATTTTTTCAACAGATCGTTCCAGGTCGATAATTAAGGCTATTGCCTGGATAATAAGCCTTTTTGTCTGTTTTCTGTTTCTGTATCACTCTGCCACATACAGCATATGGCTATACGGAACCGGAGAAAGGACCACTGGTTTGTGGTGGCCGCGAATATACAGTGTTGGCAGCATGCTCTTCGGCGCTTTTTTTATGACCATCTATAGTATTGTCAATGTGATCAAATATTCAAGCGCAGCCATTAACGAACTGAAGCCCACTCCGGGAGGTACATCATGACAGTTGTCGTCGCCGTAATGGCTCTGGTCGTTGTGATAATGCTATTGGGAGTTCCCGTGGGGTTTTCATTCGGTCTGGGAGGATTCCTCATCCTGGCGATCACCGGGCTTGACCCACGGTTTGCCATCCCGGCGGCTTTTCGCAATCTGGAATCCTATACACTGCTTGCACTTCCTCTTTTCATCATGGCTGGCGGACTGATGCGAGATGCCGATATATCCAGGCGCCTCATCGCGTTTACCATGTCTTTTCTGGGACGGATCAAGGGGGGAATGGGAATGGTCTGCGTGGTGTCGTGTACCATCTTCGGCGCCATCTCAGGTTCGGCCTCGGCCGCGATTGCCGCTATCGGATCGGTGATGATACCGGAAATGGTGGAACAAGGGTACTCACGGGGTTACTCTACCGGACTGGTTGCCGCCTCCTCCATGCTGGCATTGCTCATCCCGCCGAGCATTCCCATGATTGTTTTTGCCATGACGGCTCAGATATCAATTCTTGCCGCATTCTTAAGCACGCTGATACCGGGTATTTTAATGATGACGGCCTATTGCATAATCAACCTGGTTATGAGTCGGCGCATGAAATCATTGAAGGTAGCCCCGAAAATCGCCTTCCCTCAAGCGGTAAAAGAAATTGGGCATTCGACCCGGCATGCCGGTTTCGCGCTCTTCATGCCGGTTCTTGTCCTGGGGGGGATCTACGGTGGTGTTTTTACTCCTACCGAGGCGGCCGGAATGTCAGCGCTTTATGCGGTGCTTGTAGGCTTTTTCATATACAAGAAGATGACCCTCAAAGGGATGACGAACAATATCAAAAACTCCATGGTTACATCCGGTGTGGTGATGATCCTGCTGTTTTTCATCCTTATGGTGAGCAGAATCATGGTGACCTATCAGGTTCCGCAGCAGCTTACGGAATTCATTTTTAGTTTTACGACCAACAAGTGGTTGGTTCTGCTGATGCTAAACGTAATCCTCCTATTGATGGGCATGCTGGTAGACGATATATCCGGAAACATTCTGTCCGCTGCCATTTTGCTTCCCATTGCAACGTCGGTAGGAATTGATCCGATTCATTTTGCAGCCATATCCGTCACCAACTTATCCTTGGGAAACATTACTCCTCCTTGTGCGCCAATGCTGTATCTGGCAGGTTTGATAGGCGGAAATATACCGTTGAATGAATATGTGAAACCGGCATCATATTTTATGATTTTTGGAGCGTTGCCCGTAATCCTGGCAGTGACGTATATTCCAGAATTTGCATTGGTTTTGGTAAATATTTTCTTAAAATAGGCGAAAATAGAAAGGAATCGTTCATTGGAAGAAAATCCCGTAACTTATAAAAAAAGAGAAAATGTGGGGATCATCACATTTAATCGACCACACCGCCTCAATGCCATCAATGAAGCCCTCTTGAAAGGCTTTATCCACCATTTGCAAAACGCTCAGAAAGATCCCGACGTTCAATCGGTGATATTGACCGGAGCCGGCAGAGCATTTTGCGCGGGTGAAGATCTTAAGGAGACATCGTCGGGTAAAACTTTTAAACAGTGGACGATAGAAGTGGATGCGTTGCAGGATGTTCAGCGGGTTATCCTCGGACTGGGTAAACCCTTGATTGCTGCAATTAATGGATATGCTGTCGGCGGTGGTCTGGAGTTTGCATTGAGCTGTGACATACGGATTGCTGCCGAAGATGCCACGCTTGGTTTCCCAGAAACTGGCGTAGGACTCACGGTTACTACGGCTGGAACCAAACTGATCACTCAAATCGTTGGTCTTGGAAAAGCCAAAGAGTTGATTCTTACCGGCCGATTCGTGGACGCCCGGGAAGCGCTTGATATCGGGCTGGTGAACCAGGTGGTGGCTACCGAGGCGCTCCTTGATCAGGCGATGGAGATGTGTCGGTCCATAAACCAACGTTCGCCATTGGCGATTAAATTATCGCGCATTGCCATCGACCAGGGCCTCAATGCAAGTTTCGAGCAGATATTGGAACTGGAGGCATCTCATCTGCTGACCTGCATCAATTCAAATGAGCAGCAGGCCCTGGTGGAAAAAAAATTGAAAACCATGCAAGCGGGAAAAGTTGAATAAAGATCCCGATTAGGAGATATCGATGCTTAAAGGCCAAACATACGATGAGGTCTGCCAAAATTTCAGGTGGAATCTCCCTGAAACCTACAATATCGGTGTGGACGTCTGCGATAAATGGGCCAACGGCAGTAAGCGATTGGCCCTTATATACGTCGGCCCGGATGAGAAAGAGCAACGGTTTTCTTTTCAGGACCTCAAGGCCCTGTCAAACAAGTTGGCGAACGCCTTGAGGGCCAATGGAACCGAAAAAGGCGACCGTATAGGGATTTTACTCCCACAATGTCCGGAAACGCTGATTTCCCACATTGCCGTGTATAAGCTTGGTTGTATCGCCTTGCCCTTGTTGACGCTATTTGGGCCCATGGCCATTGAGTATCGGCTTCAGGACAGTGCTGCCAAGGTGGTGATCACGAACAGCGAAAATTTGACAAAAATCATGGAGATTCGAGATCGGCTACCTGACTTGAAGCTGATCCTGGTCGTTGGAGATGACGCAGGCGAGGGAATAATTGATTTCTGGGAAAGTGTGTCGGATGGAAAGGACGATTTCGATCCTGTTGTCACCCGGCCCGATGATCCGGCCTTGATCATATACACCTCAGGCACCACAGGACAGCCAAAAGGGACGCTGCATGCCCATCGGCTGCTTCTTGGAATCATGCCGGGGTTTGAATTTTACCACAACCTCTTTCCTCAAGATGGGGACCTGATGTATACGCCATTGGATTGGGCGTATATCGGAGGATCCTACGATGCCCTGTTCCCCACCTTGCACCACGGTGTGCCTGTGCTGGCCTTCAGACCTCCCAAATTCGATCCTGAAAAAGCATTCTACATGATGGAAAAATATGCGGTGCGCAATCTCATGGTCGTGCCCACGGTCCTGAGAATCATGATGAACAGCGTAAAGAATGTTAAAGATCGGTACAAGATCCATCTACGATCGGTCACCGCCGGTGGTGAAACCCTGGGGGAAGAGTTATACCAGTGGAGCAGGCAGGAGCTAGGCGTGGACCTCAATGAGCAATATGGCCAAACCGAGTGCGATTTAGTGATCGGTTTTTGTTGCCAGGTGATGCCTATTGTTCAGGGAGCAATCGGAAAGGCAGTTCCCGGACATCATGTGGAAATCCTCAATCCTGCGGGTGAGAGCGCTGCCACCAATGAAGTGGGAGAAATCTGTGTAAGGCGACCTGACCCGGTTATGTTCCTTAATTATTGGAACAACCCGGAAGGAACCGCTGAAAAATTTTCAGGCCAGTGGATGAAAACCGGAGACCTCGGTCGGAAGGATGAGAACGGTTACTTCTGGTTTACCGGCAGAGCCGACGATCTAATCGAAAGCGGTGGCTACCGCATTGGTCCGGGAGAGATCGAAGAATGTCTCATGAAACATGAGGCCGTGGCCCTGGTCTGTGTGCTGGGCGTGCCGGACCCGGTAAGAGGGCAGATCGTCAAGGCCTTTATTGTTCCCAAAGTGGGATTCACACCTGACGAACTGCTGGAGGAAAGCATTCGCAACCATGTAAAGGGAAAGCTCGAGGCGCACGCTTATCCTCGGGCTATTCAATTCCTCGAAGAGATGCCCATGACCAAAACCGGAAAAATCCTCAAAAACAAACTCAAAGCGTTGTAACCCTTTCAGATGGGTTAAATTGAACAAATGGGCCGACTTCAGCACAGCGATGTTGAAACGGCTTTTGTCTTAGTGGTTTTTACTAAAAAGCATTGGATAGCACGACCATATGGAAAAGATCTGTACAGACCTGAAGGCGCAGTATCAAGAACTCGATGATTCAGTCTTCGATCTGAATAGTGAAAAATGGTATCTTCAAACCCCATTTTACGATTGGACCATTTTCGACCAAGTCGCCCATATTACTTTTTTCGACCGTGAGGCGCTGCTTGCCATTGAAAATCCCGAGCGTTTTAAGCATTGCGCCCAACAAGTAATGCAAATTCTATTATCGAATGGGGAGTGGCCGCCTAAGACCAATCCATTATTGGGAACAGAGCACCCTGATGAGCTGATATCCCTTTGGCGAAAGACGCGAGCACACCTGTTGAACAGACTGAGACAGATGAACGCCAAGGACCGTATAATCTGGTATGGACCGGATATGAGCGCTCGGTCTTTTGCCACCGCACGTCTCATGGAAGTCTGGGCCCATACCCAGGATATCTGTGACACCCTCCGGTTGAAAAGAAAAAATACTGATCGGCTGCGCCATGTTGCCCATATTGGGGTTACCACGTTTTCCTGGAGTTTTAAAATCAGGAAGCTGTCTCCCCCCCTGATCAAGCCCCGCGTGGAACTGACCGGGCCGTCAGGGGGGCTCTGGGTGTGGGGTGAACCGGATGCATCGGAGATTGTTCGCGGCAGCGCGGAAGAATTCTGTCTGGTGGTGACACAAAGGCGTAACATAGCGGATACCCGTCTTCAATACGAAGGGGATCATGTCAAACAGTGGCTTGCGATGGCACAGGCATTTGCCGGCATCCCGCAGGATCCACCAGCACCGGGGGAAAGGGTGCCGCGTTGAAAATCTTAAGTAATAATGATTGCCAACCTTTGTTTCAGCAAATGGATGATTCATGAATACGATCAAAAAAGTGATGGTCGCCAATCGTGGAGAGATTGCCTGCAGAATATTGCGAACGCTGGATCGCATGGGCATCGCTTCGGTGATCGTCTACCACGCGGTGGATGCGGGTTCGCCTGCAGTTGCAGGGGCGTCCGAGACTGTGGAAATAGATGGCCCCACGCCTGTGGCCGCCTATCTGGACATGGATCAGATCATCGCCGCCTGCAAAGCAACCGATGCCGATGCTGTTCATCCCGGCTATGGTTTTCTGGCTGAAAATTCCGAATTTGCCAGACGGCTGGAGCAAGAGGGAATTAAATTTATCGGTCCTTCTCCGGAAAACCTCGAATTGATGGGAAACAAGGTCAAGGCGCGTTCTTTTTGTATGGACAACAATTTTCCTCTGGCGGCCTCGGTGGCTAAGGTGAGCACTGGTGATCATTTTGCCGAACAAGTCAGAAAAATTGGCTTTCCGCTGCTGATCAAAGCGGCTGCTGGCGGGGGTGGAAAGGGAATGCAGATTGTGCGGGATCTTGTCGATCTCGAACCGGCAATCCAAATTGCCAAGACGGCTGCCCTGCGTGCCTTCGGAGATGACACGGTATATGCAGAACGCTATGAGGAGAAACCACGCCATATCGAGGTGCAGGTGCTGGCCGATGAGTTCGGCAATGTTGTTCACCTGGGTGAGCGGGAATGCTCCATACAGCGACGATTTCAAAAGATTATCGAAGAAAGCCCTGCACCACGGTTGGAAGCCGATTTGCGTGAGCGCATCTGTGCCAAGGCCGTCGAAATCGCTATCCGAGCAGGTTATCACAATGCGGGTACCGTTGAATTCCTTTTGGCGCCTGACGGTGGTTTCTTCTTTCTGGAAATGAATACCCGGATCCAGGTGGAACATCCGGTGACCGAAATGGTGACGGGTATCGATCTGGTTGAAATGCAGATCCGCGTGGCACAGGGTGAATCTTTGCCTTTCAATCAGAATCAAGTCCAGACGAGCGGGCATGCCATTGAGTTGCGAATTTATGCCGAAGACTCGCAGAATGATTTTTTGCCCACTACCGGGCATTTGCTCTCTTATTCCATACCGGTCGGTAGCAATCTGAGGGTGGATGATGGGTTTATCGAAGGAATGAAAGTGACGTCAGCTTTCGATCCAATGCTGGCCAAATTGATCATTCACGGTAAAACTCGAAATGAAGCCATCGAGCGGGCCTGCAAGGCAATTACCGACACCCTGATACTGGGCATCACCACCAACGTTGATTTCCTCGCCAGGATTATCTCCCATCCTGCTTTTGCCGCCGGTCAGATCCATACCGGCTTTATCACTCAATACAAAGACGATCTGAACCCTCCGGCATTGACAAAGGAGCAACGAAACCTGCTGCTGGCGGCTGCTGCGCTTACTAGTCGCGAGTTTATGAACCCTGAATTCGATGCGATGGAGCCATACGCCAGCATTGGGAATTGGAGGAATTGACATGCATCGTCGCATTGAGCTGTTGGATAAATATGACGACATCACCGTTTACGGACGTTCCTCCAAACATCTGGTTCAGATCAATGATGACGCGCCCCAGCCCGCCGTATTGACTGCCACAGGTTCAGGCGATCACATCATACAACTGGGTGAACGACACACCAGGGTAAATATAAAAGTTAAAGGGGAAATGGCATATATCCGGGCATTTGGGCAAACGTTTGAATTGAGAATTGTAAATCCGGTCGAGCAGGCCGGTCTATCGGTAAAAGGAGGCAGCAACAAGGCGAGAGCCCCCATGCCCGGTGTGGTTGTTGACATTCATGTGGCTGAAGGTGAGCCCATCCTCAAGGGTCAGTCCATGATGACCATCGAGAGTATGAAAATTCTGACAGCAATCCAGGCTCCCATAAATGGCAAAGTGGGTAAGATTCATTTTGCACCGGGTGAGCCTTTCGAAAAGGGCGCTATCCTGGTGACCTTGAGCCCGCAGGAGGAATAATATTATGCGCCGTATTAAATCCGCCATCGATCCCCTGTCACCAACCTACCGATCTTACGAACGGCATAATCGTCACCTTATGGCAACGCTGCACGAGTGTCAGCGAAAGGCGCGTCACGAACGACCTGCTAGGGATGTGAAACGCCTGAGAAAGCAAAACAAATTGCTGGTACATGAACGTATCGACCTTCTACTGGATAAAGGCACACCCTTTCTTGAGCTTTCCACGTTAGCGGCAAACCAGAGTTATGACGGCAAAGTCCCCAGTGCAGGTCTCGTGTCCGGAATCGGCATCGTGAACGGACGTGAGGTATTGGTAATGGCCAGTGATAGCTCAATTAAAGGAGGGGCTTGGTTCCCGCTAACCGTAAAAAAAATGGTCCGCACCACCGACATCGCCGTCGAGAATCATTTGCCAATGGTTCATCTCGTAGATGCGGCCGGAGCATTTTTACCATTTCAATCCGACCTTTTCGCTGACAGGCATATGGCTGGTCGTCTCTTTCGCAATCAATGCATATTGAGCGCTAAAGGAATCAAACAAGTCGCACTGGTGCTTGGCCACAGCACCGCTGGCGGTGCCTATGTACCTACCCTGTGCGATTATTCCATCATGGTGCGCGGCGCTGGCGGTGTATTTTTGGGAGGACCGCCCCTTGTGAAAGCCGCTACCGGAGAAGATGTGTCCGCCGATGAACTGGGCGGTGCTGATGTACACAGCACCATCAGCGGGACAGCAGATTACGCTGCTGATAACGAGCAGGAAGGTATTGCATTGGTGCGTGAAATCGTTGGTACATTCTCCCGACCCAAAAAGGCAGAGGTTGAATATCGTCAGCCAATAGAACCCTACTACGACCCCCAGGAGCTATATGGCATTATCCCGGATGACATTAAAAAGCAGTTCAATATGCTTGAGGTAGTCGCAAGGATTGTGGATGCCAGCCGTTTTCATGAGTTTAAGCCCCAATACGGTACTACGGCCATTTGCGGATTTGCCTATCTTTACGGGTGGAAAGTGGGGATTATTGGTAATAATGGCGTTCTGTTCTCAGATAGTGCCAATAAATGTACTCAATTCATGCAAATATGCAATCGCGACCGTGTGCCGATAATATTTCTGCAAAACATTACTGGATTCATGGTGGGAAAAGAGTACGAGCATGGAGGGATTACGAAAAACGGCGCAAAAATGTTGATGGTTCAATCAAATTTAGATGTGCCTAAACTAACCTTGATGACGAATGGTAGTTTCGGTGCAGGTAATTATGCCATGTGTGGTCGTGCTTTTGATGCACGGTTTTTATTCTCATGGCCAAATTCTCAAATTTCTGTCATGGGGATGGAACAGGCCGCTAAGACCCTTTCCCAAATACGTATAAAATCTTTGGAACGTCAGGGAAAAATAATATCTGATGAGGAAGTAACACAAATTTATGAAGGTATTAAAAAAGATTACGTAGAAAAAAGCAGTGCGTACCACTCCACCTCAGAGATTTGGGACGATGGCATCATCGATCCTGCCGATACCCGAAAAGTATTGGGAATAGCGCTATCGGCTTCCCTAAACCGAGAGTTTAAGGAAACGCCCCATGGTATCTTGCGCATTTGACATTCTCCTTATACTTAAAATCTCTTTATTGTGACACGATGTATCGAAAATTTAAGGAGGATAAATATGCAGGATTTTTCAAACGGTGCTGCCTACATCGATGGACAATTTGTACCCATTGCCAAAGCGAAAATCTCGATCCTTGACTGGGGGTTCCTCCATTCGGATGCGACCTACGATGTCGCACATGTCTGGAAGGGAAAGTTTTTTAGACTCCATGATCACATTGAGCGGTTCTTGTCCGGTATGGAAAAACTGCGAATGTCTGTTCCACACAACCGCAGTGATTTGAAGTCCATCCTGATCGACTGCGTCAGAGCGAGTGGCCTACGCGAAGCCTATGTCGAAATGATATGCACAAGAGGATTACCAAAACCAGGATCACGCGATCCACGCGAATGTACAAATCATTTATATGCCTTCGCAATTCCGTTTGTCTGGATCGCGAATCCCGAAAAACAGAAAGAAGGATTGCACCTCATTGTCAGCCATTCACAACGAATACCTCCAGAATCAGTTGATCCTACCGTGAAGAACTATCACTGGCTCGACATGGTTATGGGCCTGTTTGAAGCCTATGATCGCGGAGGTGAAACTACCGTTGTCGTTGATACACGAGGAAACCTTGTCGAAGGTCCCGGCTTTAATATTTTCGCGGTAAAGGGCAGCACAATCACTACACCAGCGCATGGCGTGCTCGAAGGTATCACGCGCAGGACTGCGATTGAGATATCGACCGAGTATGGTTACGAAGTCATGCAGTGCAGTCTTTCAACTGACGAGGTCCGTACTGCCGATGAAGTGTTTGTCACCAGTACCGCTGGAGGCATCATGCCGGTTACAAAAATTGATGGGCGAGAGATCAGTTCCGGCACACCCGGCTCAGTTACACAGAAATTGCAGGATAGATATTGGATGCTACATGAAGACCCACTCTACACGCTCAAAATCGATTATGATTGAATGAATCAAGAATTCGTTCAGACAAACAAATATCCTATAAAAAGACGAAGACGGCTTGACGATAGTGTAAAGCAAGATTTGCTTGACCTGACAGCATCGGATGATGGTATCTGTAATTTGACTAAACTGGATCTTATCTCAATGTATCTGTAGTCCTGCTCTTTTTGTTCTAAGAGTAAACCAACAAATTCAATGTTTGAATGCAATTGGCTAATTTCTCCCCGATTAAGGATGTTAACAAGACGTCTATATAACATTCCCATACTGGACATAAATGAGATGTCAATTGAATATCAATGATATGTTAAAATTAGTCAACAGGTATCATGGTAAAAAGCAATATTAAAGCGGGGGTTACCCTATCATTTGTTTCATTACTGCTCCTTGGGATAATGCCTGTTATTTCAAATAGTAGGCCTATGGAAATAAGTGCGTTGAACTTTGCACTCTATTTGTCTATCTGGCAACTTATATTCTCAACACCAGTATTACTTATTGAATATAGGTCTTCGAATCGTGGGATTTTTAATGCCAACCTATCTATTGGGCTAAAGAAAAAAACTGTTTTAATAATACTTGCAACTGGTGCAATGTTTGGTATCTCAACTTTTTTATATGTGCTTTCGATGGAAAAGGCAGGAACTGTCAGTGCTTCGATTGCTATCCAGGCTTACCCTCTTTTTGCGATTTTATGGGAAACGATATTTCTCAAAAGAAAAAAAAGCAAAGCAGAATTACTATTCACATTTTTGTTAATAGTTGGCTTATATCATCTCGGTACTAATGGGACTTGGCAAATTAAGGGACTGTCATATTGGTTTATCTTTGCTTTAAGCGTTCCGTTCATATGGAGCGTGGCACATGTTATAATCAAGGAAGTCTTAGACAAAACCCCAATCACACCAGCTCAAGTAACTTTTTTCAGAGTGTTAGTCTCAGCAATAGTGATCTTTTTAATATCAGCATCAACAAATGACCTAAATGTAGTGGCCGACTTAGTGAGGAATCATAGTTTTCAAATGTATGCGGTGGCTATGGGGTTTGTTTACTATCTTGAACTTATAATCTGGTTTTATGCTGTCAAGCATGTTGATGTCTCTGTAGCAAGTTCAATTATAACGCCATGGCCAGCAGTAACAGTTGTTTTGGCAATAATATTTTTACATGAGTCTATCAAAAGCTATCAAGTTGTAACTCTCGTAATTGTATTTATCAGTGTGTATGGAATACTTTTGTCCGGCAAAAAGAAAAGGAATGCAAAATTATTGGAGTCCAGAAGAAAAATTTGGACCTAGATATTTCAGGAGTCGGGGAGTTTATCCCATTACCAGTTCTTTGATATTCCAGGTAGATCGACTTTGCTTGAATGCTTGAAGTTGATGCTTTTGGATCGTTAACCCCATGGCAGCAAATAGCCAGCGGTTGTTGTCGTCTCCGCGCATCCAGCAACGGTCTAACTCGGACTGCCGGAAGAGGCTTGAAAACGATGGCTGTTTTAATCTTGAATGGGGACGGAACAGTTAAAGCCTCTTTTGGAGTGTCATATCCCATCAGCCGCGAAAAGGAAGAAAATTTTGAAGATAAATTATTAAAAAGCCTTGTAACTGTGAAAGATCAGTCAAGTTTATTTTAAGCTGCACACAAACCAATCCATCCGGGAATAACGGCAAAGGCGTTTTCTGCAAATAGATCTCGACACAGGATAACAGATAGCAAAACCATTCTTCACGATTCTGCAAACCTGCGATAGCTGCTATAGACGTTTATGTTTATTATTTCAGTAAAATAAGCCAATTCATACAAGATATTGTGGCTTACTTTTTCCTCAAAAAACAG
>RCNC010009938.1_pt1 | contig 13890 bp, 13 predicted proteins | sample 2041301 | NCBI WGS metagenome assembly RCNC01 (sample SAMN09708231, study PRJNA481090) | Marine sediment metagenome, whole genome shotgun sequencing project. | biome: marine sediment; feature: ocean; material: sediment; isolation source: Sewage treatment plant 13A marine sediment (STP13A) ... | reverse complement strand
TGATCACACCGGCCACAGGCTGGTCGAAGTCCGGGGCAATTCCCCGTTCCACCACGTCGATACCGGACAGGCCCAACGCCGATACAACTACCTTTAGAAAGTCGCAGCGATTCTGGCGGCCATCGGCCAACAGGATCCGCAGGTCCGGCCGAAAGATCTTGAGCGGGATTCCCGGCATGCCGGGTCCGCTGCCCAGATCCAGCAGGGGTGACGGCAAAGGTGCATGAAGGGCCGGCAGGATGGAATCCGCGTAGAGCTTGAGCACCATGTTTTCAAAATTGCGAATCCGGGTGAGGTTCAGTTCCGCATCGTGTCGCCGCAGCAGCTGGTGGTAAGCCCAAAGCTGTTTGAGCTGGGAAGGTGCGAGATTGATGCCGCAACGCTGGAGCAAGGCACCCATCTGCTCAGGGCTGGGGGGCTTTTTTCGACCGCGACCGCCCGCGGTCTGAGAAGGCCTTGTGCCTGTTGACTTCACATGTTACTCCTGAATAGGCTTTAAGAAAATGTTTCTGGTTTGCGTTATCGGTCGTCGCAGTATTACAATACAGCTTCCTTCCTTTAGCCTTGCCAAAAACCTTTTCTTAAAGCCTATTGCAATATCTGGATGGCTCGTGGATCGTTCAAATCAATAACAGACCGGCCCTTGTTATCGTATCATTTTCTGAGAACCGGACAAAGTTATGAATCCCACCCCTTGTGAGACCCAACCACTTTGCTTTTTTGATTCCAGTTGGCCGGTCATTTACGAGGATAACCATCTGCTGGCGGTTTATAAACCATCAGGACTGCTGGTGCAAGGGGATCGTACCGGCGACGTCTGTCTGTTGGATCTGGGCAAACGATGGCTCAAGGCGCGTTACCACAAGCCCGGCAAGGTTTTTCTGGCCATGGTTCACCGGCTGGATCGCCCGGTGGCCGGGGTGATCCTTTTGGCCCGTACCTCCAAAGCGGCCGGGCGTTTGTCCCGGCAGTTCCGGGAGCGGTCGGTCGATAAGCAATACCTGGCCGTGGTTGTCGGATCAGTTGCCGGGGACGCTGATCGGCTGATCGATCAAATCGAACGGCGGGATCGCCTGAGCCGTGTGGTCCCGACACCCACGGATTGCAGTCAGGAGGCTCGACTGCGCTATACTGTACTCGGCAGGGGTTCCGGAAAAAGTCTGTTGAAGATTTCCCTGGAAACCGGCCGGCGTCACCAGATCCGTATTCAGTTGGCCCACCTGGGCCACCCGATACTGGGGGATCTGCGGTACGGGGCCGGGACCCCGCTCCCCGACCGGCAGATTGCCCTGCTGGCCCATTCGTTAAGCGTGGATCATCCCACCCGGAACAACCGATTACTATTGACCAGCCCGATCCCCCTGCAATGGCCCTGGCCGTATGGCGAATTATCAGACTGCCCACGTGCTCCCTGGGATTGGCGGGTATTTGAAACGACAATCGATTCTACCGAAAACATATAAATATCGAATTCTTACTATGGTTCAACCCATCTATCTGGACTACAACGGCACCACACCCCTCGACCCGGAAGTGATTGCAGTCATGCGGCCATTCCTGGAAACCGAATTCGGCAACCCGTCGAGTTCACACTGGTACGGCATCCGGCCCAAGCGGGCCGTCGAGGCGGCCCGGCGGCAGGCGGCCGGTCTGCTGGGGTGCCAGCCGGAAGAGATGTTTTTCACCTCAGGCGGCACCGAGTCCAACAATCACGCCATCAAAGGCCTGGCCCGGGCACTGAAGGAAAAAGGCCGCCATCTCATCACCAGCACCGTGGAGCACCCGGCGGTGCTGGACGTGTGCCGTTACCTGGTACAGGAAGGCTTTGAGACCACCTTTGTTGATGTCGATGACCAAGGCATGGTCCGTGTGGACGACGTGGCCGACGCCATCCGACCGGAAACTATCCTGATTTCCATCATGCATGCCAACAACGAGGTCGGAACGATTCAGCCGATCGATGAAATCGGCGTGATCGCGAGGCAAAAAGGGATATTCATTCACACCGATGCGGCCCAGAGTCTCGGCAAGATCGCCGTCGATGTTCAATCGATGAACGTAGACATGCTCTCTGTGGCCGGGCATAAACTATACGCCCCCAAGGGAATCGGCGCGCTCTACGTGAGAAAAAGGCTGCTGCCCGAAAAATTCTGCCACGGGGCGGGTCAGGAGATGGGCTGGCGGGCCGGCACCGAAAACGTCATGGCGATCGTGGGGTTGGGCAAGGCCTGTGAGATGGCCGACCGCAGCCTCGATCATGCCGGCCGCCATCTGATGGCCATGCGGGACCGGCTGCACACGGGTCTGGCCGTTGGTCTCGTGGATATGCGCCTCAACGGCCACCCTGAGCTCCGTCTGCCCAATACCCTGAGCCTCTCTTTCAAGGGGCTGGAGGCCAACCGCATTCTGGAGGAGATCGGCCTGGAGGTGGCCGCGTCGGCCGGCGCCGCATGCCACTCGGATACCGTTACCCTGTCTCACGTCCTCGAGGCCATGCGGGTGCCGGTGGAATGGTCCAAGGGCACCGTTCGCTTTTCCACGGGACGGATGACCACCGTTGAACAGATCGATAGAGCAATAACGGCTGTGGCCACGGCGGTTAAGCGGTTACGGTTGAAAGGAAACTGAATGCCAGTTTAAAGGAGGGCTTTGTGAGAACCGAGAAGAAACCATCGGTACCGAGGATATTGAACCTGATCGAGCAGTTTTGCGACGCGCATCTGAACGACGAATATCATTCCTATGCGATGGGACTGATGGATCGGATCACCAACATGCCAGATTTAAATTTGTCGCGGGGGCGTCCGGAAATTTGGGCTGCAACCATCGTTACTGTCATCGCCCGACTTAACTTTCTGTTCGACAAGGCTGATCTTGATGCGATTACCATGGAGGACATCAGCGCTTTTTTTGGTACAGTCAAGAGTACCATCGGCAACAAGGCCACCGTCGTCGAAGAGGCCTGCGATATCGGTATGGGTGAGCCGGGGTTGTGCCGGGAAGAAATTACCGAGGCACTGACTGTTTATGAAACCCCGGAAGGGTTCATCGTTCCTTTGAGCATGCTAAGCGACAGGGGGGAGGTTGTTAAGCATGCTGATAAAAGGCATAAAACGCAAAAAAATAGCCCAACAACGAACAATAATAGGCTGCCTGTAAAAAATAAAAAGGACAACCGTTGGAATGATCGCCAATTAAGCTTGTTTGACGATTTCTGATCCGCTCCATCAGAAAAACAGGTACTGCTCACCCGGGGACCGGGCTGTCTTCTCCTCAAAGACTAAGCCGAGGCCGGCTGACAGGAGGATGGCCTGCAGCTTTTTGGTTGGACGATGCGCATGATCAGTGTTTTTGAAACGAAGACCTCGATGAACCCGCCGATGCGAGTGCCCAGCAACATGAAGGGCAGTGCTTGCAGAAAAATGGAAACGAAGGTGATGCTCAACGTGACGAATTCAGGGGTATGCCGAAAGAAAAGGATCAGGCTGGCAAGTGCCGCGAAAAATGCGAACTGGGCAACTACGATCAGCCAGGCAGCGGGCGTCGCATGCAGCGCGGGGTGATGATTCGCATGATTGGCCCGGTGGTTGGATAGGAGAGCGGTCATTTACTTCATACAGTTCTTGCAGATGCCATCCACGCGGACTTCCACCTTGTCGATGCGGCCGGGAAAGGTTTTCCACAATTCGTCGCTATCCACGTCAGACAGTCCATCTGGCCGCAACGCTTGCAGTAAAAATGGGGATGGGGATGGTGGTTGGCATTGGGGGCCATGCCATAGTAAAAAGCCCGGCCGCCGGTGCTGATTCGATCCACCAGTTCATGTTCCACCAGCAGGTCCAGGATGCGGTAGACGGTAACCCGGTTGATGCTGCCGTTGCGTTCCAGGGTGTTGTAAATATCGGCGGCGGACAGGGGGAAGCTGTTGTTGCCGATGACTTCGAGCACACGAATCCGATTGTCGGTTGTATCCAGACGAGCGGCGTTCAGCAGGTCCTCATAATTACATTGATTGCACATGCTAGCTCCTCTGCGGATCCACTGCGCTGTTTTCTTCCGGGATCGGGGATGTCGGTAACTTTCTTGGCTTGGGGACCAACCGCTCAACCAGGAGGTTCAGGAAAAAAAAGAGGCCGGCCACCATGATGATGGAAGCCCCCGAGGTGAGGTCAAAAGCGTAGGAAATCCACAGCCCGGCTACGGTAAACACAACGCCCAATACGCTGGATCCGATCATCATCTGCAACAGCGACCGGGCATGCTTTTCCATAATAAAGGGAGGAATGGTCAGCAGCGCAATCACCAGGATCAGTCCCACCACCTGGATCACCATCACCACGGTCACTGCCAGCATGCCGATGAGCAGAAAGTACAAGGCGGTTACCGGCACCCCGCGAATGCGGGCGAACTCTTCGTCGTAGGAGAGCGCCAGCAGGTCCTTGTAGTAGACCGCTACCAGGGCAACGATGCAAAAACCCATGACCATCATGATCCACAGGTCGGTGTCCGGTACGGTCAGGATGCTGCCGAACAGGTAGCTCATCAGATCCACGTTGTAGCCGGGGCTAAGGTCGACCAGGATGATGCCGCAGGCCATGCCCAGGGCCCAGATGACCCCGATGACGGTGTCGGCCCGGTGGCGGGCCTTCAGGGTCACGGCAGCCATGATCATGGCTGCTCCCAGTGAAAATCCCAGGGTCCCCGCCAGGTATGGCCAGCCGAAGTAAAATGCCAGGCCGATGCCACCATAGGCGGCGTGGGCGATGCCACCGGAAAGGAAAACGATACGGTTGACCACCACCAGGGTGCCCATGATGCCGCAGATGATGCTTGCAAGCAGACCGGCGGCCAGTGCATTGCGCATAAATTCGAACTGCAGGGCCTCGATCATCGATCACTCCTTGTGGTGCTGCAGCACCCGGTGGGGCAGGTGACCGTGGGTCACCAGTTCCACGGGGCAGACCTCTTCGACGGTGCACGGGTACATGGTCTCGAGCATGTCACCGGTGATTTCGGCCTGCCGGTGGTAGTGCAACCGGCCGTTCACACAGGCCACAGACTTCACGTAGGTGGAGATTACCAGCAGGTCGTGACTGACCACAATAATCGTGATGTCCCTGTTCAGCCGTTTGAGCAATCGGAAAAAGTCCGTCTGCCCCTTGGAATCGATGCTCGCCGTGGGTTCGTCCAGCAACAGCAGCCGGGGCCGGGTGACCAGGGCCCGGGCGATGAACACCCGCTGACGCTGGCCACCGGACAGTTCGCCGATGCGGCGATCGGCCAGGTCGGCCATGTCGATACGTCCCAGTGCCTCCAAGGCATCCCGGCGGTCCTGCTGCGCGTTGGTTGACCATCTTTTTCCGGGGGCCAGCTTGCCCATGAGCACCACGTCCAGGGCAGTAATGGGAAAACTGCGGTTGATGTGAACATCCTGGGGCACATAACCGATGTGATGGGAGACCCGTGGTGCCGGTTTTCCCATGACTCGGATCCGGCCCCGCTCCGGCTTGAGCAGTCCCAGCATGAGCCTGAGCAAGGTGGTTTTTCCGCCGCCATTGGGACCGATCATGGCGATGAAATCTCCCTCCCAGACCTCCAGATTGACGTTCTGGAGCACGCGCTGCCCGTTGTAGGCAAAGTCGAGATCCGAGATCTGGATGATGGGATCGCTGTTTGGGTGATTATTCGAAGGCATTTTTAAATTCCTCGGCCACCTGGCGCAAATTGTTTGCCCAGTCCTGGGCCAGCGGGTCGACCACGGCTACCCGCCCGCCGATCGCTTTTGATATCTGTTGAGCGCTTTTTGACGAGAACTGGGGCTGCGCGAAAACAACCTTGATCCGGTTCGACCGCGCCCGTTCGATCAGATCCTTGAGTTGCGCCGGTTTAGGGCTTTTGCCTTCGATTTCGATGGGTACCTGTTTCAGCCCGTAGGTGTGGGCAAATGTTCCCCAGGAGGGGTGAAACACCATGAACGGGGATCCCTTCAACCCGTCAAAGGTCGCTCTCAATTGATCATCCAGATCGATGATTTCCAGGATGAACGCCCGGTAATTGGCTTCGTAGGCCGACCGATGGGCCGGGTCAACGGCTTGAAGTGCCGTGAGGATCGACCGGGCCTGCAACATCACCAGGGGCGGCGAGAGCCAGATATGCGGATCGAGACCGCCCTGGTGATGATCGTCGCTATGCTCATTTTTCGTGTCGTGGTCATCATGGGGCGCCATGGGCAGCTTCATGATATCTTGATCGGTGTGAACCACCTGCATGCGAGGATTCACGGCGGATATTTTGGCCAATTTTGCGGTCTCAAACTCGATGCCGATGGCAAAATAGAGCACCGTCTTGGACAGAGCAACCATCTGCTGCGGTTTGGGTTCATAGGTGTGCGGATCGGCGCCGGGTTCCACCAGCACATGCACATCGACAAGGTCCTTGCCAATTTGTTGCACGAAGTACCCTTGGGGGGCAATGCTGACGAACACGGGAACTCGTTCCGCCGCCCATCCGCTGGCTACAAGACCGCATATAAGAGCAGAAAAGATTAATATTGATCCTTTACTGTATTTCATTGCTCACCCTGCATGACGGGTCACGTTTATTTGTCTGCGGAACCAAACTCAATGCAAATGTATTGCATTGAATGGGCCTTAGCAAGGTCTGATGGGAAAAATGCCTGAACATAGGGTTGGGCATAGGGATGCCCACTGTTTTCATTTTCAACGACATGTGGGAGGCAATCAGATTATTCCGGCTTCAGACCTTTTCACCCAGCCGATCTTATCCTCGGTGTAGCGGATGAGCAGGCGGGTGTCGGTTTCGCGCTCGACGCGGACTCTGGTGCCGGCGTGCAGGACGAAAAGCTGGGTGGCGGTGTCTGTGAAACCGGAACGAACGGCTACCTGTTCGGTTAGAATGACTGCGTAGCGCTCCTGGATGGCTTCGACATAGTTGAAGGCGGCAGTGGCGCAAAAAATCACCGTGGCGGCGGCAGTCAGAACGACGGAGGGGCGCAGGAGGCGTTTTTTCCGGACGACCAAAATCGACAGGGCAATCCATAGGGCCGCGTTGAGGAGAATGGCTATCCAGCCGACAGTTGAAGGACTTAACTGGTATTTCCAGAAAAAAAGGATACGCGACAGGGGCGAGTCCTTTTCGCCCCGTTCGTCTTTAGTCAGTGTCAGGGCGTATTCGTAGTTGAAGCGCAGATCCGGGTCATCCGGAATATGTTTCAGGGCCCGTTCGTACCACATCAGGGCTCGGCCCAGGTCATCGTTTTTCAAATAGGCATTGCCCAGGTTGTAGAAGAGCTTGCCACTGTTCACCCCACTCTCGGCAAGTCTTTCAAAAGCGGCGATGGCGGCCGGCCAGTCCCCGTTGCGGTAGGCTTCGGTGCCGTCCATGAAGGTTCGGGCGCTTTGCGTCGCCGGGGCAGTGGCGGCAACCGCCAGGAGCAGCGCGAGAATTCCGGCTGTCAGTAAAAAGCGCTTCATCGGGCCAGCCTCCGCACAGCCTGCCGGGTTCGACCCATCAGGTCCGCCCGCTTTTCTTCCTTGAGCCTGTCCCCGGAGTAGTTGAACGATTCGATCTCCTCCAGGAGCCGCGCAGCGGCGGTGGCATCATCCGCATTCCACCCAATTTTCAGCAGTTGATCGCTGGCCTCCGACCAGGTGAGGGAGGTGCCCATGACGCCCTGCCGGCCGAGGATGGCCGATACCAGCGCCCGGTAAAGGGCAGAGAGAAATTCGCCATCCGTGCTGTCGGCAGGGGCGGCGGATTTAAGCGCCTGTGTGGCCCGATCGGCCATGATTCGGCCCGGCGAGTCGTCTTTTTGGGCCATCTGCATTACGGTTCGGGCAGCCAGAAATACCAGCATTGGGATCGCCATGAAGAGGCCAAACCACAAGGGCGGCAGTGATCGTTGGGGTTTCAAGGCTTCCAGTCCCTCCTTCAGCGGGAGGATGTCCCTGCCGGTAAACTCGACCCGTTTTTTGAGCGAAGGGGTTTGCAAGGGGGTGCCCCGGAACACCTCGATGTCGGCCGACGCCGTCTCGGAAGGCGAGACGGTGACATCGAAAGCCGATGTCGATATGTCACGGTAACCACCAGTGTTTAAGTCGAAATAGGTCAATCCGACGGGGTCGATGCGATATCGGCCCGGCTGCACGGGGACCAGGGCCGTGCGGAAGATCTTGTTGCCTGAATAGCCTTGGGGGCCCGGTTTGATCTGCGTTTCGGGGTTGTCGGCATAGGCCTTGAATTCAGCCGGCGCGGGAATGGCCGGTTCAGGGGTATCCATGATGTTGCCGGTACCGCTGACGGTGACGGTCAATGTGGTTGAATCGCCCACCCGCAAGGCCGTCTTGTCCAGGCTGGCAGCCATCTCAAACCGGCCCACCAGACCGGAAAAGGAGGTTCCCGGCGGTCTTGGCGGCAAGTCTTTGACATGGACCGCAATGGGGTCGGTTTCCAGGATGCGGGTGGTCATTTGGCTGCGCCCGAAAAAAGCGTCCATTCCCGAGAAGGGCCGCGGCCGGCGGTTGCGCTGCAGCATCCCCACCTGAAGCACCGCCGGTTCAATTTCCAATGTGCCCGTTTTAATCGGCACCAGGATGAACACCACGTCCGTTACGATGAACTCCCGTCCGTTGACCACCGTTCGATGGGATTGGCGGTCCTCCCGTTCCTCGGCGGTGAACCCATTGAATTCCGGGGCCTGGAACTTGGCGTCGGCCACCTGGACGGCGTTGAAAAGCTGGAAGGTATAGACCATCTGCTGACCGACCCACGGCGACGGATCCGACACCTCGGCGGTCACGTAGACATCGCGCTGGCCGCTGTCGGCCGGGGGGTCTCTGGCAATCGTGACGCCGATGGGGGTCGTATAATGAATCCTGCCGTCGATCGTCACCGGGATGGCCGGGATATTCAGGTTGCCGGCTTTCAGGGGAATCAGAGCATAATTGTGGATCAGCTGGCGGGAGGTGCGGCCGTTTATCATCTGGAAGCTGCTGCTGGTTCCGTGGGAGACGGTCTTGAAATCGACGAGCCCGGAAAGGTCCACTTCACCCTCGCCGCCGTCGATGGCCACCTGCAGAGCGATGGACTCCCCCACGGTGGCCTGGTTGCGATCCACCACGGCACGCACGGCGGCGGCATCGGCGAATGCCGCGGCCGCCAGCAAGATCATTACAGTGATGGTAAGCGTTTTTCCCACTGATATTCTTATAAAAATTTGGTTGTCAGACGGTGTTGTAAAAAGAGATCAAGGCTTGCGGGCCGCTATAAAGCGAGCTTGAGCGAGCGAACAGCAAATCGATCTTCATCCTTACGGCGAACATTCATGTTCCATCCCGAAGAATGAGGCGTACATCATGTACACCGCAGTGACGAGGGATGAAGCGTAACGCCGATATTGAGCTTTTTTCGACGCCGTCACCAATCTTTCTCCACCGTCCGTCTGCCGGTGGCGGGCATGAGGGCCCGTCCCGGCTGATCTTCAAGGCGGTTCAGCATCCGTTCGGCCTGCTCAGGGTCGCCGGCCGCCTCACCTGGCTGGGCCGATTGAGGCTGGGCTGGTTGTTGCCCATTATTTTGGGGTTTATCGGCCCGGGCCTGCTTTTGTTTTTGTTGCTCGTCCATTTCATCGCCGAACTCGGGACGTTGCTGCTGCTGTTCACCATCCGGTCGGTTTTCCCGGGCGCCATCCTGTTCCTGATCCTCGGTTGATTGCGCATCCCCATCTTCTTTGGGTTGGGTTTCATTCTCCTGGCCCTGATCCTTCTTGTCCTGATTCTTCCGGTCGTCTCCCGATTGCTGCTGTTGCTGCTCCATGATCTTTTTTACGAAGGCCAGGTTCTCTTGGGTCTGTCGGTCGTCGGGATCGATGGCCAGCGCCGCTTTATAGTGGCCGATGGCCTCCTTGGCCCTGCCCCGTCGAAATTCGGCGTTGCCCAGGTTGTAAAGGGCCTTGCGTTTCAACTGCGTATCGTCGGTCTCCAGCGCCTGTTTGTAGTGTTCGGCCGCCGCATCGAAATTGCCGGTTTTATAGTAGCCATCGGCCACATTGTAAAGCGTTTCAGGCTTGTCCGGGGCATTGAGCTGGGCATCGGTGAAGTGCTTGAGGGCCTGTTCGAAGTCCCCTTTCTCATAGGCGGCAATGCCGTCTCGGGTGTCGCTGGCCTCGGCCGGCTGCTGCAATCCGAGTATCAGCATCGCCAACAGCGAGACAAGTAGGGTTTTGCGGGCAACGGGCAGCATCAGTTCGATCGCGAGGCAGAGCAGTGCCAGTGCCAGGGGCCACTGGAATCGATCCTCCCAGACCTGCTTGCGTCCCGAGGAGACCGTTTTCGCTTCCATCGTCCGACGGATTTCATCGGTGTAAATGGCGTCGAGGTCCATGTCCCCGGCTACGGAGCGCACGTAGGTGCCACCGGTGACCACGGCCATTTTCTTGAGCGTGTTTTCATCCAGACGAGAGAGCACAATTTGTCCGGAGCGATCTTTTTTGAATCCGCCGTCAGGTTCGGGAATCGGCACCCCGTCGCTGCTGCCTACACCGATGCAAAACAGTTTGATTTTATTTTCTTTCAAGGTCTCGGCCGCCTTCAACGGATCGCCGCCGCCCGTGTTTTCACCGTCGGTGATCAGGATCACCGCTTTATCAGAAGCACTTTTCGGATCGAAGCTGTCCAGGGCCGTGGCCAGTGCCCCGGTAATGTCGGTGCCGCCCACCGGGAGATAATCGGGTGACAGCGAATTCAAAAACAGATTGAAGGCATCGTAATCTAAGGTTAGCGGACACTGCAGGAAGGCCGTGCCGGCAAAGGCCACCAACCCCACGCGGTCACCTTTCAGCATGGCCAGCAGGTCAAACACTTCACGTTTGGCGCGCTCCAGGCGGTTCGGTTGGATGTCGGCGGCGATCATAGAGCGCGAGCAGTCTAAAGCGATGATGATGTCCACCCCCTGCTGGCGGATCTCCTGCCAGCGATAGCCATATCTGGGCCCGGCCAGGGCCACGGCGGTGAAGAGTACCGTGCCCATGAGCAGGGATGCCTTGACCCACCGCCGGCTGCCGACGGTGTCCGGGGCGATCACGTCGAGGCCGTGGGCGGAGGAAAAACGGTGCATGATTTCACGCCGCCGTCGCGTCCCGTAAACGATCACCAGAAACAACACCGGCACGGCCCAGATGAAAAACAGCATTTCGGTTCTGAAAAAAGTCATGGCTTAAAAAACATCATGGAATGATTAGGTACCTCGTGTTGCGCAAGATCACGTAAAGGGTCAGCATCGCCAGTGCCGGAATCAACAGCCAGGGGTAGATTTCGTTGTATTCGGCAAAGATGTCCACCTTGACCGCGGTGGTTTCCATGCCGTCGATGGTGTCATAGATCTGTTGCAGGCCCTCCAGGTTCTCGGCCCGGAAATAGAGCCCCCCGGTCTTGTCGGCAATGGTGCGCAGGGTGTCTTCGTCGATATTCACCTGCTGGTACACGTAGCGTTCGCCGAACAGGGGGTCCTTGAACAGATAGGGTGCTTTTCCCCGGGTGCCCACACCGATGGTGTAGATCTTGACCCCTTTTTGCGCGGCGATTTCGCCGGCAGTATCCGGTGAGAGCTCGCCGGCATTGCTCTGCCCGTCGGTGAGCAGGATGATGATATTGGACCGGCTCTCGATGTCGGCCAGCCGTTTCAAAGAGATACCGATGGCATCGCCGATGGCCGTGCTTTTGCCGGCGGCACCGATCTCCAGGCGGTCCAGAATGCTGACCAAGGTGTTATAGTCCCGGGTCAGGGGCAGCTGCGTGTACGCATGGGTGCCGAAGACCACCATGCCGATGCGGTCACCGCTGCGCTTGGAGACGAATTCCTGCACCACCCCTTTGACCGCCTCCAGCCGGTTGACGACGCGTCCCTTTTTCTTGAAATCGAGGGCGGCCATGCTTTCGGACAGGTCAAGCGCCAGCACGATGTTGACGCCTTTGGTGAGCACTTCGGTGCGTTCGGTACCCCACTGGGGCCGGGCCAGGGCCACCACCATCAGGCAAAGGACCGCGTATTTGATGGCCGGCACCAGGCGGCGCAGCCGCAGGGCCGGAGATGCCGGGATGCCCGCTGCGGGGAACAGGGCGCTGCTGGCCATGGCGGGCGTCCGGTGCCGCCGGTAACGATACCAGATCATCGCCGGTAAAAGCGGCATGAGCAAGAGAAAATAGGGTGATGCGAAGCGTAACATAAGTATCTTAAATCACAATAATCAAAATACAAATAACAAATAAATCACAACTGCCCAAAACTCAAATTCCAAACCACATGATCTTGCAATGATCTCGGTTGCCAATTGAAAATTGAAGTTTGGGATTTATTTGAGATTTGGGATTTGTTTTTTGGAATTTTCATAATTTGATGAGAGCAAGGTGTTTTCTTCCATACCATCCTCTTTATCATTCCCATTGACCGTAAACGTGGTTTTACGCACAAATTCCCGGGCAAACAACAGATCCGTTTCCATCTGTTTTTCCATTGCCGTTTCGCTGCCGAACTTGACCGGATCCATGGCCCGGCAAAGGACTCTCAGTCGTTGGGCCAGACCTTTGTCCATGTTCAACCGATCGATGCGGGGTATGAACTCTTCGGTGGTCATCTCCGGCGCGCCCACCGCGAAGCGTCCGAAAACATATTGCCGCAGAATTGCTGAAAGTCGAAAGTAAAAGGTTTTGCCGTCCAGCCGTCGTACATCGGCAATGTGATCAAGGGCTTGCATGGCCGTCAGCTCCGGTGGCAGTTCGGGCACGATGGTTTCGACGGCCCGGTTCCTATTGCGTTTTTTCCAGAACCACCAGCCTGCTGTCAGAATTAACGCTGCGGCCAGGGCCAGCAGTGAAGGGACCAGCCAGGGTGCATCGATGCCCACCGATACCGGTGGATGGATGTCGTGGATGTCGGTCATTGATGCCGGGGTCTTTGGGGGGGGCGATTCAGTTGCCGCCAGCGGGCCGGCAGGGGCCACTGTTTCCTCGCCCGTAACCTGAGCCACTTGAAGGAAAGTAAACAGAAAGAAAACAATCCCGACTATATAGAGTTTAAGATAGTGTTTTTGGCAAGGCCAGAGGGAGAACGCTGTATTAGAAATACCGCGACGACTGATAACGCAGTCCAAAAACAGTATCTTAAATGCTAACATCATCGCCGCCGCCGCTCCCGGTATCTGAAATAGCGCACCAGGGCATCTGCCGCATCGCCGTCAGTGGGCATTTCGATACAGTCCATGTCCATGGTCTTATGGGTTTGTAAAATCCGTTCGTGTACCGCCTGTCGGCTGGCCTGGAAACGCTCACGGGTGGTCCGGTCCGAGGCGTCCAGGTAGCGCACGACTCCGGTTTCAAGGTCCTGAAAGGCGACAATGCCCCCGTCGGGCAGCTGAAATTCCCCGGGATCGGTGACCAGGACGCTGATCAGTTCGTGTTTCCTGGCGGCCGAACGTATCCGCAGGGTGGTGTTTCGGCCGAAATCCTCGGTCAGAAAATCGGAAACCAGGAAGGCCACGGTGCGTTTGCGGCAAACCCGGGCCAGAAAATTCACCGCTTCGACGATATCGGTACCGGCGTGCTCAGGCTGGAAAGTGAAAATTTCACGGATGAGCCGCCAGACGTGGGCCGACCCTTTTTTGGGAGGGATGTAGCGCTCCACCTGATCGGTGAACAGAATGGCCCCGGCCTTATCGTTGTTACGGATGGCGTTGAAGGCCAGGATGGCGGCGATTTCCGCGGCGGTCTCCCGCTTGATGCTCTGCGTGGTGCCGAACCGGCCGGAGCCGCTCATGTCGACCAGAAGCATGACCACCTGCTCCCGCTCCTCCCGATAGCGTTTGATGAAAGGCTTTCC
>RCNC010002018.1_pt1 | contig 13896 bp, 12 predicted proteins | sample 2041301 | NCBI WGS metagenome assembly RCNC01 (sample SAMN09708231, study PRJNA481090) | Marine sediment metagenome, whole genome shotgun sequencing project. | biome: marine sediment; feature: ocean; material: sediment; isolation source: Sewage treatment plant 13A marine sediment (STP13A) ... | reverse complement strand
ATCCCGTCGAGGACCGAAGCGAGAGAGATCGGCATCTGACAGACAGCGCGAAGAATATCCTGGGGGTCAGCTCTTGCCGGGGGGGAGAATCTGGGGCAGGGTGAAACAGAAGGTGCTGCCCTTACCTTTCTCACTCTCGACCCAGATGTTGCCGCCGTAGTGAGAGATGATCTCCTTGCAGATCGGCAGTCCGAGTCCCGTCCCTTTCGGTTTCTCTCTTCCATGATCCACGGAAATCTGACGAAATCGATGGAAGATGATCTCGAAGTTCCTTTCGTCTCGTGCACGCTCACCTTGATCCATCGTGAGTATTCCCTCGAACGCTTTCCCTCGAGTCCCTCGACCCGGACCCGGATTTCTCCCCCTTCATGAGAGAATTTGATCGCATTGCTGAGCAAATTCGTGATGACCTGATGGACCCTGTCACGATCCGCGTAGACGAAAGGCAACTCAGGGTCTGCATCCACACGCCACTCGAGACGCTTCCGCAGGAAGAGATGCTGCAAGGCCCTTCCCGCATCCTCGACGACTGCCTCTACGGAGACCGTCCCGTTGTGCCAGGTGACCGCGCCTGCCTCGATTTTCGAGAAGTCGAGAAGGTTGTTGATGAGCCGCGTGAGCCTTTCGCTCTCCGTGTTGATGATCGTCAGGAACTCCTTCTGCGTCTCCGGCTCGTTCTCATACCGGAGAAGGATCTCGGAGAAGGACCGGATCGAAGTGAGTGGGGTCCGCAGTTCGTGAGAGACCAGCGCCAGGAATTCGTCCTTTGTCCTGTCGAGTCGCTTCAGTTCACTGTATGCCTGCTCGAGCTCTTCGGTCCTCGCTTTCACCTTCTGTTCGAGTTCCTGGTTCAGCTTCTTCGTGGCTTCCTCGGCCCGCTTGCGCCTGCTGATGTCGCGCGTGACACCCTCGTAGCCCGTGATCTGCCCGTCCACGTCGCGGAGAATAGTGACATTCACCTCACAGGGAATCGTGTGACCGTCCTTGTGCCGACAATCAACTTCTCCGTGGTACGAGCCTCCTCGAGGGATCGTTGTCTCTGCTTCTCGTATCCATTCTTCTGTCTTCTGCACGGAATCGGCCGTGAAATAGTGGTTATTGGGAAGCCCGATGGCTTCTTCCGGAAGATAACCACAGATTTGCTCGACAGACCGATTGACATACAGGATCTTCCCATCGGCGTCCGTAATCCAGATCATGTCGCGGATGTTCTCCGTGACCCTTCGGTATCGATCCTCGCTCTTGACGAGCGTTTCCTCGACTTGTTGCCTTTCCGCAGTTCCACGTCGGAGCTTCTCGTCCGTCTTCCTCAGACGCAAGGTGCGACTTTCAACGAGCTCCTCGAGCCGTGCCTGGTAGCTTCTCACTTCCTCTTCTGCGCGTATCTGATCCGTAACGTCACGCGCGATCCCCTGGATCGCATAGGGTCTCCCCTGTCGATGGACGAGGAACCCTTCCGTGTCTACCCAGATAAGATCTCCCTGCTTCGATTTTAGTTTGTACCTCGTAAGTGCCTGTTGTTGCCCGGTTTTCTTGATCTCGTCTAGAGTGGTGAGGGCCATTTCCAGCTCTTCTTCACACAGGAGCGAAGCAATGCTCACGAAACGAAGCTCTTCTCTCGAGTACCCCAATCTATTCAGGGTCGCATCGTTGGCATCCAGAAAATACCCCTCGAAATCGTGCATGTACACGCCGAAGAATCTGCTGCTGAAAAGCACATGGGTCATATTCTCTTCCGGCTTCACCTTCTTGCCTCTCTGTACAAGGGATTCGTTCTCCACTCGCCTTTTCATTCGTCATTTCAGAGGTTTTTCCTTACTCTCCGCCCATTTTCCCCCGTCCCGCCCTTCCCTGCCCGTGACCGGAAGACCGTCTGCCCCGGACGGGACTTGACCTTTCTTGCAAGATCGAAAAGGATATGGCGTCGGTGTAACCCTTTTCCGGAGGTGAAATCCCATGCGCGAAAACAAGGGCAAGACCGTAAGCCCCATCTGGAGGACCCTGTGTATCGTGATTGCTCTGGGGGTCGTCACACTCGTGGGCCTCCTCGGCTACAAGCTCTTCGAGGACCCTCCATACGACCCACTTTTCGACGAATATCCCCCGGACTACACCTCAAACGACCTGAAGACCCTGCAACCGGACGCTCGCAGGCCGAACATCATCATCATCCTCTGTGATGATCTCGGATACAGAGACCTGGGCTGCTACGGAACCGACATCATCCGGACGCCCAATATCGATCGTCTCGCCGGCCAAGGGGTACGCTTCACGAGCTTCTACGCCTCCAATTCGGTGTGCACGCCCTCCCGTGCCGGGCTTCTCACCGGTCGATACTCGCAGCGGTCCGGAATGAGCTGGATTCTGCTTCCCGAGGGCGAGCCGGCAAGCCACAGGGTGTCGAAGAATGCCGGCCAGATGATGGGAAGGCTGGGCTTTGTGGATCTCGGTCCGAACGCCGGTACGACAGGCCTGCCCCAGAGCGAGATCACCCTTGCCGAGGCCCTGAAGATGGGGGGCTACCGGACCGGTATGGTGGGCAAGTGGCACCTGGGCGACTACGGTACGAATCCTGACCACAACCCGATCAGCCATGGGTTCGATTTCTACTTTGGAGTGCCTCACAGCAATGACATGATCCCCTTTCCCCTCTACCGGAACGAGGAGGAACTCGAGGCGCATGTGGAGGACCAGGCCAAGCTGACCGGACTCTACACAAAGGAAGCGATCTCCTTCATCGAGGAGAGCAAAGAGAAGCCTTTCTTCCTGTATTTCGCGCACACCTTCCCCCATCAGCCCCTCTTCGCGTCGGAAGGGTTCCGGGGAAAATCCAAGGGAGGGCTTTACGGCGACACGGTCGAGGAAATCGACTGGAGCGTGGGCCGGATCATGGATTGCCTGGAGCGAAACGGCCTGGCAGAGAACACCCTGCTCCTGTTCACGAGCGACAACGGCCCCTGGTTCGAGGGCGATCCCGGCCGTCACCGGGGCAGAAAGGGACAGAGCTATGAGGGCGGCTTCCGGGTGCCGATGATCGCCAGGTACCCGACCGTGATCCCTGCCGGCAGGGTCTGCGACGAGCCTGCCATGAACATCGACTTCTTCCCGACGAGCCTGGCCCTGGCCGGGGTGGAGCCTCCTCAGGACCGGACGATCGACGGCAGGAACATCCTCGGTCTCATGACCGGCGAGGCACGGGAAACGCCCCACGAAGCCTTCTATTTCTATCACGTGGAAGAGCTGGAGGCGATTCGTGCAGGGAAATGGAAATTCATCCGCAACATCCATCACTATGTCTGGCCGCTGCCCGTAGACAAGGAAACCCTGCCGGCCGGCAAGATGGGCAAGGGAAGGCTCGGACGGTGGCCCCTGCTGCATGACCTGGAGATCGACCCCCGCGAGAGCTACAACCTGATCGACAATCACCCCGAGGTGGGCCAGGAACTCCGCAACCGGATGGAGCAATGGGAACAGGGCCTGGAAGAGAATGTACGAGGGTGGGTCACGAAGTGAGGGCGCCGTGAAAAAATTTATGGATCAAGACAAGAGGATGAGCGGGACCGAGGCAGTGGCCCGGTTCGTAAACGACGGCGAGTCGTTTGTCTTTGCTAATTGCTTGACCGGTATGCCGCTGGCTCTGGTACACGACCTGATTCGGTCCGGCAAGAAGAACCTCATGCTCTTCCAACAGGGAGGCATCGAAGAGGTTGACCTGCTCATCTCTGCGGGCTCGATCGATCGGCTGGCCGTTGCGTACAACTTCAGGATGGGAGGCAAGCGCGTCACCCCACCCCTGGACAGGGCACTGAAGGAAGGCAGGCTCCAGGTGGAGGAGCTGACCAACTTTACCCTCCTGGCCATGATGAAAGCTGGCGCCATGGGCTATCCCTTTATGCCTGTCTTGCGCGGGATGCAAGTGACCGACGTGGTGAAGAAGCAGGGATTTCTTGGTAAACAGTGCTTCCAGGAGGTGAAGGACCCCTTCGGTGGGGAAGACGTTCTGGTCGTTAAGGGATACTCTCCGGACTTCGCACTCATGCACGTCCAACGGGCGGACAAGGCAGGGAACGGCCAGCTCTGGGGCGCCATGATCAACAGCAAATGGGCCGCCCTGGCCCCGGAACGGATCATCCTCTCGGCAGAGGAAATCGTCGATACCGACGTGATCTTGTCCGCACCCCACCTCACGATCGCGCCGGCTCACAAGGTCTGTGCGGTCGTCCACTGCCCCTGGGGGGCGCATCCGTCCGAACTCGCCGGGTTCTACGATTACGACATGGTCTTCCGGGCCCTCTATTTCGCGTCCCTCAATAGTCCCGAAGCGATGAAGGGCTGGATGGACGAGTGGATCCATGGCGTCACGGACCGTAAGGGGTACCTTGAGCGATACGCCGGCAAGTTCGGCAAGGAGGCCTTGGAGGCGATCAAGGCAAAACCCTTCAAAAGCGTGCCTGCCGACTACGGGTATTCCTTTGCGCCGAACTGGGATGAAAAGGGTTACTCGGATAAGTTCGGGATGAACCTGGATGAGCTCGCCCAATTCATGGAGGAGAAGGGCATCCTCCGAGAGGGTTGATCTCTCTGCTTGGAAGGAGCGAGGAAAATGGGAGTAAGGTACACGCTGGATGAACTCATCGTCTTTCGAGCCGCCCAGGAGATTCGGGACGGGGAGATCGTGGTCATCGGACAGGGGATCCCCATGGCTGCCGGAGTGCTGGCGCGCAAGACGCATGCCCCGAACTCGCTCATCGTCACCGAAGCCGGCCTCGTCGGCATCGATCCCTTCAAGGTCCCGCTTCACATAGCGGACACGAGCTGCACGCGTGGGTATTCGTACGGGTGCGACATGTTCGACATCTTCACGACCCTGGTCAACCGCGGCTACGTGGACGTCGCCTTTCTCGGGGTGGGGCAAATCGACAAATACGGAAACGTCAACAGCAGCTATATAGGCAACCCGGAAGACTACGAGATGCGCTTGACCGGGGCCGGAGGCGCGCCCGAGTTCGCGGGTCATTCCAAACGGAGCGTCTATACGATGAGCGGAGGGGAGTTCGTGGAGAAACTGGACTATTTCACCACGCCGGGCTATGTGGACGGTGGCCATTCCAGATACGAGGCCGGAATGCCCGAGGGCTCCGGGCCGAGTGCCTTGATCACGACAAAGGGCGTTTTCAAATTCGATGAACAGACCAAAGAGATGTACCTGGCAGGCATCCATCCCGGAGCGACCGTGGAGGAAATCAGGGAGCAAGTCCCGTGGGACCTGAAGTTGGCCGACCCTCTCGAGGTCACCAGACTCCCGAGCGAGGAAGAGGTAAGAATCATCCGCACCTTTGCCCCTGACATATCCCTGGGGCGCAGTCTCTATGTGGAACTGCTCACCCGTAGAGTGCTCGATGTCTTGTCCAAGGCAGCAGAAAGGAAAGAAGGTGTGCAAACATGATCATCCGTCATTCCCGCGCAGGAGGGTATCGATAAACGGAGCATCTCCATCTTTCCGTCATTCCTGCGAAGGCAGGAATCCAGGGGCTTCAGGAGCTTAGGGATCCCTGCCTTCGCAGGGATGACGGCAAATAGGTGTTTTTCGACACCCTCGCAGGCGGGAATCCAGGGGCTTCAGGAGCTTAGGGATCCCCGCTTTCGCGGGGATGACGGCAAATTGGTGCTTTTCGACACCCTCTCGAGGGAGAGGGGACTTCGGTTCCTCACCATGGAAGGGCCGTCGGGGAGCTTTGGTCCAGCACTTCCTGCAGTTCGACCACGTTCCCGTCCGGGTCGCGGCCGTAGGTTGCCTTGGCAATGCCCAGGTCCTGGGGAGGGCAATGGAACGTCATCCCCGCCGCCTTGAGCCTCTCGTATTCGGCATCTATGTCGACCACATCCACACAGATGTGGGTAATACCGTGATCGCAGACAGGCCGCCCGCGATCGCCCTCTTTCGGGGCTGGGGAGGAATACTCGAAAATCTCGACCATCATGTTGCCCGCCTTCAACATGACGGTTCGTGCCGCCGAGTCCTTCAGGCCGGTAATGCTATCGGCAAACTCCGTTCCTTTGGGCCATTCGAACTCCATGGCCACCTCGAATCCGAGCAGATCCCTGTAGAATTTCAATGCCCGATCGAGATCACCGGTGGAGATCGCCGTGTGGTGAATGCCTCTGATCATCCTATTCTCCCTTTCTTGTCGGATTGACTCCTGATCCCAAGGTTAGCACATCCGGGCTTGCGAAACACTGCCCAACAAGAAGGTTACACCGTAAAACGCAATAGAAAAACTCACTCCCGGGCTAATGTTTTTCTCGAATAAAATCGTATAGATAGTACATGAACAAGAGGCAAGACATCATCGAGAGCATTGCCGCCGTCCCGCCCCTTCCGACCGCCTCGGCAGAGGTGATTCGGATGATTCAGGATCCGAAAGTACCGAGCGGCAAGATTGCACAGGCCATCGAGTATGATCCCTCGCTGACCACGAATGTGCTTCGCCTGGCGAACTCTTCCTTCTTCGGGTTCCACCGTTCGGTGAGCACGGTCAAGGACGCCCTCTTCCGGCTGGGCACCAACCAGGTCTTCCAGTTGGTCGTAGCTGCCACCGTGGGCAAGATGGCGCAGACACCGGTAAACGGGTATGACCTTTCAAGCGGGGACTTGTGGGACCACCTCGTCGGAACCGCCATTGCCTCAGTCAAGCTCGCACAAGCCCTGAAACTCGAGATCCCTTCCTACACATTCACGGCCGCCCTGACGCACGATGTGGGCAAGGTGGTGCTCGGGACCTTCCTGGAGGTGAATGCAGAATCGGTGCGTGAACTTGCCTACGAAAAAAAGATGTCCTTTGAGCAAGCGGAACGGGAGGTGCTCGAAATCGATCACGCGGAGGTGGGCGCCCTTCTCCTCGAGCGCTGGAACCTGCCGGAAGATCTCGTGCATGTCGTCCGTTGGCACCATCAGCCCGAGGAGTACCGCGGGAAGCACCCTCGCGCGGCAAACGTGGTTCACGTAGCCAACGTGTTGTGCCTGATGGCAGGGGTGGGGGCAGGACTCGACGCCCTGAGCTACAAGCCTTCCCCCCACGCCATGGAACAACTTGGCCTGGAAATCATGCTTCTGGACGACATCGTCTACGACATCCTGAGCGAATTGATGGAGACCCGCAAGCTCTTCAAACTGTCCTAAGGGTTCGCGCAGAAATAACTTCATATTTTCGCATCCCCATGATGAGATGATTGGCCCTTCCCCTGTGAAGTTATTTCTGCGCGAACCCTAAGCGTACCTCTACCCTCCCCTCCCCTCCCATTTGACTCCCAATTCCTTGTTTTCATACACTGCCTTGAGACCTCACCTGCAAGGAGATCTAAAAGACATGACGATGGGCGAATTCTATTCGGCTTCCGACACGCAGGAGGCGTGTACACTGCTCTCCAGGTATCGAGAAAAGGCGAGCGTTCTTGCCGGCGGGACCGACCTGATGGTTGCCGTCAACCAGAGACGGATGCCTCTGGAAACCGTGGTCTTCATCGGCAGAACCGGGTTGGGCTACATAGAGTGCGAACAGGACGCGCTAAGGATCGGCGCTACGACAACCCACACGGAGATTGCCCGGTCCCCGATCGTACGGGAAAAGGCCCCGCTTCTTGCCGAGGCGGTGAGGAGCATCGGGTCGCCTGCCATCCGGAACATGGGCACCATCGGCGGGAATGTGGCCAATGCGTCGCCGGGGGCAGACGGGTCCGTCTCCCTCCTCGCCCTGGGGGCCAGGGTGAAGCTGGCATCCGTCAGGGGCGAAAGGATCGTCGATCTGGACTCCTTCTTCGTCGACATAGGCAAGACCCGCCTCGAGCCGGATGAACTCCTGACGGAAGTGATCGTTCCGGTGCGGGGTGAAGCAACGAGATGGACCTGGCACAAGCTCGGGCAGCGAAAGGCGAGCGTCTGCGCTGTGATCTCCCTGGCCATGGCCCTAGAGTTGGAAGGCGGCACATGCCGTCGGGTCCGGATCGCTCTGGGCACGGTGGCACCGACACCCTTCCTGGCCCGCAAGGCGGGAGAGCGACTGGAAGGGAAGGCACTCAACCCGGCCCTCATCGAAGAGGCTGCCCGTGCGGCTTCCGAGGCCCTGCCCGAAAGGGATGGCTTGCGAGCCTCTGCCTGGTACAGACGCCGTATCTGTGAAGTGTTGATCAGACGCTTTCTTGCTGGCCTTGCAGAGTGATTGGACGGGACATTGACCCAAAGATCTTACGTGTCCGTCATTCCCGCGAAGGCGGGAATCCAGTGGCTACAGCATATTCCTTCTTGAAGGGAGACGACACATGCCAACACTCGAATTCAGGGTAAACGGCCGTGACCACAGGGTCGAGGTCGAAATCGATAGCACCCTTCTGGAAGTCCTGCGGGACAAGCTCCGGATCACCGGCCCGAAGGCAGGCTGCAACACCGGGGACTGCGGCGCCTGTTCCGTGCTCCTCGACGGCATCCTCGTCCGGGCCTGCATTACGAACGCGCTCAGCATGCAAGGCGGGGAAGTCATCACCGTGGAAGGTCTCGCCCGGTCCGGGAAACTCCATCCCCTGCAGAAGGCATTCCACGAACACTATGGATCACAGTGTGGATTCTGCACCCCGGGGATGCTCCTGGCTGCCAAGGCACTCCTCGATCAGAACCCGACCCCCACGGTCGAAGAAGTCAAGGAGGCCATATCCGGCAACCTCTGCCGGTGCACCGGTTACGTGAAGATCATTGATTCGATCATGGCTGCATCCAAGGAGATGTCCAAGAGGGAGGCGGGCTGATGGAAAGGACGGTTGTTGGACAGAGGAAGAAGCGATACGACGGCCTGGCCCACGTCACCGGGGAAACCCGTTTTGTGGATGATGTTTTCATCCCCGGCACCCTGACGGTCAAGGTGCTCCGGAGCCAGGTGGTCAAGGGGAACATTCGGCGTCTGGACACCTCTGCCGCCGCATCCCTGCCCGGCGTGGAGGGCATCGTCACGCACAAAGACGTACCCAACAATGCCTTCGGCCTGGTCCCCGACCAGCCGGTTCTTGCAGAGACGATCCGATACAGGGGCCAGCCGATCGCGGCCGTGGCCGCACACGACGAAAGGGCCGCCCTGAAAGCGATCGATCAGATCAAGGTAGAAGTGGACGAGGAAGAACCCGTGTTCGACCCCCAAGAGGCGATGAAACCAGGGGCCCCCAAGGTGCGTCCTGAGGGCAACTGTTACATGTACGGGGAACATCCGTGCCGCAAGGTGGTCTTCGGAGACGTGGAGACCGGTTTCAAGGAGGCGGATTACATCATCGAAGGGGAATTCCGCACCAACCCGGTCGAACACGCGCCGATGGAGACGCAGGTCAGCCTGGCCGTACCCGAGGGCAAGGGAAGGCTCACTATCTACACCGTCTCCCAATCTCTCCTGTTTCACCATGGCCTGCTCACCGGCATCCTGAAAATGGACAAGGACGATCTGCGGATCGCGGGGCTGGCCGAGAAGGCCTTGCACGACTGGAAGGACGACGTTCACGTTGCCTTCCGGAGCGGAACGGTTGGGGGAAGCTTTGGCGCAAAGAACGACATTCACGCCGACCACGTCACGGCGCTTCTTGCTTTGAAGACCGGGCAACCCGTTAAGTGGCGCTGGACCCGGGAAGAGGAAACGCTCTACTCGACCCACCGTGGGGGGTGGCACATCCGCATCAGGGACGGCGTGAAGCGGGACGGACGCATCGTCGCACGCCAGGTCACGAGTATCCGCGACGCGGGCGCCTACAGCGCCTTGAACACCTACGTGGTGGACAAGCACTGTTTCATGGTCAGCGGGCCCTACGCCATCCCAAACGTCTATGTGGAGGGGTATTGCGTTTACACGAACAAGACCCCCTCCAGCTCCATGCGCGGGTTCGGCGTCTTTCCGGCAACCTTTGCCTGTGAGATGCAGATGAACAAGATCGCCGCCCAGTTGAAGATAGACCCCTGGGAATTGCGCTTGATCAACGCCTATCGCGAAGGGGATCAGACGCCGACGCGCAGGGTCCTCGACAGCGTGTACCTGATCGAGACCCTGCAGGCCTGTGCCGAGAAGGCGGGCGTGAAGTTGCCCGACAGGCTCGCGTCCATGACCTCCGAGAAACGGGAGGGTGCAGCATGAAGAAGAGAGGCGTGGGCATTGCCGCAGCCCAATACCCGACGGGTCTGGCCGGCGGAGGGGATGTGAGCCAGGCGTACGTAAAGGTCAATCCGGACGGCACTGCTGATCTCTTCATCGGCTCCGTCGACATCGGGCAGGGAAGCAAGACCGTGCTCGCACAGATGGCAGCCGAGGAGTTGGGCATTCCCTACGAGTGGGTACGGGTTCACAACCAGGGTACCGACACGAGCCCGATCTGTTTCGGCACTTTTGCGAGCCGCGTCACCTACGCAACGGGCAACGCCGTTGTGGAGGCAGCCAGGGAGGCGAGATCCATTCTATTTGAAGTGGCCGCCCCCTCGTTGCAGGCCACGCCCGAGGCGTTGGATGCAGCCGACGGAAAAATATTCGTCCGGGATGATCCCGGCCGTTCCATTCGCTTCAGGGATGTGGCAAACATGGCCAACATCTTCATGAAGAAGATGATCGTGGGACAGGGGCTCTTCGCACGGGATCATTCCGCAACCGATCCCGACACAGGAGCTTGCGACCCCTTCTGCACCATGGCCTGGGCAGCACAATTGGTAGAGGTCGAAGTGGACACGGATACCGGACAGGTCGAAGTTCTGAGGATGGTCAGCGCCTTTGACGTGGGCGGGGCCATCAACCCCATGCTCGTGGAGGGACAGATCGAGGGAGGTGCAGTTATGGGAATGGGGGCCGCACTGATGGAGGATCTTTACCCTCACTACCCGACCCCGGAGGGCCAACCCACCAACTTGAACACCTACATCATCCCGACGGCCGTGGACATCCCGAAGAAGATGGAATCGGTCATCGTCGAGTGCCCCTCGACCGCCGGCCCCTACGGGGCAAAGGGTATCGGGGAGATGACAGCCAACGTCCCGGCCCCTGCCATCGTCAGCGCGATCCACGATGCTGTTGGGGTATGGATCGACGAAATCCCGGTCACCCCGGAACGCCTGCTCCGGGCATTGGAGAAGGCCGACTCGTAAGATGAAATCGGATGACGTGCGTGGCTTTTACACTCTCGGTGTGGACGGCTCCCGTTCCGAGGGTACCGCCGGGGACAAGTAGGCCTGGTATTGGATATCGCCAAGGCCGAATTGGCTGCCGGTTCCGGGCTTCATTTCCGGCTGATAGATCACCGGAATGATCGGGCGGTTGATCAGGTTCCAATTCTCGGCAATGCGCACCGGCGCCACTGGCTGGATGTTCAGAATCCATTGCACATCGTTCCCGGGCCCGACGCCGAAGTTGAAGTTGTTCTGCAAAGGCACGCTGATGAGGTTACTCACCGGATTTTGAGTCTTCTTGGCCAGTTCGGAAGCGTCAGGCTCCGCCGCCCCGGCACCACCACCCGTCGCGGTCGCTTCCGCTCGAGCCAGGGAAAGCAGTGGGACTCGGATTTGCGCATCGCAAAGGCTGATGCCGGCTGTGGCCACGATGATCGTGACCATCCATTTGGTGACGGACCCTCTCATTTGTTGCTCCTTCTTGTTCTGAAGTTTGACGAACGTTCGATGATCAGAGGCATCCTTATCACAGATCAACCTCAAACCGTGTCTGGAAGATGTGCACACGGTCGCTGGCTTCTTGATTGTCAATGTCCGCATTCCCGTAATTGAGTTTCAGCTTGAAGATGGGAAACAGGTACCACGTCGCACCCACCGTGAAGATGTGCATCTTCCCCCCGTGGACGTACCCGTCGTTAAGATCCAACCGGGAGAACCTCGCCTCGATTTCAAGCCCTCCATAGGTGTGGTTCCTGAGAGAGAAGGTCTTCTTCGGCCGCACTCTGGTGAAAACGCCCTGGGTCTTGTCATACAACCGGGTCTCACCGGTGAGGAAATAGCTCACGTAAGCGTAGAACCCATCGAATTCCAGGTTTCCCTCTTCCTGACTGTCTACCAGCGAATGAATGTACTCGCCTTGAAAGGACAGGGAGTTCATGACGAAGGCGACCTCGGCACCCAGGAGATTCGCATTGTTGGCAGGGATCTCTCCCGTGTCCACCACGTACGGGGCAATGTTGCACTCGGGCCGGGACCGGTACTGAGCGGTATTGCCCGCGGAATTCACGTAACTGTAACTCAAACCCAGATGCGTCAGACGGTTGTTGTAGAGATCCTTGATGACAAAGGGGAGGCCCGTCACCCGCCCGACGATTCTGAAATTGCTGTCCGTGATATCACCGATGTCCGCTTCCTGCCCGTCCGCAAACCATCCGAGGGCCCAGGTCATACGATCCTGGAACTGGGTTCCCGAACCTTCGAAGCCGGGCTTGAACCCGGGGGAAAAGGCCTCTACAGCTGAGGCCCTCTCCATAAACGTTATATCCGTGCTGCTTGCGAGCCTCTCCAAGGAGAAAGGAGCCTTCAAGTGTCCTAACGTGAAGGTCTGGATCCACGGAACATTCCGAAACTGGAGGTACCCGTCGTTCAGATAGAACGAGTCCTTTGTAATGTCGAATTGAAACTTGAAGTAGATAGGAACCCAGAGGAAAACATTGCCCCTCGTGTAGAGCCGAAAACGCCGAAGTTGAACGCCGTTGGAAAACCCATCGAGCTCGTCATCGCCGGCAAACAGGGCCGCATCCACCTGCAGCAGGCCGCCGACCTTACCCTCCAGCTTCGGTTTGACTCTCAGCCGATCAGGTATGTGGAGCTCGTCCTGGAGCAAGGGGTTCCGCTGAACCCAATAATGAAGGCCCTCGTGCCAGTAGAACTTCCATTCCAGGGGCGGTTTCTCTTCTATCTTCGACTCAGGGCCGGATTCTTCGGAACTGTCTGAATCGACCGCATCTGACGCCTCGTCCGTTGCGTTCTCGGCCCCTTGGGTTCCCTCGTCCGGGCCTTGCTCCGTCGTCGCAAGTCCGTCTTGGCCTGCTAGTTCAGGCTCGTCAAGGGCCTGAGCAGACGCACCCCCCAGGGTTGCAGCCAGCAACAAGAGTAGAAGAAAAGCTTTCAAGCAGAATGAATCCAAGAATCACCCCACGGAACACTATACTTCATCACTATGGACGGCGTGAGCATCTCCTTGCTTAGAACGCCACTATTGCAGACAGGGCCGGCCTGTCCCCCGACACGAGTGAGTCGTCACGGGCCCGTCGGCAACGTAAGGATTGGAGCCGCAGCGGTTGTCGCGGGAGCCTGGAGTTCAAAGATGTAGATGAGCAGGCCGAAGGCTCGCTTGCTCTCGTGGTCCGCGAGATCGATGTAGAACCAGTGGTCATGATACCTTACGGTAACGAACACATCGCCCGGTTTCTCCTTGCTCGACCGGATTCGGAACGGCACCAGGCCTTCCCAGGAACCCATGTCCACGACCCAACCTAGCTCCCGGTGCGCTTCCGGGACCTCGACGCCCCGCGAGAGGAAGGACATGACCCCCATCAGGGATCGCGGCTGGACCGTTATTTCGTTCGGAGCACGCTGTGTCAATCGATCCGTCATGCGGCGAACATCATTTCTGTCGGGATAGGCGTAAGCATGCGCCGGGAGAACTCCGAACCCGAGAGTGGGGTGTACGTGATCGTCGGCCGCTCTGTGTATCCGATGTTTGCGCTTCCGCCCACGTTGCTCGCGAGTGCCCCCGCCTCCCCCAGGACGGCCGCACCCTGCGTGCCAACACTTCCTGAGTAGGTGTATTGTGTGAGAACGGAGCTCACCGAGAGGAATTCAGGTATGTCGCGATAACGCAAACGTACGAGGTTAAGGAGCATTTGCTCCTTCTGCGA
>RCNC010001935.1_pt1 | contig 13899 bp, 13 predicted proteins | sample 2041301 | NCBI WGS metagenome assembly RCNC01 (sample SAMN09708231, study PRJNA481090) | Marine sediment metagenome, whole genome shotgun sequencing project. | biome: marine sediment; feature: ocean; material: sediment; isolation source: Sewage treatment plant 13A marine sediment (STP13A) ... | reverse complement strand
GCCTCCTGCTTTCCACCGGCAATCGCGCCGACATGGAACTGTGGGAGGGTTTTGCCTGCCGCCTGTCCCCCCGACTGATTTCTTTATGGTTGAATTACTTCAATTCTACATAGGCACCGTCTTGTACGCGGTACATGGAAAAGCCTACGCCGGTGGCATCACCCATCTTGTCAAACTTGATCTTCCCCAGAGGGGTGTCGACGAGATCCGTGTGGAGTGATTTCGAGATAGCATCGTAATCAGTGGAACCTGATTGTTCGATTGCATTGAGCAGTGCCAGGGCTGCCGAATAGGCATTCAGGAAGAATGCACCGGGATCTTCTCCGTAAGCGGCCTTGTGCGCCGCATTGGCAGCAGCTGCCATGGGGTTGGAAGAGACGTCCATGGGACCGGTGGCATAAACGCCCTCGGCATACTTGCCGGCAACCTTGATAAAGGTGTCATCTTTTACGCCGTCATCGGAAATGAACGGGATTCCCATTTTTTTCTTGCGCATCTGGGTCACGACCTTGGAAGCTTCGGGATGATACCCGCCAAAAATAACCGCCTCAGCACCACTGCGTTTGACTTTCTGCACAATAGCGGAATAGTCCATGGCTCCCGGGGTGAGACCTTCGTAAAGTACGACTTCTGCCCTGCTGTCGGCTTCCAGAAAGCCTTTGGCAAATTCAGCCAACCCTTTGCCGTAGTCGCCTTTGTCATGCAAAATAGCAATTTTGCTGACCTTGAGAATATCGAGAACAAAATCTACTTCCAACCTGGCCTGGGCATCGTCAGAAGCGATGGTGCGGTAAAAATTGGGATAGTCACCGCTCTGGGTCAGGGCCGGGTTGGTTGCCGATGGAGACATGACCACAATCTTGGAATCCTTGTAGATCCCCAGGGCGGCCTTGGTAGCTCCACTGCAGATGTGTCCCAGGACAACGTTGACGCCTTCACCCACGAGCTTGGTGGCGGTGTTGGTGGCCACTTCAGGTTTACACACGTCATCCTCGACAATCAGTTCCACCTGTTTGCCCATAACACCGCCCTTGGCGTTGATATCTTTCACAACCAGCTCGGCCGCTTTAATGGTCGGAATGCCGTAGGAAGCGAGGTCCCCGCTGTGCGGTCCGGCAACTCCCAGCTTAATGGTATCCGCGGCAAGGCCGACACCGGTAATGGTAAGCGTCAGAAACAGGGTAGCAACAGCCACAATAAATACCTTTCCAAAATCTCTTCTCATAATCAATTTTCCTCCTATATAGGTTTGGTGAACATAATTCCCTTACAAGCCTAAGTTTAATAGACCGATGCGAAGTCTGAGTCAAGCTAAAATAGCGGCCCCGTGGCATTGCAGCCGAACGTCCCTCCAAATGGCGTCGCCCTTTTCGCTTAAAACCGGCCTGTGAACAAAAATTATTCTGCCCTGCTTTTAGCTGTTGCTGTTTAACCCCAAGCGCTATATGAAACCAGAATTGGATGATTCTCAAACAGGAGCCTTAAGACCTTGAAAAAAATCGGATTGGTGGTAAAACCGGATAAAGCCGTGCAGGCTAGGGCAGACATGTTTGAAGCCTGGCTGAGCCAACAATCAATGGAAGTCGTCCGCAACAATATCTCTTCACACGACCCAGCCGGCAACCGGGACCCCATACAAACCGCGCCATCTGATCTTTTCTGCGTATTCGTCCTGGGAGGCGACGGTACTTTCTTAAATGCGGTCCGCTGGATCGGCAACACGAGCACCCCTGTTTTGGGCGTAAAATTCGGCGAGGTGGGCTTCCTGGCGGACACCACCGAAAGCAGGCTGACCCAGGCTGCCGAGTCCGTTCTGGAGGGGAAGTTTACAACAGTTGCGCGCATGCGGCTCCTGGTAACCGTTCTGCGCGGGGAAACGGAAACCACTCGGGAAACTATCCTGAACGACGTGGTCATCAACCGGGGTGCTCTGGCCCGTCTGGCCCATGTTCAGACCTATATCGACGACCAGTTTCTGACCGAGTACCGGGCCGACGGCCTGATAATTGCCACCCCAACGGGTTCCACTGCTTATTCATTGGCGGCCGGAGGACCGATCGTGCACCCGGCGGTGGACAGCATTTTGCTGTCGCCCATTTGCCCGTTCACCCTGACCAACCGGCCGTTGATTGTGCCGGCTGACGTGTGCATCAAGCTCAAGCTGGCCCAGGGAGCTTCGGACATCTTCCTGACCTTTGACGGACAGGCCGGGCTGGAAATAGACGAGCGCGACACCATCGTGGTACGCAAGGACAGGCACCCCGTGAACATGATCATCCTGCCGGAGCACACCTACTACGATGTCCTAAAAACCAAGCTCAGGTGGTCCGGAGGAAGAGTTTAATTCTGTCTTGATATGAATATCCAATAATCAATATCCAATTTCCAATAATCAAGGTAGCTAACTGCACTTGGATATTGATCATTGTTTATTGGGTGTTGGATATTCTTGTTTTATTGGAGCTACGCCTGACAAGCTTGGTAACCAGAGATTTTCCTGGACTCCCGCCTCCGCGGGAGTGACGCTGGTTTTTATCTCTCTTAACTGGCAGCTATTGTGAGCTATCCCAAAAATGCTCGGGATATTGCTCAAGGAATGAGCCCGATTGAAGAATAACACGGCGAAGCCGTATGCTAAGAGAATAGTGCTAAAAAGGCCCTTGAAATTCACTTCAAGGGCCTTTTTAGCACTATTCTCTTAGGTGGGCATCGGTGTTGCGCACAACTGGCGGGGGGGGCAGATTGGAGCGAATCAGAAAATTCTTGCGCAGGGACTGGATGATGATATCCACGTTTTCAATCTCCTCCCGAACCTCGTCCATGGTTTCCAGCGTGGATGATGAAATTTTCGGAATTTCCCGGCTCCCCTTTTCAGCATTTTCCAGGATGGCCTTTATTTTCGGCATGTGGGTCTGCATCTCTTCGAGCAGGCTCCGGATGAGGGCGATACTGTCGGTCATGCCATCCCGTACCTCTTCGATGCTGGCAAGGTTTTCCTGAAGCATTTCCATGGTTTCAGGTGTTTTGGCACTGGCGTCGGCAAGGTTGTCCAGGATGGTGCCGGCCTTGTCGAGTTTTTCCAGGGCGGAGTCCACAAGCTCGGTGGAATTGAGCATTCTGCCGACAGTGCCCTCCCCTGCTTCGATGCGCCCGGCCACCTTTTCCACGTGGACGGATGTTCTGTTGAAATTTTCTACAGCCAACAGGAACGGTCCTTGGGGATCCCGGATGTCTTCTACAAAGGCTGAAAATTGCTGGATGGCTTCCACCAGGGCTTTAGCGGTGTTTTCCACCTCAAACTCATCAAAATAGTCGGCGATATCTTTCCTGGCGACGGATGCGAGTTCCCCCTCCGGCGGTATCAAGGGGGCATCCATGGATCCGGGGATAACGGCGATATACTCCGACCCGATAAAGGTAGGACTCTCGACCTTTGCGATCACGTCGGCGCGTATGCGTGACGCATATACTTCCAAAATGGCCAACCGAATTTTCACGCGATTCTCAACGAGTCTAACATCTTTTACCTTACCGATGTCGGTTTCCAGGTACTTGACAGCAGCCCCGGGCTGAAGATTGTAGCTCTCGTTGAAGGACGTGTAGTAGGTATTGTATTTCTGAAACCAGTTTTTCCCGCGGCCGAGCAGAACGACCGTGGACAACAACAGCACCAGGATGCTCAGCATGAAAACACCGACGATTCTTTCCCTGACACTGTATTTGAAAGTCATATTCATGGTATTCTTCTGATCACGTCAACTTCTATCATTTGCCATGCTGTTTATGCAACGAAGCTAATCTCCTTCTTGCAACTGCCCATTGTGTAGCACTAAAGCTCTATTGGACACACTGTCAATAAAATTTTTATCGTCGGAAGTGAACACCACTGGCACGCCCCGATCCATAAGACCCCTCAGCAGCCAGTCATACAGGAAAAAACCGGCAGACCCCAGATAGATCCCGGGCTTTTCGAGAAGCAGCAGCCGAGTGGCTTTGGCAAGCTCCCGGATGACGATGGCCGCCCGCCTGTCGAACTGCTCCAGTTTTTCCGGACGCTGGTCAACTTTATCGGCAATGGCAAAGTGCCGGCACAACTCGAAGGTCTCGTCGTCGATCCTGGCGGACAGATTGTTGTCGGCATAGCAGCGCATCAGGGTCAGGTTTTCCCTGAGAGACCGGTTGCGGATCAATGCCGAATGGGTTGTGATGTAGCCGATGGTTTTTTTCACCCGGAGAATGGTGTCCGGCTTCGTAAAATCAAGGCACTCCCCCTCAAAGCGGTAATTCCCCGAAAGAGGGGTGACCAGTGTTGCCAGGGCCTTGAAAAACAGATGGGCATCTTCGGTGACATCGGCGTCGAGCCAGCAAATATCACCCTTGGAAACCGAAAAGCTGAACCTCTGGAGCCCGGAGCCTTCTTCGGATTCCGGCAAGGTATAATCTTCAAGTTCGATCCACTTCATAGGCGTCACTACAGATAAAACAAAGCTGAAATGGTTACATTAATCACCAGGCAGTAGAAGAAGCACTCAACAGCGGCCCGGGAAGCTGCCACCGGAATTTCGGTGATGTGACTGCCCACCTTCAACCCATGGTAGGTGCTGGTGACGGTTATGGTAATACCAAAGCAGACAGCCTTTAACAGGCCCACGGCAATTCCGGAAACAGTCACAGCCCCGGCGATCTGTCTGAGGAAATTCCCCACCGGCAGATACGTAATTGTCCACACCACTGCATATCCACCGATGATGGCCACGATGTCGAACACCACGAATAGGCATAAAATAGCGGTCGTGATACCGACCAACCGGGGAATGCAGACAAACCACACGATATTGATGCCCGACATCTCCAGCGCGTCAATTTCGTGCAGCACCTTCATATAGCCTGTTTCGATGGTGACGGCTGTCGCGGACCTCAATATGATCAAAAATGCCGTGATGGCAGGGCCCAACTCCCGTACAATCAGGATCACGGCAATATTCCCCAGGTCATACTGGGTCGACAACCTGCTGAACTGGATGATCATGGCACTACCGATGATCAGGGCAATGGGAATGATCACGGGCAGTGCTTGCACGGCGGTAAAAAAAATCTGCTCCAGGGCAATGCGCCGGACCAAGGTGCGCCCCTCCGCCGGCCGCCTGAAAAGCATGCGTAGGAGTATGGATGCAAATGTGAGGAGCGTCGTGACGTGATTGAAGGAACGTATGGTTCTGCGACCGATGAGTCTTGTTATTGACATCGAATAATTCTTACACTATATTGAGCAAAAAGGTCAACAAAATTAGGTAAATATAAAATCATTTCACGATTTTATCACACGATGAATAAAAGCCGTATATTAAAATCCATCGCCAAAAGTCGTCTCCTGGTGGTTGTGCTAACCCTTTACTGCTGGGTGTTGTGCAACCCGGGAATGGCGGCAGAAAAGGCAGATATCGTTGAAGCCTCAGCCAACGGGAATATCAATTGGTCCACGGGTTTGCTCACCTCCAACGGAGTAGCAGCCCCGCCGGCCAAAAGCGAGGTCAAAAGCCCGCAGGTTCTCGAGGAAGCCCTGGCCCATGCCCGCGCACTTGCCCTGAAAAACATGTTGGGTATTGTTCTCAAAACTCGGGTGGATTCCCTTAACCTTGTTGGGGACATTGCCTCTCAAAGTGACATCATGATGACCAAAGTTGAGAGCCTGGTACAGGGTGCCAAAGCCTTCAAACAGAAATACCTCTCCGACGGAACCGTGGAAGTAACCATGCAGATGCCTATGCACGGTGGATTTGCCCAGCTGGTTCTCCCGGAAGAGATCAAACAGATCGAGCCCATAAAAACCGTGTCCAATGAAAACAAAACCCCTGAAAACGTACTGCAGGAGTCTCGTTCGGATATAGAAGCTGAAATTTACACCGGCCTCGTGGTCGATGCCAGGGGAATTGAATTCTCCCCGGCCATGGCCCCGGTGATCGTAGATGAAAAAACCAGGGAAGTATACGGGTCGGCGTTTGTCAGTCGTGAATTTGCCGTGCAGCAGGGGATGAGCGGGTACTCCCGCGACATAAAGGCCGTCGGCCAGGACGCCAGAGTGTCTGGAAACCCGCTCATGGTCAAGGGGCTGGGAACGGCTGAAAACAGGGCCTCGACGATTATTATCAGCAATGCCGACGCTTCGAAAATAAAAAGCGCCTCGGAACATATTTCATTTTTAAAAAAATGCCATGTGATGATTGTTGTTGATTAAGGAGAACTCATGAAAGCAAGGCAATTGTGTATCATCTGGGCAGCCTGTATGCTGCTGTTAACAATCGGGTGCGGTCCGGACAGCATTTTCATCAGACAGGGCCTGGACACTCCTTCACACCACGTGAACAACGGCAACCAATTCTTGAACAGCGGAAAGTTCGACGCGGCCCTGGGTGAATTCAACCGGGCCATAGAGCTCGACCCTAACTTTTCGCCCGCCTATGTGGGCCTGGGGCTGGTTTCCGGCCACACCGGCGATCCCGAAAAAGGGCTTGAGATCATGGAAAAAGCCCGCGAATTGGCCCAGGATGAAAATCAGCGCAAAAATGTCAAAGCCGGGTTTGAAATCCTGCGGGAGATGGCGGCTAAGAACTGAATACCTCTGATTTTAATAGGTCATACAGGACCTATTGGATCTATAATTTTCAGAAGTAAACCATCCCGAAAAACCGCTAAATAAAAGGGTCGAGTTTATCAACTCGGCCCTTTGTTGGTTTAGCGGCGAAGCCGTGTTGAATAACATTGCGCAGCAATGTTATCGTTACAATTTGTTACCATTTGTTACCTCCCAGAAAAGCATCCCAACTAAAAAATGGATACTCTATAGACAACACGGTGGCAGAACCGGGGTTTCGACGATGGTTCAATTCGCATCCACCGCACATTATCCATTTTTTAGAAAGGGGGACATCATGAAAAAGAAAGTACTCACCATTTCCCTGGCAGGCATCCTCATTGCCGGCCTGCTGACATTTGCCGGCTGCAAGCGCCACGGTCATCACAAAGGCGCCGAATTCATGGTCGACTATGCAAGCGAAGTCCTGGACCTGACAGATGCGCAACAGGCAGATCTTAATCAGATCAAAGAAGAATTCATGGAAAAGGCCGAACAGATGCACGCGGACAAGGACGCCATGAAAGCCACTCTCATGGCCCAATTGGCAAGCGAGCAGATGGATGAAGTTGAGCTGAAAAGGCTCGCGGCCCAGCACCGCGCCCAGATGGACGGGCTCATCGACCTGGGCATCGACCGTCTGGTTGAATTCCACAAAACCCTGACCCCGGAACAAAAAACCAAACTGGTTAAAAAACTGGAAAACTTTGAGAAGTGGCACCATCCCTGATAGAATGATCGTAATGTAACCCCCAGGGATTGCCAGCACCACGAGACGCATGGTTCCTTCCACCCGGTTCCATGCGTCTCCCTACATCAATCCTTTCGTACATATACCTACGGGATCAGGCTGAAAAAATGCCCCAGGCCAAGTTGATTTTCAGCTGTCATAGCTTTGCGACCGACATGAACCCCACTGAAATCCCTCGATTTTGTAAGTAAATTGCCGCTTGACATCCCTTCCGACCATCGGTAACAATGCCTTAAAACATTCTAAAAAAGGAGCTAAGATTGTCACTCATCAACCAGTTCAAGAAAGCAACCCTGACAGGGTTGTCCAAAACCTGCGGCTGAGCAGCCAAAATCGACCCGGTCGGGCTCGACAAAATGCTGCTGACGTTGCCAGCGAATAAAGATCCCCGCCTGCTGGTGGGCATGGAAACCAGTGACGATGCCGGGGTCTACAAACTGACGGACGAAATCGCCTTGGTCATGACCGCCGACTACATCACGCCGCCGGTGGACGACCCCTTTCAGTTCGGCCAGATCGCTGCTGCCAATTCCATCAGTGACGTGTACGCCATGGGCGGAACCCCCATTGCCTGCCTCAACCTGGTTTCTTTTCCCTCGCAAAAACTGGAACCGGAGGTCATGAACCAGATCGTGGCCGGCGCTCTGGACAAAATCACAGAGGCGGGGGCTGTACTGGCCGGCGGTCACAGTATCGACGATGCTGAACCCAAATTCGGCCTGGCCGTCAACGGCCTGGTGCACCCCGACAAAATTTGGAAAAACAGCGGAGCCCAGATCGGAGACCACCTCATCCTGACCAAACCCTTGGGCAGCGCCGTGATCTTTAATGCCAACCTCAAAAATCTGGTTTCCCAGGACGCGCTGGACGCCTGCATTGAAACCATATCGGCCCTGAACCGGACGGCAGCAGAAACAGCCCAGGGGTTTGACATCCATGCGGCCACCGATGTCACCGGGTTCGGGCTGGCCGGGCACGTCTTTGAAATGGCCCGGGGCGCAGGCGTGTGCATGGCCATCGATATCCAGAGCCTCCCGATCATGGACCAGGCCCTTGAAATGTATCAAAAAGGGGTGAGCACAGCCAAAAACGCCACCAATCGTGAACAGGTCCAGCCGTATCTGCGTTTTGACGCTGAACTGCCGCCCTGGCACCAGGAAATCGTGTTCGACCCCCAGACCAGCGGCGGTCTTCTTCTGGCTCTGCCTGCGTCACAATCCGGCCCGTTGTGCCAAGCCCTGAAAAATGCCGGCGTGGCACGCGCAACCATCATCGGTTCGGTGGAACCGCTTGAGGACCATGTTCATATGGTCATTCGTTGACCCCCTGGGGATTGCCGTGTATCTAGCCAGAACAACCACCGAGCACCCCACCCGTTTCTACATCCGGGAAACCTACCAGGACGGCAACCTGCTGAAAAGCCGTAATGTGTTCGACCTGGGCACCGACCCCTCCCGCTACATTGTTTACCCGGGCGGCAGGGGGTACTATTTCGACGAAAAAATAGAGGAGACACTTCAGGATCAAGGCCTCAATCCAACCCAGGACGACCTGGACCACATTTTCTGGGAATTTCTGGACCCCGCCATAAAAAGGGTAATCAACGGTTTCCAGCGTATCCGAAGTTCAAGTGGCCCTTCAATCGACCCGGAAACGGAAAAGGTACACCTTTTTGACCAGCGACGCGTCCACTACCTCAGGTTTGCTCAGATCGACCAGCACGATCTTTCCAGAATGTCACCCAAACTGTTCCGACACCTGCACCACAAATCCCGCGACGAAATCGAACAGCATTTTCTCTTTGAAGAGCGTATCCTCAAAACCCGTGAACTGAAGCGATATATATGGGCAATTTTCGATCTGAACTCTGTCTTCAGAACGGCACGCGCCAACAATCCTCAAGGGAATTTGGTCCAGGAACGTGTGGATGACGGTTTCCTGGCAGCCCTCTGTGACCTCAGCCAGGACGAGTCCTTCTGGTCGGGAGCACCCTCCGCAACCGGACTGCAGGAATACCTGATACGGTATGCGGTCATCTATTTTGACCACGCCTTTCCCGTCCAAACACATTTCAGAGACGATTTTCATGATTTCATGAACCGCCACCGGCGCTATGTGCCGCCCCAAAAGGTGCGCATAAGCATGGAGGAGGCCGGCCGTCTTTTTGAAACCGACTGGAAGAAACTCAAACAGATGGATGCACGGACGTTTACCCGTTTATACCGCCGGTTGGCCATGAAGCACCACCCCGACCAGGGTGGCCATAAACGCAAATTCATCAAACTGACCACCCTCTACCGGCACATGATGCGGAAAAAAAGAAATTGATTCTTAAGACCAAGCGCTTTCACCGCCCGCTTCGCTCAAGACGCCAAGGACGCCAAGGGTAATAATTCTTTGCGACCTTTGCGTCTTTGCGGTTCATGTCGATCTGATAGCCAAATGCATACGCTACTTTAGAGGGAATCCATGACAACACAGATTACCATTTCCACCTGGCTGTTCATCCTGCTGATCGTCATAGCCGTGGGCGCAATCCTTGACCGCGTGCTCATCCCCAGCACGCGCTGGTTTCTGCGCCGGCGGATCAGCCGCGTCATCGACGAAATCGGTACACGGCTGGACATTGAAATCAGGCCTTTCCAGCTGACCAAACGACAGGTTCTCATCGACCGGCTGGCCTACGATCCGGCTGTGATCGATGCCATCCAAACCTATTCCGCAGAAAAAGAGATGCCCCGCGAAGTCGTTCAGAAAAAGGTCATGACCTATGCCCGTGAAATCGTCCCCTCGTTCAACGCATATCTCTATTTTCGCATCGGGTACTGGATCGCCAAGAAAATCGCCCGTATGCTCTATCGTGTACGGGTCGGCCTGGTTCAGGACAAACAATATGCCGGCATTGACACGAGATCCACGGTGGTATTTGTCATGAACCATCGCTCCAATATGGACTACGTCCTGGTGGCCTTTCTGGCTGCAGAAAGGACAACACTGTCCTACGCTGTTGGTGAATGGGCTAAAATATGGCCTTTGCAGATGCTCATCCGTGCCATGGGAGCGTTTTTCGTGCGTCGAAAATCGGGAAACGCCCTTTACCGCAGGGTTTTGGAACGCTATATCCATATGGCCACCCACGAAGGCGTCTGCCAGGCTGTTTTTCTCGAAGGCGGTTTGAGCCGCGATGGAACGCTGAACAAGCCCAAACTCGGGCTGGTGGACTACATGCTGCGACAATATGATCGTGAGAGCGATCGTGATATTGTTTTCATTCCCGTGGGTATCAACTACGACCGGACCATTGAGGACAGGAGCCTGGTCCGATCCCTTGACCCTGAAGCCGAAAAACGAAGCTGGTGGTTTGTGTTGCGTACTACCTTTGGCTTCATCGGGCGAAGTTTCTTCTTGATGGGACTCAGCCGTTGGCGCCGGTACGGGTATGCTGGTGTGAATTTCGGATCCCCGGTTTCAGTAAAAACCTACTGCGAAACAGAAGGCATCGATTTCAGCCATCTTGAACGCGGGGAACGTTTTCAAGAAGTTGACCGACTATGCCGAAAGCTGATGGAAGCCATTGCCGGCGTAGTACCAATACTGCCGCTCTCGATTCTCGCAACCATCTTTCTGGGGGCAGAAAATAAATGGCTGGGTTTCGATGAAATCGAGGACAGGACCAACAACCTTATCCACCGCCTGCAGGTCAGGGGGGCACCAGTACTGGAAACACCCCGCAGTACCCATATCCACGCCATTGGTGATGCCCTCGATCATCTGCTGCTCAGAAAATTGATTGAATATTCCGGGGACAGATACCGGCTGGTACCGCAAAATGATGTCATCACGAAATACTACGCCAATTCAATTGCTCATTGGCTGGAGAAAAAATAAGTAGATACACGGGCCCAGTGGGTCCAGCACTAGTTTCTCCCTGAAAGGGAGTTTTTTTTCATAGCACAAAGTGACTAAAGTGCGCTAAAATGATCTAAAGTGTCTAAAGTTAAGGTAGGGGTAAAGATGAAGAAGCGATGTGAATGGGCCGGGGAAGACCCCCTAATGATAGCCTATCATGACCGTGAATGGGGGCAACCGCTGCACGACGACAGGCGTCTCTTCGAGTTTCTTATTCTTGAAGGTGCCCAGGCAGGTTTAAGCTGGATGACGATCCTGAAAAAACGTGGAAACTTTCGCCAAGCCTTGGACGGGTTTGATCCCGTGCGTGTAGCAAATTACGATGCAGGAAAGATACGTCAACTGCTCCAGGATAAGGGCATCATCCGCAACAGGCTCAAAATCGAGGCGGCTGTTTCCAATGCCAAAATATTTCTCAAGGTTCAGGCGGAATTCGGCAGTTTCGATACGTATATCTGGCAGTTCGTCAACCACGAACCTGTACGCAACAACTGTAAAAGCCTGGCGGATATCCCCGCCAAAACCCCGGCTTCGGAAGCCATGAGCAAGGATTTGAAACAGCGCGGCTTCCGGTTTGTCGGCCCCACTATCTGCTATGCCTTCATGCAGGCCATCGGCATGGTCAACGACCACTCCATCGATTGTTTCCGGCATGCCGAGATCAAGTGATACCCGGAAAAAACGTGAACATCCAACATTGAACCTCCAACATCCAACGTCGAATATAGACGGCGCTTCGCTTTGTCTTATTTATAAAAAGGTAGAATACAATTATCGATGTTCAGTGTTGGATGTTCGATGTTGGATGTTCATCTATTAATGGTTGGCCAGGTGTCCGCAATCCGATAGCCGCCCGGCCAAGGGTCATCCGGGTCCAGCATGTGCTGGTGGGTCCCCGTCACCCATGCCCGACCTGATATGCTCGGAATCACCGCCTCCCGATCCCCCACCCGGGTCAGGGATTCCAACCGGCAGCGAAACCGTGAGCCGATAACCGACTCGCCGATATAGCTGCCGCCGGTATCTATCAGACCCTTCTTTTTCAGCAGGGCCAAACGGGCCGAGCATCCCGTACCGGTCGGCGACCGGTCCAGCTTGCCGGGTTGGATGGCCACTGCGTTGCGGCCCACCAGAACATTGTTTTCCTCAACCAGGGGGGCTGTTATCTGGCAGAACGAGATGTGCTTCCACTCCGGATTCCCGGGATGATGAAACCCCAGCTGTTCGTTGGCCGCATTGGTGAGTTTGATCCCTGTCTCTGCCAGATCTCGGGCTTCATCCGGAGAGACGGCAAAGCCGAGGTCCTTGGCCTCCACGACGACAAAGCTGTCCCCACCGTAGGCGGTATCCACCTTTAAGGAGCCCATGCCCGGCACCTCCAGGGTAGCCCCCAGCCGGTCCACAAAGGAGGGCACGTTGTGAATGGTCACCCGTTCCACCTTGCCGTTGCGGCAAGCCGCCACCGCCTGAATCAGGCCACCGGGGGCCTCGAGGGTCAAACGCGTCTCAGGCTCTTGCATGGGAAGGATGCCTGTTTCGAGAAGAACTGTTGCCACGCACATGCTGTTGGACCCCGACATGGGGGGGGTGTCCTCGGGCTCCATGATGATAAATCCCATCTGGGCGGCAGGGTCTTTGGGCGGGACCAACAGATTGACGTGCCTGAAAACACCGCCCCGCGGCTCGTTGAGCATGAAGTCGCGCAGGGATTGGTCCCTGGCAATCCAGCGGGACTGCTCCCACAATGTTTCGCCCGGCGGCGGGGCAACACCGCCCACGATAACATCCCCAACCTCCCCTTCTGCGTGGCAGCTGACAGTATGGATCATTTTTATGGTTTGCATGTGTTTTCTCTCTTGAGGTGCGGTGATCTATAATTTAGGATCATATCCCGATTAGTTGTAGTTGCTATCAAATATGCGTGCACTCGCCTACCCATTGCGACAATATAGGATTCAACTCTTTTTGGAGAAGAACCATATTTTGAGCCGATAATTCTGTACTGTATACCACAACGCATCAAATTTGTTCCAATGATAATTCATCGCTCGCTACAAACAGCTGGGAATTTAAATTCAATAGATTGTATTTTAACACGTTGTTCTGTTTGCATGGTTATGAAAGCTCTGTCCGAATTGACACCGGTCCTCGTTTGTGGCAATCTATATCTATTTTAAGTTACATTCCATCCTACCCCGTAAGACATTGAGGAGGCACCATGATCAAGGAACTGGTGTACAAAAATAGGAGCTATCGCCGATTTCATCAAAACGATAAAATTTCCATAGATACCCTTGAAGAGCTAGTGGATCTGGCCCGGCATTCCGCATGCGGTGCCAACCTCCAGTCCCTCAAATACATACTTTCCTGCGATCCCCAGACCAATGAGTTGATATTTAAACGCCTTGGTTGGGCAGCCTATTTGAAGGAGTGGAAAGGGCCACCAGAGGGTGAAAAACCTGCAGCCTACATTGTCCTTATGGGGGACACGAGCATTCACAATAATTTCTTTTGCGACCATGGCATCGCCTGCCAGAGCATGTTGTTGGGTGCCGTTGAAAAGGGACTGGGTGGATGTATTCTCGCTTCCATCAACAGGGACGGTTTG
>RCNC010001934.1_pt1 | contig 13902 bp, 11 predicted proteins | sample 2041301 | NCBI WGS metagenome assembly RCNC01 (sample SAMN09708231, study PRJNA481090) | Marine sediment metagenome, whole genome shotgun sequencing project. | biome: marine sediment; feature: ocean; material: sediment; isolation source: Sewage treatment plant 13A marine sediment (STP13A) ... | reverse complement strand
TTATTTTGGGAGTTCAATATATAAAAAATCTTTAACCCAATAATTCTAAATAATTTGTACTGAGATTTGACTAGGAATTCTTGTATTATAAGTATTTTCAAAAAATTATTGCCAATTCATTAAAAACAATTACAATGTCTCTTTGTTTTTTTGTTTCTGATTTACATGGGAAAATTGATAGATATGAGAAATTATATAGCCTGATTGAAGATGAAAGACCAAAAGCGGTTTTTCTTGGTGGAGACTTGCTCCCATCTGGAATTTATGACCTGACTTCCTGGGCGAAAGCTACAGATGACTTTTTTCAGGAAATTCTAATTTCTGGATTTACAAGACTTCAGGAAATTCTTGGCACTGATTTCCCAAAGGTTTTTATAATCCTGGGCAACGATGATGGAAAAGGGATGGAATATGCCTTTATCGAGTATTCAGATAATGGCTTATGGAACTATATACATAATAAAAAATCAAATTTTATTGGATTTAATGTATATGGATATTCATATATTCCTCCGACACCATTTTTACTCAAAGATTGGGAGAAATATGATGTTTCAAGATATGTTGATCCTGGTTGTGTACCCCCTGAAGAAGGATACCATTCACTCAAGGTAAAAAAAGATGATATAGTCTATTCAACTATACAAAAGGACCTGGATGAATTGGTTGCTGAGGACGATTTATCAAATGCAATCCTCCTTTTTCATACACCACCCTATAAGACTATGCTGGATCGCGCTGCATTGGATGGTAAAACATATGAGCATGTTCCACTTGATGTTCATATTGGTAGTATTGCAGTTAAGAGATTTATCGAAGAAAAAAATCCGAAGTTTACATTACATGGTCATGTTCATGAGTCAGCCAGAATAACCGGAAGCTGGAAGGATAATATTGGCAACACAATTGCATTATCAGCGGCTCATGATGGACCGGAGTTGGCATTGGTTCGCTTTGATCCTGAAAATGAGAACTTATGTTCAAGAACTCTGATTTAGACCCTTCACTTCTTTAATTCTGATCCTGTTGGTAAAGGCCTGGCAGCATCTGTAACAGCCCCGATTTTGATTGCATAACTTGTCCTCTTTTGGATATCTTCATCTGTTACATAATGTAGATCAAGTAAACCATCAGTTTTATATCCTGTACGGAGAAAATTCATATTGCTCAGACTAAGACTCCAGCCTTCAAACCATGATTTTAGCTCATTCAATTGATTGTTTGTAGCATTAATATGAACAAGTAAATCAATATCACTTGCAGGTCCGGCTGTTCCGTTTTTGGTACTACCAAATATGTAGAATCCTTTAACGCCAAATCTTTCTTTATCAAGATTTGCTGCAATATTCTCTGCTGCTCGCAATCTCCATTTCCAGTGGTAATCAGCATCACGAAGGGTTGATTTTGTTTCTCTTTTCTTCGGTTTTTGTTCACCTGAATCAGTTGGTTTGGTGATTATAGCCATAGCTTTCTCCTCTTCGGCATTCATTAATACCTGCAATATATCCCCTCCCGTGCTGGTCACAATATCGATTATTTTAATTACCTCTGAAAGAGGGGCTAGATCTGGAAAAAGCTCGGTTAAAATATTGTTAGAATTCAAGAAAAAGTCCTCGTTAAAAACAGTCCCTCTTTCGTCGGGATAAAGTGGTAGATACCGAATGTCAGATTCAACAAGATCCTGGAAAAAGTGTGTGCCAAAAGAAAGATCTGGGGCATAATCTTTTTGTTTCCTTGCGACTTCAATTAGCATGGCCGTATTATTAATTTCCGAGTAGGTTACACTAACTCCTAGCTTAATATCTCCTCTACTTCCCCAACGTCCAGGTCCTAACAATATGAATTGTCTCTTAGGAAGAATTGTATTTATTCTTCCAATTGCTTTCCCAACTGATTTCAGATCATCAAAGTCAGCTAATTCACTATATTTCTGTGGGTCAACATATACAATGTGAGAAATATTATCAACGATTCCATTAGAAATGTATTTATTTGCTGAGAATATTACACGCTCTTCAGGGTAGTTCTGTGGCAATGTAGCTGGAGTACTGGCTTCACGATAACTTTGTGACCGGCATTGGAGCAAATAAAAATCAGTACCATCGTGAGCAAATTCAATATCGACTGGATAACCGTATTCTTGCTGCAATATTTGAAGGATGGCATGTGTTTTTTTAATAAAATCTTGGTTTTTTATCAGGCCATCAAAGGTTACCACAAAATTACTATTGTCGAAATCCATAGCAAACTTTGCGCTTTGCTGGATATGGTTTTCAGTGAGAACTGAAACGATATTATTTATTCCCTTATACTCTTTTCCAAATTTCTTGAGTAGGCCCTGGATACTTACTGTTTCAAATCGACGTGTAACTAGATTTATTGCGTCAATCTGCTTAGGGGAATAGCGGACAGTTTCTTCCAGGGTGACATTTACCTGTAAATTTGGTTGTCCTGGAGAAATTAAAATGGGGTAGTCATCGCTTAGCCTGTCTACAGCTCGTGTACCCAGTCCGGGTACTATTCTAATTAGTCCATCTTCCTGCTTTATACGGCTTGACCATCTATAATCATTTTGACTGAATGCTACCCCGGCAAAAGCTGGCAAAAAGTAATCTCCTATTTTATTTCCTACAACTTGCTGAATTAATATCCCCATCTCCTCATGATAGTCTAAAAGACCTCTTTCTGACCGGTATTCAATTGGATCAGGCCCAAATGTTGAGGCATATACCTCAGCAATAGCATCTAAAAGTTCTTCCAATCGTTCCTCTTTAGTACCCTGGTTGGCAATAAACAAGCTCTTATATTTGCCGGCAAATACAGTACTTAACCTATCTTCCAACAAACTTGAACTACGAATTATTAAAGGGACCTCGCCAAAGTCATCGAGCGTCTGAGACAATCCTTTTACAATCTCAGGAGGGAAAGATGAATTTTTAAAAACATGAATTACATAGGGGTATTCTTTCCTGACCTGGTCAATATCTTTGTATTTCTGCTCAATTATATCCTCCAGGTTATTATACTTCATGAATTTTAATACACCATCAGAGGTCAGATACCAGGTTTTAGGGATTTTTATATTCTGAATGAGCTCATTATTGGGCGCTGATTTTTTCAGGATAAGATCTGAAATATATAAACCTGAACCCTTGCCACCAAGTTTACCATGACTTTCAGTTGGGTAGATAATTCTCTGAATCAGGTTGTTAAATTCATCAATTTCAATGAATCTTTTTGCTATATCAATAAAATCAGGCTGATCACTAAGCAGTCGTCGTATTAGGGCAACTCTGAAGTTTTTTTCTCTTGAATTCGATAACTCAAGTCCTTGAGGAGAAAGGTGGTGATACCTTTCTAAAGCACCGCTTATTTCAACAAGGGAGGAGCCGGAGTCTTCTAAAATATTTACTAAAAAACCAGACTGGTCTTGCTTTATCCATTTATGGATGCTATTAAGTATTTCCTGCTCACTCAAAAAGCTACCTGCGACTGCAAATATTTCATCACTAATGGAAATATAATCACTTCCTGCTTGACTTTGATATGGTCGATTCTCATCTTGAGGAATTCCATCTTTTGATAAAAAAGCCGGACCAAATCGCTCAAAAAGATGTTCAGCTTCTTTGATGCCACTCCAACAAAGATAGTTAACCATTTTTTTTGAAATACGAATCAATAACTTGGGATCAGTCTTTCTTAACATTTCAAGAATAACCCACCATTCAGACTTTTGTTCAGGTTTTCTTTTTTCACTTTTGGTAAAAACAGACTTTAAATGCTGGTGTAAGATATAAGATCCTACCTGATCTGAAATTGTGTTTATGAGTTTTCGTTCTTCTTTTAAAAATGGTCCTTCCGCGGCATTCGGTCGTTTTTCAGTATAATAAATCCTGATTGAACCCAGCTGTTCTTCCTGAACAGTAATTTCGGCCTCTAAAACCCACTTGGACTTTTTAAAATCTTCAGAGCGGAAAACTTGGTCTCTAAAAAGTATCTGAACCTGACAAATATCTGGGTACTGCCATCCTGGTGGAATAACTTTTATGATGCATTCCATCATTTCCTGGATGTTCTTGTCAGGACTATTTAGAATTTCCTGTACCTCATACAAACAGTTTAATTCCTTGGCCCTTTCTTTTAGATCATCAATGAGTTTTGTAACTGATCTTTTTGGTTTCATTTGTCAATTTAGGATTTTAAAATTACTCCCATGCTTCTCCGCCCATCTACTTTTATTTTCAGTGGCTTTTCCAGTTTAATGTGCTTAACAAAACGAGTTTCCTCAACAAGTTTTTGTTCGGCAAGCCAGTCCCAGTCAACTTTATAGATACCTGCAAAAGGAATGGAGAAATAACAGACTTCAAATCCGGTAACATTATGGAAGAAATGTGATCCCTGGCTCATTTCAACATGAATGTTTTCTAAAGTAGCCTCAATTATAACTTTTGCACCTGAAACCTGGCCCCATTTTACCGGGACTCCTGCCGAAGGATCTGAGGTTCCCCATCTTCCGTATCCAATAAGCAAATAAGGTTCTTTTTTCTCAATAAGCCTTTTGTTCATTGCTCCAATTTCATCAGCAATTTGTTGTGTCGAACGAGTTTCAAAGGTCTCAGGGTTAAGATAAATAATGTTCTTTATCGAATCAATAATACCATTGCCTAATACTGTTTGTGAAGCAGCTATAACATTCTCATCGCCCATCTCATCATCTGTAACCTCTACTTCTTTTGTGGATACTACCATGGGCCTAACCTGAAGAAATCCAAAGCGATAAGGAGTATCACTTTCTCCTGAAAGAGTAAGGGCAAATTCTATCTCTACGGGGGTGTTCAGAGACTTTTCACAAATTTCAAGAAGCTTTTTTACCAAATTATTTAGAGGAATAGTATCCAGTAATAAAATTGGAGAGAAGGTGAGTATTTTTGGGCCTTGACCACTGGCACCTGGCCAGATTCGATCAGAGCTGAGATCATAGGTAGAAGAAATATGCTTTAGAGTACCATCAGCCTCAGCTTCCTTAAGTGAATCTTGAACCAAAAATTCTGCTTCATTGATAGGGTTGTACTCTGGCGGTTTTCCCATATTTATCGACCAAAATTGGGTCTGGGTTTCATTGAGCATAGCCCTTGGAGACCCAAATGGAGGATTTATGGTAGGGTAGGCGGGCGAAAAAGACCATGAAATCCCACCGTCAACAATTGTTTTACCTAAGCCGAGGGCAAGATTTACAACCGCATCCTCGGGTTTTGCATGTCCAACCGGGTAGAAATTATAGGAACGTGCCACTCCTGATATTTCCGGATAATATCTATCCTCATGGCGCTTCCCAACCACTTCCTGAATGATTACAGCCATTTTTTCTGACTCATTTTCATGCTTTGTAGCATCAATGTAATCTTTCGATGCCTTAAAGAAAGTTGAAGCATAAACATATTTAATGCCCTCCACCAATTTTCGAAAGCGAGAATCTGTATCCAGCTGATTATTTGGAGTCATTTTCGTACCGTAAACTCCAGCAAATGGTTCATAAATAGCGTCTTCAAGCATACTGGAGGAACGTATTGCCAAGGGTGTTTGAATTTTGGATATAAAATTTCGCAAGTCACCCAGAATTTCAAAGGGCAGATCACCTTTCTGAAATGCTAAAGCAATGCGTTCATCAGAGGAACCGGAATATGCGATTTTATTTAAGTTATTTTGCTTCATGAAAGCATCAAAGATATCTGTTCGAATAACCAACATCTTAGGAATGTTAACTCTAAATCCAGGAAATTCCTCAGGGTTAAAATTTTCTTCCAGAATTGAATTGATGTTTGCCAGCCCTCTGGCTTTCCCCCCAAAGGAGCCTGTGCCAATATAGCTTATTTGGTATTCAGAATTAAAAAATGAAGGATCAAATGGAACAGATCCAGGTTCAACCTGTTTTTTCATTTTGAATTAGTTATTAGTTTTTGATGAACATTAAACCCAGCCTCTGTCACGACAGGCCTGAGCTACTTTATTTACAGAGATTACATAAGCAGCATCTCTCATGCTCAGATTATTTGATTTTGCGAATTCACTTACCAAAGTAAAGGCGGATGTCATTTTCACATCAATTTTACTTAAAACCTCATCCTTTTCCCAATAATAGTTCATATTGTTTTGAACTTGTTCAAAATAACTGCAAATTACTCCTCCAGCATTTGCAAGGAAATCGGGGATGATAAGTAAATCAAATTTTTCAAGTATTTTATCTGCCTCAGGTGTAGTAGGCCCATTGGCTCCCTCAGCCAGTATTTTAACTCTTTTGCTTATTTTCTGAGCATTATCAATATTAATTTGATTCTCCAGAGCAGCTGGAACCAGAATATCCACTTCTTGTTCAAACCAGGCCTCTCCAGCTAAGACTTCATATCCCAGGTCTGCTGCTTTTTCTTTTTCAATGCCACCAAATATGTCGGTTATTGAAGATAATTCATCCAGGTTAATTCCGTCTTTTTTTCTAAAAGAGAAACTTTTTTGTTCATCGTTATCCCAGGAAGAAACACATATTACTTTACCACCCATTTTCTGATATAAATCTATGGCATATCTTGCAACATTGCCAAATCCCTGAACACTTGCTATAGTATTTGCTGGACTTATACCAAGTTCCTTTAGTGCCTCCCTTACAGTTATCATTACCCCATAACCAGTGGATTCTTTTCGACCCTGAGAACCTCCCATGCCCAATGGTTTTCCTGTAATGAATCCAGGTGATTTTTCACCTCGAATAGCTTCAAATTCATCAAGCATCCAAAGCATATGTTGTGCACTAGTCATAACATCAGGAGCAGGTATATCAGTATATGGTCCAACATTTTTTACAACCTGGCGAACCCATCCTCTGCACAATTGTTCTAATTCGAGTTGACTCAGGTGGTGTGGGTCACAAATGACACCCCCCTTTCCTCCTCCCAATGGAATATCTGCTACTGCAGTCTTCCAGGTCATCCACATGGAAAGGGCTCTGACAGTATCAATTGTTTCAAGTGGATGGAATCGGATGCCCCCTTTTGCAGGCCCCCGGGCATCATTGTGCTGAATTCTAAAACCACGAAATACTTTTCTGCTTCCGTCATCCATGTGTATTGGAATGCTAAAATGAAATTCTCTCAATGGAACACGCAATAGATCACGAGTAGCCTGATTTAGTTCCAGTAGTTCCGCTGCATGATCAAATCGTTGTTGGGCTTCAATAAATGGGTTGTATATATGGGTATTCATGTTGAATGAAATTAATTATTAAGTATATAGTCGTAAAAATAAGTATTCTTAAATTGAAGTAAAAATATGCATTTAAACTTCTATTAAACAATAAAGTGTTATCAAACATACAATCCATAAAAGCTATTCATTGCATGTCGTAATACCTTGATTGTAAGATTGATATGCTTTACTGTGAGTTGTCTTTTATTGGCAGCTTAGTAAAGTCATTTTCTGGTCTTAACCAAATTTTTAATTTTGTTAGAAACTATATCGAATCATACAGTTTTATTTATTGTAGATTTATTCATACACAATATTAAAAATCAAACTATATAGCAATGAATGAGGAAGAAATAAGATTGAATCCAAATGAGCTTGTTAAATGTCTTAAGAAACAAGCATCAGAGTTTACCAGGGATGATATTGTAAAGTTTGTTGAAGAGTATGGAATTAAAGTAATAAACTTTAGATACCTAGCTGAGGATGGCAGATTGAAAGTGCTTAACTTTGTTATAACCAGCAAGCAACACTTGATATCCATTTTGTCATCTGGTGAAAGAGTGGATGGCTCAAGCCTTTTTTCATACATTGAGGCTGGAATGAGTGATCTTTATGTCATCCCAAGGTATAGAACAGCCTTTGTAAATCCATTTAATGAAATACCAACCCTGGAAATATTGTGTTCGTTTTATAGAGCAAATGGAACCCCATTTTTAGGAGCACCGGAGTATGTGTTGAAAAAAGCGCATGAAGTATTTAAAGCTGAAACCGGGTTTACTTTTAAAGCTCTTACGGAACTTGAGTATTATGTGAATTCGAAATCGGAACCACTATATCCTCTTCAGGATCAAAAAGGGTATCACCAATCAAAACCTTTTGCAAAATTTGAAAACCTGAGACTTGAGGCACTTGACCTTCTTGCCAGGGCTGGATGTAAAATTAAATACGGACATTCAGAGGTTGGGAGTTTTACAAAAGATGGCGAAGACTTTGAACAGCATGAAATTGAATTCCTGCCAGTCGATGCTGAGGATGCTGCTGATCAGCTTGTTGTAGCCAAGTGGATTCTTCGAATGTTAAGCTATAAGTATGGAGTAGAGGTGAGCTTTGCTCCTAAAATAATTGTAGGTAGCGCAGGTAGTGGGCTACATATTCATTTAATGCTTGAAAAGGATGGAGAGAATGCCATGGTTAGCCAAGGCGAGCTAAGTGAAACAGCATTAAAAGTAATGGCAGGTATTTTAAAAATCTCACCCGCTCTTACAGCTTTTGGGAATACAATACCCACCTCTTACCTTCGGCTTGTACCGCATCAGGAAGCGCCTACAAGCATTTGCTGGGGAGATAGAAATCGATCAGCTTTAATTCGAGTTCCCTTAGGATGGCGCGGTGGAACGCAGATGACTGTAGATGCTAATCCCTCAGAAAAGTCAGAACCTGAATTGGGGGAATGTAGGCAAACTGTTGAATTCCGAGCACCAGATGGTTCGGCTGATATTTATAAGTTACTGGCAGGGCTAGTAATTGGTGCAAAAGTTGGACTTCAGGACGAAGGAGCTTTGGGCCAGGCAAAAAAGCTTTATATTGATGGTAACATTTTTGACGTGGAAAATGCTGAAAAAATGAAAAAGCTGGAGCAATTGCCATCTTCCTGCTGGGAGTCTGCAGAATCATTGGATAAACTTAGAAGCTACTTTGAAGAGGCTAATATATTCCCCTCCTCGGTAATTGACCATGTGATTTCAAAACTGAAATCTTATAAGGATAAAAATTTGAGTGAAGAGTTGTATGGTAAGGATGAAGAAATTCAAAAATTGGTTCAAAAATATATTCATGTAATGTAGCATTTACAACCACCTCAGGGTGCCAGTCGTTGCTTTTGCCAAACATTATTTTCCAGCTGATAAAGAATCCTGTCATTCAGTCGATGTGGTCTACCCTGCCAAAATTCAATGGATTCAGGCTTTAATCGAAAACCACCCCAGTTCTTCGGTCGGATTATCTCATCTCCCTTCAACTCCTGCATCTTTTTTTGGAACGAATTTTCCAAAAAATCTCTTGAAGGCAAAGGCTTACTTTGTTCAGAAATAACAGCACTTATTCTACTTTCAAGGGGTCGACTCAGAAAGTAGGCATCAGATTCTTCTTCGCTTGTTTTACTTACTTCCCCAATAATAATAATTTGCCTGTCTAGATCCGGCCAGAAGAAATTCATTGTTGCCATTGGGTTTTCCTGTATTTCTATTGCCTTTCTACTTGAATAATTTGTGTAAAAAACAAAGCCACTCTCAGAATAACTCCTTAGCAATACTACCCTGGAAGAGGGCTTGCCTTTTAGGCTGGCCGTGGAAAGGGTTATGGCAAATGGTTCAGAAATATCGTTTGAAATAGCCTCATTTAGCCATTCTTCAAATAATACAATGGGCTTTCCTGGAAGGTCGTTCTCATTTAGGCTGTTGTTGGAATATTCCCTCCGGAATATTGAAAGATCCTTGTTTTCCATCTGAAAATTAGTTGGCTTCAGTTCTCTTTTGTGGGAGCAACCCTTTCTTTTTATTTGCTGTAATTATGCTCGCATTTAATTCAAAGCCCATTAAAAGAGATATTGAGTTAAAATACATCCATAAGAGAATTACAATTAAGGTCCCAATGGAACCATATAGTTTATTGTATTGGCCAAAGTTATTTACATAGAAAGAAAATCCTAGAGATGAAATTACAAATAGCAAAGTGGCAACAATTGACCCGGGTGAAAAAAACTTCCATTCTTTTTTTTCCGCTGGGATCTGATAATATAAAATAGAGATTGAAAAAAATACCAGACTTATAAAAACTACCCATTTAGCTATCGAGAGTAAATAAAAAGTAAAATTCATTTGAAGAAGGTTCAATTCTACAAATTTATTAAGGGCAACTTTTCCTATCAGAATGACAAGAATTGCAGAAGTTATCATTATAATGATTATAAAAAGAAGTAGAAAAGAGGTAATTCTTTGGGATATCCAGGATCGAATCTTAAAATCGTGAATGGAGACATTAAAAGCATTTATAACTGCATGAATACCATTTGTAGAGAAAATTATGGTGGTTAAAAACATGAAGAACAGTAAACCTCCGCTTCTCTGAGTAATTACTTCAACAAGAGTTGATTCAAGTAATGAAAAGGCATTTGATGGCAATACATTTTCAAATATCGTCATAAGCTCAGTTTGGAAATTGGGGATAGGGATAAATGGTATCAAAGTAAAAAGAAAAATAAATGTAGGGAGGGAGGCAAGGAGAAAATTGAATGCAATTGATGAGGCACGTGTAACCAGGGTTCCTGTTTGAAACCCCCTGAAAAAAAACATAACGACATAGAATACAGAGATCCCCTGGAATCCGGGAAGTGAAAAACTTTCTAATACGGTACGAACTTTTCGGGTAAGTTTCTCAATCTCTTTTTTCTCCTTATGCCGTATAGAAGATAACATCAATTGTAATTATTTATTAAGATAAAGGCTTGTGCGATTGGACTTATTAACAGTCTAACCAAGATTATCAAGTATTTAGATTTCAATCGCACAACCGCTTAAGATATTAGATTTATTGCATTAATGATTTTTTTACAATTTCTGAAATTCTTTTCCCGTCAGCTTTTCCAGATAATTCTTTTGAGGCAAGGCCCATAACTTTACCCATATCAGCCATTGATTTTGCCTCTAAATTGTGAATTATCTTACTGATAACTTCTTGAAGTTCTTCATCGGAAATTTGTTTTGGCAGATAATTGCTAATTATTTCAGCCTCCATAATTTCTTTTTCGTATAGATCCTGCCTTTTTTGTTGATTATATATTGTTGCTGAATCTTTCCTTTGTTTAACTAGTTTCTGAAGGAGGTTGATTTCAAACACTTCATCCATTTCCTTGCTTCCTTTATCTGTTTTTGCTAGAAGAATGGCTGATTTAACCGCACGGAGGGCCTCAAGCTTTTCTTTATCTTTTGCCTTCATGGCCGTTTTGATATCCTCCATTATCTTTTTTTCGAGATCCATAGATTTAATGTTTTTATCTTGGGTTTTAAATTTACTATACAATTACTTTCAAGCTCATATCCAGGCTTTGAATTTGGTGCGTGAGGGCACCTACTGATATAAAATCTACACCACACAGTGCATAATCTCTTATATTTTTTAAAGTAATTCCGCCTGATGATTCTGTTTCGACCTTTCCTCCAATAACTTCAAGGGCCTCAATTGTTTCTTCTATGGAGAAATTGTCCAACATAATTCGATCAACACCGCCATGATTTAATACTCTTTTCACATCATCGAGAGATCGGGTTTCGATCTCGACAGGCAAATTCAGTTTATTATTTTTTAAATAGAGATGAACCTGATCAATAGAATTCTCAATACCACCTGCCATATCAATGTGATTATCTTTAAGCATAATCATATCGAACAAACCAATTCGGTGGTTGGTTCCACCTCCAATCTTTACAGCGGATTTCTCAAAGTACCTAAGTCCAGGAGTTGTTTTGCGTGTATCAAGGATTTTAGTCTTTAACCCATTAAGTTCTTTGACATATATCCCTGTTTGGGTAGCAATACCACTCATTCGTTGCATAAAATTCAGAACCAGTCGTTCCGCTTGCAAAATGGAGCGAGAACTACCTTCAACGATAAAAACGATATCACCGGGCTCAATATAAATACCATCCTCCAGGTTTACTTTTATGAGTATTGTTGGATCTATGATTTTAAATACTTCCACAGCCACTTCAACACCGGCTAAAATCCCCTGATCTTTTACTAAAAGTTTTGCTTTGCCAATTGATGCCTCTGGAATACAGGCTAATGAAGTATGATCCCCATCTCCTGCATCCTCATCAATAGCGATTTGGATAAGTGCCTTTTCAAATTGGTTAATCATTCTCCGTTTCGATGCGAAATTGATGAATGAGAGATTTTCCGTTCGCTGTTTTCAAAAGAAAATAGACTCGATAAGTATTATCTGAAGTAATCAAATTTCCTATACCGTATTTTGATTCAGCTTTACCCCCCTGATGTAATAATGAAAATTTTCTGGGTGGATTTTTTGAGAAGAAATCTTTCAGGATCATCTCAGCCTGAACTTTATTGTATATTCCTTCCTTATCAATTATAACCATTTCTACATTACTATTCATGTAGCTGCAAAGATCTTTAGCATTTCCTTCCTTTAATGCCAGGTTGATACCACTTGGAATATCTCCCGTATCTTGAGAAAAAGAAGATGAGTATACCAGACATAACAATATTAAAAAAGCAGTTTTTTTCATCCTGAATTTATTTGTAATCAATAAATCGCTTCATTTTACAGGCTCAAAAACCAAACCAATTTGAGTGCAATTTAGTAATTTTAGTTAATATGATTTACGAATTTAACTTATCATGGTTCTGATTTGTACTGCAAATTATTCATTTTACATAATTTTAAGCAGTTCCAAAGCTGATAATATTTATTATTAATGTGTCAGCAATTTCATTAATTTTGGAAAGAATCTCTTAATTTGCGGTCTGATTCAATTTTACATTTGAAGGGTTAAATTATTATTGCTCAATATCATCATCCGAATGAAGTTTACATTTTTACTTTCTGGAAAAACAAATAAAGATTACCTGTCAGAAGGAATGAAGGTTTATGAACGTAGGATTAGCCGCTATGTTCCTTTTGGCATTGAAATTGCTCCTGAAGTTAAGAAGAAGGGGAATTTTACCGAGCAGGATGTAAAGAAAAGGGAAGGCGACATTTTATTAAAAAGGATTCCCCCGGGTGTCTTTTTGGTTCTGTTAGATGAAAGAGGAAAGGAATTTAATTCTGTTCAGTTTTCAAACTATATTAATAAGCACCTGGTTGAAACGCGGAAAGACATAATTTTTGCAATTGGTGGTCCGTATGGTTTTTCCGAAGAAATATTGAAAAGGGCAGATATGAAGATTTCACTCTCAAAAATGACTTTCTCTCATCAAATTATACGACTTATTTTTTTAGAACAATTGTACCGGGCATTTACCATACTTAAAGGAGAACCATATCATCATGCTTGATATTGGGATATTATTTTTATATTTTAGAATAATTATTATCAGTACCTGAAAATTTGAAAAGAAGATCATACATACTGCCGGTTTCCTTAATTTGCATACTATTGTTCCTTTCAGGGTTTTTCCTTGAAAAAATGCAAGACCGCTTAATTAATCCGGAAAAGAAAATTCAACATTTTGAAAAGGTTTTATCTGTTAAGGAGGAAAAGATGAATCAGGTTCTTGAGCTTGCCTCGAGTAAACTTAAAAACTTTTCATTGGAATCAGATTGCATAGAATCAGGTAAGATTGAGAGAAAATTGAAGAAGAATGGTTTTGTTTTGTTGCATTTTTATTTTGATACCTTAACAGTATGGTCAGATAAAAGCATACAAATTTCAAATTTGTATTCACAATCAAAATTGAATAAACCTATTGTCTTCCTTGGAAATGCATGGTATAAAACTGTAAACCTGGAAGATGGTGATGGGCATCATCTTACCGGGCTAATTCTATTGAAACATAAATATGTTTATGAGAACAAGTTTTTGCATTCAGGATTCCAGAAGAAGTTTCGAATTCCTGCCTGTGTTGAACTTTTACCAAACCCGGTAGAAG
>RCNC010001931.1_pt1 | contig 13915 bp, 9 predicted proteins | sample 2041301 | NCBI WGS metagenome assembly RCNC01 (sample SAMN09708231, study PRJNA481090) | Marine sediment metagenome, whole genome shotgun sequencing project. | biome: marine sediment; feature: ocean; material: sediment; isolation source: Sewage treatment plant 13A marine sediment (STP13A) ... | reverse complement strand
GGGTGGTCGGTGTCATCCTGGGGTTTGCTCTCCAGGACACGGTGGCAAACCTGGCTGCCGGGGCCTTCGTCCTCATGCGAACGCCTTACGACCTGGACGACACTGTGGTCCTGTCAGGTATCCTGGGCACCGTGCACGAGGTTGGCCTTTCCACCACCTCCTTGAAGACTTTCGACAATCGCGTGATTCTCGTCCCGAACAGAAAAGTTCTGGCCGAGGTCATGGAGAACCGGTCGAGCCAGTCCATACGGCGGGCTGAGGCCAAGGTGAGCGCCGCTTACGAAGACGATCTGGAGCGCATCACACCCTCCGTTCTCGAGATGCTGGGGGAGGTGGAGAAGATTCTTGCCGATCCCGAACCCGAGGTCTACGTCTCCAACCTGGCCGACTCTGGCGTCGAGCTCACCGTGCGATGCTGGACTCAAACCGATGAATGGTGGGATCTGCAGATGGAACTCCCGGGTCTACTCTGGTCCCATTTCCAGAAGAACGATATCGAGATTCCGTATCCACGCCGGTACATCATTGCCGGGGATGGAGTGGATCCCGGGGAACAGGACTCTGGGAGCAACCCGCCAGCCGAATGAGGTCATCCGGGTGCTGCAGGTAGGCTCTCCACCTCTCGGCAGGCTCGCGTTCGCCTGCAGAGAGGTGGAGAGCTGTTTGTCGAACTGCTACCTACGGCTAGGGCCAGATCCAGTGGAGCCCGAGGCCGAATTTGAACAGCGAATCATCCTCGACAAATAGGGCATCGAGGGCCGTGTGGATGCCGAAGCCGGACTCCCAGGTCCATGACGCGCCGCCCGAAACACCAAAGTTCGTCTCGGTTTCACTCTCCTCAGAGTAGGAACCGTGGGTGATGTCGAGCCTGGGCATGAGCCAGGGCGTAACCTTGGAGCTCTCCCCTTGGATCTCTTCTTTGAAGGAAATCCCGATGGGGAAACGATAAAGACTCAGCGTACTGGTGCCGTCTTCAGCGCTGACCCAGCCGACGCCGCCTTGGACGCCTACGTTGAATCCATCTCCGTCTTTCAGGCTGAAGGCGGCAGCCCCACCCAGGGTGAATTCTCCTTCGCTGTCCGCTGTGGCATACCCCAAAGCACCCATGAAAGAAAACCGGCCCGTGGCTCTTCCCAACGAAGCACCGAAGGCATCGGCCTCTCCCGAAACCTCGTTCAGACCCCGACCCCAGGTTCCGGACACCCAGTTGGACGGAGTGTCACCAGCCGAAGGAAGTGCAAAGTCCGGGAAAAACCAAAGCTGGGCTTCCGCCGGGGCGGCGGTAACCAGGACAAACAAAAGACCAAGGAAAAAGGTAATGGACCTGCGATTCATTGAGCCCTCCGGAGAAAGGTCGGAATAGAGTACCTAGCGTACAACTAAGACAAAATCTTTGCGGCCCGGTGTCAATAGTGTTTTCATCTGGCCCAAAGCTGTTGATTGGTCGCCGGCGGGCCGGAGCTTCTTGCGGTTTCACTGCGCGGGATCGCGGGCCACTCCTGGATTTTCCCGCCGGGGAGATTGCCCCGTGGTCGGAAAACACTTGACCTTAAAGGGGTTTCGATACATATAGATTTCGAATCTTCTGAGTGGCCCGCGGTCGGGCAGGTTTGCTCATTCCCCATCACTACCTTGGAGGTTCCCATGAGGAGATTGTTGGTTTGTGGTGTGACTGCTATCGCGGCCCTCGCTTTTGCTCTTCCCGAACAGGCTTCCGCCCAGGGAATTTTTGTGGGCGGCGGTGTGACCTTCCCTGTCACGGATTATGGGGAGTACGCGGATGTCGGGTGGCAGTTCGAGGGGGGATTCACTGTTCCTATTAGCGAAGCAGGGCTGTCCGTACTCTTTGACGGCCTATACGGCACAAACGGCCACAACACTGAGGGAGTGGAGGACCAAAGCACGAAGCTCCTGGGCGGATTTGGAGGCTTGGTCTACTCCCTGGCCGACGAGGGTGAGGGGGGGCTTTTCTTCTTCGGAGAAGCCGGTATCCTCCGACACGAGTTCGATGCCGGTGACCTCAATGACTCAGAGAGTGACTCAGAGACCGCCTTCGCCTGGGGAGGCGGCGCAGGTTACGGTTATCCGTTGAACGAGACCCTCAGTGGGTGGTTTATGGCTCGGTACCTCCAGGGTTCTTTCGATAGTGAGTTTGAAGATGAGTCAGAGACCACGGCCTTTTTCGGAGTCATGGTCGGACTGACCTTCAACATCGGGGGTTAGCCGAGTAGCTGAGTCGTCGCTGAACCATCAGGGGCAATTTGATCGAGGTCGCCCGGGGGTTTCCCCGGGCGACCTCGTGTGTTTTCCGATATAGATCAGGGCCTTAAAGCTCAAGGCCTCCTACTCAAACCATGAGCCTTATCCATCGGCTGAGCCGGCGCTGGAGTCCCTCGTACCGGGGAAACAGCTCCTCCAGGGTGGCCAGGTCGTCTATCCAGACTGAGAGACCCGCAAGGGTCATGAAATCAGGAAGGCCATTCAAGGCGGCCCAGGACGAAACTACAAAGGCCACCTCTCCATCCAAAACGAAGCTGCGGTGGTTTTGGTTGTGGGATCCCACAGCCAGGAACAGGGCCGCCTGATCCGCTTCCAGGGGCGTCAACCCGGAGACATGCGTCTCCACCAGTTCCCGGCCGAGGGGCACAAGGGCCTCCGTGAGGGCCTGCATATCCGCTAGCTCCTGGTTTTGCTGGGAGATTGCCTCATTCTGCTCGGCCATCTTCCGATAGAACACCTCCAAGAGGTTCTGCATCCCAGGCCCGTCCATCAAGCCATCCCATGCCTCCGGAGTCGCAAAGAGGTGAGCTTTCAGGTGCAGCTTTGGAGGAACCGGTTCCTGATCAATGAGGTATCGGCGGCTGTATCCCCCTTCGGTCAGATTCTTGGCAAGAGCGCCGAGTGCCTCCACCGTGGTCTCGGGGAGTCCATACAGATCCACGAGCCAGGGAGTCTCTCGGAAGGTCTTCACTACTTGGTCCAACTTTGCGGGGATATTCCCCACATCCGACTCATAGTTGTAGAGCCCGACCTTCATCATCCCGCCGGTTCGGTCCAGGTGTTCTTTGAACATGGCCTCGGCAATCACGAGACGACCGAGAAGTTCCTGGGCCCGGGACATTTGAGGGGCCCCGGCACTGGGAGCGTGTTCAATAGCGGGGGCGATAACCAGAGATCGGCCCCCTCTGAGTGCGTTCCCCAGCATCATGGAACCCCACAGGGGGTTGTTCCAAAGTGAGTCCGGGGCTTTGATTACGGATCCCGACGGCATGAGAGTATAGAGGGTAGCCTTCAGAACGTTTACGTACTTGGGGTTGTACCCTGTCTGGTTGTGGACACCCATGGCTCTGGCCCGGGCCTCACCGGACGCCACGGCAGCAGCGATGCTCGCATCGTAGTCCTCTGCGAAGGGCCGTGGTTTCAGTTCGTAGGGGATCTCTTCCTCGCTGAATCCCTGATTCAGAAGGAGTTGGCGGGCACCGGTTTTTAGCCCCAGGGCCCCAGGCCCCCGGACCATGAGAGCCCGATCCTCCCAGCCGGCTCCTACATAGTGCTCCCCGATCCCCATGCCGGTGTACATGGCTCGCCCTTTGTACGGGTCATCCTCTGAGATATCGAAGAAAGCGATCTTCCGGTGATCTCTGGCGATCATGTCAGGGACGCCGATGAGTGGCAGCACTTCCCCCGTCCAGAACGTGACATCCGCAGGGTTCGTGATGTTCACATGGACTTTTACCAGGCTCTCGATCCAGCCTTCAGGGAAATGACGCGCCTGGGCTTGAATGAGATCCGATCCTGCTACGGCGGCCCGGAGCTCCGCCTGGACTGATGCGATATTTGTCGCCCAGTCCTGGAAGTCAGCGGGTAGATCGATGCGGTGGTGGAGGGGGTTTTCGAGCAATTCCAGCCAAAGCCGGCCCTTGTTGGCCTGAAAAAACCATTGGTCCAGTATGATGATGTGCTGCGGAATCTTACCAGTCCGATCATAGTCGTTTACGGCATCGATGAGGGCGCGCAAGTAAACGTCCACAACCTGACGGTAAGCCACCTCGTCCGGTTCGCCGGCCCCGTTGATGCCCCTCACATCGTGGATCCAGAGAACACTGTAGTCCTCAGCTTCATCCACCATCCGGGCGAACTCGACCTGGAACTGCTCGTTTTCAACGTAAAAGACCTGATTCCCGTCCACGAAACGCTCGCCAACGGCTCTCTCCACCAGCCCATCCAACTCGGCCTGGGAGTCGTGTTCCTCTGGCTTCAGGGCCAGTTGGAACGGAAGGAACACGAATCGGGAGTCATCCCATTTCTGCTCGTTTTCCGCCCGGACCTGTTCCACGTTCTCGAGGACCTCGCCAAACACCCATGCCACCGCCGGGAGGCCCTCCTTCCCCACCGGGGTTTCGGCGGAAAGCCACTCGTAGAACGCAGCAGAAGCCTGGGCCGAAAACCCCTCGGTCGAATCGTTCTTTTTCTTCCGACCGAGGAGGGCGTTATAAGGGAGGAGTACCTGTTCGAGAAGGATCGCCCGAGCCTTGGCCCACACCCGGACTCCCAAAGCTGTCGATGTGCCCATGGGGAAATCCCTGCCGGCGGCCGCCATGGAAAAAACCCTTTCCATCTCACGGTGGTAGAACCTGACTTCTTCCTCCGGGGTGGTGGGACCCGGCTGTCCGACCGCCCCGGCATCGGCGAGGTGGGTTCGGATCTCATCCATTTCGGCAACGAACCCGGCCTCACTGACCTCCCAATCTCCGTCCCAGTGGTTCACATAGGGAACCGTAACCCTGGTGATCCATAGGCTCATCTCCCTGGCCGTACCCAGGATCGAGGTCATCTCCGATGAAGGGGTATAGGGTACTTCGGAGATTCGGGGACGAGAAAGGACGGCGAAATCGGCCCGTGGCCTCGTTTTCCCTGCGAACCTCTGGCCCAGAGGCAGGTTCACGCCGATGGCCGTAGTGTGGTTCCTCCCGGGAAGGTAGTCTATACGCAGGGAGCCCCCATCCACCAGGAACCCGCCTCTATGTATCGGATGGATCAAGGACAAAAAGAAGTCGGCTTCGTTGTCCTTGATATTGTAGTCGGCTCCCAGGGCGAAACGGGCAACCGGGCTCCAAATGCCAATCCGCCCGCCCCCGTCCCATCCCTCTGAAAAGTCGTCGAATTGCCCCCGCCGACCTCCGTACGCCTCGAGGGTCACTCCGAACGCCGCGATGGCCGGATTCAAGAGATCCCGATACATCCCTCCCATGAGATAGAAGGCGGTCTCATTCCCCTCCCGCCTATGGACCCCCATGGTGGCACCCATGGACCATTTCAGGGAGGAAGGGATGCCCATGGAAGTCGTGAATCCACCTCGGTTTGGAGGTGCAACCTCCTGCCCGGAAGCCGACCATGGGAGGACGGTGAGGAGGAGTGCAGCGGGGAGCAACGAGGCCACCAGGTGCCTATTCGAGTTTCGCATGGTTTTCCGACGGGCAGGCCGTGAGGTCCGCCCTTAAAAGAAGTATTTGAGGTTAAAGGCGCCGAGGTTCGCAGTTACCGTTTGATCCGACTGGATCAGGGGCACCCAAATGTGGGAAAATTCCACGCCCAGGGAGAAGTCGTCCCGTCCGGTATAGGCTACACCCCACCCGAACGTGGTCACACCCTCGGTAATATCACTGTTTTCCACCACGAATCCGTCAGACTTGATCGAGGCGATCAGCCCCAGGGGTACACCCCATAGCGGTTTCATGTCGAAACTAGTCAGGAGGCCGAACTCAGAGGCCGGGTCGTCCCTTCCGTCCGCGTCGAAGGTGTCCGCATAGCCCACCTCTGCACCAAAAGCGAACCCAAGGTAGTCCCTTGGGGCGTACGCGCCCCGGACTCCTAGAGCAGCCCCGGCCCCGTCGGACTTTAGGACCAGGGAGTTGTCTTCTGTGATCTGCCCCTCATCGATGGCCCGCTTCACAAAGGTCAACGCGTCCAAACGGTATTGGGTGGTGGGTTGAAAACGGGCCACCCCGGAGAAGAGCCACTTTTCGGATTCATGAAAGCGGGCGGCAGCACCGAGCTTGAACCCGAAATAGGACGTGACGCCCTGAGCAAGGACCGATTGGGCGCCTGTTCCGACCCGACCCGCCCCCGAGGCCGCGGCGCTCAGAGCCAACCAGTCGGTTACGGCGTGTTGGTACTCGAACTCCAACGTCATGAAGGCGAGATCCCCCACCAGTTCACTCCGCAGGGAATCCAGCGCCGGGTTATCGATATCACGGGCCACGTTGGTGGCGAATCCCCCACCGGTTTGTGTTCGAACAAAGGTGGAGATGAACGGGTCACCGATGGAACTCGACGGAATGAAGAAATGCCCGTTTAATGACCGGGACGAGCCAGATTCCCCGGTCTGACTCAGGGCGGGAGCCGGAGCCAGGAATGGAACCAGTATGGCTAGCCCCATGAGATATCGAAGTCCGTTGGACATTTCTGCTAACCTATGATAAGGACGGTTGTGTGGGAGGTCCCTACATTCTAGAAACCAAGGGAGGGTTCGCCAACCCCTGGGCGAGGCGCCTCTTCACCGTCTTCGGGGTCAGGCCCGCTTCGGGTCTCGATCAGGACTCCCCCGCACTGATTCAAACCATACTCTACGGGTAGCTCGGCGCCGTGATAAACCCGAAGGGATTGAACGTTCCCCGGAGACACCAAGCGGTCGATGCCCTCCCCGGTGTTCGTTGCCCTCCCGCTCTTCTCCCTCCCGCCGTATGTTGACCGGGCCCATAGCCCGCCCCTCCCACGCCCTCCCTATCTAATGCTCCCCAGCCAAAACCCCCGACAGGTCGATTTCTTTCCGTTCAGAGCTGTTGGTTCAGGAGTCGGCTATCGATTCCTCTCCCTCGTCATTCTCAGCTTGGTCCTCGATCCCCTTGTCGGACCAGTGTCTCTTCAAGCCGCAGCCCAGGAGCCCACCGTCAATCGCCCGTCGGTGTCCGTGGGAGTTTTAGCGGAGGATCTCGAACTGGACGGCATCCTTTCGGAGGAATCCTGGAGGAACGCGCCGGCCATCGAGAACCTCACCATGATCGAACCCGTGGAAGGCGGCGACCTCACCGGACTGACCAGAGTCCAGATTCTGGCCGGGCCCCGTCATCTGGTCATCGGTGTTCAGGCTTTTGACCCGGATCCGGACGGAATCGTCAGCACCTCGAAAGCTCGGGACCCGTCGTTGAGGGCGGAGGACTACATCAAGGTGGTCCTGGATCCGTTCCTCGACGGGCGCTCCGGATACATCTTCGCCCTGAACCCAGGTGGGGCTCGGTATGACGCCCTGGTTGCGAACCGTGGGGAAGGTGAGGACAGCCAGTGGGATGCGGTGTGGGAAGCGGCGACTTCAAGGAATCCCGATGGATGGTCCGCGGAAATCCAAATCCCCCTTCAGAGCCTCACCTTCGACGGAACCCTGGACCGGTGGGGTTTTAATTTCGAGAGGAGGATCGAGCGACTTCAGGAGGTGAGCCGGTGGGCCAGTCCGTTCAGGGACGCGAAGATCGCCCAGACCGTTCGTGCCGGATACATCACCGACCTTCCTGAATTCGACACGGGAATAGGCCTCACCGTCCGTCCGGCACTGGTCTCCGGGGCTGAGAAGACCTCCGAGGGGGAACCTTGGGAAGGGAGTTTTGAACCGAGCCTTGATGTGTTCCAACGCCTTGGGGACAACACCACGGCGATGGCGACGGTGAACACGGACTTCGCGGAAACGGAGGTCGATACCAGGAGGACGAACCTCACACGGTTCCCCCAGTTCTTTCCGGAGAAACGGACTTTCTTCCTGGAAGGCTCCGACATTTTCGATTTTGGTGTCGGCCTCTCCTCCTCCCACAACTCGGATATCGTCCCCTTCTTCTCCCGACGTATCGGCCTCTATGAGGGCGAAGAGGTTCCGCTTTATGTGGGCGGGAAGATCAGTGGTAAGAAGGGGAATTCGAACTTCGGGGGGCTCGTCACGAGGGCAGGGGAGGTTGAAGACCTGGTCCCGGGCACAACAATGGGGGCCTTCCGAGTAAAGCAGAATGTGCTGGAGGAGTCCAACATCGGGGCCATCGCCACTTTTGGTGACCCCTCCGGGGCAGAGGGGAGCTATCTGGTGGGTGTTGATGCTACCTACCAAACCTCTCGATTCAGGGGGAGCAAGAACTTCATCGCCGGAGCCTGGGGCATGGTGACGGATCGAGAAGGGTTGTCCGGGGACAAGACGGCTTTCGGAGGGAAGATCGACTACCCGAACGATGTCTGGGATATCGCTCTCACCTACCTCCGTATCGGAGAAGACTTCAACCCGGCCATGGGTTTTGTGCCCCGGAGGGGGATCCACAAGCTGAATGGCGGCATGAACTACCGGTACTATCCGTCGTCCTTATCCTGGATGCGCATGATGTACTACGAGCTCATGCCTACCGTGGTCTGGGACCTGGACGGGAATTGGGAGAGCTACCGGATCTTCACGGCTCCGGTTAATTGGCGCCTGGAGAGTGGCGACCGGATCGAGATCAATGCAAACCCTGAAGGTGAGCGCCTGGTCGAGCCCTTCGAAATCGCCGACGGGGTAGTGATCGACCCTGGGTCGTATCACTTCATACGCTATCGCCTTGAATGGGCTATGGCGGCCAAGCGGATGGTCAGTGGTCAGATCACATGGTGGTTTGGAGATTTCTACGACGGAAAGCTGGACCAGATCCAGGCACGGGTTCAGATACGGGCCGCCGAACTGTTGGTCTTCGACCTGAACGGAACCCGGAACATCGGAAGGCTGGAAGACGGGGATTTCGATCAGCAGGTGTACGGGTTAAGGGCCAGGGTTAATTTCTCACCTGACCTCCAACTCACCAGTTTCGTTCAATACGACGACGATTCGAGGAAAATCGGGACCAACACGCGCCTCCGGTGGACGTTCAATCCCTTGGGTGACCTCTTTGTAGTCTACAACTACAATGTCGAGGATCGGATCCTCGATCCGGATTCACCCAATAGTGGCCTGAAACAACGGAGCGAGTGGGCTCTCGATGGGTCCCAGCTCTTGATCAAGATTCAGTACGCCCTGCGCTACTGAGGACCTTGGATCGCGGACGGGACGGGTCAGGCGGGTCAGCCCTACTCGACGAAAAACACCTGTCCCGTCAGGCAGCCTTCTACCGCTTTACTGAAGGCCAGGCCGACGGCTTCGTCCGATACGTGCACGTGCCCCCGGAAGAACCCGTCGTACTGTTCTCGACACGCCTCCAGGACCTCGGGACTGACAGCGTTGATGCGTATGCCGCGGGGCATCTCAACTGCGGCTCCCTTCACGAAACTGTCCAGGGCACCATTCGCTGCAGCGGCACAGGAACCACCGGGGATGGGGTCACGGTTCGTTACGCCCGTGGTCAGTGTGAAGGAGCCCCCATCGTTCATGTATTCGAAACCCTCCAACACCAGGTTTACCTGGGGCAGGACCTTTCCCAGCATTCCCCCCATGAACTGGTCGCCCGTCATCTCATGAACCGGGCCAAAATGGACATGACCGACGGCGCTCACCACGGCATCAACTTTCCCAACCTGTTGATACATCGCCCGAATGCTCTCGATGTCTTCAATATCCATCTGGACATCACCGGTGGTCCTGCCGACGCTGATTATTTCATGACGGCCGGACAGGGCCTCGGCGGCAGTTTTGCCAACCGTGCCGGCGGCTCCAACGATGATTACCTTCATATCAGTTTCCTCACCGAAGTAAATACAGGAATGGTTCGACGGGCACTGCCCGGCCTGCGAACCCAGAGTACAAGGCGTGGGGCGTGAAGTCGAGGAGGTCACCCATTCAAGAGAATCCGATCAAACGCTTCGTTGAGAAACAGGGCGTCTTTATGCTCGACGGTGGAATCGCCACGGCCCTGGAAGCCAGGGGTTGCGACCTGGTCGACGAGTTGTGGTCGGCGAAGGTTTTGCTCGAGGCCCCCGACCTCATACGGGACGTCCACCTCGACTACCTGTTGGCTGGGGCGGATTGCATCGCCACCGCCAGCTATCAGGCGACGCTCCCCGGCTTTCGAAATCGGGGTTTGGACGAAGACGCTGGAAGGGACCTTTTGCGGCTGTCAATCAGGCTGGCCTTCGAGGCCAAGGAGCTGTTCTGGGGAGATGTGTCGAATCGGGAGGAGCGACTGGAGCCACTGGTAGCTTCGAGCATCGGGCCGTATGGGGCCTTCCTCGCCGATGGGTCGGAGTACACCGGCCGGTACGACATCTCCGAACAGACCCTGTATGAGTTTCACCGGGAGCGCTGGATGGTCCTTGCCGACGGGAGGGCGGATCTTCTGGCTTGTGAGACCATCCCCGGGCAGGGGGAGGCTGAGATCCTTCTACGCCTCCTGGCCGAAACCCCGAACCAATGGGCTTGGATCAGCTTCTCATGTCGGGATGAACGGCACCTTTCTGACGGTGGCCTCCTCCGGGATGCGGCCCAGGCTTGCGACGCTGAGCCGCGGGTGGCGGCCGTGGGGATCAACTGCACTGCTCCTGAGCTGGTCGGGCCCCTCATCGAGGAAGCCCGGAAGGGGACGGATAAACCCATCCTGGTCTACCCCAATTCAGGGGAGGTGTACGACGCCACAGACAAGAGGTGGCACTCGGATCCGTCGTCGACGCCCTGGGAGGAGACAGCCCGGGACTGGGTCCGAAGGGGTGCGGCAGGGGTCGGCGGGTGCTGCCGGGTCGGACCGGGGAGGATTGCTGGACTCCGCCAGGCACTGGTGAACTCGCCCGAACTCCCGCTCATCCTATTCAGGGCTTAGGATGGGGGTTCAAGAGGACACATGATGACTTTACTTGGGCTGGATCACCCAGGAGGTTTCTGATATGCCGGGAGTAGCGGGTCGGATAGCGTTGGTGACGGGTGCAGGGCGGGGAATCGGTCGGGCCACCGCTGAGTTGCTTGCAGCCCGGGGCGCCCGGGTCGTGGGGACAGCCCGGAGTGAGGATGAACTCCGGGCCCTCGGCCTGGACTACGTCGTGGCGGACCTGGGCAGGCCCGAGGGCTGCACCCTGGTGGTGGAGGAGACGCAGAACCTTATGGGTCCTATCGAAATCCTGGTATGCAATCATGGCATCGGCTCGGCCCACGAGCGGGTGATCTGGGAACAGGATCCTCAGGTCTGGGACGAAACCATGAGGATCAACCTGGACGGGCCCTACCACCTCACCCGCCTGGTCCTCCCCTCCATGGTCGCGAGCGGGTATGGGCGACTCGTCTACACCAGCTCCACGGCTGGACAGGTGCCTGAGTATGCCGGCAGCGCCTACACCGCCTCCAAACATGGCCTTCTGGGCCTGATGCGGTCGGTGGCCCAGGACGCCGGACCCCATGGTGTGACCTCCAACGCCGTACTCCCTGGCTGGGTGCGCACAGAGATGGCCGAACGTTCGGCTCGTGCGGAAGCGGAGGAGGGTGGCATCACCACCGAGGAAGTGTGGGCCGCCCGGGATGCCATGTACCCTCCGGGACGGGTCGCGACGCCCATGGAGGTGGCCGAGACCATCGCCTTTCTCGCATCGGAAGAGTCCAGCGGAGTCAGCGGCGAGGCCGTGACCGTGGCACTAGGAGGACTTTCATGAAGCAGGTTCGTGCCCTCGGCGCTTTCGCCGCAATGCTACTTCTGCTCGGCACCGTTTCGCCGGTTTCCGGGCAGGACCCGACCTACGATCCGGAAGCGCGTCTCGCGGAGCTCGGTATCGTTCTCCCTGTGCCGCCGAGCCCGGTGGCGAACTATGTGAATGGTGTGCAAACCGGGAACCTCATCTTCCTGGCAGGGAAGGGGCCCAAGTTTCCGGACGGGACCGAGTTGCACGGCAAGCTCGGAGCCGATGTGACCATCGAGGAGGGGTATGAAGGCGCCCGGATGACGGCCATCAACCAGCTCAGTGTGCTCAAGGCCATGCTTGGTGACCTCTCCCGGGTGAAACGGGTGGTGAAAGTATTGGGCATGGTTAATTCCCATCCCGATTTTGTAGACCAACCCGCGGTGATCAACGGCTTCTCCGACCTTATCGTTGAGGTCTTCGGGGAGCGAGGAAGGCACGCCAGGGCAGCAGTTGGAATGGCGACCCTACCCCGTGGCCAGTCTGTTGAGATCGAGCTGGTGGTCGAAGTTGAGCCCGAGAGTTTCCTCCCCGCGGGGCCGGGTGACGAGCCCCTGGAGTTGACCTACTTCGGCGCTTCGGGCTGGCGGATTTCCGATGGCGAGGTAGTGGTCCTGGTCGATCCCTGGCTCTCTCGACTGAAGTATGGAGGAGCCGGGCATCCCGACGATGAGCGTCAAGAATTCGCCCGGACCGATATCGCGTGGTCCGATACCACCCTCATCGACTCCATCATTGCCGAAGCGGACTTCATTCTATGCACCCACGGGCATTTCGATCACCTGGGTGACGTTCCCTACATCGCCCGAAAGACCGGGGCTGAGATTATCGGGCACGAAACCAGCATCTCCATCCTCCGGGCTTATGGAATCCCGGAGGAGCAGCTTTATACGGTTCAGGGCGGAGAGGACTACCAGTTCGACAACTTCAGCGTGCGCGTCATGCCCGGGCTCCACTCCGCCCTGGGCGAGAAGCACTACTTCGACTCCCGCCGCTACGACGAACGGACGGACCTCCAGGCGCCGCTTCGCATCGAGCAGTTCATCGAGGGGGGATCCCTCAACTTCCTGGCTCGATTCAACCGCCATACCGTGCTGACCATGGGATCCATGAACTTCATCGAGAGGGAGTTCCAGGGCCTCGAGCCGGACATTCTGCTGGCGGGCATCAACGGCTCCCGCCTGGGTCTCTACGACTATGACCGGCGTCTTCTAACGGCCACGGGCTTTCCGCCGGTCGTCATCCCCACGCACTGGGACAACTTCCGGGTGCCCTATGGGTTCTCCCAGCAGGAGAACATCGAACGGAACATCATCCCGTTCATCGAGATTGCCCGCACCCTCTCCCCGGGGTCCACGGTGATCACCCCCGTGCACCTCGAGCCGATCATAATCCGGTGATGCCAGAGGACCCCGCATGAAAATCCTGATGAGTCTCATTTTTTATCCCCGGGGTGGGAGCGCGCAGGTCGTCCGCTACCTCTCCCGGGCCCTCATCGACCTGGGCCACGACGTCCACCTCGTCACGGGAACCCTCGATGATGGGGATCCCCAGCATGACGCAGAACACTTCTTCGAGGGAATCCCCCTGACCACCGTGGACTATTCCGACGCGGGAAGGGGATTCCAGGCTGGGCAGAACCCCATGGCCACCAGCTGGCCTGTGCCCTTCCATCCGAGTTTTGAAGACAAACCTGGAGTTCCGGACCGCGTTTTCTACACGGTGTCTGAGGAGGAATACCAGGGGATGGTTCAGTGTTGGACAAAGGCCTTCGAGGATGTGTCGAAGCACTTTCGACCCGATGTCCTTCACCTCCACCACCTCACTTATGCCAACCTCGCGGCGGCCGAGGTCTTTCCGTCCGTTCCCAGCCTCGCTCATTTGCATGGGACCGAGATAAAGATGCTGGAGCGTCTGGATGAGTTAAGCCAGGGGCCAGACGGGGCCGCGGAATTTGACCATGTCGGGCGTGGGATGCTCTCCGATGCGGTTCGGCATTCAACCCACTTCGCGGCGATCAGTCCGGACATACGGGACCGAGGGATCGAGCAGCTCCGAATCTCCGAGGACCTAATAACCACCATTCCAAATGGGGTCGACACGTCCCTCTTTAAACCGTTGGGCTGGTCGGCGGATCAGAAGCTCGATTTCCTCCAGAAAATCCTGGTGCAGGACCCACAGGGGTGGGACGAAGGGGGTACGCCAGGAAGCGTCCGTTATGATCCGCCCGATCTCGAGAGGTTCAGGGGGGAGGAGGGGTCCT
>RCNC010001929.1_pt1 | contig 13919 bp, 12 predicted proteins | sample 2041301 | NCBI WGS metagenome assembly RCNC01 (sample SAMN09708231, study PRJNA481090) | Marine sediment metagenome, whole genome shotgun sequencing project. | biome: marine sediment; feature: ocean; material: sediment; isolation source: Sewage treatment plant 13A marine sediment (STP13A) ... | reverse complement strand
AAAGCAATGTCAATGGAATTCATTTAATAAAATGCAAATGCGGTGATCTATTTGAAAATGTTTGAGCACCGAAATAGCAGCATTGCTGAAAATATCGTCACTGCTTGAGTATTTTATTAGTTCTAGTTGAGAATCTGGCTTAAGAAAAGCTTGGTGCGGTCGTGTTTGGGGTTGTCAAAAAATTCATTTGGCGTGTTCTGTTCGACAATCTGGCCGTAATCCATGAAAAGGACCCGGTGGGCCACGCTTTTGGCGAACCCCATCTCATGGGTGACCACCAACATGGTCATGCCCTCCCGTGCCAGATCGATCATGACATCTAAAACCTCCTTGATCATTTCAGGATCAAGCGCCGAGGTGGGTTCGTCAAACAGCATGACCTTGGGTGCCATACACAGGCTTCTGGCAATGGCCACCCGTTGCTGCTGCCCCCCGGAAAGCTGGCCTGGAAACTTCTGAGCCTGTTCAGCTATCTGAACCTTTTCAAGGTAATACATGGCGGTTTCTTCGGCTTCCTTCTTGGGTACCTTACGTACCCAGATAGGCCCCAGGGTGAGATTTTCCACAATAGTGAGATGCGGGAACAGGTTGAAGTGCTGAAACACCATGCCCACTTCAGTCCTGACTTTCTCGATATTTTTAATGTCATTGGCCAACTCGATACCGTCCACCACGATGCTGCCGCGCTGATGCTCCTCCAACCGGTTGATGCAGCGGATGAGGGTCGATTTGCCAGATCCAGACGGCCCGCAGATGACAATCCGCTCCTTTTTTTTGACAATCAGATTGATGTCCTGCAGCACGTGAAATTCACCGAACCATTTGTGCATGCCGGTAATTTCAATAATGGCGTCCTCGGAGAGTTGGTTTTCTACGGCAGTTACTGTATCGTTCATACTGTGTGTTCCTTCTATACCCTGTTAGGAAAGGGTCCGAGGATTCAATTCTTCTTCCTAAACCCTAATCCCGCTGTAGGGGCAGGCCTTGTGCTTGCCCGTTTTGGCGAATCGCCTGCGGTTTTTCTGGGTACCCACAAGGGGCACCCCTACAACAATGCCTATGATGACAGATACGTTGTTGTCCGGCACCCTTGCCCCCTTGCCTTTTACAATCCCGTGTCAAGCTCCTCCTCCAAGCGCCGGCTGTAACTGGACATAAAATAGCAGCAGGCAAAATATAAAAGGGCCACAAAAATGTAGGCTTCCGATGAATACGACATCCACTCGGGATTTGAAAGCGTGGACTGGGTGGTTTTCAGCAGATCGTACAAAGCGATGATCACCACCAGAGATGTGTCTTTCAGAGCTGAAATCAATTGGCTGACGGTTGGCGGAATTACGATTTTCAGGGCCTGTGGAAGTATCACCAGGCGCATGGTCTGATAATAATTGAGCCCCAGGGATTCGGCTGCCTCAAATTGCCCTGTGGACATGCCCTGCAAGCCTCCCCGGACCACTTCGGCGATATAGGCTGCGGTAAACAGGATGATGGCCACCTGAGCCCGCAGGATGGAGTTCACGGTCATCCCTTCCGGCAAAAACAGCGGAAAAACAATAGAGGACATGAAAAGAAGGGTAATAAGGGGCACCCCCCTGATCATCTCGATGTAGATAATGCAAAGCGACTTGATGGCCGGCATTTCAGACTGCCGTCCCAAGGCAAGCACCACCCCCAAAGGATATGCCGCCGCCAGGCCGAACACCGACAAAAGCAGGGTCAGGGGCAGCCCTCCCCACTGGGTGCTTTCCACCAATGGGAGCCCGGGCACACCGCCTCTCATGAGCAAGCCCATGACGACCAGCCCGATCATCCACGCATAGAGGAGCGACTTTTTCCAGTGGGCCCGGTTCCTGCTGTAAAAAAGCAGACCGACCAGGAGGACCATGGCCAGCAGGGGGCGCCACTGAAGGTCGTACGGGTAAAAACCGAACAGGATAAAGCGCAGGTTCGCCGGAATGACGGACCAGCAGGCCCCGCTTGCATCCCGACACTCGGCGCCGGTAGTAAACCACACGCTGTCAATGAGCGCCCAGCTCACAAAAGGCGGAATGATCTTCCACAGCAGAAACAGCGTTATCAGCGTCAGGATAGAGTTGAACCAGCTGTTGAACAGCTTGGCCCTGGTCCAACCGATGACGCCCACACTGGTGACCGGTGGCTTTACAGAATCCTGTGTTCCTTTTGGGGTAGTATCATCCATCTCTTGATCAGATTTCCAATCCTTGGTCCTTCTTTAGTATCCAATAATGAATATTCAATTTCCAATGATCACGTAGGGGTGCTCCTTGTGGGTACCCGAACGGCTGTAGGTGATTGGCGCAAAGAGTATATTTCAAAAAGCTCTTCTTGGCGTGCTTTGCGTCTTTGCGGTTCAAGGTTTTTATCTTCCAACTTCTGTCCTCTGTCTTCCGTCCTCTGATTTTCCGCATTCCACATTCCGCATTCCCAGCTATCTCTCAACAAGTTTCGTCTTTTTATTGTACCAGTTCATAAACGCCGAGGTGAGCAGGCTCAGCGTCAGATAAACGATCATCATCAGGGCCACCCCCTCGATGGCCTGCCCGGTCTGATTGATAGTTGTGCCGGCCACGGACACAAAGTCGGGATAGCCGATGGCCACCGCCAAAGAGCTATTTTTGGTCAGGTTCAGCAGCTGGCTTGTCAACGGTGGAATGATGACCCTGAGGGCCTGAGGCAGAACCACCAGATTCAAGACCAAACCCGGCTGGAGGCCCATGGACATGGCTGCCTCGGTCTGGCCTTTGTTGACCGACTGGATTCCCGCCCTGACAACTTCGGCCACATAGGCGGCCGTATACAGGACCAGGCCTAAAAGCAGTGCTGTAAATTCAGGACTGATGTTTGTCCCGCCTTTGAAATTGAACCCTGTGAGTACGGGAACATTCATGGCCGTGGGGGCGCCCCCCAGCGCCCAGGTCAACAAGGGGAACCCGATCAAAAGAACCAGGGAAACCCGGAAAACAGGAAAAGGCTGGCCGGTTTTGGCCTGCCTTGTTCTGGCCCAACGCCGGATAATGTATATGACCCCACAGGCCAGGATCGTTGCCAGGGCCATGTATTTATACACCGGATGAGCTGCGGGTATGGCAAAAACCAGCCCGCGGTTGCTCAAGAAAACACCCATGATCGGCGACAGCGCCTGTTTGGGGCCCGGCAGGATATTGTAAAAAAAGGCGTACCAGAAAAACAGCTGCAGCAGAACCGGAATGTCCTGCAATATCTCTATGTATATGGCGGCGAGTTTCGAAACCAACCAGTTTGAAGAGAGCCTGGCAATGCCGATGAGGGTTCCCAGTATGATAGTGATGGCAATCCCGATGAAGGAGACGATCAGGGTATTCAGAAACCCCACTACCAGAGCCCGGCCGTAGGTGTCGGCCGCGGAATATTCAATGGCGGATTCGCCGATCTCAAAAGCTGCTTCCTTTTGCAGGAAACCAATACCTGTGGCAATGGACTGTTTTTCGAGATTGGCGAGGGTGTTGGACAGAAGATAAAATGCCAGCAACCCCAGCATCAGGACCGTCACAATTTGAAAAAGAATGGCCCGCTTATTAGGATCGTTGTAGAACGGAACCGCCGTGGGGGACGGGTCCTTTAGAGGGCTTTCCGGGTTCGTCTGCATAGCTTCTGATTCCAAACTCAATGACCCGCATTCGTGTTTCTTTAGTGAAATGGCTGCATGCTCACGGAATATTATGGTTCAGAGTGCATAAAATGACGAAATAATCACAAAAACACGAAATGTCAGATACGGAATTCGAGTTTTCGTGGTGATAGATCTGTATGGAATTTATTCAAGGGCACGCAGGACACAAGGTAAACCCTGTGTCCTTTGTGCCTTTGTGGTTTCATATCAACCGGGAGCTATAGAACAGCACCCGGTATCACAATGTCTATGGGTCTACTTGAAGGGCGGTGAATACATCAGGCCGCCGTTTGTCCAGAGTGCGTTCAGGCCTCGTTCAATTCCCAAGGGTGTGTTGACGCCCACGTTTCTCTCGAATATTTCACCGTAATTGCCCACCTGTTTGATGATGTTGTAGGCAAATTTTTCATCCAGGCCCAAGGCCTTGCCATTGCCTTCGGTGACGCCCAGAAAGCGCATGATCCTGGGGTCTTTGCTTTTGAGCATCTTATCCACGTTCTTGGAAGTGATGCCCAGTTCCTCGGCATTGATCAGGGTCAGGACACTGTAGTTGACGATGTCCTTCCACTGGTTGTCGCCATGGCGAACAGCCGGGGCCAGGGGTTCTTTGGAAATAATTTCCGGAAGAATGACATAATCCTTTGGATTGGGTGCCACGGCACGGGTCCCCGCGAGCTGGGAAGCATCCGAGGTCAGCACATCGCAACGGCCCGCAAAAAAAGCCTTGGCAAGCTCAGCCGTATTTTCGATCACAACAGGGCTCATCTTCATGCCACTGGCCCTGAAATAGTCAGCCACGTTCAACTCGGTGGTGGTACCTGGCAATACACAGACAGTCGCTCCATCCAATTCCTTGGCACTTTTGACCCCCAGTTTTTTGGGAATCAGAAAACCCTGGCCATCATAGTAATTGACCTGGACGAAATCGAGTCCCAGGGCCGTGTCCCTACTCAGGGTCTGGGTGCAGTTACGGGTCAAAACATCGATTTCACCGGACTGCAAAGCGGTAAAACGGGTTTTGGCGGTCAGCGGCGTGTATTTAACTTTGTTGGCATCGCCGAATACGGCAGCAGCAACTGCCCGGGCCGTGTCCACATCGAGCCCCTTCCAGACGCCTTTTTCATCCGCTTTTCCAAACCCGAAAAGATCACCGTTGACACCGGCCTGAATAAATCCCTTGGCGCGTACATCTTCGAGCGTACCGGCCATTACCGACCCGGCCAGAGCGACGACCGCAACCATTACCAGACATAGCTTGAAAACTTTCATCCTTTCCCTCCTTTGATAGTTTAACGTTGCTGTTCCAGAGATGCCCGCTTGCGTCTCTTGTACTTTTCCTTTTTTTTTATCTTCATAAGCCATTTTGATAACACATCGCCATCCGGCATTGCAAATAAAATCGTGTGCCACGATTTTATGAAAAAGCGACGGCGTCGCTATGAACTGTCTGAATGCAAGGGTTGGCCGGACATTTACTTTTGCTTGACAACCCGTCTGGATGCGTCTACTCAATAACTTATTCTTTAATATATTATAATTTTAGGAGGATTAATGCATTCTCAAGTTAAAATGCTCATGAAAATCTTGTTGGCCGGCTTGCTGATTTGTATCATCGCGGCATGTGCCAAACCGTATCACCTAAAAGTAGGTTACCACCTGCCTGAGGAGCCTCAGCAACTGGCAGGGCAAAAAGTTCAGCTCGTGGTCGAGGACCAGCGGGACGACAAAGAAATATTTTCCGAAAAAGCCATGAAAGAGTTCGACAAATGGGATGGGACCTACGCCCTCGCATTGGGGGGAACTCCTCCGCCAGAACCGGTTCAGACCTACAATCTCCCTGCCCTTTTTCACGAAGCGCTGAAAAAGAGGCTGGAAGCCATGCAGATAGAAGTTGTTGATGCATCTTCCGGCGATGCACCGGCACTAACAGTCACACTGGAAAAAGTAGCCATCGACCTCAAGGGCAAGACCTGGCATTCTGAAATTACCTATAGGGCACAACTGTCACGTGACAGCAGCAAAATAGCCAGGGAAACCGTGACGGGTGAGGCGGAACGAACCAAAATAATGGGGATGGGCGGTGGGGAAAAGCTGGCCGGCGAATTATTTACCGATGTCATCAACAAACTGAACCTACCAAAGTTGTTCGAAAATGCAGGTCTCCTTTAACAGTGAGGTTTGAAAAATTGGATGTGATGGAGAAACACGTTACCGTCATTGGGGGCGGTGTTGCCGGCCTGTCCGCGGCCCTCAACCTGGCTGAATTCGGCATCGAGGTGGTCGTGGTCGAGCAGTCCGCATTCATGGGTGGACATGCTGCCAACTTTACGTGCAAGGCCACGGACGCCTGTGTAAAATGCGGCGCCTGCATGGTGGAGACGCTGCTGATGAAAGCAGTGCAGCACCAGCACATTCACCTGCAGACCGCCAGCCGCCTTGAAAGCGTACGAACAGACAACAAGGTGACCCTGGAAATTAGTGAAAACCCGCAATTTATCGACGCCGATACATGCGACGGCTGCGGACGCTGCCATGCAGCCTGCCCTGAAGGCGCCATTCTGCAAGGGACCAGCCCCTTTCAAAACCCCTTTTACGCCTTGGATCCGCAGGTGTGCCTCAGAGACGACGAGGGCGCGTGTACAGCCTGCAGCGATGCCTGCCCGCTGGATGCCATCCACCTGGATAGCACCGGATCCAGTGAAGAACGCCAGACCGATGCCCTGGTGTTCGCAACCGGTTTCAAGCCCTTTGACCCGCAAGACAAACCCTATGGTTACGGTATTTTCAAGAATGTCGTGACCAACCTCGACCTGGAAAAAATGCTGCGTAAAACCGGTCGCCTGGAACGCCCCTCGGACAGGACTGCGCCGACGCGCATGGCCTTTATCCAGTGCGTGGGGAGCCGCGATGCAAAAATAGGCCATCTCTGGTGCTCAAAAGTATGCTGCGGATCGGCGCTGCGCATGGCCAGACTGCTGAAAAACAGGCAGCCGGGAATCGAAATCACGATCTTTTACATCGACATTCAAAGTTTCGGCAGGGATTTTGAATCATTTTACAACTCGGCCCGCCAGGAAGTCCGTTTTCAGCGTTCCATCCCCGGGGACATATTTGAAAACCCGGATCACACGCTGAACGTTACCTATATGGATGATGCGGACCCTGCACCCAGGGAGGAGTCGTTCGATATGGTGGTGTTGTCCATCGGTATGCTGCCCAATTCAGATGCCGTGCAATTGACCCAAGAACCTGACCTGGAAACAACTGTTGATGGCTTTTTACCCTTGCCGTGCCCTGGGCAACCACCGGCATCTCATGGGGTCTTTTCCGCTGGATCGGCTACCGGTCCCATGGGTATTGCCGAATCCGTCGCCAGCGCGGGTCAAACGGCAAATGCTGTGGTAGCATATCTGAACATGATAAAATGATTAGTTGCTTGGAATAAACTGAACTTGCATTGACGAAGTTATTTCAACCACCAAGACAACAAAGACAAAAACAACACCTTTGTGTCCTTTGTGGTTCCAATTTAGCCGGGCTAGTTAAACATGGAAATAAGTAAAACAGTACTATTCGGAAATGGGACGACAACCAAGCAAGTTGCCGTAAACCTATTGCAAAAAGGCATCGAGGTCATCATTGCCACATCACAGGAAGAAGTGTTCTTCGACTCTGCTGATGATACAACGGCCGAACTGCTCACCGGGGTAACCCTAAAAAATTGCAGCGTGATCAATGAGGGATATGAACTGACGTTCGAAAAAGAATCAGAAAGCATTTTCCACAAGGCGCGCCGCATTGTCCTTTGCGATGACTATCGACGGATGCCCGAGTTTTTGTGTTATGGGTTGAGCGCGTGTGACCAGGTGATCGCCTTGTCACAGTTGATTGCCGAACCTGAAACGTTTTCCAAACAAGACGGCAGCATCGTCTTTCTAACCGGAATTTATAAAGAAGGCAGTGCACTGATATTTCGAGAGATCATGGAAGCTGCCATACGTCTGGCAAATGACCATGCCCAAAAAGTCTATATCCTGACCGGAAATTTAAAAGTGGCTGCCCAAGGGCTCGAAGCGCTGTATAGGGAAACAAGACAGGCAGGGGTGACCATTGTAAAATTCAACCACGAAAAACCCGCCATCGAACAGGCAGAAAAAGGCGGCGCAACAATTACCTTCAAAGACGAAATAACCGGTCACCTTTTCAGGCTCACGCCAAACCTGATTATTGTTGACGAAACACTGACCGTATCCGCCGCCACAGCGGAAACAGCCGGGATTCTCGCTCTCCATCAGGGCCATGACAGGTTTGCGCAGGCGGACAACATCCATCGCTTGCCGATCCTGACCAACCGCAGAGATATGCTGGCAGCCGGCCCGTCCCGGGCTGTTCTGGACCGGGAACAGCAGGCCATGGATATTGACACTGTTTCATTGGCCTGCATGGCTCAGGAAGAATCGCAGACGATCGCGACCTCCGTCCATGCAGAAATCGATCCGGGCCATTGCGTACGCTGCCTGACCTGCTTTCGATTGTGCCCCTATGGTGCCGTTGTGCTTGACACCCGGGTGCGGGTGGCAGAGAACCTCTGTGAAGGGTGCGGCATCTGTGTGGCCGAGTGCCCCAAAGGTGCCATCAATTTAAGCCATCTATCAGCCGGGACGCCTGCAGAACAGATCAGCAGCGCTTCCAAGACTGAGACAATCGATGATTTCCAGCCGGCCATGGTTTTATTCTGCTGCAGCCGATCGGCCGTGCCAGCGGCTTCCCTGGCCGGTTTCCTGGGTCACAGCCTGCCGACTGGCGTGAAAATCATCCAGGTGCCATGTGCGGGAATGATCTCCACCGGGGATATCTTGAATGCGTTTCAAAACAGGGCCGACGGCGTATTAGTGCTGACATGTCACATCGATAATTGCCATGCCCAAGAAGGAAACCAGCATGCTCAGCGAAGGGTGGAGAGTGTTTTAGACATTTTAGCCCGGATCGGCATGGAAAAGGAACGCCTGCTGAAATCGACCCTGGCATCCAATATGAGCGCCGAATTCAGTGCAATTGTCAACGGCTTTGCCAAAACATTGAAAAAAATGGGTCCGGCCCTGAATCGCTATATTTAGTTGGGAAAAAATATGACTGACGAAAAAAACATCATCGATCTCGATCAAATCGATCACGGAGCTTTTAAGGATTGGCCATTTTCGCAGGATTTCTGTATCACCTGCGGGTTGTGCGCCAGTTCATGCCCCGCTTCCGGCATTGACAGCTTCGATCCCAGAAAGATAGTCCGAATGGTAGCCCTCGGCCTGGTGGATGAAGTGGTAGAAGCGCGTTGGCCATGGATCTGTACCATGTGCGGCAAATGTGAATCCGTCTGTCCCATGGAAATCGACATCGCCGACGTCATTCGTAAAATCAGGTCTCTGCGGGAACGCGATGCTGTCCCCGGCATTCTGCACAAAGGTCTTGAGGCAGCTCTTGAAACCGGCAACAACCTGCGCCTGCCCAAAGAGGATTACACTTTCATCCTCGAGGATGTGGCCGAAGAAATAGCTGAAGAACCCGGGTTCGAAGACTTCAAGGCCCCCATCGATAAAAAAGGGGCCCGGATATTGACCACCATCCACAATAAGCTCGTCAATACCCACACCGAAGATCTCAAGCACTGGTGGAAAATATTCCATGTGGCCAAGGAAGATTGGACAGTTCCATCTGAAAACTGGGAAGGGACCAGCTGGGGCTATTTCACGGGCGATGACGAGGCCATTAAAACCATGGCCGGCCGCATCGTCGACCACATGCAGAACCTGGAAATCGACACCCTGTTGTGGCCCGAATGAGGGCATGCCTACCTTGCGACCCGGTCGGGTCTTGAAACATACTACCCAGAAGCACTGGAAACCTACAATTTCATAACGGTCTTTGACCTGTTGACCCAGTATATCAAGGAAAAGCGCATTGTGCTGGACAAGACCCGGTTTATAAAGCAGGCCGCCTACCATGACCCCTGCAACTATGGCCGGAAAGCCGAAAAGCGTTTTGGGAACGGGTATTTCAAAGAACCGCGCTGGATCATGAGCCAGTGTCTGGAAAACTGGGTCGACCTTTATCCCACCCAACGCAGCCAGATATGCTGCGGCGGTGGCGGGGGAGCCCTAACCTCCGGATACAATGAAGAGCGTATTTTCTACGGCCGCAAGAAAATAGAACAGATCAAGGCTGTGGGTGCCGAGATGCTGGTGGTCCCTTGCCACAGTTGCCACGGACAGCTCAACAGCATTAAAATGGAGCACGGTATGCCCGACCTCGAGGTCAAGTATCTCTGGGAACTTGTGGCGGATTGTATGCTTGTAAGTGCCTAAAGTGTGCTAAAGTGAACTAAAGTGCCTAAAGTTATGGAATTCTATCTTTTTCTATAAAAGGTAGAGCGTAGCGATTCATCAACTTTAGATCACTTTTAATTTTAGCTCACTTGATACTATAATTTTCTATAGTGGTATCTCGTAGACTTTTATCTTGGTGAGCAGGGAGGGATGGCTTATTTCGAGTATTTTGGCTGCGCGGGTCCGGTTGCCGCCCGTCTCTTCAAGCGCCCGGGTTATCATCTGCTTCTCCAGGGTTTTCTGCGCCCTCTTGAGGGAGGTTTCCCCTTCCAGTGCCTGGTCAAAAGACGCCCCGCCCTGAGATCCAAAACCCGGAGGAAGGTGCTCTGAATCAATGGTTTCCGCTTCAGACAGCACCGCCGCCCTTTCGATAATATTCTCCAATTCGCGAACATTGCCCGGCCATCTGTATTTAAGAAGCAGGGACATGGCAGCCGGGGTGACCGCGACCATATTTTTCCCCAGACTCCGGTTGAATCGACGCATGAAATGCTGGATCAAGAGCGGAATATCTTCCCCCCGCTCCCGAAGCGGTGGGAGGGTGATGGCCATGACATTGAGCCGGTAAAAAAGATCTTCACGGAACCGGCCCGCCTGTACCTCATCTTCCAGGTCCTTTGCTGTTGCCGCAACCACCCGGACATCCACCTTCATGGTTTTGGTTGCACCCACGGGCCGGATTTCATTTTCCTGGAGCACCCTGAGCAGTTTGACCTGCAGGGATAGCGGCAATTCACCGATTTCATCGAGAAAAATGGTGCCTTTATCGGCTTCCTTGAAAAGGCCATTCTTATCCCGGTCGGCGCCGGTAAAAGCCCCCTTGCGATAGCCGAAGAATTCGCTTTCCAAAAGGGTGTCGGGAATACCGCCGCAGTTCACGGTGACCATGTTTTTGTCCGAGCGGTTGCTGGCCAGGTGGATGCCCCTGGCCACTAGTTCCTTGCCCGTACCGCTTTCTCCGGTTATTAGCACGGTGGTATCGTAAGGGGCGACTTTTTCAGACATTTTGAGAATTTCCCGCATGACGCCGCTCTTGGCGATCATGCTGCCGAAACGGTAGTTCTGCTCGATTTTTTCAATGCGCTCTTTCAGGAACCGGTTCTCTCGCATCAGTCTTTCACGCTCTTCCGCCTTTTTCAGCGTAAGGTACACCTCGTCGGATTTAAAGGGTTTCGAAATATAGTCGTAAGCGCCCTCCTGCATGGCATTGATGGCGGTTTCTATATTGCCGTAAGCGGACATCATGATAACAGTGGTCTCCTTGAGCTCTTCCCTGGCAGCCTGTAAAAAGGCCATCCCGTCCATCTCCGGCATTTTAATGTCGCACAGGATAAAATCGTATGTCTCGGTTGCGATCATCTCCAATGCAGCTGCTCCATTCACGGCGGAATCGACGATATACCCGAACTTTTTCAACATGGCCGTGAGCATGTGGCGCATGTTCTCTTCATCGTCGATGATTAACAAACGCTTATTTTCTGAAGATTGATCACTTTTTTTCATAATTTTTTCCATAAGGATGAACTAGCAAAAGATCTTCAATCACGAAAACATGAAAGTAAGAAATCACGAAAAGCAGAATATTATTTCGTGCTTTCTATATTTCGTGTTTTCGTGATTATTATTTATATTAGCTAATCTGCTAATGGCAGCAATAGGGTCATGACGGCGCTCCCACCCTCGGTTTTTTCAGCCCTGATAGTACCGCCGAAGGACTCAATAATCATAAAGCTAACGGAAAGGCCGAGCCCAGTTCCTTTACCGGGTTCTTTGGTGGTAAAAAATGGATCAAAAATATCGTTGATAAGCGCTTCGGGTATCCCGGGACCATTGTCCTGAAAGGTGATAACCAACGCAGTACCTTCCAGCTCTTCTTCGTTATCGGGGTTGTCGGCAACATGTGTTAAAATGGTGAGCAGCCCTTTTTCCGGCTTCTCCGTACTACTGATGGCATCGGCAGCGTTGATGGCTAAATTCAAAAACACCTGCCGCAGCTGATCGGCATCAGCCATGACAACATCCCTATCTGCCTTTAGCGAAAGATCGAGCTGAATGCCGGCCATGAGCGGTTGGAGTTTCAGAACATCCGTTATCTCAAGGATAATGTCGTGCACGGCAATGTGCTCGGCCCCTTTGGCCGAAGGCCTGGAAAGGTCAAGCAGCTGGTGGATGACCGTGTTGATCCGGTTTATTTCATTCTCGGTCCGGCTGATGTATTCGGCCCGTTCATCATCATTGACATCTTTCTGCTTTAACAGTTCAAGATAGCCCATGACAATTCCAATGGGGTTGCCGATCTCGTGCGCTATGCCTGAGGACAGGCGCCCGACAGACGCCAGTTTTTCAGCCCTTATGATCTCTTCCTGTGCCTTTTTTAACTTCTGGTTGGTTTTTTCAAGGGATACTACGGATAAATGCAATTTCGTTTTATCTTCTGAAATTCTTGCCAGCATGAGATTCAGGGCCTTTGAGAGGGTGCTCAATTCATTGTCTTCCTTTCTCACAGGGAAAAAGGTGCCATCCTCCTCCTGATAGTCTTCGGCCATGCTGACCAGTCTGTTGATGGGTTCCAGATATAGCCTCGAAAGACGGTAAAAACCAATCAAGGCGAAAATGAGGGTATTGACCACGAGGTAAAGCATGATGAAACGCTGAGATGCTCTCTGTTGTCGATATATCCCCCTGAGATCCACCACCATGCCCAGGGCCAGTTTTTTTTCACCCAATGTCAGCGGCACTGCCGTCAGAAGATATTTATTCTGTTTCCAGAATACGCCCCAGGTCTTTCCAGATAAACGCATAATCCGTTCCCCGGACGACATGCTTGCATTCATCACCTTTTCAAGCTCCGTAGTGTCGGATATACTTTTACCGGCCGCATAGAGCGTCCGCTCTTGGGATCCAACGATCATAATCCCCGAAGCCTTCTTACCAGCCAGAAAACTGGATAGCAAAGAGTGTATGTCCATGTTCAGTACCAAGGACTCAGGGTCGATTTCTGCAATAAGTCTGCTTGTGATAATGGATGAGAGCAGGTGACTTTGAGAAATTTCGGCTTTGATAAGATCCCGTTGAAGGGTTTTGACGGCAACAATGTCAATCAGCAACATACCCACAAATAAAAGTACGGTTATGCTGATAACAATGTTGGTTTTCAAGGCGCGCGCAAACATACCAATTAAATTAGCATAAGCACGTGCTTTATGCAAATTTAAGAACGAGTTGCGAGTTTCGTGTTACAGTGACGTGTGCATTTAGCTTTCGGAATCAACATGAACCGCAAAGACGCAAAGGTCGCAAAGGGTGTCTTGAGCGAAGCGGGCGGTGAAAGTTTTTGATTTAAATATTCGTAATCGTATTGAGGAACTGAAACACAAAGCAAAAAACCCGGAGCCATAAATGACTCCGGGTTTATAAAAAATTTTCGGCGGCGTCCTACTCTCCCACTTAGTCGCCCAAGCAGTACCATCGGCGCTGAAGATCTTAACTTCCGTGTTCGGGATGGGAACGGGTGTGGCATCTTCGCTATCGCCACCGAAAAACTTTGACAAATCTATAGATTTATCAATCAAATTATGAGCACACAAAGACGTTCAATATGGACTAGGAAAAATATGACTAAGCCTCACGACCTATTAGTACCCGTAAGCTGAACACATTACTGTGCTTACACACCGGGCCTATCAACCTTGTAGTCTTCAAGGGGTCTTCAGTTTGACAGGCTTCCCTGTCAAAGGGATATCTAATCTTGAGGTTGGCTTCCCGCTTAGATGCTTTCAGCGGTTATCCGTTCCGAACTTAGCTACCCAGCGATGCCGCTGGCGCGACAACTGGAACACCATTGGTTCGTCCATTCCGGTCCTCTCGTA
>RCNC010001928.1_pt1 | contig 13919 bp, 10 predicted proteins | sample 2041301 | NCBI WGS metagenome assembly RCNC01 (sample SAMN09708231, study PRJNA481090) | Marine sediment metagenome, whole genome shotgun sequencing project. | biome: marine sediment; feature: ocean; material: sediment; isolation source: Sewage treatment plant 13A marine sediment (STP13A) ... | reverse complement strand
TTGTTCAATCCCCTGGGCAGTTTCAGGGCCTCAGCCCCAAGATAACACCGAAACCGACTAACAGCCTGTTCTAGTGCGGTCATATTATCTGACGTAGTTTGCACCCCATCCTCCCAATACCACTTATGAACACTCCAAATGCCATTGCTCATACTTGAATCGATTCGAGCCACAAACCCGTCATCCATCATCACAGGTAAAACGTAGTAACCCCAACGCCTGAGTTTTTTAGGCTTGTAGACTTCCCATACATAGTCAAAGTTAAACAGGTGAGCAACGGCTGGCCGGTCCCACATAAGTTGGTCAAGCGGGGCCACAAAACGCATGTGATGCTCATCAGTTTTCAAACTCTTATCTAAGTGCTCAAGCGTTCGAGGCAAAGCATGATATGTCACCCCGTCAACATCCACCGCCTCCAAGGCGCCGCGCTCTATCAGTTTCTGCAGATGCCCCCGGCGCTCTGACGCTGAAATTCCTAAACTCCAAACCGCAGTGCCAGCATTGGGGCGCATCAATCCAAGTGCCTGGTGTCGCAGCAGTATCAACCAATCAATGCATTGCTTTGCAGGTATTGGCTCTGCCTGGTACAGGTGGCTGGGCACAACCTTCTCAGCCAGGTCGTATACATGTTTACCATTTTTACGTTTATATGTTTGTATCTGACCAGTATGCCACAAAGCGCGTAGCACATTTTTAGTCAACTTAGGGCCGTACCACGAACCTTCCCACTGTTCGTGATGCTCTTGGTAGTGGAAATCAGTGCTGCTCAAGGGACCCCGTTCATGCAATTCGTCCAAAACTTTCTCAACTGCCTGTGGGTATCGGTCCAATATCGCTTCGCGCCAACGCGGTGCGTGCCAGTCATAGTAGATACGCCGCATCGGATAGTCTCGCATCAATACCATCGATGCCTGCTTGTCCCAGGCATCGTAAAGAAAGCGCTCCTGGTAGGCCAACTCCTGCCAGTCACCCACGAAGTATTCAGGAACCCGCGCCTGCAGGACCAAATCATGATTTCGTCCCACCGGGTTCAGCGGATCGTATTGCACACTTCCCAAACGCTCGAATGCTCCTTGCAGCGAGGTAGGTTGGAAATGATGCAACACGAGCAAACGCCTCGCATCTTGTTTGCTTAATTTTAACATGGAACGTAAGATACCAGAGAACAACTTAACCGGCTATCGATCACACCGACACATACCTGAGACTAAAAGATAATTTAAACAAAAGGGTAGATCCGGAGTTGTTGAGGAACCTAGCAGACAGCAAATACGAAGATTTTAAACTCACAGGAAAAACTTTAGCCTGAGGTAAATTAAAAATCTTCATATCTTGGATGTGGCAATATTAACGGTCTGTATAAGTTGCTGGTTATGGTATTAGCTGTCTTATTGATGTATAGCAACCACACATGGTTTTATTCCAGAGAAAGCGCATGTTCGCCAGTCCCTCTATATGCGCTTGTTAGCCATTTTCCTATGATTAGTTACAGCTGTCTTGTATCATCCTTGAATTTATCTCGTTGCTTCAGACAAGGGATTAACTCAATTGTTGGGGCAAACTTGGATAAGAACAGCGTTCCAGTTATCCCCCATATAGCTGCGAAAATAAGAGTCCATATGGGCGTACCGATACCAAACCCCAAGCCGAAAAACCCGACGTCCATCTGCATGGGAAAAACCACCAGGGCGCTTGATAGCCATGGTAGTATGCTGAGAACCGCGCCTTTTTTGATGGGGGCGTTTTTATGAATTGGTATCAAAAAGATGAGCCCCCATAAGGTGCTTGCAAATACCCGCCTGAGCAACCATTCGGAGGTCAGTTCTGGGGCCATTCCAAAGCCCAACTTTGACGTTACCCCCAGTGCACCCAGCGACCATACCACCATACTGTTCGTAAGGCCACCAAGTCCACCGGCAACGAATACATAAAGTATGCTTTTTATCACTTTCACTCTCTTATCACTCATATACTTTTTTTAAGCTTGGTTATTGTTCAAAGTACCAAAGAGTCTGTAAAAAAGCTTCGCCAGGGAAACCCCCTATCCAATTATTTGATTGTCGCACCGGTGCAATACACACGTATTTAATAAAAGTAGTGTTAAGACATTAAGCCCTTGAGCAGTTTGGTTTTAAGGGAAGAGTATTAACCTCTGTAATATGCCTTTGCATTAGTATTGCCAGGGCCAATATTTTAAAACGATGACCAGGGTATCTTACAGGAGACTGCGACCATATGGACTATTAGCAGGTAGGCATCTCTGGAAGGGAAGATGTATAGAGCCAGCCAACCTTCTCTCACTCCCTATACGAACAGTCGTTACCTTTTTTTATTACAGTCTATCGAGCATAAAAATATGTAATAAACTGGTTCTCTATGGCGGAGATAATGTGTTTTAATCCTTCAATCGCTTTTTCTTCTGTCTCTGCATACCAGTTCAAGGATGGATAGCCTGGACATTTAGCGGCAAACCTCTGCCTTTCTTCTTGCCATTCTACGTTGTAGATATATTTCTCCACCCGGAAGATACCTCCATTAAGGTGATTTCTTTTTCCTGATCCTTGACCCGACAAGGCCGACATTGTTTCTGATCATCACAAAGGAAATTATTGCAAGAATTGTACCCTCTGTGCTGTTATACAAAAATCAATAATAACAGAATGTTAAGTGTAAACGAGTTTGTAAAAAAGGTGATTTTTCGAGAATAATAGAATTTTTCAGTCTGGAAAACTGGAATTTTCACCTATGCTAGGATACAAAAGGGGTGAAAATTATCGAATACTCAGTAGTAAGCAGAACATCCCAGGAAAAATATGCTTATTGGTGATTTTCAGTAACAATATTTTTTCTGCGCAACACAAAAAGGCGGAGCCATTCCTGACCCTACTTCCGTTATTTATGACTCTTTCCCAGGAGTATTGTGACCACAAAATATTAATAAAAGAAAACGGCCGCAATCCCTATAAGCACCTGCAAAGTGACAAGTATATGTACCTATATTTGAAAAAATCATTTTAGATAATCTGATGTTACACTTTTTGGCCCCCACTTCGACTGTTTCTTTCTCCATCATCAAAGCGTATACTACTCTGTCCCATTGACTTTTCAATAAACTCTATCATAAAATGAAATTATGCTACAGTTAGCTAGGCTATTTTGGATAAATGAGCTCTAAATATCTAAAATAGTATCGAAATACAGAAATTCAATACCTCAAAGGAAAAATAAATTGATCAAAAAAATCAAACAAAGATGTCCTGAGATGATGGCGCTTTTGCGTTACTCAGAGGATTCCATATTCTTCAAGGATATGGATGGCAGATTTGTTTTGGTAAGTGAAGCCAAAGCCAGAAGGTCAGACGTTCGTTGGGAGGATATGATTGGGAAAACTGATTTCGATTTTCTACCCCTAGAGGAGGCACAGAAATGTCGAGATGATGAAATTTTGGTTATGGAAACAGGAGAGCCGTTAGTGGATAAGGAGGAAGAACTGACTCGTCTAAATGGCACCAAATCCTGGATATCTGTTTCTAAATTTCCCTGGAAAGATATTGATGGAGAGACTATTGGAGTGATTGGAATTTCACGTGATATCTCTAAACGCAAAAAATTAGAAAACCATGTTTTACGAATGCTTTCCATAGCAACACACGACATGCGATCTCCAATTACTTCCATTGCTTTAACAATCAAATTATTGACAAGAGGAAGATTTGGCGAGGTTACCGGAAGTGTTAAGCAAACGCTGAACGATGTTTTTGATCGTATGGTTAGATTAGAAAAAATTGTCGAGGAATATTTGACCAAATCAAGCTTGATGAACTCCAGTGAAATTGGAAAGAAAGAACTGATTGACCTTCGTGAAGATATTATTGATCCGATTCTTGGAGAATTTTCACAGGAGATTGAGAAGGGGGATATTCAGATTGACAATTGTCTTGGTGCAATACCAGGTGATAAAATTATTGTTTCTGCCAATAAAAACTGGTTGGCCATAGTGTACCGAAATCTTCTTTCAAATGCTATTGGTTACACTGGCAAAGGTGGTGTGATTGCGTATGGATTTGAAGATATTGGGAAAATGTACCGTCTTAACGTTTATAATAGCGGAAAACCAATTCCTGCAGAGAAAAGGATTTCGATATTTGAAATGTTTGAGAGCGAGGGTGGTTCAGGCATTGGACTCCCTGTCAGTCGTGAACTTGTGCGACGACATGGAGGGAACTTGTGGTGCGAAGAAACTCAAGACGGTCATCCCAATTTTATATTTACTCTTCCAAAGGATTAAGAACGAGCAAGTTATATTCCCGTCAACCTCAGAGATGGTCTGGCAACACTGATTATCTTCTTCTTCCTGTGAACCTCTGATTTCCTATCAGCGCAATACTCAACCCACCTGAAACTGTATCTTCATAGGAATAGTCTAAATTTGCGAATTTGCTTAAATGATTAACATTGCCAACAATAGTCTCTTCCATTTCACAGGAAGGTATCTTCCTAAGCTATCAGGAAAAATGTTAAGTCGTTTTCAGAGTTCTCAAAATTATACCGCCAATGGAAATCCTTACTTTAAGTGCGTGCGAAGCTGGCGATCTATACAAAAGAGCCTTTAAGAAAAGGTCAACTCGAAAACTATTGAAAATTCAATCTGTCTTCGGGATCATCTCTCCTGGCTAAAGTCATACACGTAAGCAGAGTTTGTTTAGATAGGCACCTTGAAGACCACATCCGTAGAAGTAACCATCAAGGTACCTAGAAGAAAGGACGAAGTTACTTCACTATTGCGATCTCACTGGGGCGCCACTCCTTGGTGAAAAAGGTTTCAAGCGGACTGTAGAGGCGCAGGATCGTGAACCACCCCTTGCCGGGCATCGTCTGGATCCAGTTGCCGCGTTCTACACCTTCGGGCTGTTCAGGACCTAAATAGACAGTCGTGGATCCATCAGCACTCGCCGCTGCTGCAGGCGACGGATAACCCTGACTGCCAGCGCGGGGAAAGCGCTGCGGAGTCTGCAGCATCGAGCGCGACTGATTGTCATAGAGGGTGAACGACCAGAACGCCTTGGCCGGAATGTCCTTCGGCAGCGTCACTTTGTAGGTCTTCGCTCCATCAAAGGAATTGCCCTCCGAGTCCAGAAAACCCATAAGATACTGCGAGCCAACTCCGGGAAGGCGCATGATCATGCCGGGTGAGTCGAGGGTGTAGGCGTAGTAAAACGCGGTCCGCGAATCAAGCGTCCGTGCACCGGTCGGTGGGTTCTGTTTAAATAAACCTTCTTTAGTGATCATTGGCGGCGGGGTTTCGAAATTATAACCGCCTTCCCACAGCATGCTTCCCCAATAGGAATTCTCGTAGTAGGCCCATTCAGGGTGCTGGGTAAAAGGGCGCCAGTTGAGCACGCGTCCAGTTGCGTTTCCAACCGTGGCCGCCTGGGTGAGGATCTTTTTCATTCGCTCATCCGGCTTAAACTCTTTGCCCTTGACGATGCCAATCGCCGCCAGTTGACCGGCCAGTTCGACGTCGTAGCTGGTTGCTGGCTCATTCTGCACGTTCTCATTGATCATTTCGAAGAACCGATAATCACTGGGAGGGATCGTGTTGAATGACTTGCCGCTGGCCTCGACGATCTTGATCTCGGGAACCGACGGATTCTTCGCGAGCCGAACCCCGCCCTCAAGCGCGGTCGCGATGCTCGTGCCGAAGCCACCCGGCGTATAGGGGTAGATTTTCATGTGTTTCCTGATCAAGTCGACCGTTGGCTTCGGGTCGTTTTCCACCAGATAAGCGCGGGAGGCATAAAGAATGTGGTTCGTTTTTGAATGTGCGACGAAAAATCCGTTGTCCGGCAGCGGTCCGTCGTAGCCTGGGGGAACGATCAGATATTTGCCGCCTTCACCGCGATCAGGTCCGGGGAAGCCGATGTCGATAACCCACGAGAACCACATGTCGTTGATGGTCCCCACGCCTTTGGGCGGCTGCTCAATGACCATCGGCCCTTTGCTTAGATCCACTGCGGCCAAGTAATATATGGTATCCGCATTGGCGGTGAGGAACAGAGAGTTCGAGTCCATTAGCTCTGAGAAGAGGATGACGGTGTTCTTTTCGGCACCAATGCTTTCGAACCCTTTCATGAGCGCATAGGCGGACGCACCCCGGAAACTGTTATTGTATACATTCAGGGCCCGGGTGAAGTCCAGCGTGTCAAATACCTTCTCCGCGGTTTCCTCTGTGGGTGCGCCGTCTCTGTAGGTAAGCGTACCGATGCGAGTTTCATCCACATCCGGAGTGATTATTGAAGCGGGAATCTCAGTTGCTGTTTGTGCTGAAACCATACCAGAGAAGATCAACACAACACCCGCAGTCAGGGCTGCCAGTGGTTTGAAAATTTTCATTAAATTTTTCTCCATTATTAAAGTGGTGGTTTGTCAAAGTTCAGTCTTTTCATCTGCACTCACAGAGTTTGACGTGGCATACTGCTAAGCAAGAAACGCATTGTTGGTATATGACTTGGCATATTGAGTGGCTGTATCTTCTGTTGCCACCTTGTTAATTCTGGTTAATGCTATGTTAAACTAAACTCCAGGGAGATGATTGAGCAATCACAACATTATTTGTGCCGTTTCTGGACAGCTCATGCGAACACTAAATCATAATATATGTAAAATCTTCCATAGTTTATGAAACAATAAACAAGAAGTTAGTGCCAGCAAACCTATATGTCAATCGATGACAGGAAAAAAGGAATTAACAGACCTGTAGGCATAAAAAGGGTGAGAGATCTGAGCTGTAGGTGACTTTTACGATGAGCTTATGGACAACCTCGTGCAGCTATTGCTGCGTTTTTGCCGGAATGCTGATGTTGTGTCGATTCGCAAACTGGGGCAAATTTTGGTAATAACATAGCCACATCTAAGCTTTGTAGATTTTTAATTAACCTCAGGTTGGCCTTTCTACTGTTCACGTAATCTCAGTAATTGATAGTTGAATTTAACATTGCCACAACGAAGATAATCAATGTTGCATTATACTCCAACGAAAGGTGCTTACCGTGAAGCTCTGATGTCCTTTCAGTGAATTTCTCAACCCACCTGAAACTGTAACTTCACAATAAGTTCAACATTTAGGTTGTGCTTCCAAAACGAGGATTGCCAATGCAATGTTCAATTACCGAGATAGATTACCTCACAGCATATGTTCATGAACAAGGATGATTTGAGTGTTGTGATTCCAGCCTGAGGCTTACCAAGAGATATTTTCCTCACCGAAATGTTACATCCGTGCTTATAATCTGTAAAATCATTCATTTTTTCGATTCGGGAGTGTGCGGATGGAAGCAGATAAAGGAGAAAAATATGCTTAAAAAAACAACCAGCCTCGTTGTATTATTTCTGTTTATTGTCGCTGGGGGGGCTCAGGCCCAGGTGTCTATTACCTATTCATCCGCGGGGAAACAATATTTTTCCATGACCATTCCAGATGATTGGCGGGTAAATGTTGGCTCTGATGAAGATTTCTCTCAAAAGTCTGAAGACAGCATAGAACCGGCTCGTCTTATCAGCGCTATGCCGAATAGTGGTGTACCTTTATGGTTTGGTATGTGGGTTCCCGAGGATTTGGAGAAGATCGAAGGAGCAAAAGAGTATATGGCCTCCCTCGGACTTGACCTGCTTGCCGATGTGGTTATCACGAAACGCAAGCATGATACCTTGAACTCCATGGAGGTTAATTACGTCAGCGGCACGGGAAAAAAAGATGGGGAGCTCATGGATTTTCGGGCAGGCTTTTTCCGGCTCTCACCAGAACACGTGGCGATCGCAATCTACATTGGCCCCCCTGAGACAACGACCAGTTACGGTGAGGATCTCAGCCGGATGATTCAGTCATTGCAATCGCTAATCCAGTAAACAACATGAGGCTGATATGAAAAGAATGATACCGTTTTTATATATGATGTGCGCCGCACTTCTCATGACCATAGTAACAGGATGTAGTTCAACGGGATATAGCGGGAGTAACAGTTACTACCATCGTAATGCCTGGGATTATGATAACTACTATCGATCCGGAGCTAATTATCATTATAATCGGCCAGCGGCGAGAGCGAATGTTCGTTCAGAGGTAAATACCCGCTCAGGGGGAGGAGGACGCAGGTAGATTACAACTTCAACAGCATATAAGCGTTCTTGATCTCCCGGCACCATCTTTTGACTAGGCGGTCGACATTTGGAACAGACAACGACTTATGATGTGGCCTGAAGACTTTCAACACTGTAATCGTAACAAGTCAGTGGCTGGTTGAGCAGAAATTACTGCCGCCTGAGTACCCTATTAATTCTTTCCAGAGCCCAGTCCACGACATCTCTTGTTATGACCAAAGGCGGCGCAAAGCGGATGATGTTGTCGTGGGTTTCCTTGCAGAGTAATCCTTCTTCCAAGAGTTTCTGACAATAGTGTCGGGCTCCGCCGGCTTCCAAAAACAACTCCAAACCTATTAACAGGCCTTTTCCACGGATTTCTTTGATTAATGGGTTTTTTAATTTTTGTAGCTCCTGCAAAAAGTAGCCTCCCATTTTCTCAGCGTTTTCAATCATTCCTTCTTCGACGAGCACTCTTATTGCTGTGCGGGCAACTGCACAGGCCAGGGGATTGCCGCCAAATGTGCTGCCATGTTCCCCGGGCTGCAGGACGCTCATCACTTCACTGTTTGATAAAACTGCTGAAATTGGATAGCAGCCGCCTGAAAGTGCCTTGCCGACAAGGGTTAAATCGGCCTCAATCCCATCATGCTCTTCTGCCAGAATTTTGCCTGTGCGGCCCAGACCAGTCTGGATTTCATCAAGGATGAGCACCACATTGTTCTTTTCACAAATCGTCTTTACCTCTCTGAGATACCCCTGCGGTGGAATGATTACACCAGCCTCACCCTGTATCGGCTCTACCAGAAAGCCTGCAGTGTTGGGAGTTATTGCCGATTCCAGAGCTTCTGCATCTCCGAAAGGAATAATTTTGAAACCAGGGGTGAACGGTCCGAAACCGTTGCGGGAGCTGTCGTCCGTGCTGAAACCTACGATAGTGATGGTACGGCCGTGAAAATTGTCTTTACAGACAATGATTTCTGCCTGGTCTTCAGGGATTCCCTTGATCTTGTACCCCCATTTACGGACTGTCTTTATTACCGTTTCTACGGCTTCTGCACCACTGTTCATGGGCAAAGCTTTATGGGAGTTGGTCAGTTCACACAGTTCTTTATAAAACAATCCCAGTTGGTCATTCCGAAAAGCCCGGGATGTCAGAGTTAGTTTCCGGGCCTGTGTCACCATTGATTCAATGATTTTTGGATGGCAGTGCCCCTGGTTCACGGCTGAATAAGCTGAAAGACAGTCGAGATATTTTTTATTATCAACATCCCAGACCCAAACCCCTTCACCGTGAGATAATACTACATCAAGAGGCTTGTAATTATGCGCACCATACTTGTTTTCCAGGCTAATGAGATCACTGTTAATCATGGTTATCGCTCCTTACCGGGATCATAGGAAATAATTTCAGTCCCAGCTTTTCCATTAATTGCCGCCTCTATGAAATTTATTGAGGTTATAACGGCGTGTTTCCCGCCATGTTGTAAAAACTCTATGGCAGCTTCAACTTTCGGCAGCATGGATCCTTTTGAGAAATGACCCTCTTCGAGAAAACCGGCCATCTCCTCTTTGGTCACAGTGCGAAGCATTTTTTGCTGATTGGTGCCAAAGTTCAACATAGCGCCTTCAACATCGGTAGCCATAACGAAAATGTCAGCGCCTACCTCTTCGGCAAGACATGCACTGGCAAGATCTTTATCAATAACCGCATCAACACCACTAAATGCCCGCCCTTTACGCACCACAGGAATACCGCCGCCACCGCAACAGATAACAATAAAGTCCATATCGATCAGTTTTTGAATTTCACGCTTTTCAATAATGGTGATTGGCTTTGGTGATGCTACCAGTCGTCGATATCCTTTCGGTGTTTCAATAGTGGGGTAATCAAGTCTGGATGCTTCTTCAGAAGAAAAACCCGGCCCAATCGGCTTGGTAGGCGTTTTGAAAGCTGGGTCATGTTTATCAACCACGACATAGGTAATGAGGCTGACCAGCATTTTATGATCCAGACCAGATGCCATCAGCTCTTCATCCAGTGTAGACTCAATCATGTAGCCAATATGTCCTTCGGTCTGCGCAACGAGAATTTCCAGGGGAAGTTTAGGTACGGAATCGCAACACTCCTGCTGCAGTAATAAATTGCCGACCTGCGGACCATTGCCGTGGGTGATAATGATACGGTAATCATTTGAGATTTTGGCAATTTGTTTAATCGGGACCCTCAAATTCTCAAACTGCTCCTCGATTGTCCCTTTCTGACCTTTTTGAATAAGAGCATTACCGCCCAGCGCTATCAGCAGGATCGGTTTGTCTTTTGCAGTCTGCATCATACGTTATCTCCACTTTGAGCAAGAGCAAAAAAACCATCATTAATCGCCAAGACGCTCATGTAAAATGGACTCCAGAGTAGGTTCACCGTGATCTTTGTATTCATAGCGAACCCTGAGGGTTGGTTTGTTGACGCTAATCAGTTGACAAAGATCTGCTGGAGTTGCCACAAGAACCAGATCACAGTCAGTATTGTTGATGGTGGTCTCAAGGTCCCGGATCTGCTGACGGCTGTATCCCATTGCCGGCAATAAAGCGCCTATAGATGTATAGGTCTGGAAAACCTCTTTCAACGTTCCTGCCAGGTACGGTCGTGGATCAACCAATTCCGAAGCTCCGAAACGACGCGCGGCAATGACACCGGCGCCATAGCCCATCTCACCATGAGTCAAAGAAGGACCGTCTTCTACGACAAGGACCCGTTTATCTTTAATCTGATCTGGATGGTCAGTGATAATCTCTGAATCAGCCAATATAATCGAAGCCCTGGGGTTGTTTTTCTCAATCGTTTTGCGAACTTTTTCAACATCTTCGGGTGAAGCGCTGTCCACCTTGTTGATAATCGCCACATCAGCCAGGATCATGTTTGTTTCACCGGGGTGATAAAGGGTTTCATGGCCTGCCCGATGCGGATCAAAGAGGACAATGTGAATATCTGGTGCGAAAAAGGGAGTGTCATTATTGCCACCGTCCCATACAATCACATCTGCTTCTTTTTCCGCTTCCCGAAGAATTTTTTCATAATCGATACCTGCATAGATAGCGACACCCATCTCGATCATGGGCTCGTATTCTTCTCTCTCCTCTATGGTACAGTTATGTTTATTAAAATCTTCATAGGCTGCAAATCGCTGAACCACCTGTTTGGTGAGATTGCCATATGGCATGGGATGGCGAACTGCGGCGACCGTTTTACCCATCTCCTGGACAATCTGAACCACCCTGCGGCTTGCAGGTGATTTTCCACAACCGGTTCGTACTGCACAGACGGATATAACTTTCTTGCTTGATTTCAGCATGGTATAAGGGGCGCCAATAATGATAAAATCTGCCCCGGCAGCGGTGACGATCGAGGCTTTATGCATCACTTCGAGGTGCGGTACGTCGCTATAGGAAAACGACACGAGATCAACCTTATTATCTTTGATGAGATTAAACAGGTCAGCGTCTGAATAGATCGGAATACCTTGGGGATAGAGGTCTCCAGAAAGTTCTGCAGGGTACTGACGATTATCGATATCTGGAATCTGCGTAGCCGTAAAGCAGATGACATTGTATCTTTTGTTGTTTCTGAAATAGACATTGAAGTTGTGGAAGTCGCGCCCAGCGGCACCCATAATAATGACATTTTCTCCCATCGTGTGCCTCCTCTTCATGCAATTTAAATTCTATTGACGACGGCGTCCGTCACTTCTATCACTTTCACATAAACACAAAACCCCACTTTTCAATGCAACATTGTGGTAGTGAGGGGATTCCGGGATATCTGTCAATCTCGCTCGCCTCAGGGATGAACTAGCAGACACCGAGGGAAGCAATCTGGGCAGGAGCGCAGACAATATAGACATCAACAGGAGTGAAACACCCATGTTTCTGCGATATACGCCCGAAGTGCACCCAATGTTGACTGACTTAGATTCATCATTGAGCTGTTCTTTCATGACGATCCCACTTCAGCAAGGGTTTGGCTTTCACCCTGATATAGACAGTTCTATTATATACAATGGAAAGAGAGAAGGGAATGTCAATGTAACACGTTCGTATCGGCCACACTTTTAAGATTTTTGAAGCATGTCGTCTGGCAGGTTACAAAAGAGACGGAGTGGACCTGGTTTCATGCCATGGTTGAGAAAGTTGAGAAGCAAAAATGGCCTCCTCTCGATTATCCCTCGGACAAGGGCGAGAATTATCTGACAATTCTGGCACAATTCACTTTTAAGAAAGAATGGCTCACGCATTGAATAAAGTGTAAAGAGGATTTCGAAGAAGAGGAAATCTACACCTTTTAGAAAATAAAAATGTGTGAGAATTGTGCCATTCAGACAGGTCTTTTCCCATTGGAGTATACTGACCCAAGAAGAGACAACTACCCATGGATTATCAGAACTAATGTCGGCCCAATGAGGCTGTAATCTCTCCACAAACGACCAGAAAAAACTTTCACTTAGTCTCATAACCCTGGCTCACCGATTTTTTCCAAAGGATAATATTGGGCTTATCAGAATGATGTTAGCTTCTGATAGGTGAAATATTAGCTACCATTATGATTTTCTGGCACATATAATAAAACCAGAATTTTCAAGAAACTGGTGGCTGAATGGACAATCCGATTACAAAAGGAGCATTGCGTAAAATTCTTGCGAGGGTAGTTCCCTCTGCCAAAAAGCGTTCAGACCCGGAACATGAGCAAGCTGTTATCAGGCTCCTGATAGGAATTGTTGCAGGAATCTACCTGCTGTCTGTTATGGATACCGATAAAGGGAATTTTCAGGTTATTTCGGTAACCGGCATGATAGCTTTTTTTATACTCGCCTTTGCTATTCTTCTTTCAATCATCAAGAGCCCGGGAGTAAATGTTCCAAGAAGGATTTTTGGCAGTATTCTGGACAACGGTACGGCTACAGCCTTTCTTCTGCTCAACGGGGACCTGGTGGCACCAATTTTTATTGTTTACCTGTGGGTCTCGTTCGGCAACGGATTCCGCTTCGGGAAGCAATATCTCCTTTTTTCAATGGTCTTGAGTATTATTGGTTTCAGTAGTGTACTGCTCTTTTCTAGCAGATGGTCAGCAGAGTTTTCTGTCAATATTGGCCTTTTGGTAGGTTTAGTGGCGCTGCCTCTCTACGTGGCAGCCTTACTCAGCAGGTTAGAACGTGCCCTGGTCAGGGCACAGGAGGCCAACCGGGCAAAATCAAATTTCCTGGCGACCATGAGTCATGAGATTCGTACACCTCTCAACGGCTTAATCGGCATGCTCGATCTGCTGGACATGACGAACCTTGAAACAAAGCAGCAATATTATGTCAATCTGATGAAAAACAGTTCAGACTGGTTACTCAATGTTATCTCAGATGGACTTGACTTCACCAAGATTGAAGCGGATGAGTTAGTTATTGAATCTGTACCAATGGACGTGAAGTCAACCATCTTCAGTATCTGTGAGGTCTATAGAGAGGTTGCTCATAAAAAAGGTATATCATTGAAAGAAGATGTTACAGATTTGACAATTTTTACCGTAGCATCCGACCCAAACCGGCTTACACAGGTTTTAAACAATCTCTTGAACAACGGTTGCAAATTCACAGAAACAGGTGAGGTGCGATTAAATGTAACGTCTGCTGGCCTGCCAAATGAAATGGTTCGTCTTTCCTTTAGGGTGAGCGATACCGGGGTTGGAATCGCAGCCGAGAATCTTGAGAGCATATTCTCGCCGTTTAAGCAGGTAAGAA